>Ga0302311_10000448_pt1 | contig 52301 bp, 52 predicted proteins | sample III_Palsa_N1_3_FD_200449 | JGI IMG/M metagenome (GOLD analysis project Ga0302311, IMG submission 200449) | Peat permafrost microbial communities from Stordalen Mire near Abisko, Sweden - III_Palsa_N1_3 | ecosystem: Environmental > Terrestrial > Soil > Palsa > Peat permafrost | place: Sweden... | reverse complement strand
CCAGGGCCGGGCATCGTCAGGTCGCGCAGCACGGCGAGCGGCCCGGTCGGCAGGTCGGCGATGTCGCGCATCCCGCGCGACATCTCGCGCGCCGCGACGGCGCCGATCTCGTGGATCTTGGGACCGGGCACCGAATTGAGATATTTGAGAAAGAGGGCGACGTCTGGACGGACGAAAGGTTCGGACGAGGACGGTTCGGTCACGGGCGTCTCCTGCGCGCTTTGACCTGTCCTTAGGGCGAGGCCGTGGCACAAGTCGAGGCCCGGTGGGTTGGGCAGGAATCGTGCTCCATATCGTCCACCACCCCGATTATGTCGCGCCTGGCGCACCGGGCACGGGCATGCTCTACGACAAATACGGGCTGGTGATGCTCGCGCTCGATCAGCGCCACGCCGCCTACGAGGTTCATCGCCCCGCCGAAATGCCGCGCCACTGGATCGAGGCGGTGCACGATCCCGACTATGTCGAGCAGGTGATCGCCTGCGCCGTGCCCCCCGAGAAGGAGCGGCGGATCGGCTTTCCGATCACGCCACGCGTGGCGCGGCGCGCGCTGCTGTCGCCGGGCGGGACGTGGCTCGCGGCGCGGCTGGCGCTGCGCACCGGCTATGCCGCCAATGCCGCGGGCGGGAGCCACCACGCGCTCTACGATACCGGCGCGGGCTATTGCGTGTTCAACGATCTCGTCATCGCCGCGCACCGGCTGATCGCGGAGCAGACGGTGCGGCGCGTCCTGATCGTCGATCTCGACGTCCATCAGGGCGACGGCACCGCTTCGCTCACCGCGGGGCGCGACGACATCGTGAGTTTCTCGATGCACGGCGAGAAGAATTTTCCGGTGCGCAAGGCGATCTCCGATCTCGACGTGCCGCTGCCCGACGCGATGGGCGACGACGCCTATCTCGCGACGCTCGCCGATCATCTGCCGCCGCTGATCGACCGCGTCCGCCCCGATCTGATCCTCTATCAAGCCGGCGTCGATCCGCATGAAGGCGACCGGCTCGGCCGGCTCGCGCTTAGCGACGCGGGGCTCGAGGCGCGCGACCGGTTCGTCATGCGTCAGGCGCGGCACCACCGCGTCCCGCTCGCCAGCGTGCTCGGCGGCGGCTATGGCAATGATCGCATGGCGGTCGCGCATCGCCACGCCGCGACAATGCTCACGCTCGCCGATGAAGCCGCGAAGGCGATGTGACGGCGCCGGCCACTTTTTCTTCATTGAGACTGGCGCCGCACGGGCCTAGTAGGCCAGCAACAGGCGCCCGCGGGCGCGTTCCTATCGCAAGGTTACCGGATCATGGCCAGCGCCGCGCGCGAACTCACCCCCCGCGAGGCTTCCGCGCATCCCGTCCCCGAGTCGATCGTCGTGCGCTTCGCCGGCGATAGCGGCGACGGCATGCAGTTGACCGGCGGCCAGTTCACGCTGTCGACCGCGCTCGCCGGCAACGATCTCGCCACCTTCCCCGATTTCCCCGCCGAGATCCGCGCGCCGCAGGGCACTCTGTTCGGCGTCTCGGCGTTCCAGATCAACTTCGGCTCGACCGCGATCGAGACCGCGGGCGACCAGCCCGACGTGCTGATCGCGATGAATCCGGCCGGGCTCAAGGTGAATGTCGAGGCGCTCAAGCTCGGCGGGCTGATCATCGCCGACGAGGGCGAGTTCAACGAGCGCAATCTCGCCAAGGCGAAATACGCCGCCAACCCGCTGACCGACGGCAGCCTCGCCAAGTGGCAGCTGATGTCGTTCAACATCTCGCAGCTCACCATGGATGCCGTGAAGCCGTTCGGGCTCGGCAACAAGGAGGCGCTGCGCTGCAAGAACATGTGGACGCTGGGGCTGGCGCTGTGGATGTTCGATCGCTCGCGCGATCCGATCGTCGACTGGCTCAAGGCCAAGTTCGCCAAGGCGCCGCTGCTCGTCGAGGCCAATGTCGCCGCGCTCAACGCCGGCCACGCCTTCGGTGAGACCGCCGAGATCGGCAGCGACGTCGCAGGCGGGCTCAAGCAGCATGCGCTGGCGCCCGCGCCGGCCGAGCCCGGCCTCTACCGCACCGTCACCGGCGCCGAGAGCATCTCGCTGGGCCTCGTCGCGGGCTCGAAGCTCGCCGACGTCGACATGTTCTTCGGCGGCTATCCGATCACGCCGGCCTCGGCGATCCTGCATCATCTGTCGCGGCTCAAGGAATATGGCGTCACCACCTTCCAGGCGGAGGACGAGATCGCCGCGGTCGCCAGCGCGATCGGTGCCTCCTATGCGGGCAAGCTCGGCGTCACCTCGTCGTCGGGGCCGGGCATCGCGCTCAAGGGCGAGGCGATCGGGCTCGCGATCATGACCGAGCTGCCGCTGGTGATCGTCAACTCGCAGCGTGGCGGGCCGTCGACGGGGCTGCCGACCAAGACCGAGCAATCCGATCTCTATCAGGCGGTGTACGGCCGCAACGGCGATGCGCCGATGCCCGTGATTGCGGCACGCTCGCCCGCCGACGCGTTCGACGTCGCGATCGAGGCGGTGCGGCTGGCGACGCAGTTCATGACGCCGGTGATGCTGCTCACCGACGGCTATATCGCCAATGCCGCCGAGCCCTGGAAGGTGCCGGACATGGCGGGCTATGCGCCGTTCCCCGTGACGTTTCGCGAGGAGGCGCCCGCCGAGGGCGAGGCATTCCTGCCCTATGCGCGCGACGCCAAGGGTGCGCGGCCGTGGGTCAAGCCCGGCACGCCGGGGTTGCTCCACCGCATCGGCGGGATCGAGAAGCAGCAGGGCACGGGCAATATCGACTATGCCCCCGAGAACCATCAGGCGATGACCGACGCGCGCCGCGACAAGGTCGACGGCATCGCGGCCTACATCCCCGACCAGGAGGTGACGCTCGGCGAGGAGGGCTCGAAGCTCGTCGTCGTCGGCTGGGGCTCGACCTTCGGGCCGATCCACCAGGCGGTCCGCCGTCTGCGCGCGCGCGGGCTCGATGTCAGCCACGTCCACATCCGCCATATCTGGCCGATGCCGCGCAATTTGGGCGACCTGCTGCGGAGCTACGGCAAGATCCTGGTGCCCGAGATGAACACCGGCCAGCTCAAGACGGTGCTGCGCGACCAGTATCTCGTCGACGCCAAGCCGCTCAACAAGGTCTCGGGCCAGCCCTTCCGCATCGCCGAGATCGAAGCCGCGATCGAGGCGGCGCTGGCATGAAGCCCCTCTCCCTACAGGGGAGAGGGGAAAGGACGAACCGATGAACGACATGACGCCGATCACCACCAAGCCCAAGGATTGGGAGACCGACCAGGAGGTCCGCTGGTGCCCGGGCTGCGGCGATTATGCCGTGCTCAAGGCGGTGCAGCGCACGATGCCCGAGCTCGGCGTCAAGCCCGAGAACACGGTGTTCGTCTCCGGCATCGGCTGCTCGTCGCGCTTCCCTTATTATATGGAGACCTACGGCTTTCACACTATCCACGGCCGCGCGCCGGCGGTGGCAACGGGGGTCAAGCTCGCCAATCCGGAACTCGACGTGTGGATCATCACCGGCGACGGCGACGCGCTGTCGATCGGCGGCAACCACACGATGCATCTGCTGCGCCGCAATCTCGACTGCCAGTTCCTGCTGTTCAACAACGAGATCTACGGGCTCACCAAGGGCCAATATTCGCCGACCTCGCGCGTCGGCACGCGCTCGCCCTCGACTCCGTTCGGTTCGGTCGACCGCCCCGCCAATCCGTGCGCCTTCGCGCTGGGTGCGGGCGCGCGCTTCGTCGCGCGCGGGATCGACGTGCATAAAAATCTCGTCGCGACGCTCAAGGCCGCGCATGCGCACAAGGGCGCGAGTTTCGTCGAGATCTACCAGAACTGCATCGTCTATAATGACGACGTGTTCGCGGGCTTCACCGACAAGAAGGCCGCGCCCGCCAAGCAGCTCTGGCTCGAGAACGGCAAGCCGATGCTGTTCGAGGGCGGCGCCAGGGGCCTCGCGCTCGATACGGTCGCGCTGACGCTCAAGGTGGTGGACGTCGAGGGCGGCGATTGGGCCGCGGCGGGCGTGATCGTCCACGACGAGACCAACCGCTCGGTCGCGCACATGCTGGTCGAGATGTCGGCGGAGGCGTTTCCGGTGGCGCTCGGCACGATCTACCATTCGCCCGCGCCGACCTTTGAGAGCGCGGTGGTCGAGCAGAATGCGCAGGCCGCCCGCGGCAAGACCGCCGACCTGCAGAAGCTGATCTCCGCGGGCCAGACCTGGCAGGTCGAGAAGGAACCGCACGTCCTCTGAGGTGCCCCGGCGAACGCCGGGGCGCAGGGCTGCAAATGTCGCGCCTGAAACCCTGGGCCCCGGCGTCCGCCGGGGAACGGAAGCGTCCCGTCCTCCCGCGCAGGCGGGAGCTCAGGAGACGCAGGCGCAACGCTCGCAACCCTGGACCCCCGCCTGCGCGGGGGAACAGCGGAGGCGGTGCGGCGTAGAGCCCCCATGCCCACACCCGTGATCCTCTGGCTTCGCCAGGACCTCCGCCTCGCCGACCACCCCGCGCTCGTCGCCGCCTGCCACGACGGCCCGGTGATGCCCGTCTACGTGCTCGACGACGAGACCCCCGGCGATCATGCGATGGGCGATGCGTCGCGCTGGTGGCTGCACCACAGCCTCGCCGCACTCGACGCGAGCCTGCGCGAAAAGGGCTCGAAGCTGATCCTGCGGCGCGGCAAGGCCGACGCGGTGCTGGCCAAGCTGGTGGAAGAGACCGGCGCCGCGAACGTCCATGCCATCCGCCATTACGAGCCCTGGTGGGTGAAGGCGGAAGAGGCGCTGGCCAAATCGGTCGAGCTCGTGCTGCACGACGGCAACCAGCTCGCCCCGCCGGGATCGATCGTCACCGGCGCGGGCAAGCCGTTCAAGATCTACACGCCGTTCTGGCGCGCGCTGTCGCACCATATGCCGCCCGACGCGCCGCTCCGCGCGCCGCAGAACATCCAGGCGCCATCGACCTGGCCCAAAAGCGAGACGCTCGCATCGTGGGCACTGCTGCCGACCAAGCCGGACTGGGCCAAGGGTTTCGCGGACTGGACGCCGGGCGAGCAGGGCGCGCACGACGCGCTCGATGCGTTCCGCGATCACGCCGCGCGCTACGAGCAGACGCGCAACCTGCCGTCGGAGGAGGGCACGTCGCGCTTCTCGCCGCATCTCCATTTCGGCGAGCTGTCGCCGCGGCAGGTCTGGCACTGCGTCGCGGATGCCGGCGGTTCGGTGCGGACCTTCCTGAGCGAGGTCGCGTGGCGCGACTATGCGCAGAATATCATCGCGCAATATCCCGACGTGGGCCGCAAGAACACGCGCGAGCAATTCGACGCGCTGCCGTGGCGGACGGGCAAGGCGGCGGACGGCGATCTGCGCGCGTGGCAGCAGGGGCGGACCGGCTATCCGATCGTCGATGCCGGAATGCGTCAGCTCTGGGCGACGGGCTGGATGCACAACCGCGTCCGCATGATCACCGCGAGTTTTCTGATCAAGCACCTGCTGATCGACTGGCGCGAGGGCGAGCGCTGGTTCTGGGACTGCCTCGTCGATGCGGACTACGGCAATAACGGCGTCAACTGGCAATGGACTGCGGGCTCGGGCGTCGATTCGAACATGTTCTCGCGGATCATGGCGCCGCTGGTGCAGTCGGAAAAATTCGATGCGGCGGGGTATATCCGCCTATGGGTGCCCGAACTGGCGGACCTGTCGGACGAGGCGATCCACGATCCCGACGAGGCGGGATGTCGCCCGAAAGAATATCCGGAGAAGCTGATCGGCCACCGCGAGGCGAGGGAGCGCGCGCTGGCGGCTTACGCGAAGACGAAGGGTTAGCGTGCCCCGGCGGAAGGATCATTGTTCCCCGGCGAAGGCCGGGGCCCAGGCCCCACATCGTTCATCAAACGTCGCGCCTGCCACATGCTCCGGGTCTGGGCCCCGACCTTCGCCGGGGAACGGCAAGGAGTCAGCCCTCGATCCGTGTCCGAAACCCGGTCGCGAAATCGTCCACCACCAGCCTGGTGATCGCCTCGCCGACGATCCCCGCCGACTTCAGCGTCGCCTGATCCTCGCCCGGAAACGCGGCCTTGCGCATCGGTGTCGCGGTGGCACCCGGGTCGACGATCGCGACGCGGATCGCGGAGATCGCCTCGACCTCGTCAGCATAGGCAAGCACCAGCGCCTCGAGCGCGGCCTTGGACGCACCATAGGCACCCCAATAGGCGCGCGGCCTGGCGGCCACGCTCGACGTCACCGCGACGATCCTCGCCCGCGGGGACTTGCGCAGCATCGCGTCGAAATTGACGATCAGCGCCTGGTTGGCGAGCAGGTTGAGCGTCAGCAGCTGGTTGAACTGCTTGCCGTCGATCGATGGGACGGGTGCCAGATCGCCGAGCATCGCGGCGTTCATCACGAGGATGTCGAGCGCCTGCCACCGGCTGCCGATCGCGGTGGCGAGGCGTGCGATCGAATCGCTTTCGGCGAGATCGAGCGGCGCGATCGTGGCGGAGCCGCCGGCGGCATGGATGCGGTCCTCGACCTCTTCCAAGCCGCCCGAGGTGCGCGCGGTGAGCACGACATGCGCGCCTTGTGCGGCAAGCGCCTCGGCGGTCGCGGCGCCGATGCCGCGCGACGCGCCGGTGACGAGCGCGACTTGGCCGGAAAGGGGGAGGGTCATGCTACCACCAGTTCAGAAAAACCGTTCGCACTGAGCGCAGTCGAAGTGTGTGTTTCACGCGCGGCGTCTGCAGCATGTCCTTCGACTTCGCTCCGGACGAACGGAATGTGGGATCGGGCGTCTGGAAGGAAAGTCAGGCCGCGCGCTCGCCCAGCAGCGAAAGCTGATCGCCCGGCGCGACATCCTCTTGGTCGGTCAGATGCGTCGGATAATCGCCGGTGAAGCAGGCGTCGCAGCGCTGCGGCTTGGCCTCGTCACGGCCCTCTTCGCCGAGCGCGCGGTACAGGCCATCGATCGAGAGGAAGGCCAAGCTGTCGACCTTGATGTAATCCGCCATCTCGGCGACCGACATCTGCGCCGCAAGCAGCTTGGCGCGCTCGGGGGTGTCGACCCCATAAAAGCACGAATGCCGCGTCGGCGGCGAGGCGATGCGCATGTGCACCTCCTTGGCGCCCGCATCGCGGACCATCTGGACGATCTTGAGGCTGGTCGTCCCGCGCACGATCGAATCGTCGATCAGGATGATGCGCTTGCCCTCGAGCAGCGAGCGGTTGGCGTTGTGCTTCAATTTGACGCCGAGGTGGCGAATGCCGTCGCCCGGCTGGATGAAGGTGCGCCCGACATAGTGCGAGCGGATGATGCCGAGCTCGAACGGGATTCCCGAGGCCTGCGCATAGCCGATCGCCGCCGGCGTGCCCGAATCGGGGACGGGAACGACGATGTCCGCCTCGACCGGATTCTCACCGGCCAGCTCGGCGCCGATCTGCTTGCGCACCGCATAGACACTGGTGCCGTCGACGATCGAATCGGGGCGCGAGAAATAGACATGCTCGAAGATGCAGGGCCGGGGCGAGATCGGCGCGAACGGGCGGTGCGAGCGGATGCCCTTTTCGGACACGATCACGATCTCGCCGGGCTCGACCGAGCGGATGAAGCTCGCGCCGACCATGTCGAGCGCCACGGTCTCGGAGGCGAAGACATAGGCGTCGCCCGCGCGGCCCATCACCAGCGGGCGGATGCCGAGCGGATCGCGGCAGGCGATCATCCCCTCCGGCGTCAGGCAGACGAGGCTGTAGGCGCCTTCGATCTGTTTCAGCGCATCGATGAAGCGATCGAGCAGCGTGCGGTAGGTCGAGGTGGCGACGAGGTGGATGATGACTTCGGTGTCACTGGTCGACTGGTAGATCGAGCCGCGGCGGACGAGATCGCGGCGCAGCTTCATCGCGTTCGAGATATTGCCGTTGTGCGCGACCGCGAAGCCGCCGCTCGCCAGCTCGGCATAGAGCGGCTGGACGTTGCGCAGCGCGGTGTCGCCAGTGGTGGCATAGCGGACATGGCCGATGCCGACGCGGCCCGGCAGCGCGCGAATAATCTCGTCGCGATCGAAATTGCCCGCGACATGGCCCATCGCGCGGTGCGTGTGGAACTCGCGGCCGTCCCAGCTGGTGACGCCGGCGGCTTCCTGCCCGCGATGCTGGAGCGCATGCAGGCCGAGCGCGACGACGGCGGCGGCGGTATCGGCACCGTAGATCCCGAAGACGCCGCATTCTTCGCGGAGCTTATCGTCATCATAGGGATGAGTCGTGAGCATCTGGGGGCGTCCGTCGCAGCTGTGGGGGCTGGGCGGGCATATAGGGCGGGTATCGCGACTTGTCGCCCCCCTGATCGCGGGGTAGCGGAAGGTCGATGACGAACGACCGCGAACAGGGTTCCACGCTCGACCCCAAATACGACGCCAACGGCCTGGTGACCGCGGTGGCGACGCATGCCGAGACGGGCGAGCTGCTGATGCTCGCGCATATGAACGCCGATGCGCTCGCGAAGACGATCGAGACCGGCGAGGCGTGGTTCTGGTCGCGCTCGCGCGCGCGGCTGTGGAAGAAGGGCGAGAGCTCGGGGCATGTGCTGAGCGTGCGAGAGATGCGCGTCGATTGCGACCAGGACGCGATCTGGCTGATCGTGGAGCCCGCCGGGCCGGCGTGCCATACGGGGGAGCCGAGCTGCTTCTATCGGCGGGTGGAAGGTGGCGGATTGGTCAAAATCTGACCATCCCGTTCCCCGGCGAACGCCGGGGCCCAGGGTTGCGAGCGCTGCGCCTGAAGCTCTGGCCCCCGGCTTTCGCCGGGGAACGGAAGCGTGAATCGGCACCACCCTTGCCCTTGACGTAAGCGTCAATTAGATAGCGCGCATGACCCGCGGCCCCGCCACCATCGACACGCCCGACGCCAGCAACCGCGACTCCTATTCGATCACCGATCTCGCCGCGGAGTTCGGCGTCACCGCACGCGCGCTGCGTTTCTACGAGGACGAAGGGCTGATCGGCCCCGAACGCATCGGGCTGGCGCGCGTCTATTCGAAGCGAGATCGCGCGCGGCTCGCTTGGATATTGCGCGGCAAGCGCGTCGGGTTCAGCCTCGCCGAGATTCGCGAGATGATCGATCTCTATGACGTGAACGACGGCCGCCATGCGCAGCGACTCGTCACGATCGAGAAATGCGAGGCGCGGATCGCCCAACTGCGCCGCCAGCGCGACGACCTCGATTCGGCGATGGCCGAGCTGGCCAGCTTCGTCGATGCGATCCGCGCCGCCGACACCCCAGACACGTAAATCCAGGAGCGTATCCCATGCCGAGCTACACGCCGCCCATCGCCGACACGCGCTTCGTGCTCGACCAAGTGCTCGGCATCGATCGCTATGCCAACCTGCCCGGCTTCGCGTCCGCATCGCCCGACATCGTGCAGGCGGTGCTCGAGGAGGGCGGCCGCTTCTGCGCCGAGGTCGTCTTCCCGACCAACCAGTCGGGCGATCACGAGGGCTGCACGCGCCACGATGACGGATCGGTGACGACGCCGGCGGGCTTCAAGGAAGCCTACAGGCAGTTCGCCGAAGCCGGCTGGATGGGCCTCGGCGCGCCGGAGGCGTTTGGCGGCCAGGCGATGCCGCACGTCGTCTCGACCGCGTTCGAGGAGTTCCTCATCTCGTCCAACATGGCGTTCGGCATGTATCCGGGGCTGACCCACGGCGCGGTCGCTGCCTTCCTCGCGGTCGGATCGGACGCGCAGAAGGCGCTCTATCTGCCCAAGATGATCGCCGGCGAGTGGACCGGCACGATGAATTTGACCGAGCCGCAATGCGGCACCGATCTCGGCCTGATCAAGACCAAGGCGGAGCCTGCGGCGGACGGCACCTACAAGCTGACCGGCACGAAGATCTTCATCTCGGCGGGCGAGCACGACCTGTCGCAGAACATCATCCACCTCGTGCTCGCAAAAATTCCCGGTGGGCCCGAGGGCACCAAGGGCATCTCGCTGTTCATCGTCCCCAAGTTCACGCTCGATGCCGACGGCAATCCAGGAACACGCAATGCGGTCACCTGCGGGTCGATCGAGGAGAAGATGGGCATCCACGCCAATTCGACCTGCGTGATGAACTATGACGGCGCGACCGGCTGGCTGATCGGCGAGGAAAATCGAGGTCTCGCCGCGATGTTCATCATGATGAACGCGGCGCGCCTCGGCGTCGGGCTGCAGGGGCTCGGCATCGGCGAGGTCGCCTATCAGAACGCCGTCGCCTACGCCAAGGATCGGCGGCAGGGCCGCGCGCTCACCGGTCCCGCCGAACCCGATCAGAAGGCGGACACGCTGTTCGTCCACCCCGACGTCCGCCGCATGCTGATGGAGTGCAAGGCCTCGCTCGAGGCGGGGCGCGCGCTGATGCTGTGGGGCGCGCTGCAGGTCGATCTGTCGCACCACGCCGCAGACGAGGCCGAGCGCGTCGCCGCCGACGAGATGCTCGGGCTGCTCACCCCCGTCATCAAGGGCTATCTTACCGATCTCGGCTACGAGATCGCCACCAAGGCGCAGCAGGTGTTCGGCGGGCACGGCTACATCCGCGAATATGGCATGGAGCAATATGTCCGCGATGCTCGGATCGCGATGATCTACGAGGGCACCAACGGCGTGCAGGCGATGGACCTCGTCGGCCGCAAGCTGCCGCGCCACGGCGGTAAGGCGGCGATGGCGCTGTTCGGCTTGATTTCCGCCGATATCGCCGAAGCCAAGGCCGGTGCGCAGGCCGATCTGGCGGGCAAGCTCGAGAAGGCGCTGGGCGAGTTGCAGGCGGGCATGATGTGGCTGATGCAGAACGGGATGAAGGATCCCAATAATGCGGGTGCCGCGGCCTATCCGCTGATGACGATGATGGGGATCGTCTCGCTCGGCTGGATGTGGCTCAAGATGGCGCGCGCCGCGCAGGCGCAGATCGACTCGGGCGAAGGTGCCACGGTGGTGGACCGCGGTTTTCTCGACGCCAAGCTGGTCACAGCGCGATTCTTCGCTGAGCGGATGCTGCCCGATGTGGGGTCGCTTCGGCGCAAGCTCGAAGGTGGCGCCGAGGCGGTGATGGCGCTGCCGGTCGAGGCGTTCTGAGAGTCTTATCCTCCCCCGCCAGGGGGAGGTGGCGCCCGAAGGGCGTCGGAGGGGGCGGGGGAGGATGCGCTTGCAGAATCAGGCGCCGCCGTCCTCCCCCTTCGTCACGCTTCGCGTGCCACCTCCCCCTGGCGGGGGAGGATAGAAAAGAAGATCACGCCTCGGGCAGAAAGTCCGGCACCGAAAGATAGCGTTCGCCGGTGTCGTAGTTGAAGCCCAGCACGCGCGGCGTTCCGCCCAATTCGGCGAGCTTCTGCGCGATCGCCGCCAGCGTCGCGCCGGACGAGATGCCGACGAGCACGCCCTCCTCGCTTGCCGAACGGCGAGCATAGTCCTTGGCATCGGCGGGATCGACCGTGATCACGCCGTCGAGCGACTGCGTGTGCAGGTTGGTCGGCACGAAGCCCGCACCGATGCCCTGGATCGGGTGCGGGCCTGGCTGGCCGCCCGAGATCACCGGCGACAGCGTCGGCTCGACCGCGAACACTTTCAGACCCAGCCAGACCTTCTTGAGCGCCTCGGCGACACCCGTGATGTGCCCGCCGGTGCCGACGCCGGTGATCAGCACGTCGATCGGCTCGTCTGCGAAGTCTGCGAGGATTTCCTGCGCGGTCGTCCGCACATGGACGTCGATGTTGGCGGGGTTCTCGAACTGGCTCGGCACCCACGCGCCGTCGATCTCGCCTGCCAGCGCGGTCGCGCGCTCGATCGCGCCCTTCATGCCCTTTTCGCGCGGGGTGAGATCGAAGCTGGCGCCATACGCCAGCATCAGCCGGCGGCGTTCGATCGACATGCTCTCGGGCATCACGAGGATCAGCTTGTAGCCCTTGACCGCGGCGACCATCGCCAGCCCGATCCCGGTGTTGCCCGAGGTCGGCTCGATGATCGTGCCGCCGGGCCTGAGCTTGCCGCTCGCCTCGGCATCCTCGATCATGGCGAGCGCGATGCGGTCCTTGATCGATCCGCCGGGGTTGGTCCGCTCGGACTTGATCCAGACCTCGGCGTTCGGAAAGATCTTGGAGAAACGAACGTGCGGCGTGTTGCCGATCGTCGCCAGGATGTTTGCGGCCTTCATGCTGCTGTCTCCTCTAGAACATTGATTTGGGACGGTGCTGGGGGATCGAAGGTACGCGCGCGGCGCAGTTCGGGGAACCAGCGGCTCCATATGAGCGCGACCAGCACGGCGCCGACGCCGCCTGCGACCACCGCCGCGACCGGGCCGATCAGCGAGGCGAGGAAGCCGCTCTCGGCCTCGCCCAGTTCGTTCGAGCCCGAGATGAACAGGCCCGACACCGCGCCGACGCGGCCGCGCATGTCGTCGGGGGTCCACAGCTGGATCAGCGACTGGCGAACATAGACCGAGACCATGTCGGCGGCGCCCAGCACGGCGAGGCTGCCGAGCGCGATCGTCATCGGCGCCGCCATCCAGGGCGACAGCCCGAACGCGACGGTGCACAGCCCGAACAAGGCCACCGCGAACAGCATCTTCACGCCGACATTCTGGCGCAGCGGCCGGATGCTCAGCAGCAGCGCCATCGACGCCGATCCGAAGGCGGGCGCGGCGCGCAGGTCGCCCAGACCGAGCGCCGAGACGTGCAGATAGTCGCGCGCATAGACGGGCAGCATCGCGGTTGCCCCGCCGAGCAGCACCGCGAACAGGTCCAGCGAGATCGCGCCGAGCACGAGTCGGTTGCGGCGGACGTAGCGCAGGCCGTCGATCATCTGCGTGATCGGTCTGGTCGAGCCGAGGATCACGCTGCGTTTGACCGGGCGGACCATCATCAGGCAGGCGAAGCAGATCGCGAACAACGCGGTGCTCGTCGCATAGGGCACCCACGGGCCGACCGCATAGAGATAGCCGCCGAGCGCGGGGCCGACGACCGAGCCGCTCTGCCATGAGATCGAACTGAACGCGATCGCGGTCGGCAGCACCGCGGGCGGCACCAGATTGGGGGCGAGTGCGCCCAGTGCCGGGCCTGCAAACGCGCGCGCGACGCCGAGCAGCGCCGCGACACCGAACAGCGCGGGCAACGAGGTGGCATGATGCCAGTTGAGCCACGCCAGCGTCGCCGCGCAAAATAGTTCGAGCAGGCAGGTCGCGCGCGCGATCCAGCGGCGATCGAGCCGGTCCGCGGTCCAGCCCGTAATCAGCGTCAGTAGCAGCAGCGGCGCGAACTGCGCGGCGCCGATCCAGCCGAGCTGGAGCGAGGCGTCGCGGATGCTCATCCCCTGGTGGCGCGCGATATCGTAGACCTGCCAGCCGATCACGATCACCATCGAAAGCTGCGCGATCGTCGATGCGAAGCGCGCCGCCCAATAGAATCGATAGTCGCGAAAGGCGAAGGGGTGCGGCGGCTTGTCCATCGACCCGTCCTTTAGGGCGGGGGGCGCGCCCCACGCAACCGCGGCAGCAACGAGAGCTTAGGCCGCGTCGAGTTCTGCGGCGGCGGGCCGGCGCAGCGCAGGGTTGAGCCGCGCAAGGCTGAGCACGCCCGCGATCGCCGAAAGCAGGCAGCCGATCAGCGCCGGCACCGGGCCCTCGCCCAACTTGAACGCCAGCAGCGCCGCGACACCCGTTGCGCCCAGCGTCTGTCCGATCAGCCGGATCGTCGAGGTGAGGCCGCCCGCCGATGCCGTACGGTGCCGCGGTGCCGAGCCGATGATCAGTCGCGCATTGGGCGCCATGAACAGACCGAAGCCCGATCCGCACAGCGCCATCCGCCACGCCATGTCGAAATAGCTGAGGTGCGCGGGCAGGAAAGCGAGCAGCAGCAGCGCCACGGTCGCGATCGCCATGCCGATGCTGCCGAGCACGCCCGCGGGTATCCTGTCGGACAGCGCCCCCGAGGTCGGCGCCACGACCATCAGCGACAGCGGCCACGCGGCGAGCATCGCACCCGCCTTGGCGGGGCCGATGTCGTAGCCGTGCTGGAGCCGGAAGGGCAGCGACAGCAGCAGCAGCATCGATCCGACGAAGGCACAGAGCGCGCTCGCCCCCGACAGCGCGATCACCGGCTGGCGCAGCAGGTCGACCGGCATGATCGGCGCCGCCTGATCGAGCTCGTGACGGACGAAGACGATGCCCAGCACGACACCCGCGGCGATCATGGCACCCGCGACCAGCGGTGCCGCGCCGTGCACCCAGGCCTCCATTCCCGATATCGCGAGCCCGAAGGTCAACACGCAATAGATCGCGCCGAGCATGTCGTAGCCGGCGCTTCGCGAAGGGACGTCGGGCAGGCCGAAGCGTCCCACGACGAGCGACAGCAGCGCGAAGGGCACGCCGGTCGCGAACAGCCATGGCCACGACGCGAAGCCCAGGATCGCGCCGCCCAGCGCGGGCGCCGCGGCACTTGCGGTGGTCGCGAACACGACGTTGAGCGCCAGTCCGCGGCCGAGATGCGACGGCTTGTAGACCGATCGGATCATCGCCGACGTCACCGACAGCGCCGCCGCCGCGCCCAGCGCCTGCAATGCGCGCACGACGAGCAAAAAGGGCAGGCTGTGCGCGAAGAAGCACGCCACCGTCGCGACCGTGAAGACGATCTGGCCGCCCTGGTAGAGCCGCTTGAGCCCGATCCGGCTGCCCAGCGCCGAAAAGGGCAGCAGCGTCATCACCAGGATCAATTGATAGATGGTGACGACCAGCACCGTAGCCGATTCGGCCACGTTCAACTCGCGCGCGATCGTCGGCAGCGCGACGGTCGCGATTTGCCCGTCGAGGATCGTAAGCACCGTGCCGAGCGAGATCGCGGCGATCGCGAGGAAATAGCGCGGGTTCGCTGGCGCGCCGCCGCCGCGATCGTCTTCGGACCTGCGGGGCGCGAGCGAAGACGCGCGCATCACGCCGGCGTCACGAAGCTGTCGAGCACATGTTTGGTCCCTGATTGCTCGAAGTCGATCGCGAGCTTGTTGCCTTCGATCCCGGCGATCGTGCCATAGCCGAACTTCGTATGGAAGACGCGCTGGCCCACGTTCACGTCGGATCGCGGCTTGGCAGCGAAGCTCGCCGCCGACGCCTTCACCTCGACGATGCGCGCGCCGTTGCCGCTGCGTGCCGCCGGCTCGCCCAGCGCGGCGGCGCGCTGCCAGCCCGGTCCGCGCCCGCTGCCACGCTCGAGATGCGCGAAGGGGTCGGCATGCTCGCTCCACTGTGCGCGCCACAGCGACTCGCCGCCTGACATCGTGGTCTCCGAGTCGACATGCTCCTTGGGCAGTTCAGCAACGAAACGTGACGGGATCGACGAGGTCCATTGTCCGTAGATGCGGCGATTGGCGGCGTGAATGATGACGCAGCGCCGCCGCGCGCGCGTGATCGCCACGTAAGCCAGCCGGCGCTCCTCCTCGAGGCTCTTGGTGCCGCCCTCGTCGAGCGAGCGCTGCGAGGGGAACAGCCCTTCCTCCCAGCCGACGAGGAAGACGGTGTCATATTCGAGCCCCTTGGCGGCATGGATCGTCATGATCGTCACCTTGGCGCCCTGGTCCGAGCCGTCATTGTCCATCACCAGGCTGACATGCTCGAGGAAGGTGCCGAGCGTCTCATACTCCTCCATCGCACGCGCGAGCTCGGTCAGGTTCTCGAGCCGCCCGGCGCTTTCCGCGGAGCGATCCGCCTGCAACATCGCGGTGTAGCCGCTCTCGTCGAGGATCTGGCGGCACAGTTCGGGATGCGCCAGCGTGTTGGACAGGTCGCGCCAGCGCGCGATATCGCCGACCAGTCTTCCCAGCGACTTGCGCGCCGCGCTTGAGAGTTCGTCGGTATCGCAGAGCTTGGCGGCGGCGAACGTCAGCGGGATGCCCTGCGCGCGGGCGAGCTGGTGAATGCGCGTGACCGCCTTGTCTCCGAGGCCGCGCTTGGGGGTGTTGACGATACGCTCGAAGGCGAGGTCGTCGGCGGGTTGGTGGACGATGCGCAGATAGGCGAGCGCGTCGCGGATCTCGGCACGCTCGTAGAAGCGGAAGCCGCCGACGATGCGGTAGGGCAGGCCGATCGAGATGAAGCGATCCTCGAACTCGCGCGTCTGGTGCTGTGCGCGCACCAGGATGGCGACATCGTCATAGCTGCCGCCGCCGCGCTTGTGACTGTCGATCTCGTCACCGACGCGGCGCGCCTCCTCGGGCCCGTCCCAGACGCCGACGACGGTGATCTTCTCGCCCGATTCGAGCGCGGTCCACAGCGTCTTGCCGAGTCGGTCGCCATTGTTGGCGATCACCGCCGAGGCACCTGCGAGGATATGCGGCGTCGAGCGATAATTCTGTTCAAGCCGTACCGTCTTGGCGCCGGGGAAATCATGCTCGAAGCGCAGGATATTGGCGACTTCCGCGCCGCGCCACGAATAGATCGACTGGTCGTCGTCGCCGACGCAGCAGATGTTCTTGCGCTCCTGTGCGAGCAGTCGCAGCCAGAGATATTGCGACGAATTGGTGTCCTGATATTCGTCGACCAGCACGTAGAGAAAGCGCTGCTGATAGCTTTCGAGCACGTCGCGGTGCGTCTTCAGGATCACGAGCATGTGGAGCAGCAGGTCGCCGAAATCGCAGGCGTTTACCGCCTTGAGACGCTGCTGATACGCCGCGTAGAGCTCGGCGCCGCGGCCATTGGCATAGACTTCGCTCTCGCCGGCATCGACCTGTTCCGGCGTCCAGCCGCGATTCTTCCACCGATCGATCAGCCCCGCCAATTGCCGCGCGGGCCAGCGCTTCTCGTCGAGATCGGCGGCCTGGATCAGCTGCTTGAGCAGCCGCAGCTGGTCGTCGGTGTCGAGGATCGTGAAATTGCTCTGGAGCCCGACCAGTTCCGCGTGACGCCGCAGCATCTTCGCCGCCACCGAATGGAAGGTGCCCAGCCACGGCATGCCTTCCACCGCGTCGCCGAGTATCCGCCCGATCCGCTCGCGCATCTCTCGCGCGGCCTTGTTGGTGAAGGTGACCGCGAGGATCTCGCTCGGCCAGGCGCGCCTGGTCGCGATCAGGTGCGCGAGCCGCGCGGTCAGCGCCGCAGTCTTGCCCGTGCCGGCACCGGCAAGCACGAGGATCGGCCCTTCGGTGGTGAGCACCGCCTCGCGTTGCGGCGGGTTGAGCCCGGCGAGATAGGCGGGCTCGGGCGGAATGGGGGCGGGATGATTCACGCTTGAACAGGTAGGGAACGGAGGCCGTCAGGGCAACTGCGACCGACCCGTCATCGCCGCGTCGCGATTCGGAAACGAACCGCGCCTAAGGCCGACTTGCCCAATCGGCTGAAGATCGATGGGTGCGAGGATGCGATGGCGGCCAGCGCTACGCACCCGCGATCCCATGTGCTTGCGTGTCCGTTACCAAGCCCTTCGCAGGAGATTTTTCATGACCGTTCGTATCAACGCCCTCGCGGCGATTGCCGCGGCTTGCCTGTCCTACACCTCTCCCGCCGTCGCGCAGGAGCGCGTGCCCGTCACGGCCCGCGTGACGATTGCCGACCTCGATCTGGCGCGCGCCACCGGCCGGGCCACGCTTCACGCACGCATCCATCGCGCCGCGATGGCTGCGTGCGCGATCGGCGCGCCCGGGCTCGCCGGAATATCCGATGCGGCGCGCTGCCGCAGCGAAATGGAGCGCGACGGTAGCGCGCAGATCGCCGCGCGCACCGCGAACAACGTCCAGGTCGCCATCGCGCGCTGACCCGGGGTGGCCGGGGGCGTAGCGTCCCCGGCCCTTCGCCCGTTACCCTTCCCAGCGCAGCAGTGTGATCTTGGCCTTGCCGTAGACGCGCTCGGCCTCGAGCGCGAAGCCGCCCGGCGTCACGAGATCGTCGCGCGCGCCCTCGACGCTGACGAGCGCGCCCTTCACCAGCCAGCCGAGACGCGCCAGCCGCTCGAGCGTCGGGACGCCCGCGCGCATGTCGTAGGGCGGATCGAGCAGCATCAGGTCGTGGGCCTTCAGCGACGGCCCGAGCGTGCCCACCGCCTGCGCGCGGACATCGGCCCGCGCGCCGACCGCAGCGAGATTGGCGCGAAGCGCGTCGAGCGCGGGCTTGTCCTGCTCGACGAACACGCAGGACGCCGCACCGCGCGACAGCGCCTCGATGCCCAGCGCGCCGGTGCCTGCGAACAGATCGACGACGCTCAGCCCCTCGAAACTGCCCAGTCGGCTCGCCAGCATCGAGAACAGCGCCTCGCGTGCCCGGTCCGCCGAGGGGCGCGTGGTCTGGCCGACGGGCGCCTTGAGCGGACGCCCGCGCCATTGGCCGGCGATGATCCTCATATGGTCCCTCTCCCCTGCAGGGAGAGGGCTTTGCGCGAGGCTCACCGCAGGTTCTGCCGGAAGGCGACGAGGTCGTTCTGGCGGACCTCGACGATCCCGCCCGATGCCAGATCGGCGAGCACGAACTCGCCGTAGGCGGTGCGGATCAAGCGCGAGACCTGCAGGCCCAGATATTCGAGCACGCGCCGCACCTCGCGGTTCTTGCCCTCGGTGATGCGCATCTCGATCCAGACGTTGGCGCCCGTGCGACGCTCGAGATTGGCGTCGATCGGCCCATAACGGATGCCCTCGATCTCGACGCCGTCGCTCAGATCCTCGAGCATCGCCTGCGTGATGTCGCCGTACGCGCGCGCGCGGTAAACGCGCGGGATGCCCGTCGAGGGCAGCTCGAGCTTGCGCTTGAACTCGCCGTCGTTGGTGAGCAGCAGCAGCCCCTCGGTGTTGAGATCGAGCCGTCCCACCGGCATCACGCGCGGCAGGTCCTCGGGCAGCTTGTCGTAGATCGTCGGGCGGCCCGAGAAATCGCGCTCGGCGGTGAGTACGCCCGGCGGCTTGTGGAACAGGAAGAGCCGCGCGGCGGCGGCGGCCTGCACGGCGTTGCCGTCGACGGTGACGCCCTGCAGCGAGGTGAGGATCGTCGCGGGCGTCTCCAGCGGGACGCCGTTCAGCGCAATGCGGCGCTCCTCGATCATCCGCTCGATCTCGCGGCGCGAGGCGATGCCGGCGCGCGCGAGCAGCTTGGCGATGCGCTGCGGTTCGCGCGTGCCGGAACCGGGCAGGAAGGGGGCGGGTGCGGCGGCAGCCGGTGCCGATGCCGACCCCGATGCCGGCGCAGCGACAGGCACAGCGGCCGGCGCCGCCGTTTCGCGCAACTCGGCGCGGCGTGCGGCGCGATTGGGCGCCTTGTCGGTGGCGGCGGCCTTCGCCGTCATCGGTCGCGCGAGCCGCACGGGGCGTTCGGCACCATCACCTGCGGGGCGCGGTTTGCGCTCGGGGCGGGTGGTCCGGTCGTCGATCGCGCGCGCCGGACGGGTGGGGCGGGCGGCATCGTCGCGGAGGGGGCGGGGCGCACCATAGGCGGGACGGAGCGGTTGAGCGGCGGGTCGCGCGTGACGATCGGCGCCGCGTGGCGCGCGATCCGGACGCGGAGCGTCGCCTCGGTCCTCGGATCGGGTGCCGGCCGGGCGCGCGGTACGGCGCGCATCGTCATCGTCGCGGACCGGACGCGGCACGGCTGCGGCGGCGCGGTTGCGGGCATTGTCGCCGAACGAACGCTTCGGGCGGTCGCCTGCGGGCTTGGCGCCGTAGCGCGGCGCGTCGTCGCCCGAGCGGTCGCGCGCCGATGCACCGAAGCTTCGCGTCGGCCGCTCGGCGTCGCGCGGTCCGCGGTCGGAACGTCCACCGGTGTCGGGGCGCACCGCAGTCGGCTTGCCGAAGCGCGTCGTACGCGGCGTGGCGGTCTCGCGCGCGCCACTCTCGCGGCGCGGCGCCAGCCGGTCCTCGTCGACGCGGCGCGGGCCGTCCTCGCGCATCGGCGTCGGACGGTCGGCGAATTTGCTCGTTCCGAACTTGTGCCCGGACTTGCTGGCGCGGCCCGGCTTGTCGCGCGGCGGCTTGGCCTTCGCCCAGCCTTCGGCACGGACCTTGCGGCCGGGGCTCATCGCCTTGGCGGGCGCGTCGTCCTTAGGCGCACCGGTGCGTCCACCGCGTTCGGCGCGCGTGTCGGTTCGTCCGTCGGTCTTGCCGGGGCGGCGGCCCGCACGGCGATCGTCGCCGGGTCGGCGGGGGGCGCTCACTTCGTATCTCCGAAAACAGGGGCCCGATATTACGGGTGCGGAACCGCTGTCTGCCCTAGACCATTATGGGTCAAGCCGCGAGTCGCGTTCCGCGTTCCATCCGGCCACGGAGGCAGCGCCACGCATGTTCGGACGCGGAAGACAGGAAAAGGTAAAGGAAACCAAGCGCATCCTCGTCGTCGAGGACGAGCCGCTGATCGCATTCGATACCGAGCATCTGCTGACCGACGCGGGCTATGAAGTGGTGGCGACCGTCGACAATGCCGCCGAGGCGCTGCGGCTGATCGCGGCGGGCGGGATCGATCTGGTCACCGCCGACGTCAATCTGCGCGGACAGGGCACCGGAATCGATATCGCGCGCAAGGCGCGCGAGGCGGGGCTCGCCGTGCTGTTCGTCAGCGGGCAATGCCCGATCGAGGCGCAGGCGCTCGCCGACGGCTGCCTCGCCAAACCCTATTCGCCGCGCGACCTGCTCGCCGCGATCGCCGCCGTCGCGACGGTGCGCGCGGGCGGCAAGGCGACGCGCGTGCCGCGCGGGCTGACGCTGTACGGAGGGTGAGGGGGCTCGTCTCTCGCGAATAAAGCCGGTAGGCGGCGTATCGGGCTGGCTCGGAGCATCCGAAACCGCTTCCCCCATCGCACCGCCCCGTTAAGGTGCGCGGCGATGATCGACATTGCTTCCTCCGCCGGCTGGCGCGCGCGTCTTCCCGCAAGCGTGCGCCCCTATGTCGAGCGCGAGACGCTGGCCGCCTTCTTCGTCGGCGTCTCGTCGGGCTTCCCCTATGCGATGCTCGGCGCGACGCTGACCACGCGGCTGGCGCAGGACGGGATCGACAAGAAATCGGTGACCGCGTTCAGCCTCGCCTTCCTCGTCTATAATTTCAAATGGCTGTGGGCGTGGGCGGTCGACGGCGTGCCGCTGCCCTTTTCCAAACGGCTCGGCCAGCGCGTGACCTGGCTGATCTTTGCTGGGCTGCTGGTGATGGCGGCGGTGCTCAACCTCGCGATGGTCGATCCCAAGGCAAGCCTGATGGCGACCGCCTGGGCGGCGATCCTCGTCGGCGTCGCGGGCGCGACCTTCGACATCGTGATCGACGCCTACCGGATCGAGACGCTCAGGCCTGACCAGCTCGGGCCGGGATCGGGGATGAGCCAATATGGCTGGCGGATCGGCGCGACGGTGGCGAGTTCGCTGGCGCTGCTCGTCGCGGCGGGCTGGGGCTGGCATGCGGGCTATGCGATCTGCGCGCTGCTGGCGTTGCCCGCGATGCTGACCGGGCTGATCGTCGGCGAGCCCGCGCGCCACCATGCACCCTCGAAACGCAAGGGACTGACCGAGGTGTGGGCGTCGATCGCGGGTCCGTTCGGCGATTTCATCCGACGCGAGGGCGCGTGGCTGGTGCTGCTGTTCATCCTCGTCCACAAGGTCGGCGACACGCTGTCGCAGCTGACCGTGCGGCTGTTGTTCGCGGACCAGGGCTATTCGAACGTCGAAATCGCAGTCTACGACGTCGGCATCGGCTTCTGGGCGTTCCTGATCGGCATCTTCATCGGCGGCTGGCTGTACGCGCGCTTCGGGCTCAAGCGATCGGTGCTGTGGAGCCTGTGGGGGATGACGCTCCCCAATCTCGGCTTCGCGATCCTCGCCGCCTGCGGGCATAGCAATTGGGGCCTCGCCGCCGTGATGGGCTTCGAGAATCTGACCAGCGGGATCGCGGGCGTCACGCTGGTCGCCTATTTCTCGGCGCTCTGCGACCTGCGTTTCACCGCCGCGCAATATGCGCTGATCTCGGCGGCGGCGAGCATCGTCGGACGCTTCCTCACCGGCGGCAGCGCGGGCGCGCTGATCGAGGCGATGGGGTATGTCAACTTCTACATCCTGACCGCGGTGCTGACGCTGCCCGGCGTCGCGCTCTTCTGGTGGATGGCGCGCAGCGGGCTGGTCGATCGCTCGATCGGCAGCGCGGGGATCGAGGAGCCGCGCGGGACGGCGACGGGTTTATAGTGCTCCCGCGTATGCGGGAGTCCAGGTGAAGCTGGCGCCGCGCCTGCAATCCTGGGCTCCTGCGTGCGCAGGAGCACGATAGTTAATCCGGCAACTGCCGGTTCTCCCTGAGCACCTCGCCTGCCAGATAGAGCGAACCGAGTATCAGCACGAACGGCGGCGCGGCGCGATCGGCGTGGCGGCCGATCCAGCCGAGCGCGTCGGTGACGCTAGCGGCGGGCATCGCGGTGAGCCCGGCATGCTTGGCCTGTGCGGCGAGATCGGCGGGCGCGTGATGCTCGTGCCCCGGCACCGGCACCGCATGCAGCGTTGCGTGGCGCCCGGCAAAGGCGCGCAACACGCCCGATGCATCCTTGTTGGCGAGCAGACCCATCACGAGATGCAGCGGCTTGCCCGCGGGCACCGCGGCGCGAAGATGATCGGCGACGACGCGCGCCGCGGCCGGATTGTGCCCGCCGTCGAGCCATAGTTCGGCATTGCGGGGTAGCAGGTCACGCAACGGGCCGGAGCCGAGCGGCTGCATTCGCGCAGGCCAGTCCGCCCAGCCCATCGCCGCGCGTATCGCCGCGACCGGCACGCTCACCGCCTGCTGGTGGCGCAGCATCGCGATCGCGAGCGCGGCGTTGAGCGCCTGATGCGCGCCGGCCAGTCGCGGCATCGGCACGTCGATCCGCCCGTCGAGATCGCGATAGTGGAGCCTGCCGCGATAGGGCGCCGCATCCCACGACGCGCCGCGCGGATAAAGTTCGGCGCCCGCGCGCGACGAGATTTCGGCGACGCGCTCGGCGATCCGGGGCGGGTAGCGCTGGGTCACCAGCGGCACGCCGCGCTTGGCGATTCCGGCCTTCTCGGCGGCGATCTGTTCGAGCTTGTCGCCGAGAAACGCCTGATGATCGAGCCCGAGTTGCGCGATGCCGGTGACGGCGGGCGCCACGATCACGTTTGTCGCATCGAGCCGGCCACCCAGGCCCACCTCGATCACGCACGCGTCTGCCGGCACCTCGGCGAAGGCGAGCAGCGCGGCCGCGGTCGTCACCTCGAAGAAGCTCGCGCCGCTGCCCTCGGCGATGTCGATCACGCGGGCCAGGTAGACGGCGAGCGCGGCGTCGTCGATCAGTCGCCCGGCGAGGCGGATCCGCTCGTTGAAGCGCACCAGATGCGGGCTGGTGAAGACGTGGACCTTGTGCCCCGCCGCCTCCAGCGCGGCGCGCAGGAAGGCGCAGGTCGATCCCTTGCCGTTGGTGCCCGCGACGTGGAAGACGGGGGGCAGGCGGCGCTCGGGATTGCCGAGCCGGTCGAGCAGCGCCTGGACGCGCTCGAGTCCCAAAATGTCGCCGCCGCTGCCCAACAGCGACAGGCGGTCGAGTTGCGCCTGCACGGCGGCATCATCCGATCTTGCGCCGTCTGCCATGACGTCTCTTTCCCTCGTCATCCCGGCGAACGCCGGGATCCAGAGTCACGATCGCCGCGTCCACTTCCCTGGACCCCGGATCAAGTCCGGGGTGACGGGGAAGGGGTGCGACGTTTACGCCGCCACGGCTTCCGGCACGAGATAGGCGATCAGCCTGGCGAGCGTTTCGCGCAACTGGTGGCGGTGCGTCACCATGTCGAGCATGCCGTGATCGAGCAGATATTCGGAGCGCTGGAAGCCTTCGGGCAGCTTCTCGCGGATCGTCTGCTCGATCACGCGCTGGCCTGCGAAGCCGATCAGCGCGCCCGGTTCGGCGAGCTGGACGTCGCCGAGCATCGCGTAGCTCGCGGTGACGCCGCCCGTCGTCGGATCGGTCATCACGACCACATAGGGCAGCCCCGCCTCGTGGAGCATCTGGATCGCGACGGTGGTCTTGGGCATCTGCATCAGGCTGAGGATGCCCTCCTGCATCCGCGCGCCGCCTGCGGCCGTGAAGATGATGTACGGCGCCTTCTCGGCGATCGCCGCCTCGACGCCGGCGACGAAGGCGGCACCGACCGCGAGCCCCATCGATCCGCCCATGAACGCGAAATCCTGCACGCCGACGACCGCGCGGCGACCCTCGATCTCGCCTTTGGCGTTGAGCAGTGCGTCGGTCTCGCCGGTCGCGGTGCGCGCGGCTTTCAGGCGATCGACATAGCGCTTGGTGTCGCGGAACCTGAGGGGGTCCTCGCGCACGCTCGGCGCCGGAAGCGGGGTGTGGACGCCGCTGTCGAAAATCTGGTCGAAGCGCTTCGCCGGCCCGATCCGCGCGTGGAACTGGCATTTCGGGCAGACGCTCTGATTTTCCTCGAACTCCTTGAGGAAAGTCATCGCGCCGCATTGCGGGCATTTGTACCAGAGGTTCTCCGGCGTCTCCCGCTTGACGATGAACGGGATCGAATTGCGGACCTTGTCGATCCAGCTCATGCGACCAACTCCTTGCGGGCATCACGCACCGCTGCTGCCAAACTCGCGACGAGCGCACGGCCCGCCTCCGGATCGCCGCCCGCCTTGGCGAGCGCGTCGACGATCGCCGAACCCACGACGACACCATCGGCGACACGCGCGACGGCCGCGGCTTGTTCAGGCGTACGCACGCCGAAGCCGACCGCGACGGGGAGATTGGTGCCCGCCTTTAGCCGCGCCACCGCCTCTTCGATCGAGCCGGTCGCGGCCTGCTGCATGCCGGTGATGCCGGCGACGGAGACATAATAGAGAAAGCCCGACGCGCCCGCCAATACCTGCGGCAGGCGCGCGGTGTCGGTGGTGGGCGTCGCGAGGCGGACCGGATCGATCCCGGCAGCGCGCAGCGCGGGGCCCAGCGCTGCGTCCTCCTCGGCGGGAATGTCGACGCAGATCACGCCGTCGACGCCGGCCTTGGCAGCGGCTTCCGCGAACCATTCGGGACCGCGCGACAACATCGGGTTGGCATAGCCCATCAGCACGAGCGGGACGTGCGGGTGGCGTTCGCGGAAGGTGGTGGCGATCGCGAGTATGTCGGCGGTGCGCAGGCCGGCGGCGAGCGCGCGCAAATTTGCGGCCTGGATCGCGGGCCCGTCCGCCATCGGATCGGTGAACGGCATGCCGAGCTCGATGATGTCCGCGCCGCCCGCGACGATCGCGTCGAGGATCGCGGGGGTACGTGCGGGCGACGGATCGCCGGCGGTGACGAAGGCAACGAGCGCGGCGCGGTTTTCGGACGCGGTGCGCGCGAAGGTGGTGGCGAGGCGGGTCATGCTCGGCACGCCTCCCGCGCCCCGTTTGTCCCGAGCGAAGTCGAGGGACAGGTTGCAAACGCGGCGCTTGGAGCACGTACTTCGACTTCGCTCGGCACGAACGAAGTTTCTAGGGCCAGGGTAAAGCTCATATCTTCGCCCCCAGCGCATCCGCGACGGTGAAGATGTCCTTGTCGCCGCGCCCCGAGAGATTGAGGATCACGATCTGGTCCTCGCGATATTTGTGGACCTCGTGCGCCAGCCCCGCGATCGCGTGCGCGCATTCGAGCGCGGGGATGATCCCCTCCGTACGGCAGCAGAGCTGGAACGCGTCGAGCGCCTCTTGGTCGGTCACGCCCTCGTAGCGGACGCGGCCGATCTCGTGCAGCCAGCTATGTTCGGGGCCGATGCCGGGATAGTCGAGCCCCGCCGAGATCGAGTGCGCCTCGCTGATCTGGCCGTCCTCGTCCTGCAAGAGATAGGTGCGGTTGCCGTGGAGCACGCCGGGGCGCCCGCCGTTGAGGCTCGCGGCATGTTCGCTGGTGTGCATACCCTTGCCCGCCGCCTCGATGCCGAGCATCTCGACACCCTCGTCGTCGAGGAACGGGTGGAACAGGCCGATCGCGTTCGATCCGCCGCCCACCGCCGCGACGAGCAGGTCGGGGAGCCGCCCCTCCGCCTCGAGGATCTGCTGCTTGGCCTCGATCCCGATCACCGACTGGAAATCGCGGACCAGTTCCGGATAGGGGTGCGGGCCCGCCGCGGTGCCGATGATGTAGAAGGTGTCGTGGACGTTGGCGACCCAGTCGCGCAGCGCCTCGTTCATCGCGTCCTTGAGCGTCTGAGCGCCCGACGTGACGGGCGTCACCTCGGCGCCGAGCAGCTTCATACGGAACACGTTGGGCTGCTGGCGCTCGACGTCCTTGGCGCCCATGAAGATCGTGCAGGGCAGCCCGAAGCGCGCGGCCACGGTGGCGGTTGCGACGCCGTGCTGTCCCGCGCCCGTCTCGGCGATGATCCGCGTCTTGCCCATCCGGATCGCGAGCAGGATTTGCCCGATGCAATTGTTGATCTTGTGCGCGCCGGTGTGGTTGAGCTCCTCGCGCTTGAAGTAGATCTTCGGGCCCATGCCTTCGGGCGCTGTGGCGCGCAGCGTGTCGGTCAGTCGCTCGGCATAATAGAGCGGGCTCGGGCGGCCGACATAATGCGTCATCAGCCCGGCAAGTTCGGCGGCGAACGCCGGGTCCTGCTTGGCGGCGCGGTATTCCGCGTCGAGCGCGAGCACCAGCGGCATCAGCGTCTCGGCGACGTAGCGCCCGCCGAATTCGCCGAAATGGCCCTGCGCATCGGGCTGGGAGCGGAGGCTGTTGGCTAATGTCATGACGCGATGGCGTTTAGCACTCAATCCGTTCGTGTCGAGCGAAGTCGAGACAGGTTTGCGCAGCGCCCGCCTCCTGTCCCTCGACTTCGCTCGGGGCTGACGGGTTTCAAAGATTGCTGACCGAGCCGAGAAAGGCGGCGATCTTGTCCGCATTCTTGATGCCCGGCGCACTCTCGACCCCCGATGACACGTCGACGATCGGCGCCCGGGTGATCGCGACCGCCTCGGCGACGTTGCTGGTGTCGAGCCCGCCGGAGAGCGCCCACGGCAGCGGATGGACAAAGCCTTCGAGGAGCTTCCAGTCGAAGCGCAGCCCCATGCCGCCGGGCAGCGTGCCCTTGGGCGTCTTGGCGTCGTAGAGGATGCGCTGTGCCGCCCCACGATAGGCGCGCGCGGCGCCCAGATCGGCGCGCGTGCGAACGGGCACCGCCTTCCACACCTCGACGCCGTAGCGCGCCCCGATCGCGGCGGCGCGCTCGGGCGACTCGTCGCCGTGGAGCTGCACGCCGGTCAGCCGCGCGCCGGCGATCGCGTGCGCGAGCAACGCGTCATCGGGATCGACGAACACGCCGATGCGGCCGATGCCGTCGGGCGTCGCGAGCGTGCCGGCCTGTTCGGGCACGACGTCGCGCGGACTTTTAGGGAAGAACACGAAGCCGACATGGCTCGCCCCGCCCGCGATGGCGGCGGCGACGGTGGCGGGCGTCGAGAGCCCGCAGATCTTGGCGGTGACAGGCATGATGCGCGATATAGAGCCGCGAGGCCGAGGCGCCTAGCGCGATGATGAAAGCCAAAGCCCTCTCCCGTCCTTCACGGGAGAGGGCTCAGGAGAAGATACTACAGCGTCGCCTCGATCGCTCTCGCCGCTACGTCCGGGTCTTCCGCGCGCGTGATCGGCCTCCCGATGACGAGCACCGAGGCGCCGCGGTCGAGCGCCTGCCTTGGCGTCACGACGCGCTTCTGGTCGCCGACATGATCGTCGGCGGGGCGCACGCCGGGGACGACGAAGAAGCCGTGCGGCCATATTTTCCGCGCCGCCGCCACTTCCGCGCCCGAGCAGACCACCCCGTCGAGCCCGGCGTCGCGTGCGAGCGCCGTCAGCCGTTCGACCTGGCCCGAAACGTCGCCACCGATGCCGATCGACGCGAGATCATCGCCGTCGAGCGAGGTCAGCATCGTCACCGCCACCACCTTGGTGCCGGGCGACGCGGCGGCCTTGGCGTCCTCCATCATCGCGCGCCCGCCCGCGGCGTGCACCGTGACGATCGCGGGCTCGAGCCCGGACAGCGCCTGCATCGCGCTGCCCACCGTGTTGGGAATGTCGTGCAGCTTGAGATCGAGGAAGATCGGCAGGCCGAGCGCCGCCATCTCGCGCACGCCGGGGCGGCCGTGCGCGGCGAAGAATTCGAGCCCGAGCTTGATCCCGCCGACATGATGCCGGACTTTTTGCGCGAGCGCCTTGGCGCGCTCGATATCGGGGGTGTCGAGCGCGACGAAGATGGGAGAGCGATAGGTCATGATTGTGCCGGGGGTTCGATGTGCTGGGGTGTGCCGAGGAAGGGCGCGAGCGGGGAGGGTGCTACGATCTCGGTCAGCCCGCGGATGTCGGCGAGCGCGCGTTCCTGGCTGTCGAGGCGCCGCCGCAGCCGCCAGCGCGCCGCGCGGTGCCAGGCGAAGGTCGGCAGGAAGCCGAGCAGGAAGGCGCCGAACACCAGCACGGGCAGCTTGGCGTCGAGCCGCAGCCCGCCCCACAGCATCACCGTCACCGACGTCCAGTTGTTCATCGCGAACACCACCGCGATGATCGCGAGCACCACCCAGAAAAGTGTCTTGAGGAATTGCATGGCACGCAGCTTTAGGCAGATGCGGCGCCGGACGCCAGTGGTCGTGACGGGGGCGGCGCGGGACGCTCACCCCGTCATTCCCGCGAAGGCGGGAATCCATACACGCAGCGCTCGATTTTTGGACGTTGCGTCTATGGATCCCGGACCAAGTCCAGGATGAAGAAGAAAAAGGTGCGCGGCGCTACCCGATCTCCTTCTCCAGCGCTTCGAACAGTTCGGGCACATGCGTCAGCCGTGCGCGCTCCTCGTCGAGAATGGCGCGAAAAATGTCGCGCTTGAGGCTCGCGATCGCGCCCGCTTGCAGATTGCTTCCCACCGGCAGCGTCGAGGCGACGATGTCGATCAGCCGGTCGGCGCCGTGGAGGCGGCCCCAGAGATAGTCGTTCTCGCGATAGGCGCGGCTGAAGAAGGCGCCGAAGCTGTTGAACTGGATGCCCTTGAGGCTCGCCTCCGCGCCACCGCTGCGGATCGCGCGGGCATCTTCGGGGGCGATGCGATCGACCTTGACGGGGTCGAACTCGTCGATGCCCTCGCCCTGCAGCAGCGGCAGCATCGCGATGTCGTAGAAGGGGAAGCCCAGGTAGGTCAGCAGCATCTGCCGCCGCTCCGTCTTGGGCAGCGCGGTGAAGGCGGAGGCGAGCCGGGCATCGGCCCGGGCATCGAGCGCCGCCAGATCGCGCCTCGTCGCAATCGCGTCGAGCGCGGCCTCGATCCGGTCGGGTGAACGCGCGGCGGCGCAGGTGGCGGCGTCGTAGAAATTGTCGGCCTGGCGCGCGAGATAGGGGGCGAGCGCCTCGAACAGCCCGTCGCGCATCGTCTGCGCGGCCTCGCGCGGGACTTCGCCGGCCTGCTCCATCTCCTCGATGCGGCGGCCGAGAAAGCGCAGGCGGCGGATACGGAAGCGCAGGTCGTGGCGGCGGAAGAACAGCACCGCAGCGTCCGACGCGCCCGAGGCGCTCAGCGCGCGCGGTTCGCGCAGGCCCTGCGCGTCGATGAAGGCCGCTATGGCCTGGCGATAGCTGTCGAGCGGCGGCCGCTTGGCCGGCCCCGCCAGCGAATGGAACAGGATCGCGAGTTCCTCGGCGATCGTCGCGAGCTTGAGATGGCCATAGGAGGCGAAGGCGTAGCCTGCGCCCTTGGTGGCGCGCTCGTGGGCCTTGCCGCGCCAGGCGAGCAGCCGCGCGGCGGTCGGCTTGGCGAGGAAGAAGGTCGATCCCAGCGCGTCGGTGATCGCGGCCTCGACCTCGGGGCGGATCGCGCCGGTGATTTCGCGCATCCGCCGGATCCGCGCCGACCGCGCCTCGATCGCCTCGAGATTGTCGCGGATCGGCTGCTCGCGCGGAATGTCCGACATCGCGCCGAAGATCGTCTGGAAGAAGCCCGGGACGGCGCTTTCGCCCTTGCTGCCGAAATGGACGCTCTTCTTGCCGGGATGCGGATCGATATAGACGAAGCGCCGATCGATCTCGCGCCGCGCGGGGCGGTTACGCAGCGCCTCGACCGCGGGGTGGAAGGGTGCGTTGGCGAGTACCGATCCGTCGATCAAGGCCGCGGTCTCGGCGTGGCCGGCGGCATGCTGGCGGGGCAGCGCGCGCGCGAGAAAGGCGTCGCGCGTCGGCCAGTCGCGTTTGCGCGTCGCCAGCACGGCGTCGAGCTCGCCGACGGTGAAGGGCGGGAAGGCGCCGGGGAAGCTCGCGGTCGCGCGCGCGGCGAAGGCGAGTTCGGCGGTGTCCGCCAGGATGCGCTCGCCCTCGTCGCAATGACCGCGATCGGTGAAGGCCAGCGTGAGCCGGTGCTCGGTCTCGACCACCTCGGCGGGCGAATTGAGCCGCAGCCGCTCGGGATGGCCCGAGAAATCGGTGACGGTGACGAACAGGTCGAGCGGCTGGCCGTCGGGGAGCAGCGCGGGCCCCGCCGGCTGCGCCGCCATCGCATCGAGCGCGTCGAGCACGAGATGGCTGAACCCCGCCCCACCGAAAGGCGGTTCGAACCAGCGGCCGCGCACGAACGCGCCGAGCTTGGCCTTCACCTCGGCGCGCGCCGCCGGTTCGACGGTCTCCTCAAGCCCCGCCTCGCGGCCGGCCGCCGCCCAGGCGATCGGGATCGCCCACATCTTGGTGAGCTTCGATCCTGGCCGCGCCTCGGGATCGGTCAGCTCGTCGACGTCGGCTTTCTCCAGCCATAGCGCGGTCAGCGGGTCGAGCGACTGGCCGCGCGCGATCGCCTGTGCGAGGAAGATGCCGTTGAGCCCGCCGGCGCTCGCGCCCGCAACGATGTCGACGAGGATGCGCAGCTTGAGATCGGCCTGGTTCTCGATCGTCTCGAGCAGCCGGCGATAGACGCCCTCGCTGGCCGAGCCGGCGGCTTCTCCTGCCGCGAACGCGCGGCTGGCGCGGGCGAGGTGCCAGATCTCCTTGGTGATGCCGTGCATGTACACAGCAAGGCTGATCCCGCCGTAGCAGACCAGCGCCAGCCTTAGTTCCTTCTCGCGCATCGGTCGCTGGTGGCATGGCGGCGGCAGGCGGGCAAGCGCACGGATGGCGCGGGCTCCCGCTACGCGGTTTCAAAGGCTTGTCGGGTGGACCGAACCACCCGGCGGGGCGTTGGAGCGGCACGAACAACAGGAGAGATGCCATGACGCTATTCAAGACGCTCGCCGCGACCGCGCTCGTTGCCGGTTTCGCATTGCCCGCCACGGCGCAGATGGCGGCGCCGACCCCCAAGGCCTTCGTGATGAAGGCCGGCGCCAGCGACAAGTTCGAGATCAGCGAGGCCAAGCTGATGATGATGTCGAAGAACGCCGACATCGTCTCCTTCGCGACGCAGATGAAGACCGATCACACCAAGAGCACCGATATGGTCAAGGCCGCCGCCAAGGCCGACGGCCTGATGCCCGCGCCGCCGATGCTCGACGCCAAGCAGCAGCACGACCTCGCCGCGCTGACCGCCAAGCACGGCAAGGCGCGCGACATGCTCTACATCACGCAGCAGAAGGCCGCGCATGCCGATGCGCTCGCGCTGATGCAGACCTATTCGGCGTCGGGCACCGCGCCGCATCTGAAGGATGCCGCCGGCCAGATCACGCCCGTCGTGCAGAGCCACGTCGACATGCTCGGCAAGATGTCCGCGATGTAGCGTTCCACGCTGTGTTCCTGCGCAGGTAGGAGCCCAGGTGAAGGGCCATGACGCCTGCAACCCTGGGCTCCCGTTTGCGCAGGAGTATAATCTTCTACGACGATCCACTCCGCATCGTCCCGCTCATTGCCGGATGACCTATCGCCGGCTATGTTCCCGCTTCGTTCGAGAGCGGGAGCATCATGGCCAAATTGTCCAAGCGGTTCGTCTGCCAGGCGTGCGGCGGGATTTCGTCGCGTTGGCAGGGCCAGTGTGCCGATTGCGCCGAATGGAATACGCTGGTCGAGGAGGCGCCCGTCCTGGCGACGCCCTTTGCCGCCAAGCACGATCTGCGCCGCGGCGGGCGGACGCTCGAACTGGTCGGGCTCGACGCCGAAGTGGTGCTGCCGCCGCGCGTCGCGACAGGCATCGCCGAACTCGACAGGACATTGGGCGGCGGGCTCGTACCGGGATCGGCGACGCTGATCGCGGGCGATCCCGGCATCGGCAAATCCACCCTGCTGATCCAGACCGCGGCGATGCTCGCCAATGCCGGGCTGTCGGTCGCCTATATCTCCGGCGAGGAAGCGGCCGATCAGGTGCGGTTGCGCGCGCGACGGCTCGGGCTGGGCAGCGCGCCGGTCAAGCTGGGTGCGGCGACGTCGGTCCGCGACATCCTCGCGACGCTCGATGCGGGGCGTCCGCCTGCGCTGCTGGTGATCGATTCGATTCAGACGATGCACTCCGACGCGATCGAGGGCGCGCCCGGCACGGTAAGCCAGGTGCGCGCGTCGGCGCAGGAGCTGATCCGCTATGCCAAGGAGACAGGTTGCGCGCTTATCCTGGTGGGCCATGTCACCAAGGATGGCGCGATCGCGGGCCCCAGGGTGCTCGAGCATATGGTCGACACCGTGCTCAGCTTCGAGGGTGAGCGCAGCCACCAATATCGTATCCTGCGCGCGATCAAGAACCGCTTCGGCGGCACCGACGAGATCGGCGTCTTCGCGATGGAGGAGAAGGGGCTGGGCGAGGTCGCCAATCCTTCCGCGCTGTTCCTCACGCAGCGCAGCGAGGGTGTGGCGGGCGCGGTGGTCTTCCCCGCGCTTGAGGGGACGCGGCCGCTGCTTGTCGAGATACAGGCGCTGACGGTGCGGCTCGCCTCGGGTGCGACGCCGCGTCGTGCGGTGGTCGGCTGGGACTCGGGGCGGCTGGCGATGATTCTCGCGGTGCTCGAGGCGCGCTGCGGGCTCAGCTTCTCGTCGGCCGAAGTCTATCTCAACGTCGCGGGGGGTTATCGGATCACCGATCCTGCCGCCGATCTGGCGGTCGCCGCGGCGCTGGTATCGGCGCTGGCGGAGCGGCCGGTGCCCCCCGATGCGGTGGCGTTCGGCGAGGTCGCGCTGTCGGGCGAACTGCGCCCCGTCGCGCATGCCGCGATCCGGCTCAAGGAGAGCGCCAAGCTCGGTTTCGCGCGCGCATTGGTGCCGAGTGCCGGCACGATCGAGGCCGGTGCGATCACGCCCAATCGCTTTCCGACGCTGGGCCGGCTGGTCGATCACATGCTCGGGCGGGGCTAGGCGTAGGCGAGGATATGATCGCCGGTCGGGATCGATCAGACGCGACGTACTCCGGCGCAGGCAGGAGCCCAGGGTTTGGAGCGCTACGACGCTTCACCTGGGCTCCTGCTTACGCAGGAGCACGAGGAGCGACGAATGCATGCGCGCCAGACGTGCTGCCGTTCGCATGCTTCGCCGCACCTGCCGAGGGTTACTGGCCCGGCGTCGGCGCCGGGGCGGTCGTCACCTTCGTCGTCGTGGTCGAACCCGCCGGCACCTTCACGACGCGCGCGCGGTGCGCCGTCGTGTGCGTCGTCACCGTCGTAGTGGTTGGCGCCGGGGTTGCGCGCGCCGCGGCGGCCTGCTCGGAGGCTGCCTGGGCCGCCTGTGAGGCTGCATCGGCGCGCTGGCTCGCGTCATTGGCGGCCTGCGTCGCCGAATCCGCGCGCTGGTTGGCCGAATCGACCGCGGCCTGTGCGGCCGCGCCGGTCTGCGCGGCATTGTCCTGCGCGGCGTGCAGCTGCTCGGCATGCGTCTTCTGTGCCTGGCCGATCGCGGTGTCGGCGAGCTCGGACGCCTGCGTGGCGGCGTCGAACGCGTCCTCCTTGTGGCCGCGCTTCAGATCCTCCTGCGCGGTGGCGAGCGCGGCGTCGGCCTTGGCGGTGAGGCCCGGCGTATTCTGGCTCGCGCCGACCTTGTCGGCAGCGTCGACCTTCGCCTTGGCCTGATCGATCGCCGACCGCGCACGATCGGCCTTGCCGGCGATCGCGGGGACCGAACCCATCGCGATCAGGGCAGAAACGGCAACGCCGCGCGAAAGCAAAGATAAACGTGACATGAACATCCACTCCTGGTCGATTATGACGATGCCGACAAACGGGCGCTTGGTGCAGTTGTTCCCGACCAAGGTGGCGCACGAGATCGTCGGGCTGCTGTTCGTCGCCAAATCTCTCCTGTTCGTAGCTGTATAGCGAAGCCGGGACTTGTCGTGCCCGGCAAACATAAATCGTCGATCGATTGCCGATGCGTCACGCTATAGTAGGGTGGTCGCAACGCATCGGCGGCCTCGTCGCCCGCGTTGACCCGCCGCGTGGCACGCCCTAATTCGGCGCGGCCATGCACTCGCTCACGCTCCTCGACATCATCGTCCTCCTGTTCGTGGGCGGCGGCGCTCTTCTGGGCGTGATGCGCGGCTTCGTCACCGAGGTGCTGTCGCTGTTCGCCTGGGTTGCGGCACTGATCGCGCTCAAGCTTTTCTACACGCCCGCCGCACTCATCATCGGCACCTGGTTGCACACCAAGGCCGGCGCGTCGCTGCTCGCCTTCGTGCTGGTGTTCGCGATCGTCTTCTTCGGTGGGCGGATGGTCGCGGAGCGGATCGGCCGGCGGACGCGCAGCTCGATCCTGGGCCCGATCGACCGTACGCTGGGCTTCGGCTTCGGCGCGCTCAAAGGGCTGATCGGCGTCACGCTGCTCTTCATGCTGGGCAATCTCGTCTATGATCTGGGCTATGGCGGGACGACGCCGCGCCCCGATTGGGTGCGCGAGGCGCGGAGCATCTCGCTGCTGCAGGCGAGCCGCACCGCGATCGACGATTTCGTCGCCAAGCGCCGCGCGGAGCATCCGGCCGACGCGGAGAACCTGACGACCTCGACGCATTAGGCCAGTCGGGTGATCGTCCCGTCGGCCCGGATCACGCCCGGGATGACGTGGGTTGGTCCCGTGGTGCAGGCCTCTCGACGGGGCCGATATCGCTGCCTATCTGTGGGGCATGTCAGCCGCCCTCTACAACGCCACCATCCTGCGGCTCGCCGCCTCGATCCCGCATGATAGGCGCTTGCCCGACGCGCAGGCGACATCGGAAAAGCGCTCGCCGATCTGCGGCAGCCGCGTGACGGTCGATGTCGCGCTCGATGAACAGGGCCGGGTGACGGCGATTGGGCAGGAGGTGCGTGCTTGCGCGCTCGGCCAGGCGTCGGCGTCGCTGATGGGGGCGCATGCGATCGGACGCACTGCCGACGAACTGGATGCCGCGCGCGACGCGCTCGCCGGCTATCTGGCGGGTACGCGCGACGATCCCGGCGATTGGCCCGGCCTCGACATCTTCCTGCCTGCCCGCGACTATAGCGCGCGCCATCCCTCGATCCGGCTCGCGTTCGAGGCGGTGGCGGAGGCCGCGCGGGCCGCCGGACAACGCCGCGAGGCAGCGGCCTGATCATGGTGCCGCCGACCGACAATCTGCTGCGTGACGGCGTGATCATGCTCGGCGCGGCGGTGCCAGCGGTGCTGTTGTTCCGGCGTTTCGGGCTCGGCGCGGTGCTGGGCTATATGATGGCCGGCGTGCTGATCGGGCCGCAGATGCTCGATCTGGTCGGCGACGCGCAGGGCAAGCAGGGGATCGCCGAGATCGGCATCACGCTGCTGCTGTTCCTCGTCGGGCTCGAGCTCAATCCGCGCCGGCTGTGGGATCTGCGCAAGGAGATCTTCGGATTCGGCGTCGCGCAGGTGCTGATCGCGGGGTTCGCGATCACCGGCGTCGTGTTCGCCTTCACCGGGTTCAGCGCCGCGGCGGCATTGGCGCTGGGATTGCCGCTCGCGCTCTCGTCGACCGCGCAGGTGCTGCCGCTGCTGCGCTCGCAGGGGCGGCTGCACACGGCGTTCGGCGAACGTGCCTTCTCGATCCTGCTGTTCCAGGATCTGTCGATCGTGCCGCTGATCACGGTGATCGCCGCGCTGTCGCGCACGCCCGCCGATCCGAGCGCGCCGCCGGGCTGGCTGATGGGGCTCTACACGGTCGGCGCGATCGTCGCGCTGGTGCTCGCCGGGCGCTACATCCTGACGCCCGCGCTGCGGCTGATCGGCAATCTGGGCGAGCGCGAGATGTTCGTCGCTGCCGGGCTGTTCACCGTGCTCGCCGCCTCCGCGCTGATGGACGCGCTGCATCTCTCGCCCGCGCTGGGCGCGTTCGTCGCGGGCGTGATGCTCGCCGACTCGCCTTATCGCCACGAGCTGGAGGCGGACGTCGAGCCATTCCGCTCGATCCTGCTCGGGCTGTTCTTCCTGACGGTCGGGATGCTGCTCGATCTCAGCGCGATCGCGACGCGGCCGTTCTTCGTGGTCGGGCTGGCGGCGGCGCTGATCGTCGTCAAGACCGCGGTGCTCTATGCAATCGCCCGGCTGGCGAAGATGGAGCATCGCTCCGCGCTCGCGCTCGGGCTGCTGCTCAGCCAGGGCGGCGAATTCGGCTTCGTGCTGTTCGGCCAGGCACAGGCGGGGCTGTTGATCGAGCCGAAGGCGGCCAGCCTGTTCTCCGCGGTGGTGACGCTGTCGATGGCGACGACGCCGTTCCTGATGTCGCTGGCGCGGCGCTTCGGTGGCGAGGCGGCGGGTGCCAAGCTGCGCGGGCTCGCCGGCCCCGAGGAGGCGAAGCAGGCGGGCGCGATCGTCGTCGGCTACGGTCGCTTCGGGCAGACGGTGACGCAGATGCTGCTCTCGCACGGTCTCTCGCTGACGATCGTCGATCTCGACACCGAGATCATCGACATTGGCGACCGGATGGAGATGAAGATCTATTACGGGGACGGCACGCGGATCGATTTGTTGCGGCAGGCGGGCGCGGACGAGGCGAAGCTGATCTGCTTCTGCATCGACGGCGACGGGCCCGACGCCTCGATCCTCGAATCGGTGAAGGAGGCGTTCCCGCATCTCAAGCTGTTCGTCCGGCTGTTCGACAGGCGGCATGCGCTGGCGCTCAAGGACATCGAACTCGCCGGCACGGTGCGCGAGGTCTACGAAAGCGCGATCTGCATGGGGCGGCAGGTGCTCGATACGCTGGGCGTCGAGGACGAGGAGGTCGACCGCATCGAGACCGACTATCGCGACCGCGACAGCCGCAGGCTGCACGTCCAGGGCGAGGAGGGCATCCGCGCCGCGGTCGGGTTGATGTACCGCCCCGGGCATGAGGCCGACAGCCTCGACGAGGCCGTGGAGACGTGAGGACGCGCGATCCGCTGGCGGGCCTGGCGGCGCTGTCGGGCGCGGTGGCGGTGGCGGCGGGCGCGTTCGGGGCGCATGCCGCGCACGGGCTGCCGGGCGAATTGCTCAAGACGGGGGCGCAATATCAGATCGTCCACGCGATTGCGGCGCTGGTCGTCTTGGCGCACCCGTCGGGTCGCGCGGCGGGCTGGTGCTTCGTGGCCGGCGGCGCGCTGTTCGCGGGGTCGCTCTATGCGCTCGCGCTGGGTGCGCCGGGGCTGGTCGGGATCGTGACGCCGTTCGGCGGGCTGGCGCTGATCGTCGGCTGGGTGATGCTCGCGGTCGGGGCGTTGCGATAGGGGCCCAAAAGTCCTCCCCTGCAAGGGGAGGGGGACCACCCGCAGGGTGGTGGAGGGGTGGACCACTTCTCTGATTAGCGCCTGCCAGAGAGGCTAAACACCCTTCCACCACCGGCTTCGCCGGCGGCCCCCCTCCCCTTGCAGGGGAGGATGTCCCCATCACCCCTCCGCTTGCTTCCCCTTCGCGCGACACGCATCCGAGCAATAACGCACGTTCTCCCAGTCGCGCGCCCATTTCTTGCGCCACGCGAAGGGCCGGCCGCAGGCGGCGCAGTCCTTGCTCGGCAGGTCGCGCTTGGCGACGCCGTTGGGCATCAGCGCTCGCCGTCGAGGAAGGCGGCGACCGTGCCGAGATCGACGTCCTTCGCCACGAACGTCTCGCCGATCCCGCGCGCGAGCAGGAAGGGCAGGCGGCCGCCCGCCATCTTCTTGTCGTGCAGCATGTGCGCGACCAGCGTCGCACCGTCGGCATCGACGCCGGCGGCGGCGAGCGTCGTCGGCAGGCCCATCGCGGCGAGGTGGCGCGTCACGCGCTCGGCGTCGTCGGCCGAGCAGAGACCCTGCGCGGCGGAGAAGCGGAAGGCGAGCGCCATGCCGCATGCGACGCCATCGCCGTGCAGCAGGCGATCCGAAAAGCCGGTCTCGGCCTCGAGCGCATGGCCGAAGGTGTGTCCGAGGTTGAGCAGCGCCCGCCTGCCCGTCAGTTCGCGCTCGTCCTCGGCGACGATCCGCGCCTTGGCGGCGACGCTGGTCGCGATCGCATGGGTGCGCGCCGCAGACTCGCCCGCGATCAAACTGGCGCCGTTCGCCTCGCACCAGGCGAAGAAGGCGGGATCGTCGATCAGCCCGTATTTGGCGACCTCGGCATAGCCCGCGGCGAGCTGGCGCGGCGGCAGCGTGCCCAGCGTATCGGGATCGATCAGCACGAAAGCGGGCTGGTGGAATGCGCCGACCAGGTTTTTCCCAGCTCGCGAATTGATCGCGGTCTTGCCGCCGACCGATGAATCGACCTGCGCCAAGAGGCTCGTCGGCACCTGGACGAAGCCGCAGCCGCGCTTGAGGATCGCGCAGGCGAAGCCGACGAGGTCGCCGATCACGCCGCCGCCGAGCGCGATGACATTGTCCGAACGCTCGATGCCGAGGTCGATCAGCCGGTCGGTCAGCGCTTCGAGCTGCGCCCAGCTCTTGGTCGCCTCGCCGGCGGGCAGCACGATCGGCTCGGCGGCGATCCCGGCGGCACCGAGCGCGGCGGTGAGCGTGCCCAAATGCGCGTCGGCGACATGCGAATCGGTGACGATCGTGAATGTGTCGCGCGGCGCATATCGCGCCAAGGTCGCGCCCGCCCGCCGCAAGCCCCCGGCTTCGATCGCGACGTCGTAGCTGCGCTCGCCGAGCGATACGGGAATGATCGTCATGTGCGCAGCGCCTTGAGGATGACGTCGACCGTTGCATCGTGGGGCAACGGTTCGGAACGGATGTGAATCGGGGCGAGCGCGTAGATCGGATTGCGTCGCGCGGCGAGATCGGTGAGCACCGCGCGCGGGTCGCGATCGTGGAGCAGCGGCCGGTCGTTGCGACGGCGGACGCGATCGACGAGCACGTCGATATCGGCATCGAGCCAGATCGCGGTGGCGCGATCGAGGATCAGCGCGCGCGTCTGGTCGTTCATGAACGCGCCGCCGCCGGTCGCGATCACCTTGGGGGTGCCGTCGATCAGTCGCGCGATCACGCGGCGCTCGCCGTCGCGAAACCCCTCCTCGCCGAAGCGATCGAAGATGTCGGGGATCGAGAGTCCCGCAGCCGCCTCGATCTCGCGATCGGCGTCGACGAAGGGGAGATGGAGCCGCGCCGCAAGCCGCCGGCCGACGGTCGATTTGCCGACCCCCATCAGCCCGACGAGCACCAACGGCCGCAGCAGCGGCGACGCCGGCGAGGCGGAACGATGCGGAGGCGGGCTTTGCGGCATGCCGGCGGGGCTATACACAGGGCCACGGGATCGGGCAAAAGCGCGCTCCTTCACTACGCCGTTCTTTTTCTTGTCCGACGGGAACCCCATGTCGCGCGCCAGCATCGTCCTGATCGTCATCCTTATCGCCATCGTCGCGGCCCTCGTCTGGCTGTCGCATCGATCGGGCGGCGTGGCGCCGCATCATATCGAGCAGGTCGTGACGCAGGGCGGCGCCACCGATGGCGCACACTAAGCTAGCGGTCGGGCTGCTGGCCGGCGTCGCGCTGCTCGCGGTCGCGATCCCCGCCTTCGGTCAGCAGTCGCCGCAATCGATCCTGCCGCCGGGCTTCGGCAATGCGCCCAAGCCGGCCCCTGCCGCCCCCACACCGCCGCCGCCGTCGTCCTCAAGTGGCGACGACGAGGGTGGCGGCGTGCAGGCGGTGCCGACGCTGGCGATCGCGCCGCCGACGCCGGAGCAGGCCAATGTCGCCGCCGCCGCCGAAGACGATGCCGCGGACAATGCGGCGAACGAGGCCGAGGCCGCCGCGGAGGAACTTCGCAAGCAGGACATCCCGCAATCCGCGCGCCGCGCCACCGATCATGTCGGCATCCTCGATCCGTCGGTCACGGGGATTCCGGTCGATGGCTTCGGCAACACCGCGGGCCGCTTCCTCGATACGCTGATGGCAAGGCTCGACGCGCCGATCGCGTCGCGCTGGGTGTCTATGCTGCTCAGGCGGGTGCTGACCACAGACATCGGCACGCCGGGCGGCGTCGATCCGTCCGATTGGGTCGCCGAGCGCGCGCTGCTGCTGACGCGGATGGGCGAGGCGGATGCTGCGCGGCTGCTCGTCCAGCGCGTCGATCCCGACAGGGCGACGCCGCGCTACGATCAGGCGGTGCTCGAATCGGCGATGGCGGCGGCCGATCCCGCCGCGCTGTGCCCGGTCGCCGACACGGCCGAGAAACTCGACCCGCAGCCCTTCTGGCCGCTGGCACGGGCGATGTGCGCGGGCATGTCGGGCGAGGCCGGGACCGCGAGCGCGCTGGTCGATCGTGCCCGCTCGCTGCCGGGCGCCGTGCAGGGCATCGACCTGCTGCTCGCGCAGCGCATCGTGGGTGCCGGCACGGGCAGCCGGCGTGCGGTCAACATCGAATGGTCGAGCGTCAACGATCTGAACAGCTGGCGTTTCGGGCTGGCGAGTGCGGCGGGGCTGACGATCCCCGACAGCCTGCTCGATCAGGGCGGCCTTGCGATGCAGGCATGGCGCGCGCGTGCGCCGATGCTGGCGGCGCAGACGCGGCTCGGCGCGGCGCGCACCGCGGCGACGCTGGGCGTGGCGTCGGCGGCCGATCTCGTCGACATGGTCTCAGGGCAGGCCGAGTCCGGCGATGCCTATGCGATGGACGAGACCCCTGCAGGCCGGTTGCGGACCGCCTATGCCGCGCACGACGAGAGTGACCGGGTCGCGGCGTTGCGCGCGCTGTGGGCCGATCCGACGGGCGAGCGCGACCAATATGCGTCGCGCATCCTCACCGCGCGCTCGGCGGCGCGGATCGATCCCTCGTCCGACTATGCCGACGACGCCTCGGCGTTGATCGCGGCGATGCTGTCGGCGGGGCTCGACACACAGACCGAGCGCTGGTCGGGCATCGTGCGGTCGGGCAAGGGCACCAAGGCGGACGAGGCCTGGGCGCTGATGGCGGTGGGCAGCCCGCGGCTGCTGGTCGATATCGACGACGATCGGATCGCCAGTTTCGGCGATGGTGGCCGCGGGTCGGCCAAGCTGCGCGCGCAATTCCTGTTCGTCGGTCTGGCGGCGCTCGGGCGGATCAAGCCGATCGACGTCGATCGGCTCGCGCAGCGGCTCGACGTTCCGCTCGGCCAGCGCAACAGCTGGACGCGCGCGATCGAGGCGGCGACCGCGCGAAACGAGCCCGCGACGGTGGCGCTGCTCGCCGCGGTGGGGATGCAGACGACCGACTGGGCGCAGGTCTCGCCGGTGTTCCTCTACCATATCATCGCGTCGTTGCGGGCCGTCGGGCTCGAGCCCGAGGCGCGGATGGTCGCGGCTGAAGCCCTGATGCGGACATGAGGGCGCCGCGATGAGTTGGGCCCGGTGAGACCTGGCGCCGCCTTCGCCCAAGGCGAGGACGCGCGCGCGATCGAGCGCTTCCTCGAGGCAATAGCGGCGGAGTCGGGCGCCTCGCGCAATACGCTGCTCGCCTATGGCACCGATCTGCGCGCGGCCTCGACGCTGCTGGAGGGGCGGCTGGCGGTCGCCGATCCGGCCATGCTCGCGGTGCTGGGCGAGGCGTGGCAGCCGCTCGCGCGCGCTACCGTCGCGCGTAAGGCGGCGGCGCTCAGACGCTTCTACGGTTTCCTCGTCGAGGAGGGCGAGCGCGCCGACGATCCTTCGACGGGCCTGCCGCGCGGGCTGGTGCGCCGCACGCTACCCAAGATCCTCGGCCACGACGAGGTCGATCGCCTCTTTGCGGTGCTCGCCGAGCGGAGCGGGGAGGGGGCGTCGCTCGCCGACCTCAGGCTCGTCGCATTGATCGAGCTGCTCTACGGATCGGGGCTACGCGCGACCGAACTCGTCTCGCTGCCGCGCGCCGCGATCCGCGCCGGACAGCCCTATCTGATCCTCAAGGGCAAGGGCGGGCGCGAGCGGCTTGCGCCGATCTCGGCGCGGGCGCTGGTCGCAGTCGAGACGTGGCGCGCGCTGGTGCCGACGGGCCAGCCCTGGCTTTTCCCCTCGGGCAAGAGCCATTTGAGCAGGGTGCGTCTCTATCAGCTGGTGCAGGCGCTGGGCGCGGATGCCGGCATCGCGCCCGAAAAGATCAGCCCGCACGTGCTGCGCCATGCCTTCGCGACGCATCTGCTCGAGGGCGGCGCCGATCTGCGCGCGTTGCAGGCGATGCTCGGCCATGCCGATATCGCGACGACGCAGATCTACACGCATGTCGACAGCCGGCGCCTGATCGAGCTGGTCAACACGCGCCATCCGCTCGCCGATGCGCCGCGCCCCGAGGCTTCGGGGGGCGGGTCGCGCGTTGACGTCGCCGACTCGCCGGCTTAACCCGCGACGCCATGACATTCCTCGACTTCGAAAAGCCGATCGCCGAACTCAATGCGCGCGTCGCCGAACTGCGCGAGACTGCCGACGCGGGTGCGATCGACATCGAGCAGCAGGTCGCCAGCCTCGAGGCCAAGGCCGACAGGATGCTGCGCGAGACCTATGCGAAGCTGACGCCGTGGCAGAAGACGCAGGTCGCGCGTCATGCGCAGCGCCCGCATCTCAAACACTATATCGCGGGCTTCGTCGCCGATTTCGTGCCGCTGTCGGGCGACCGGGCCTTTGCCGACGACAAGGCGATCATCGGCGGCCTGGGCCGGATCGGCGGACGGCGCGTGATGGTGATCGGCCACGAGAAGGGCGACGACACCACGACGCGGTTGAAGCATAATTTCGGCATGGCCAAGCCCGAGGGCTATCGCAAGGCGATCCGGCTGATGGAGCTGGCGGATCGCTTCCATCTGCCCGTGGTGACGCTGGTCGACACGTCCGGCGCGTTCCCGGGCGTGCAGGCCGAGGAGCGCGGGCAGGCCGAGGCGATCGCGCGCTCGACCGAGACGTGCCTGCAACTCGGCGTGCCGCTGATCGCGGCGATCGTCGGCGAGGGCGGATCGGGTGGCGCGGTGGCGCTGGCCGCGGCGAACCGCGTGCTGATGTTCGAACATGCGGTCTATTCGGTGATCTCGCCCGAAGGCTGCGCTTCAATCCTGTGGCGTACCGCCGAGAAGGCGCCGGACGCAGCGGACGCGATGAAGATCACCGCGCAGGACCTGCTCAAGCTGGGCGTGATCGATCGTATCGTGGCCGAGCCGCTGGGCGGCGCGCATCGCGGGCCGGCGGAGGCGATCGAGGCGCTTGGCGAGGCGCTCGGCGAGGAGCTCGATGCGCTTGCCCCGCTTGATGCGGCAGGCGTGCGTCAACAGCGCCGTGCGAAGTTCTTGGCGTTCGGATAGGCTCCGGCGCGGCCTGGGCTGCACCTGTAATATGGCTTCGATAATCGCAAAAAGGGCGGCGGGATATGCTCCCGCCGCCCTTTCCGTAGGCCAGCTCAGCAATAAGCCGAAGCTTACTGCATGTTGCTCGCGACCTTGTTGAACGTGTTCTTGAGGTTGCTGCCGAGCGCCGACATCGCGGAGATCGCGGCGACGGCGATGAGGGCTGCGATCAGACCATATTCGATCGCGGTGGCACCCTTGTTGTTCTTCAGAAACTTGCGCATTGGTTTCTCCTGCATCAGACCGTTACACTACCCGGCTTTCCCCGGCGGGGTCCGCGCGATCGGTCTACGAGAACCCGGTTGCCAAATGTTTAATGCCCGCAGCAGATCGTCGATTATGTCAGGTGGTGGCGTTGCTGACCTGATTGTTGACCGATCCCCACGTCGCAATGATGTGATCGGCGACACTGTGCACCGAAACGATGATGGCGAGAAAGACCATCGCCAAGATCAACGCATATTCTATCATAGTCGCACCGCGAGCATCGTGCGCGAGCTTTCGAATCAATCGCACACCAGCCCCCGCCTCGCCCCACGTCCCATTTCTGGACTATTCTTTATTGCTTAAGGAAGATTTACGTCGATGGAACCATATTTGCCGCCCGCCGGCCTTCTATTGGTATCGGCTGCCGCGCTGGTCGACGGCGACGGTCGTGTGCTCGTGCAACAGCGCGCGTCGGGGCCGCTGGCCGGGCTGTGGGAGTTTCCCGGTGGCAAGATCGAGCCGGGCGAGACGCCTGCTGTGGCGCTGATCCGCGAATTGCGCGAGGAACTCGGCATCGATGTCGAGGCGGCCTGCCTGGCGCCCGCCGCCTTCGCCAGCGAGCCGCTGGGCGACCGCCATCTGCTGCTGCTGCTCCACGTCTGCCGCAAGTGGCGCGGCATTCCCCGCGCGATCGAGGCGACCGCGCTGCGATGGGTGCGCCCCGTCGAGCTGTTCGCGCTGCCGATGCCGGAACCCGATCGCCCGCTGATCGGCCTGCTCGAGGCGCTGGTCTAGCTCTTGGGGGCCAACGCGCTCGCCAAGGATGTCACCGCGCTGCCCCGGCGCGCAGGCTTGGGCTGCGAGGCGTCGGGTGCCCAGCCGATCAGATAGACCAGCGCGAAGGTCTCGGTGATGCGGCCGTCGGGATCGGCCTGCGCGGCGAACGCGACATGCGCGGCGGCCGCCTGCGTCCGCGTCAGCGCCGCCGGCGTGCCGGCCAGCACGCTTCCCAGCGCACCGAACCGGAGGTCCGCCAGCAATCCGCCAAGACCGCTGTAGCGCACGTCGAGCGTCTCGCCATCGGCCACGGGCAGCGCGAAGCCCGCGCGCGCGAGCAGATCGCCCGCCGAGCGCACATCGACCTGCGGGTGGATGCGGGGCGCGACGCCCTTCGATCCGGCCAGATCGGCCGCGAGCATCGCGGCGCGCAGCCGGGACACGCTGCCCGCGCCGACGAAGCCCCCGACGAACAGGCCGTCCGGCCGCAGCACGCGCCGCGCGAGCAGCAGCGCGCCGGGCAGGTCGTTGACGCTATCGAGCACGCCCGCCGAGACGACGAGATCGAAGGCGTTGTCCGCAAACGGCAGGCGGTCCTCGTCGCACTGGATGCCGCCCGCCGCCCTGGCGGCGACGAAGCTCGCATCGGCGGCGACGACGTGGAGGCCGCGTGCGCGAAGCGCCGCGACGATCGCCATGTCCGGCGCGCCGATCACGAGCGCGCGCGAGAAGCTGCGCTCGACCATGTCGAGCCGCGCGAGGATTTCCTCGGCGATGTGGCGTGCGAGAAAGCCATGCTCGGCGAAGCGCGCCATCGCACGATCGCGGCGCATGCGGCGTCGCGCGCGATCGAAGGGTTCGGGGGGGGCGGATGCCATGGCGGGGCTTGTGCAGCGCGCGCGCGCGGCGGACAAGGGGGACATGGCCGCCGCCGCCCGCCTGCTCCGTCGCTGCTGGTCGGCCGGCGTCGACTTCGCCTTGCCGCCGCGCTGCCCGGGATGCGGGCTGATCGTCGACGGCGACCACCGCTTCTGCGCGACCTGCTGGCAGGCGCTCGATTTCCTGGGGCCGCCGGCCTGTATCGTCTGCGCCCTGCCGCTGCCGCACGACATCGGCGAGGCGGCGATCTGCGGCGCCTGTCACGCCGATCCGCCCGCCTTCGACGGCGCCCATGCCGCGGTCGCCTATGGCGAGGTCGCGCGGACGGTCGCGCTCCGGCTAAAATATGGCGGCCGACCGGGGGTGGCGCGGACGATGGCGGGGCATATGGCGCGGCTCGTCCGCGATGCGGCTCCCGATACGCTCGTCGCCGCGGTGCCGCTGCACCGCTGGCGGTTGTGGTCGCGCGGCTACAACCAGGCGCTGCTCATCGCCAGGGGCGTGGCGGAGCGCACCGGGCTCGATTGCACGCCCGATCTGCTGGTGCGCACCAAGCCGACGCCCGTGTTGCGGGGTCTCGGCCGCAAGGCGCGGGCGCGCGTGGTGGCAGGTGCCTTTGCGGTGCCGACGCCGCATCGTGCGCTGGTGAAGGGTCGCCGCGTGCTGCTGATCGACGACGTCTTCACCAGCGGCGCGACCGCGGAAGCTTGCGCCAAGGCGTTGAAGCGGGCGGGGGCGGCCGAGGTGCGCCTGCTCTGCTGGGCGCGCGTGCTGCGCGACGCCGCGGGATAGGGCGGGGCGTTGACATTGACCGTCCCAATCCACAGGTCGTTGATCAACGACTGAAGGAGTGGCGTGATGGCGAAGGTCGAGATTTATACGAAGATGGGCTGCCCTTATTGCTCGCGGGCAAGGAAGCTGCTCGATTCGAAGGGCATTTCCTACGAGGAAACCGACATCACCATGGGCGGACCCAAGCGCGTCGAGATGCTCGATCGTGCGCCGGGGCACAGCACGGTCCCCTCGATCTTCATCGACGGCAAGCATATCGGTGGGTCCGACGAACTTGCCGCGCTCGACGCCAAGGGCGGCCTGGACGCGCTCCTCGCCGCCTGACGCATCGTGACCCGCGTCGCCCTCCTCCAGACCAGCAGCGGGATCGATCCCGCCGCCAATGCCCGTGCGTTGGTCGCGGGTCTGAAGGGCGCAGCGGCGGGTGGTGCCGCGATCGCCTTCACGCCCGAGATGACCGGCCTGCTCGATCGCGATCGTGCGCGCGCGGCGGGGTCGATCGCGGGGGAGGCGGATGACGTCGTGCTGGCGGCGGCGCGTGCTGCGGCGGCGCGGCTCGGCCTTTGGGTTCATCTGGGCTCACTCGCGCTGCGCCCCGGCGGCGACGACACCCGCTACGTCAATCGTGGCATCGTGATCGACGACACGGGCGCGATCCGCGCGCGCTATGACAAGCTCCATCTGTTCGACGTCGATCTGGCGACCGGCGGCAGCTGGCGCGAATCGGCCGCCTACGCACCGGGCACCGGATCGGTGGTCGCGGAGACGCCCGCCGGCCGCTTGGGCCTGAGCATCTGCTACGATCTGCGGTTCCCCGATCTCTATCGCGCGCTCAGTGACGCGGGTGCCGAGATCCTCGCGGTTCCTGCGGCCTTCACCGTGCCGACGGGCGAGGCGCATTGGCATGTGCTGCTGCGCGCGCGCGCGATCGAGGCGGGATGCTTCGTGATCGCCGCCGCGCAGACGGGCACGCATGAGGACGGCCGCACCACCTACGGTCATTCGCTGGTGATCGACCCCTGGGGCGAGGTGCTGCTCGACATGGGCGCGGCGCCCGGCGTCGGTTTCGCCGAGATCGATCTCGCGCGGCTGCACGAGGTGCGCGACCGCATCCCGGCGCTGCGCCACCGCCGCCCGATCCCCGAGGTGGTCCGGGCGTGATCGTGTTCGATCTGAGCTGCAGCGGCGGTCATGTCTTCGAAGCATGGTTCGGCAGCCACGCCGATTACGACGGGCAGCGCGCGCGCGGGCTCGTCTCCTGCCCGGTCTGCGGCGATGCCGGCATCGACAAGGCGCCGATGGCACCGCGTATCGCCGCTGGCAGCGCGGTCACGCCGGTCGATCGCAAGGCGATGATGCGCGCGATGATGACCGCGCAGGCGAAGATGCTCAGCGGCTCGGAGGACGTCGGCGCGCGCTTCGCCGACGAGGCACGCGCGATCCACGCCGGCGATGCCGAGCACCGCGTCATCCACGGCCAAGCCACCGTCGTCGAGGCCAGGCAGCTCGTCGCCGACGGCGTGCCCGTCGCGCCCTTGCCCTTCCCGGTGCGCGACGCCTCGCGCGACAATTGAGCGGGCCGACCTATTGCCAGCGCGCTTGAGCGATCGGCATCATCCGGCTAATGGAGCGGCACGGTTCCGTAGCTCAGCCGGATAGAGCGCCACTTTCCTAAAGTGGGCGTCGGGGGTTCGAGTCCCTCCGGGACCACCATCTTTTCCTGTCCGTGCAGGCATCGCGCCCCGCCCGGGACGCCGTCCCCGCTATTCGACAAAATCGAACGATCGGATCGGTTTTATACGGGTCGATCGCGCGCGGGTCCGTGTCCATAGGTCACCGTCTTCTCAAGGAGCATGACGATGGCGAAGGTTCTGGTTCTCTATTATTCCTCCTATGGCCATATCGAGCAGATGGCCGAGGCGATGGCCGACGGCGCGCGCAGCGCCGGCGCCGAAGTGGCGATCCGTCGCGTTCCCGAGACGGTGCCCGAGGACATCGCGCGCGCCAACCATTTCAAGCTCGACCAGAAGGCGCAGGTCGCCACGATCGCCGAACTCGCCGAGTATGACGCGATCATCGTCGGCACGGGCACGCGCTTCGGCCGCATCTCGTCGCAACTCGCGGCGTTCCTCGATCAGGCCGGCGGTCTCTGGGCGTCGGGTGCGCTCAACGGCAAGGTCGGCGCGGCGTTCGTCTCGACGGGCAGTCAGCATGGCGGTCAGGAGACGACGCTCTTCTCGATCATCACCAACCTGCTGCATTTCGGGCTGACGATCGTCGGCCTGCCGTACAGTTTTCAGGCGCAGATGGGCGTCGACAAGCTGCGCGGCGGCGCGCCCTATGGCGCGACGACGATCGCGGGCGGCGACGGTTCGCGCCAGCCCGGCGAGGAGGAGCTCGACGGTGCCCGCTTCCAGGGCAAGCTCGTCGCCGAGACCGCGGCCAAGCTGTTCGCCTGACCGCGGGGGGCCGCGACCCGATAGCAGGGGGCATGACGCTAGACCCCGAAGATGGCGACCTGGTCGCCGAGACCGCCAAGATTCCCGTGCCCGACGATGTCGCCGACGCGATCCGCACGCTGATCCGCTGGGCGGGCGACGATCCCACCCGCGAAGGCCTGCTCGATACCCCCAAGCGCGTCGCGCGCGCATGGAAGGAATATTGCGGCGGCTACGGCGAGGACCCCGCGCACCATCTGTATCGCACGTTCGAGGAGGTCGGCGGCTACGACAATGTCGTGCTGCTGAAAGACATCCCGTTCCAGTCGCATTGCGAGCATCACATGGCGCCGATCATCGGCAAGGCCTCGATCGCCTATCTGCCGAGCGACCGCGTCGTCGGCATCTCCAAGCTCGCGCGCGTGCTGCAGGGCTATGCGCGCCGGCTGCAGGTGCAGGAACGGCTAACCGCGCAGGTCGCCGACTGCATCTGGCAGCATCTCAAGCCCCAGGGAGTCGCCGTCGTGATCGAGGCGAGCCACGCCTGCATGACCGCGCGCGGCGTGCGCACGCCCGGCGTCGGCATGACCACCAGCCGCGTGCTCGGCTGCTTCCGCGACGATGCGAGCAGCCGGCGCGAGGTGATGGGGCTGATGGGGTATTGAACCGCCGATAGGCGGGGGGCGGCGAACTCTTCTTCTCCGTCATCCCGGCGGACGCCGGGACCCATAGGCGCAGCGTTCGATAACCCAGCGCCAAGCACGCTCGTCATCGCGACGCCCGTCAGGGTGCCGCAATTCCGAGCGAGCTACGCAAGAATGCATCCGACTTTGCCAGCATGTCCGCACGTGCGTCATTGTCGGCAAGTTGATGATCAAGCCCAGGATAGATGACGAGTGTGCTCGTCTTGCCCTGTGCCTTCAATGCGACTTGCATGGCGCGCGATTGGCCCACTTCGACCGTCGTGTCATAGTCGCCATGGAACATCAGGACGGGCGCCTTGATCGCTTCTGCGTGGTGAACCGGCGACCCTGCTTCCGCTTCGGTTTCGCCACCGAAATACTGCGCTTCGACCCGGAACCAGGCCGAGCGTCGATATTGGTTGCGTAAGACGACCAAGCTCGTGACGGGAGCGACCGCGACCGCGGCCTTGAAGAGATCAGGATCGACGACGTTCGTCTGAAGCGCGGCATAGCCGCCGTAGGACCAGCCGACGATTGCGAGCTTCGCCGGATCTGCCATTCCCGTTCTGTTGAGCCAGCGGCCCCCGTCCAAGATATCGTTGATCGCGATGCGCCATGATTTTACGCCATTGCCTTTGAGAAAACCGACGCCGTAGCCGCTCGATCCTCGATATTGTGGCTGCAAGACCACGAAACCGCGCGCCGCGTAATATTGGACCAGCCAGTCGAAGCCCCATTCGTCGCGGGCGGATGGGCCGCCATGCGGCATCACGATCGCCGGCAGGCCCTTCGCGGTTGTGACGCCGGGCGGCAGTGTAAGATAGGCCGGAATGGGTGTTCCATCGGCCGCCGGATAGCTCACGGCCTGCATGTTCGCGAGTCTGCGTCCCGTCAGATCCGGCCGTGCCCGAAGCACTTCCACCATCTTTTTGGTATCGCGATCAAGCAGGTAGAAACGGCCCGGATCGGCATCCCCGGTGGCGAACACCAACAGCTTGCGTTCGTCGGCGCTAGCGCTTGTGAAGAGGATCAAAGGCGTATCCGGCAAGGTTTTGGCCAAGCTTGCCGCCAACGCCTGATAGGTGGAGTCGAAATAGACGACTTGGCGGCGATCCGAGACGAACGTGGCGCCGATCACCCGGCCATGCCTACCGAGCGTCACCAAGCCGTCGACGTCCACGACCGGATCGGCATAGACCAGTTCGGTCTTCATCGATCCGTCGAGAGCAACTCGGTAGAGAGCATCCCGACCGGATCGGTTGTCGAGCGCGTAAGCGACGTCTCGTGTTCCATCCACCGCGATCGGGCGCAGGCCGGGGTCGGGATTGTCGGCTGGGCCATCGACCCGACTGAACAGCTTCCAATCGCCGCCCTCGGTCGAGCGATAGCGATAGTCGATCACGTTGGTTGCAACATAGGTGCGTGCCGATGGCATTTCCGAAACAATGCGGATGCGGCCGGCTCCATCGGTCAGGTAGTTGGTCGCGATCTCGTGAGGCTTTTCCACGGTCGTGCCCGCTCCGGTCCGGGTATCGACCCGTTCGACGTAGAGGCCGCCTCCGCCGGGGCGTATCATGAGCACCGCGTCGCTGGCGCCATCGAGCCAGTCGATCACTTCGCCATCGTAATAATAGACGTCTTGCCCATTTTTGGTCAGCGCCTTTTGACGACTGCCATCGATATCCGCCGCAATGGTGCGCGAATAGACGGCGCGATGGGCGCTCGATAAATAGGTGTTGCCCATCAGGCGGCAGACGATGCGGCTATTGGAGGACCATCCGCAGTTCCGCAGCAGGAACGGTTTGCCGTTCCCGGAGAGCACAACCGTCGTCCGCCCGTCCTTCAAGTCCTCGACGAGAGCAGCATTGGCGCCGCCCACGCCCGGCGCGATGAACACTAGATGTTTGGCGTCGGGCGATAACTCGGCGTTATCCGCCCAGGGGCGCGCGCCGAAACGCACCGCGCTGTCGTCGGCGGCCGATGCACCCGACGCCGCCACAAGCAACAACGCCGCCGCAAACACACGCGCAAATACACCTGCCATACTGATCCCCCTTTTTTTCAGTGTGCTATGTTACGAGCTCTTCGATCAAGCCGCCTCCTATCGCCCTGTTAGCAATTTGCGACCGAACGCGAAAAAGGCCGCCCCCCTTCAGGAGCGGCCTCTTCATCCCGGTCACCCGGGCGCCTAGCGCAGCAGAAAGATCAGGCCTCGGCCTGCTCCTCCTCGCGATCATCGCGCTGCGGGGCGTCGGCGGTGGCGCCGGGCTCTGCGTTGGGATCATAGTCCTCGGTGAAGCCGGCTTCGTCACGCTCGAACATTTCGGCCATGACGTCGACGCCCTTCTCCTGCAGCTCGGCTTCTTCGGGCGAGCGTGCGACGTTGACCTTGATCGACACCGAGACTTCGGCGTGGAGGACGACGCGCACCGTGTGCAGGCCGATCGACTTGATCGGCTTGTCGAGCACGACCTGGCTTTTCGCGATGTGCGCGCCGTCTGCGGTGAGCAGCTCGGCGAGATCGCGCGCCGAGACCGAGCCGTAGAGCTGGCCGACGTTCGACGCCTGACGGATGAGCGTCAGCGTCTTGCCGTCGATGCCTTTCGAGTCGGTCACCGCGACGTCGCGGCGCTTGGCGTTGTCGGCCTCGATCGTGGCGCGGTTGGCCTCGAACACCTTGCGGTTGGCGGCGTTGCTGCGCAGCGCCTTCTTGTTGGGCAGCAGGAAGTTGCGGGCATAGCCGTTCTTCACGCTGACGATATCGCCGATGGCGCCGAGCTTCTCGACGCGCTCGAGCAGGATCACTTCCATGGTCTGTGCTCCTTACTTGACGACGTAGGGGAGCAGGCCGAGATGGCGCGCGCGCTTGATCTCGCGGGCCAGCTCACGCTGCTTCTTGGCGGATACGGCCGTGATACGGCTGGGGACGATCTTGCCGCGCTCGGACACGAAGCCCTGGAGCAACCGGACGTCC
>Ga0302311_10000430_pt1 | contig 53319 bp, 51 predicted proteins | sample III_Palsa_N1_3_FD_200449 | JGI IMG/M metagenome (GOLD analysis project Ga0302311, IMG submission 200449) | Peat permafrost microbial communities from Stordalen Mire near Abisko, Sweden - III_Palsa_N1_3 | ecosystem: Environmental > Terrestrial > Soil > Palsa > Peat permafrost | place: Sweden... | reverse complement strand
ACCGCCGCGCTGTTCCAGGCGCTGGGCGGCGGCTGGTGGAACCGCGACGCCGGCGGTGCCGCGAAGCAGACCACCGCAGCCAATCCTTGAAGCATGGGCGTCACTGACGCTCAGGAATGCAGAACCCGAATACGGAGATACGAATGAAACGCGCCCGTCCCTGGTTGATCATGATCGCCATTGTGATCGCCATTATCCTGGTGGTCGGTGGTACCTGGGGCTTCAACCTCTACAAGATGATCCAGGGCTTCAAGGCCCAGGGCGTGCCGAAACAGACCGTTTCGAGCCTGAAGGTCGGCTTCGACGAATGGCGTCCGGAATTGACCGCGGTCGGCAGCCTGCGCGCCGAGCGCGGCGCCGATCTGAGCTCGGAAGTGGCGGGCATCGTCGATACCATCCAGTTCAAGTCCGGTGACGACGTCAAGCCCGGCCAGCTGCTGCTGCAGCTGCGCTCGGCCGACGACGTGGCCCACCTGGAATCGCTCAAGGCCAATGCCGCCCTGGCCGAGATCAACTACAACCGCGACAAGGCGCAGTTCGCGGCCGAAGCCGTCAGCCAGTCGGTCCTCGACACCGACGCCGCCAACCTGCGCAGCGCCAAGGCCCAGGTGGCGGAGCAGCAGGCGCTGGTGGACAAGAAGCTGGTGCGCGCGCCCTTCGCCGGACACCTCGGCATCCGCGCGGTGGACCTGGGCCAGTACCTGGCGGCCGGCACCAAGATGGTGACCTTGCAGCAGCTCGATCCGATCTATGTCGATTTCTCCCTGCCGCAGCAGAACCTGAGCCAGATCGGCATCGGCCAGAAGGTGACGGCACTCAGCGACACCTTCCCCGACCTGAAATTCGAGGGCGTGATCGCGGCCATCGACCCGCAGGTCGATACCGATACCCGCAACGTGCAGGTGCGCGCGGAGCTGAAGAATCCGGAGCACAAGTTGCTACCCGGCATGTATGCCAACGTCACCATCCAGGTCGGCCAGGCGACGCGCTACCTGACGCTGCCGCAGAACGCCATCACCTTCAATCCGTATGGCGAAACGGTATTCATCGTCACCACTGCCGGGAAGCTGCAGTCCGAGCAGGACGCCAAGACCAAGGCGGAAGCGCAGGCCGACAAGCCGGCGGCCAAGGACAGCGCTGCCGCGACGCCGAAGCTGGATGACGCCCAGCTCGTCAGCAAGCAGGTGTTTGTCACCGTGGGACCGATCCGCGGCGACCAGATTGCGATTCTCAAGGGCGTCAACGAGGGTGATGAAGTCGTCACCAGCGGCCAGCTCAAGCTGAAGACCGGCACCGCCATCGTGATCAACAACACGGTGCAGCCGACCAACGATCCGAACCCGAAGCCGTCGGAACAGTAATCCCGGACTTTTAGGCGCCTTAAGCCATGAAATTCACCGACACCTTCATCCGCAACCCGGTCCTGGCGATTGTCATCAGCCTGCTGGTCCTGGTGCTGGGTCTGCGCGCGCTGTTCAGCCTGCCGGTGCGCCAGTTTCCCAAGTCCGAGATCGCCACCGTCACGATCGCGACGACTTACTACGGCGCCAACTCCGACGTCATTGCCGGCTTCATCACCACCCCGCTGGAGGCGGCGGTCGCCCAGGCCCAGGGCATCGACTACATCAGCTCGACCAGCCTCAGCGGCGCCAGCACCATCACCGCCAGCCTGCGCCTGAACTACGACGCCAACAAGGCGCTGACCGAGATCAACACCAAGGTCGCCTCGGTCATCAACCAGTTGCCGCCGCAGTCGCAGCAGCCGCAGCTGACGCTATCCACCGGTGAAACCACCGACTCGATGTACATCTCGTTCTCCAGCGATACGCTGCCGGCGAACAAGATCACCGACTATCTGATCCGCGTGGTCCAGCCTAAGCTGCAGACCGTGACGGGTGTGCAGACCGCGGAGATTGTCGGTTCCAAGCAGTTCGCGCTGCGCGCCTGGCTGGATCCGCAGAAGCTGGCGGCGATGGGGCTGACCGCGGAAGACGTCTACACCGCGATGAGCAAGAACAACTACATCTCCGCCCTGGGCAGCACCAAGGGCCAGATGGTCAGCGTCGACATCACCGCCAGCACCGATCTGCACTCGGTCGACGAGTTCAAGAACCTGGTGATCAAGAACAAGGGCGATCAGGTGGTGCGGCTGCAGGATGTGGCCAATGTCATGCTCGGCGCCGAGGACTACGATTTCAGCGCCCTGATGAACGGCAAGCCGGCGGTGTTCATCGGCATCAAGGTGGCGCCGGATGCCAACCTGCTGAGCGTTATCGGCGATGTGCGCAAGGCCTTCCCCGAAATCAAGGCGCAGTTGCCGGACGGGCTCAACGGCAAAATCGTTTATGACGCCACCGAGTACGTCAACAGCGCCATCCACGAGGTGCTGAAGACGCTGATCGAAGCGCTGCTGATCGTGTCCGTGGTCATCTTCCTGTTCCTCGGCGCGCCGCGCTCGGTGATGATCCCGGCCATCGCCATTCCGTTGTCCCTGATCGGCGCCTTCTTCGTCATGCTGGCGCTGGGCTACTCCATCAACCTGCTGACCCTGCTGGCCCTGGTGCTGGCGATCGGACTGGTGGTGGACGACGCCATCATCGTGGTGGAAAACGTCGATCGCCATATCAAGGAAGGCCTGCCGCCGCTCCAGGCGGCGATACTCGGCGCGCGCGAGCTGGCCGGTCCCATCATCGCCATCTCGGTGGTGCTGATCGCGGTCTACGTGCCGATCGGCTTCCAGGGCGGCCTTACCGGATCGCTGTTCTCGGAATTCGCCTTCACCCTCGCCGGAGCGGTGGCCGTGTCAGCGGTGGTCGCGCTGACCCTGTCGCCGATGATGGCCTCGCGCTTCCTCACCGCCGCGCAGCAGGAGACCCGGTTGGTCAAGGCTATCGATCGCAATTTCGACTGGGCGCGCAGGCAGTATGAGAAATTGCTAGGCGGCGCCTTACGCGCTTGGCCAGCGGTGGTGGTGTTCGGCTTCATCATCGTCGGACTGATCTTCGTCATGGGCAAGATGTCGAAGAACGAGCTGGCGCCGCAGGAAGACCAGAGCTTCATGATTGTCTATGGCTACGCCGCGCCCGATGCTACTGCGCGGCAGATGGACACCTACGGCACGCAGATCCGCGGCATGGTGGATTCGCATCCGGAAAAGGACGAAATCTTCCAGTTCACCGGTATCAATGGCATCAACACCACGCTCAGCGGCGTCATCCTCAAGCCGTGGAGCGAGCGCAAGCTCAATGCCGATGATCTGCAAACCGCGATCCAGGCACAGGTCAACCAGGTCGCCGGCGCCACCGTCTATGCCTCGCAGCCGCCGCCGCTGCCGACCGGCACCGGCGGCGTCAACACGCCGGTAGCATTCGTGCTCGGCACCACCGAACCGTTCAGCAACCTCGACGAGGTGGCGCAGAACATTCTCGACATCGCGCAGAAGAGCGGCAAGTTCTACTACATCGACACCGACCTGAAGCTGGACAAGCCCCAGGTCGTGGTCAGTGTGCAGCGCGACAAGGTGGCGACCCTGGGCCTGACTATGCAGGACGTCGGCTCCGCCCTGGGCGCCATGCTGGGCGGCGGCTACGTCAACTACTTCAGCATCGCGGGCCGCTCCTACAAGGTCATTCCGCAGGTGGCGCAAGCCAATCGCATCAACCCCGACCAGTTGAACAACTATTACATCCGGGCCGCCAACGGCACGGTGGTGCCGGCTTCGACGGTGATTTCGCTCAAGACCGAAACCATCCCGACTCGCATCAGCCATTTCCAACAGCTCAACTCGGCCACTTTCAGCGCGGTGCCGAGCGGCACCCTGGGCGAGGCTCTGGACTACCTGCGGCAGCTGGCCAAGGACAATGCGCCGCGCGGCTACAGCGTCGACTACGCCGGCCAGTCGCGCCAGTACATCCAGGAGACCAGTTCGTTCGCGCTGACTTTCCTGTTCGCCGTGATCATCATCTTCCTGGCGCTGTCGGCGCAGTTCGGCAGTTTCCGCGATCCGCTGATCGTGATGATGTCGGTACCGATGGCGATTTTCGGCGCCATGGTGTTCATTTTCCTCGGCATCAAGAAGGCGACGCTGAACATCTACACCGAGGTCGGACTGGTCACCCTGATCGGCCTGATCGCCAAGCACGGCATCCTCATCGTGCAGTTCGCCAATGACGAGCAGCGGCGCGGCAAGCCCAAGCTCGAGGCAGTGATGAGCGCCGCCGGCGTGCGTCTGCGCCCGATCCTGATGACCACCTTCTCGATGGTGCTGGGCGTGGTGCCGCTGGTGATCGCCGGCGGCGCCGGCGCCATGGGCCGCAACCACATGGGCCTGGTGATCTTCACCGGCATCTCCATCGGTACCCTGTTCACCCTGTTCGTGGTGCCGGCCATGTATGTGTTCCTCGGCGCCGATCATCATGAAGACAGCAAGAAGGCCGTCGAGCCTGAAGTGGCCGGTCACTGAAGCCGGAAGTGGCGGCGCGAAACCCTCGCGCCGCCGCTTCAAACCCCGTCCGGATCGGCCAGTGGCGGGCACTTCGGCCTGATGGCGCGGTCGAAATGGGGCAGCGCGGCGGCTTTCCTGCCGCCCGGTCCGGTTATGGCGGAGCCTGCCTTCGCCCCCTCCTCCATGATCCGCCGCGGCTTTGCGGCTTTGATTAAAATCATGTGACAGAGCCATGGCGTGTGGCCGCCCGCAGCTGGCGCGGGTGTCGGCAACAATCAGGAGTCCGGAACAGCCAATGCAATCCGCTGTTGAAGTGAAACAGGCGATCGAAGCGGGAAGCGCCAAGCCCGATCTGCACACGCGGACCCACACCCTGGGCGCGCCGAGGAGCGCGCTGGGCCGTTTCGGATTGCGCTTGCAGACCGGCCTCGAGAATTTTGTGGCGCGGGTGTCGGTATTACCGGATACGGCGGTCTACAACACCGCCGATTTCCCCTGGGTGCGGAACCTCGAAGCGAACTGGCGCAGCATCCGCGCCGAGCTGGATCGGGTGCTGGTGCACCGCGAGCAGATGCCCAGCTTCCACGAGATCATCAAGGAAGTCGGCACCATCACCCATGACGACACCTGGAAGACCTTCTTCCTGCTCGGCGCCGGCATGGATTGCCGCGAGAACGCGCGGCGCTGCCCCGAGACCATGCAGCTGCTGCAGGGCATCCCCAATGCCAGTACCGCCTTCTTCAGCATCCTCTCGCCGGGCAAGCACATTCCGGCGCATCGCGGCGCCTATAACGGCGTGTTGCGCTTCCATCTTGGTCTGCAGGTGCCGGAGCCGCGCGAACGTTGCCGCATCCGCATCGGCAACCAGTTCCAGTCCTGGAACGAAGGCGAGGCGCTGATTTTCGACGACAGCTTCAACCACGAGGTGTGGAACGACACCGACGGCTGGCGCGTGGTGCTGTTCGTCGATTTCGCCCGGCCGCTGCGCCAGCCCTGGCATTGGCTCAACCGTTCCTTCGTCAGCCTGGGCGCGCTGGCGCCGTTCCTGCGCGAAGCGGGGCGGAAGCAGAAGGCCTGGGAAAAAAAGTTCTACGCCAAGGGCTGAGCCAGGGACTGCATGCTTCAGGCTGCCTTGCGCCCGGCCAGGTCCGCATGGCGTGCCAGCGTTTCCAGCACGGGTTGGGTCGGCATCCGGTCGTCGGTGAGCAGGGCCCTGGCTTCATTCAGCATTTCAATCCAGTTCCACTCGTAGCGGATGCCGCAGCGCAGGGTCAGGTACATCTGCGATTGCTTGCGGCTCAGCCGGTCTGCCTTGCCCAGATATGACTGCTCCAGGCTGAGGTATTCATCGAGCCTTCTGCGGTGCTCGGCGAGGTTTTGCTCGAGCTCCACCACCAGCGCCGCCGGTTCGGCCAGGTTCGCCGCATAGATTTTCACCAGCAGGGCGCTGTTGAAACGCTCCGGCTTGGTCGGCTCCAGCAGCCAGGCCTTCAACGCGCCGCGCCCCGCGGCCGTGATGCGGTAGTGCTTCCGGTCCGGGCGCTCGGACTGGGCCTGCACCTCGAACTCCACCAGCATCTGGCTGTGGAGTTTTTTCAGTTCCTGGTAGATCTGCTGGTGCGAAGCGCTCCAGAAGTGCCCGATGCCGCCCTTGAAGCGCTGCGCCAGGTCATAGCCGCTGCCGGGCTTCTGTTCCAGCAGGACGAGAATGGCGTGCTTCAACGACATGGAAGGGCGGTGGCCTGATTGTGACTATGCATACATTTGCATATGAAATTGGAAACTGCAATGATATGCAACAACTTGCATATGAGTGAGTCGCCAATGGCCCTGCCCAAACAACTCCGCAATCGGCTGAGCGTGCCTGTCGTCGGTGCGCCCTTGTTCATCATCTCCGGTCCGGAACTGGTGATCGCGCAGTGCAAGGCCGGGATCGTCGGCTCATTCCCGGCCCTGAATGCGCGCCCGGCGGATCAGCTCGAAGTCTGGCTCGAGCGCATCACCCAGGAACTGGACGCCTGGAACCAGGCCCACCCGGACCGGCCGGCCGCTCCCTATGCGATGAACCAGATCGTGCACAAATCGAACTCGCGGCTCGAGCACGACATGGAGCTGTGCGTGAAGTACAAGGTGCCGATCGTGATCACCTCACTGGGTGCGCGGCGCGACATCAACGACGCGGTGCACTCCTACGGCGGCATCGTTCTGCACGACATCATCAATAATTTCTTCGCCCGCAAAGCCATCGAAAAGGGAGCCGACGGCCTGATCGCGGTGGCCGCCGGCGCCGGCGGCCATGCCGGCACCACTTCGCCGTTCGCCCTGATTCAGGAGATCCGCGAGTGGTTCGACGGTCCCTTGCTGCTCTCCGGCGCCATCGCCACCGGCAACGCGGTTCTGGCCGCGCAGGCGATCGGCGCCGACCTGGCCTACATGGGCTCGGCCCTGATCGCCACAGCGGAAGCCCGCGCCGATGAGCGCTACAAGCAGATGATCGTCGAGAGCAATGCCGACGATATCGTGTACTCCAATCTGTTCACCGGGGTGCACGGCAACTATCTGCGGCCGTCCATCGTCAATGCCGGCCTCAATCCCGATGCCCTGGAAAAAGGCGACCCCAGCCAGATGAATTTCGGCACGGGCGAACATCCCGGCAAGAAGGCCTGGAAGGATATCTGGGGCTGCGGCCAGGGCATCGGCGCCGTCAAGCAGATCGAGACGGTCGAAACCCTGGTTTCGCGCATCAGGCACGAATATCAATCCGCCAGGAGTCAGCTGCTGGCGAATTGAGCAATGGTTCCAGGCATCGGGAGATGAACATGATCCAGTTACTCATCATCGCCGGCTCCGGCATTTTCCTGTTCCTGGGCACCCTGCATGGCCTGCTCACCTTCAGAGACCTTGGCAATCCTCGCGCGTTTACGCCCACGGATGCCGGGCTTCGAGCCGCTATGCAGCAAGCCACTGTCGCCCTGCACCCGAAAATCAATCTATGGAAGGCCTGGATGGGGTTCAACCTCAGTCATAGCCTTGGCATTGTCATGTTTGGCGGCGCTTTTCTGTACCTCGGCATTTTTTATCCGGCCTTGTTTTCGCGGTCGCTGTTGCTGCAGATCTGTTCCATTGCGAGATCCGCGGCCTATCTGGCCCTGTCGCTGGAATTCTGGTTTTCCAAGCCCGCCATCGGTTCCGGCATTGCCATGGCCTGCTTTATCCTTGCCACGGTAATCTCTCATGCCCAGGCCGGGTCTTGAGTATTTTATTCGACGATGCGTTCAGGAGTAGTGCGATGACGACAAACACGGTTGCAGATTGGCATCAGATCGTCCGGACCCGGAATGCTGCCGGGCTGAATGCGCTCCTGGCCGAGAACGTCGTGTTCCATTCCCCGGTGGTGCACGCGCCCCAGGTCGGCAAGGCGATCGCGCGCATGTACCTGACGGCGGCTTTGGCGGTCTTTTTCAACGAATCGTTCCGCTATGTGCGCGAGGTCGTCTCCGGCCGCGACGCGGTATTGGAATTCGCGGTAGAAATCGACGGCATCAGCGTCAACGGCGTCGACATGATCCGCTGGGATGAGGAGGGGAGAATCGTCGACTTCAAGGTGATGCTGCGCCCCCTCAAGGCTATCAATCTGATCCATCAGAAGATGGGGGCCATGCTTCAGGCCACGAAGTAGTCCGGGTCATTGCAAAAGGCGGACCGCCTGAAAGCCGGTGTAGGGTGCGCACCCTTGCCTGCTAAGGAAGTAAGCCTGCTTGCGAGCCGGATTTGTTCAACGGTCGGGCCCTTCAGCGCACTTCGGAAACTGAGGGCTTTGTTCGCCTCGCCCGTGGCAAGGCGATATGCTCCTGTCAGCCGGCTGCGAAACGGCTGCTCCCGAATGTGAACTACCTCTCATTCCATCACCACCTCCGCTTATGATGGATACGGATACCCGGTAGCATCGAATATGGCCGCTGAGTGTGAGGTGGCTGGAAAGATGAGCCCTGGCAAAAATACGTCGAGCGGGAGTAGGCAATCCATGAAATTCGTCCTCGGACTTGTGATCGCAGGTGCACTCTGGACCAACTCGGTTGTCGCTGACCCTGATACGGGAACGCGACGATATGCCGTTCTTTCGTTGCTTGGAGATTCACTGACGATCGTGACATATCAGCCAGCTGTAGGCAGTCACCTGGACCGTAATCTTCATCAATCGTATCCACTGCCCAATTCAATCATCGACAGGATGGCGCTGGTCGCGGTCAATGATGCGCTTGTTAAAATCGACCCTCAAACGCAACCGATCTTGCTTTCGCTGGCGCCGTCTCGCGTTAATCCCGAGTTGGGCAACTTTGAGGATAGTCAGCGATTCGATCCCGGCGCGACGCTCGATCAAGCCTTGAAGCAGCAGTCTGCAACGCATCTGGTGTTGGTGACAAAGTACCGCGGCGAGGCCGATTTGACAGGCTCTCGCGAGTCTATGGGCTCAGGAGAGCTTGAAGGAGTTGGATTCTATATGGATCAACTTAAATGGACGACCCGCTCCGATACCGGCGGGAGAGGCAAAGGCTTCCTGGCGCCTTATGCGTATTTCAAAGTCACTCTTATCGATCTGGCGACATCCACCGTCCTGAAGCATCAGTTAGTAACCTCGGGCGTCGTGTATTCCTCCGCAAGAAGCCAGGACAGCGCAAATGCTTGGGACGCATTGAGCGCGAGTGAAAAAATGAAGATCCTTGGTAGTTTGATAACGCGTGGCATCGCTGATGCTGTGCCCGCGTTAGTAAAAGCGAGCGAGCATATGAACTAGATTATCGTTCTCACCGCAAGCCCGAAGAGCGAGCGCCCCGATTGGTTCTGCGTTGGGTTTGGAGGGGCAGCGGAGTAGTTTGACCCGGCCGCCTAGGGAGTTGAAGCCCCATCGGGCGCGTTGAAGTGGCAAGCTATTTTCTGCATCAAATGCGTTGCCTGATAGCGGACATTCGCGACTTACCGCTTTGGCGCCAGTAGCGGCCTGTTGAATGACCGTGCCCGCCAACAGCGATCATTCATATCCCGCGATGTCCGACCATCTCGTTTTGGCACAGAACAGGCGATGCGGCTCTTTACGGTGGTTGCTGGGGGCTATGTTTCAAATGCTCCCGATGAATCATGAAAGTTTGAAACACTGATTCAGACTCTGGTTACGCGCACAAAAACGCCTCGCCGCTCCGCTTCAAGCCTTGGCGTGCGCCGCGAAGAACTGCCAGATCAGTGAGGTCGCGGCCAGTTCCTGCGACGGCGGATCCAGCATCGCCAGCATCTGCTCGCCGCCGGGCCAGGAATGGCCCCCGCCCTCGATCTGGTAGTAGGCCACTTCGCTGCCGTTCCTGCCGCCGCTGTAAAGGCTTCGGCGCACCTTGCCGGTTTGCGTGACTTGCGCGGCGGCGCAGCCGTTGAATCTGGCCCAGAACTCGATTGCCTCCATCACCGGCGGCTTCGGGGTCCGGTCCAGTGCCTTGGCACCGATGCCGCCGGGCAGGGTGACGTTCTGGTCGGCGCTGCCGTGGATGTGAATCACCGATACCGGTTGCGTCGGCCGCGGCTCGTAGGCGGTTTGCGCCGCGGCGACCACGCCGATGGCCGCGAAGACATCGCCCATCTCGCAGGCCAGCCGGTAGCTCATCATGCCGCCGTTGGAGAGGCCGCTGGCGTAGATGCGCCTGGCGTCGATCGAATAGTCTCTTTGCAGCTCCGCCAGCATGGCGCGGATGAAACCGACATCGTCGATGTTCTGCTGCACCGCGTAGCCGCAGCAGGAGCCCGCATTCCAGGTGTAGAAATGGCCACGGCCCAAAGCGTTCAGTAGCGGCCGGCGTTCGCCGCTGCCGTTCGGATGTACCACGATGAAGCCGCTGCGGTCGGCCTCGGCATTGAATCCGGTCTGCACGGCGTTGCTTTTGGCATTGCCGCCGCCGCCATGCAGGGACAGCACCAGCGGTGCCGGCTTGCCCGGAGAATAGTCCGGCGGCAGATGCACGATGTAGCTGCGCTGGCGTCCGCCGAATTCCAGTTCCCTGGTGATGTCGTTGTCGCTCACGGGCTTGCGCTTCCGCCTGCGTCTGATGGAGCCGTGGCCGGGCGCATGCCCGCTTCGCTGTTGGCCTTCGATTCGGCCAGCGCCTCCGCCACTTCCTGCACCGTCGGATGGGCTGGAATGGTCAGGCGCAGGCCCTTGTAGAGCTGGTACGGCTGCTTGACCTTGTTCTTGTTGGCCTGCCACACCAGCGGCCACAGGTAGGAATTGCCGTACACCTCCTGCTGGCCGGCGACATGCCACAGGCTTTCACCGTCCTGTACCACATAACTGCGGGTTTCGGACTGCAGCTGTTCATTCAGCGCCTGCAACAGCAGCAATGCCGTGGCGCTGTCGCCGGCGGCGAGCTTGTCCTGCGCCTGTTGCAGCTGCGCCACCTGGGCATCCGACAAACCGATGCGATTCTGCGCCTTGTTCAGCTCGATCTGCGCCAGCTGCGAAGCCTGGTCGGCGGATGCCGGCGCTGCGTCAGCGGCCTTCGCAGCGGCAAGATCGGCGGTGTCGGCGCGCGCCACCCGGGTATTTTCGGGCGTGCCGGGACGGGGCAGCGTCGGCAGGTTCGGCAGCGGCATGCCCGCCAGGGGATCGGCATCAATAGGTGGCGCAGCGGCGGCGGGCGATGCATTGCTCGTCGCGGCATCGGTGGTGTGGTCCGTCGCGGACCCGGTGCCGGCCGGAATGCCGTCGGCAACCGTTTGCGCTTCCGGCGTCGGTGCGGGTGTCGTGATCTTTGCTGGAGCTGAAGCAGTCTGGGTTGCGGGAGGCGCCGGCTCCCGGGCGGCGGCTACGGTACTCGCTGGTGCCTGGGTGACGGGCGTCACGGTCGATGCCTGCGCTACGGGAGACGCGGCGGCACTTGCCGGCGGCGGTGTATTGCCGACGGCGGGTTCGGCCGCACGGATGCGCGTGGCCGTCACCTCGCCGTTCGCCGAGAGCATGGCCAGGGCGCCCGCGTGCGGCGCTGGTGCTGCGCCGCCGGGCGCGGTACTCGATGTGCTGGCCTGGCTGGGAGCAGGGTTCGGCGCCGGAGATAGAGGACGATTGATGAGGTCGGCTACCACAAACGGCTCTGTTCGCGGTGCCGTGGCGGCAGGGGTTGAAGGTGCCGCGACGGCTGTCGTTGGCACAGTCGCTGCGGCCACTGAAGAAGGATGACTGATGGCTGTCGTTGAAGCGGGCGCAGCTGCCTGGGTCGATGCGGTAGCAACGGGAGGCGGTATGACCGGGGCGGTCGGCTGCGGCGCGGCTGGCGGCGGTACCGATATGGACGCCGGCTGGCTGGCGCTGGCCGATGCCGCACCGGGAGTCGCAGTGCTCACTGCCGGGCCGGCTTCCGCCATCCTGGTTGGGGGTACCGCAGCGAACGCTTCCGCCCGGGGCGCTGCCAGTGTGCTGTCCTGGGGCGTGTTGCTGCTCGTCGTGGCGATGCTGGCGGGCGGCTTGGCGATAGCAGGCGGGGCGGGCGGCGGGACGTTGGCCGAAACGGATGTCGCGGTGGCCGGCGGCTTGGCCGCGGCCTGTGCGGCAGGCGCTGCATTGGCTTTCCTCGGTGCTGGCGCCGGGGTGGCGGCCACCGGCGCACTGAAAGCTCCATTGCTGCTATGCGTAACCGGCTCGACGCGATGCGGTATGGCCTCGGCACATCCCGCCAGGCCGATCACGGCAAGCAGGCAGGGCAGGGAGCATGCGGACAGGCGCAGCAGCGGCAAGGGCTTGGTATTCGGCATGGCCGCAGCCTAGCGAGGCGTGTCGGGACGGTCAAACGGCTAAACTAGGTCCTGTCGAAAAAGTCCCCAGGCATGACCGAAATCCTCGTTGTCTACTATTCCCGCAGCGGCTCCACCGCGGCGATGGCGCGCCAGGTTTGCCGCGGCGTGGAATCCGTGCGCGGCGCGCAGGCGCGCTTGCGCAGCGTGCCGCCGGTGGCCGCGGTGACCGCCGTCGCGGCGCCGCCGGTGCCGGAAGACGGCGCCCCCTATGTCGAGTCGCGCGATCTGCGCGAATGCGCCGGACTGATCCTCGGCAGCCCGACGCGCTTCGGCAACATGGCGGCGCCGCTCAAGTACTTCATCGACTCGACCTCGGACCTGTGGCTGTCCGGCGCGCTCGCCGGCAAGCCGGCCGCGGTGTTCACCTCCACCGGCACCCTGCACGGCGGCCAGGAAAGCACCCTGCTGTCGATGATGCTGCCGCTGCTGCATCACGGCATGCTGCTGCTGGGCCTGCCCTATACCGAGCCGGAGCTTTCCACCACCGCGGCCGGCGGCACGCCCTACGGCGCCAGCCATGTCGCCGGCGTGGGCGGCAAGCCGCGCCCGCCCGTCAAGGAAGAACTGGCGCTGTGCCTGGCGCTGGGCCGGCGCGTCGCCGAAGTCGCCCTGAAACTGCAGGCATGACACGCCTGAGCGAGTGGGCGCGCATCGCCGCGCTGCTGCTGCATATCGCTCTGATCATCGGGCTCATCGCCTGGTGCGGCTGGCTGCCTGGCCTGCTGCTGAGCCTGCCGCTGCTGACGCCGCTGCCGGGCCTGCTGCGCAGGAAAACCTATACCGCCGGCTGGGCCACCATGCTGGTGGTGTTCTATGTCGGCGGCTTGCTGGCGGAAGGCGTTGCCGTCCCGGGCCGCCGCGGCATCGGCACAGCGCTGAGCGTGGTGGCGGCGCTGGATTTCGTCAGCCTGGTGCTTTTTGTGCGCCTGGCTGCGCGTGAACGCCAAGCACTTGCTGCGCAAACGGGATCGTCAGGCGCCGCTGCGTCGTAAGCGAGTCCTGGTCCAGCAGGTCCAGTGCGGCGAGCAGCGCCGGCACCGAGCGCGGCAGGCGCCGCAGCAGGAATTCCGCCACGTCCTCCGGCAGGTCCAGGCCGCGCAGGCGGGCGCGCTTGCGCAGCAGCGCGCGCAATTCCGCATCGTCCAGCGGCTTCAGCCCGAACACCGCGCAGGCGGCGAGGCGGGTGCGCAGATCGGGCAGCGGCGCCAGCGGCAGGCTGTCCGGCGGCGCCGAGGCGCCGAGCACGCAGCGTCCGCCATGGGCATGCACCGCATCGATCAGGCGCAGCAGCAGCAGCGCCCAGCGGCGGTCGAGCAGGGCGCTGCCGACATCGTCCAGGCACAGCACCTCGAGCGTCTCGAAGCCTTGCAGCGCCGCCGCGTCTTCCTGCCTGAATTGCGCCAGCGGCAGGTAGGCGGCACGGCGCCGCTGCTGCGCGGCGGCGCGCGCCACCGCCTGCAACAGATGGGTCTTGCCGCTGCCGCCGGCGCCGTGCAGCAGGATCGAGGCTTCGCCGCCGTCCTCGGCCAGCCGGCGCAGTGCCGCCACCGTGGCGGCATTGGGGCCGCCGTGGAAACTGTCGAAGCTGGCCGCGTCGGCCAGCTGCACCGACAGGGTCAGCTGCGTTCCGATCACGGCGCCGGGGGCGGTGGCGGGTTCATCGGCGCGCCCGCTCCGCCGACATAGAGTGGGCTGCGCAGCCAGTGCTGGCGCGCGTGGCGCAACAACACCGCGATCACCGCCGCCACCGGCAGCGCCACCAGGACGCCGACGAAGCCGAACAGCTGGCCGCCGGCCAGGATGGAGAAGATCACCGCTACCGGATGCAGGCCGATGCGGTCGCCCACCAGCATCGGCGTCAGCACGCCGCTTTCCATCACCTGGCCGACGCCGAACACCACGGCCACCCACAGCAGCGGCCCGATCTCCTGGGTTTGCACCAGCATGGCGATGCTGGCGGCGAGCAGGCCGCCGACGAAGCCCAGGTAGGGGATGAAGCTGACCATGCCGGCACAGATGCCGATCAGCAGCGCCACCTTCAGTCCGGCGATGGTCAGGCCGATGCTGTAGATGGCGGCCAGCGCGGCCATCACCAGCAGCTGGCCGCGGATCAGGGCGCTGAGCACGCCGTCGGTCTCGCGCGCCAGACCCTCGGCATGCGGCCGCAGCCGCGGCGGGATCAGCTGGTCGATGCGCGCCACCAGCCGGTCCCAGTCGCGCAGCAGGTAGAAGCTGACCACGGGAATCAGCAGCAGGTTGGCGATGAAGCCCAGCAGCGCCGGGGTGGAGTCCTTGATCCGGTCCAGCACGGTGGTGGCGATATCGCCGGCTTGCGTCAGGTTATGGGTGATGGCGTTGCGCAGGCCCACCGCATCGAGCCGCACGCCGGCCGGCAGATGCACGCCGATTTTCGGCAGACCCACATCCTGCACCCATTTGAGCCAGTCCGGGATGTTCTGGGCGAAGGTGACGACCTGCTCCTCCAGCATCGGCACCATCAGGATCAGCGCCGTGCTCACCACCCCGAAAAACACCACGAAGACGATGCAGACCCCCAGGGTGCGCGACAGGCCCAGCCGTTCAAGGCGGTCCACCAGCGGATCGCCCAGGTAGGCGAGGCCAGCGCTGACCAGGAACGGGGCCAGGATCGGCCCGAGCAGGTAGAGCAGGACCAGCATGCCGGCGCCGGCGGCAAACCAGCCCCAGTTCTGGCGCAGCAGCCCGGCGGCCTCGGTCGCCATGGCTTGACCTTCGGCCTCGGCTGCCACCGGCTCGCTGCCGGCCGGACCGGCTGGAGTAGCGGGCTCGGCTGCGGGTTCGACGTTGGATTCGGACATGCGCGTGAGAGCGGCCGGGGGAGGTAAGGTAAAATGATACTTCTTCAGTCCGCCCAGCACATAAAACATGCCCGTCAACGGCAAAGCCAAGCCTTCCGTCCCCCTCACGTACCGCGACGCGGGTGTCGATATCGATGTCGGGGACGCGCTGGTCGACGACATCAAGAAAATCGTCCGCTCCACCCGGCGCCCCGAGGTGCTGGCCGGCGTCGGCGGCTTCGGCGCCCTGGTCAGCCTGCCGAAGAAGTACAAGCAGCCGATCCTGGTGTCCGGCACCGACGGCGTCGGCACCAAGCTGCGCCTGGGCATCGATTCCGGGCGCGTCGTCGGCCTCGGCCAGGACCTGGTCGGCATGTGCGTCAACGACGTGCTGGTCTCCGGCGCCGAACCGCTGTTCTTCCTCGACTACTACGCCACCGGCAAGCTCGACCAGCGCGTCGCGGCGCAGGTCATCAAGGGCATTGCCCAGGGTTGCAAGCTGGCCGGCTGCGCCCTGGTCGGCGGCGAGACCGCGGAAATGCCCGGCATGTACAGCGAGGGCGATTTCGATCTCGCCGGCTTCTGCGTCGCCGTGGTGGAAAAGAAGAAGATCATCGACGGCTCGAAGATCCGGCCGGGCGACGTCATGATCGCCCTGCCGTCTTCCGGCCCGCATTCCAACGGCTATTCCCTGGTGCGCAAGATTCTCGAGCGCAGCGGCCAGCCGCTGGACACCCCGTTCGGCAAGGGCACCCCAGGGTCTACTTTGGGCGATGCGCTGCTGGCGCCAACCAATATCTATGTAAAACCCATCCTCAAGCTGCTCGAACTGGGCCTGCCCATCCGCGGCATGGCCCACATCACCGGCGGCGGCATCACCGGCAATCTCACCCGCTGCTTCCCCAAGGGCTGCGCGGCGGCGGTGGACGTGTCGAGCTGGCAGCGGCCGGCGGTCTTCGACTGGCTGCAGCAGCAGGGCGCGGTGGAGCAGGACGAGATGTGGCGCGTCTTCAACAACGGCGTCGGCTTCGTCGTGGTGGTGCCACGCCTGCACGCCGACGAGACCCTGGCGGCCCTCAAGCGCCAGCGCATCGCCGCCTGGATGCTGGGCCAGGTGGTGAAGGGCAAGAACGACGCAGTGCATTACGCTTGAGAGGTCCGGGCTTGAAACGTCTGGTCGTCCTCATCTCCGGTCGCGGACGCAACCTCCAGGCCCTGATCGAAGCGCAGCGCGCCGGACATCTTCCGGTGGAGTTCGCGGCGGTGATCAGCAACCGCGCCGACGCGGCCGGGCTGGACTACGCCCGGGATGCCGGCATCTCCACAGAAGTGCTGCCGCATGCGCAATTCCCCGATCGTGCCGCCTTCGACGCGGCCCTGGCCGCACGCCTGCGCGCCTTGCAGCCGGACATCGTGGTGCTGGCCGGCTTCATGCGCATCCTCAGCGACGGCTTCGTGCGCGAATTCGAGGGACGCATGTTGAACATTCACCCTTCGCTGCTGCCCAAGTACGCGGGGCTCGACACGCATCGCCGCGCCCTGGCGGCCGGCGACGCCGAGCATGGCGCCACGGTGCATTTCGTCACCCCCACCCTGGATAGCGGGCCGTCGGTGATTCAGGGGCGCTTCAGCATCAGGCCGGAAGATGATGCGGCCAGCCTGGCGCAGCGGGCGATGGAGCGGATCGAGCTGAAGATTTACCCGCAGGCCGTGGCCTGGATGGCGCGCGGTGAATTGTCTTTGCAGGACGGCGCGGCCGTGCTGCGCGGTCGCCGGCTGGAGCAGCCGGCGACGCTTGACGACCTGGAGGATGCTTTCCGATGAATGCCGCTGCTATTCGTTGCGCATTGCCGCTGTTGTTGCTCGGCGCGGGCGTCGCCGTCTTTGCCGCGCGGGCCGATTCCACCACGCCCGCACCGTTGCCCAATCTCGACTACACCTATAACGGCGATGCCATGGGCATGAGCCTGGGCGAGGTGCGGATCGCGCTCAAGCCGGAAGGCGCCCCCGGCTGCTACCGCTACACCAACACCTCCAACCCCAGCGGCCTGGTGAAGATGCTGTACGGCTCGGCCAACCAGACCAGCCTGTTCTGCCTCAAGGACGGCCGCATCCGCTCGCAACGCTTCGAATCCGTGCTGCAGGGCGATGCCAAGCAGAGCTACACGCTGGCCTTCGACTGGGACAAGCACACCGTCACCGACAACAACGGCCAGGTGCGCGACATCCCCGACGACGCCATCGACAGCTTCGCGCTGCAACAGGCGGTGCGCCTGTGGGTGTTGGCGCATGCCGACGACGCCAAGCCGCCGATAGCGGAGTTCACCATGGTCGACGGCAAGAACCTGACCCACTACCAGTTCAAGTTCAGCGGCCACCAGAAGATCGACACCCCTGCCGGCAGCTTCGACACTCTGCTGATGGAGCGGATCGACAACCCCGACAAGATCGGCCGTTTCTGGCTCGCCCCGGACCGGGGCTACATGCCGGTGCGTACCGAGACCAAGGGCGGCAAGGCGCTGGTCACGCTGGTGCTGGCGAAGTAGCGGACCGGACCCGGCTATCCGGGCTCGCCCGATACCAGCCATTGCTCCAGCCGGTCGGCATAGGTCCGGCTGGTGCGGTGTTCGGAGCCGTCGCTCAGCTTCACCCGGTACTCGCGGTTATCGATGCCCTGCAGCTCCACCATGCAGCCGGTGCGGATGATGCGCGAACGGTGGATGCGCATGAACTTGCGCGGGTCGAGTTTCTGCTCGAGCGAGGCCAGCGGCTCGCGCAACAGGTGTGAATGCCCGCGGATGTGCAGTTCGGCGTAGTCGCCGGCGGCGGCGATCCATTCGATGTCCTCGACCAGCACGATCTGGATGCGCGCGCCGAGCCGCACCACCAGGTGGGCCGGGTAGGCGGGCGCTTCCGCGCCCAGCACCTTGAGCATGCGTTCGGCCAGCTGCAGCCGCGAGCTGGAATCGAGCTGCCGCCGCGCCCGCTCCACCGCGGCCTTGAACAGCACGTCGTCGACCGGCTTGAGCAGGTAGTCCAGTGCATGCACCTGGAAGGCCCGCAGCGCATGCTGCTCGTAGGCGGTGAGGAAGATGACCGCGGGCAGCCTCCTGGGCGGCAGCGCCCGCAGCACCTCGAAGCCGTCCATGCCCGGCATCTGCACGTCGAGGAACACCAGGTCCGGCGACAGTTCCAGGATCCGGCTCGCGGCGGAGACGCCGTCGCCGCATTCGCCGACGATCTCGACGCCGGCGAAGTGCTTCAGGCGCAGGGCGACGCCGCGCCGCGCCAGCGGCTCGTCGTCGACGATCAGTACCTTCACGCCGCCCGTTCCATCACTGGCTGGACCCGGAACGGCAGCTCGATCAGGACATGGCAGCCGCCGTCCTCCGGCCACTGCAGGACGAAGCGGTGCTCGGCGCCGTACAGCGTCTTCAGGCGTTCCGCGGTGTTGGTGAGGCCGATGCCCATCGAGTGGTTGCGCAGGGCCGCGCCGGGCCGCGCCTCGCCGGAATTGCGCAGCTCGATCCGCAGGCGCGAAGCGGCCAGCCGGCTCTCGATGCGGATGCTGCCGCCCGCGACCACCGGCGCGATGCCGTGCCGCACCGCGTTCTCCACCAGCGGCTGCAGCAGCATGCCCGGCACCAGGGCGTCGAGGGTGTCCGGGGCGGCGTCGATCTCCACCCGCAGGCGCTCGCCCAGCCGCACCTGCTCGATGGCGAGGTACTGGCGGGTGAAGGCGATCTCCTGCGAGAACGGCGTCTCCAGCGCCGGCTCGGCGTCGAGCACCGAGCGCAGCAGCTCCGCCAGCCGCGCCAGCATGGTGGTGGCCTCGGTCGCCTTGCCGTCCAGCACCAGGGTCGAAACCGCGTTGAGCGAGTTGAACAGCAGGTGCGGGCTGAGCTGGTAGCGCAGCGCGCTCAGCCGCGCCTGGCGCGCCTCGCTCTCGGCCCGCAGCAGCCGCTGCTGCGCCCGCGCGGCCTCCTGCCATTGCTTGATGCTGAAGTAGAGGTTGCACCACATGAATAGCGCGATGTTGGCGAACAGCATCATGCCGAGCAGATCCTGCACGCCCTGCCAGTCGGTCTTCACCGTGTGCTTGAGCCATAGCTCGGAGACCAAACCCGAGAGTGCGCCCAGCAACAACGACCAGGCGAACGCCCGCGACTCGAGCGCGATCCACGAGCTCTGGCGCCGCCGCAGCCCGCGGCAGACCGGCCACAGCAAGCAGCTCATCGCGAACATCGGCACCACGTACGCGGTGTTGTCGCTGATCGTTCCGGGCTTGTCCAGCGTCGGCAGGTTGGACAGCAGGTTCAGGATGTAGAAGCCGCTCCAGCCGATGAGCTGCAGTGGCCAGAAAGTCGGCAGGCCGAGGTCGTCGCGCTGCAGCCAGCGCCGTTTCGTCACGTCCGCGCTCCCGGGGAGCGGCGGCGGCGCGCGGCTTCCGTTCGTCGGCTGAACTGTCCTTTCCTTCGGTTCAAAGCATCAAACCCTCGATTCAAAGAATCGCGCGCCGATGCGGTACCGGCGGCGTCTATATTGGCCCCGCACCGCAGGAGCGCCCATGTCCGGCGCAGGATTCGGTACCGCGGCGGCACTTGTCAAGGACCGAGCAAACAGGGTTGATCGTGATCCGAGAGATGGCGAAGCTGTGCCTGACGACGATGGTCATGTGCCCGCTGGCGGCATGGGCGCAGCACGCCAACGACAATCCCGTCGTCTCGGCGGAGGATGGATTTGGCCTCACCGTGGGCCTGGAAGCCACCGGCATCTACGGGCCTGGCAACGTGCGCGGCTTCAATCCGCAGTCGGCCGGCAATGTGCGGATCGACGGGCTGTATTTCGATCAGCAGGGCGGCCTGTCCAACCGGGTGGTCGAGGACTCCACCATCCGGGTGGGCATCAGCACCGTCAACTATCCCTTCCCGGCGCCGACCGGCGTCGTCGACTACAAGCTGCGCCAGCCCATCGAGGGCCGGGCAGGGGCGACGATCATTTCCGAGATCGGGCCATTTCAAAACCGCAGCATCAGCGTCGACGGCAGCGTGCCGCTGTCGAAGCAGCTGCTGCTGCCGATCGGAGTCGACTACCAGGTGGGAGCGCCGCTACCCAACGGCGCCAACGCCGGCTACGGCTCGAAGATCGCCAACGTCGGCGCCGCGCCGCAGTGGAAGCCGAATGACGACGTAACGGTGCGCGCCTTTTTCGACTGGCAGGACCAGGGCGAAGCCGGCACCCTGCCATCGGTGTTCACCGCGGGCGCTTATCTGCCGCCGCGGATCGGCCGCGGCTTTCTCGGCCAGGACTGGGCTCAGAATCACTACATCAGCAAGAACTACGGCGCCCTGGTGGATGCCAAGCTGAGCAAGCAGTGGTCGCTGGCCGCCGGCCTGTTCCGCTCGATCTCGGATACGCCGGTGAGCTATGCCGACCTTTACCTCAACACCTTGCCGGACGGCAGCGCCGATCATGTGGTGGTGGCAAGTCCGGACCAGGTCATCCGTTCGTCCTCGGGCGAGGCGCGGCTGACCGGCCACTTCGAACACACCAACGGCTACCAGGATCTGGTGTTCCTGCTGCGCGGCCGCGACGAGCTGGCGCACTACGGCGGCTCCGCCGCGGTGGATGTGGGCCAGGCCTACATCGGCAGCGGCGTCCAGGTGCCCGAGCCGGCGTTCTCGTTCTCGCCGCGCACCGACGATCACACCCGGCTGTGGAGCACCGGCATCGCCTACCAGGTGCGGCAAGCCGGCATCGGCGAGCTCTCCCTCGGTGCGCAGAAGGAGTTCTACGACAAGACCGTCGCCACACCCGGCCAGGCGCCGACCAGCCTGTTCGACAGCCCCTGGCGCTTCTACGGCAATGTTTCCGCGCCGCTGGTCGGCAAGGCCGTGGCGTTTGCCAGCTACACCGAGGGCTTCGAGGATTCCGGCATCGCCCCCAGCACGGCGGCCAACCGCAATGCGATCCTGCCGACCACACAGACCTGGCAGGCCGACGCCGGCCTGCGCTACCCGCTGACCCCCAAGCTGGCCTTGATCACCGGGGTGTTCCAGCTGAACAAGCCGTACTTCAACCTCGATACCAACAACGTCGACCGGCAGCTGGGCAAGCAGGAGGCGACCGGCTTCGAGTTGTCGCTGGCGGGCGAGCTGGTGTCCGGCCTGTTCGTCAACGGCGGGGCGCTCATCGGCCGGGTCAAGGTGGCCGGCCCGGACCTGGCCGCGCAAGGTATCGGCAACACCGCCCTGGGGCAGCCGCACAACCAGTTCCAGATCAACTTCGACTACGCCTTGCCCTGGTACAACCCGTTGTCGTTCGACTTCGGCGTGTTCCACTTCGGCGCCGCGCCGGGCAACGTCGGCAACAGCGTCTACGTCGAGGAGGTCACCCAGTTCAGCCTCGGCAGCCGCTACCGCTTCAAGCTGTGGAGCGCGCCGGCGACGCTGCGCATGCAGGTCCAGAACCTGACCAACACCTACATCTGGAACATCGGCTACAGTCCGGGCTTCGTGCAGTTCGCGCCGCGCACCGCGCTGGCTTATCTGACGATCGACATCTGAGCGCTGGCTGATCCAGAGGAAGGCGCATCGGCAGACCTCAGGCCGCGATGGCGCCCCTGCCTTGCAGGTAGCCTGCGGCCATGTCGGTCAGTTCATCCATCAGGACCTCCCGCGTGCACGGCGCCTGCGGCAGGCTCAGGTAGTGCAGGATGGTGAAGACCATGCTGTTGGTGACGACGAACACCGCCACCGGCAGGTTGGCGATATGCAGCTCGCGGTAGTGGCGCAGGGCATAGAGGCGGAATACTTCCTGCAAGTGTCGCTCCAGCGTGCGCAGGAAGCGCTGGGTGCTGAGCTGGTCCCAGTTGCGGGCCAGTTCCAGGTACAGCTTCTCGTTGCCGCCGAGAAAGGCGAAGCCCGCCTGCAGCAGGCCGCGCACGATGGTCTTCAGATCGGCGTCGAGCAGCAGCGGCAGGCCGCGATCCACCGCATGTCCCAGGTCGCCGACCAGCTTGTCCAGCAGGGCGCCGACCAGTTCTTCCTTGTTGCCGAAATACTGGTACACCGAGCCGACGCTGACACCTGCGCGCGCCGCGATGTGGTTGGTGGTGGTCTGCGCCAAGCCCCGTTCGGCGATGGTCTCGGCGGTGGCCTCGACCAGGGCCTCCACCACCTGCCGCGAGCGCTCCTGGCTGGGTTTTCTTCTCATGGCCATAACGTGAGTGGAATGTGAGCAACTATTCATAATAAGCTGTAACTGAAGAAGCTGTCACCATCCAGCGCGGCAACGCGGGAGGAGATCACCATGAACCTGTCGGCATCGACCGCGGGCGCGGCACCGCTGCGGGAAATCCCGGGAGAGGGCGGCTGGCCGCTGATCGGGCAGAGCTTCGACTACCTGTTTCACCTGGATACCGCGATCCATGAACGCTACCGGCGCTTCGGCGAAGTGTCCTGGGGCCAGGCCTTCGGCACGCGGGCCATCGCCCTGCTCGGGCCGGACGCCAACCAGTTCGTGCTGCAGAACCGCGGCGACCTGTTCGCCAGCAGCGCCTGGGAACACTTCCTGGCGAATTTCTTCCATCGCGGCCTGATGCTGCTCGATTTCGACGAGCACCGCATGCACCGGCGCCTGATGCAGGGTGCGTTTCAGCGCGAGGCCCTGGCTGGTTATCTGCAGTTGATGAATCCGCGCATCGAAGCCGGCCTGGCCGCCTGGCAGCCCGGCGCGAAGTTCAGCGTCTACGACCACCTCAAAGCGCTGACCCTGGATATCGGCAGCGAGGCCTTCATCGGCCATCCGCCGGGGCCGGAAGCGGCGCGGCTGACCCGCGCCTTCCTCGATACGGTGCGCGCGCCCACCGACCTGATCCGTTTCCCTCTGCCGGGCACGCGCTGGCGCAAGGGCGTGGTCGGGCGGCGCGTGCTGGATGAATTCTTCCGTCGTGAACTGCCGGCCAAGCGCGCCTCCGGCGCCAGCGACCTGTTCGCGCGCCTGTGCGAGGCGCGCACCGAGGACGGCCAGTCCTTCTCCGACGAGGACATCATCAACCACATCATCTTCGTGCTGATGGCGGCGCACGACACCAGCACCATCACCCTGACCAACATGATCTACCGCCTGGCCAAGAATCCGCAGTGGCAGGAGCGGCTGCGCCAGGAGAGCCTGGCGCTGGGCAAGCCGGTGCTGGATCTGGACGACCAGCACAAGCTGACGGGCATGAGCTGGGTGATGAAGGAGGCGCTGCGCATCTGCTCCCCGGTGCCGGGCCTGCCGCGCCGCGCGGTGCGCGACTGCGAGTACAAGGGCTACCGCATTCCCGCCGGCCATATGGTGCAGATCAGCGTCTGGTTCACCCACACCAGCGCGGAATACTGGACCGATCCGCTACGCTTCGACCCGGAACGCTTCAGCGATGCCCGTGCCGAGGACAAGGCTCATCCCTTCCTGTGGATTCCCTTCGGCGGCGGCGCCCACAAATGCATCGGCCTGCACTTCGGCGAGATGGAAGTGAAGGCGATCCTGCACCAGCTGCTGCTGCGCTACCGCTGGAGCGTGCCGGAGAACTACGAGATGCGGCAGGATTTCACCAGTCTGCCGGTTCCCCGTGATCGCTTGCCGGTGCATCTCGAACGCCTGCATTAGGTCACAAGGACGTCTGATACCGGATAAGACAATAGTAGGGCGGCCTGTGGCCGCCGAGGTTCCGAGTGGCAGCAAGCCCGGCGGCCACAGGCCGCCCTACGATTTGGTCTCATGTTCCCCTTAAGGAAGCGCCATAGCTCTAAGCCGGGATGGCGCCGTCTGCCCGCAATTTGCTCAGATGGCTTTCGATGTTGATTCTGGCCAGCGGCAGCAAGCGCGGATCGACGTCACGGTAAACCTCGGCCAGCATCTCGTCCATGCTGCGGCCGGCGCTGAACAAGCCCTTGATCTGCTGCTCGCGCATGCGGCGATGCTGCAGGGCCTGTTCGAGATAGTGCACGCCGCCCAGCGCCAGGCCGTGCGAGGGGTAGATGACGCGCGGGTCAAGCGCGATGACCTGCTCCAGCGTGGCGAAATACTTGCGCATGTCGCCTTCGGGCGGCGCGATCACCACCGTGCCGACGCCCTGGATCAGGTCGCCGACGATGCACCAGGCGCGGTTGTCCGGCATCAGCGCCAGCTGTCCCTCATCGTGTCCCGGCACCGGCAGCGCGCGCACCGGCTGCCCCAGCCAGTGGGTCACGACATCGCCGCCGGCGTAAGTCTTGATCGCCAGTCCCGCGCCATAGCCGGGGCCTTCGCCGTAACGCGCCTGCGTGGAGCGCAGGTGCTGCAAGGTCCAGGCGCTCATGCTCAGCGGCACCCCGGCGCGGCGCGCGATCTCGTCGGCATATTGCCGATGGTCCGGATGGTGATGGGTCAGGAACACTTCGTCGAAGCCGATCTGGCTGGCCGCCGTGTAGAGGCGCTCCAGCTCCTCGCGCGAATTGGGCGAGGGGTCCACCAGGATGCGCTGACCCTGAGCGTCCCCGATGAGGAAGCAGTTGGTGTGAATCGCCGGCGGCAGCGTATTGGAGCGGACGAAGAACTGGCGTACGCCGCGCAGCGCTTCCAGGGGCCGCAGCACGCCGATGTCGTTGAAGTCCATGAAACCGGCGTCGGTGCTGGCGGGGTCCGTCGCCAGGGAGCGCACCACCGCCTGGGTCGGCGGCGCCAGCAGCAATTCGCCCTGCTCGTATACGCTCATCCAGTGCCGCGCGCTGGCCCAGGCGCCGCTTTCGATTTCCGGCGCACACAGGGTGAAGTCCGGGCGGCTGCGCAGATCGATGCGATAGAAATGGGTATTGAAGCGCACCGGGGCGGCGGGCGGGGTCAGGGCGATGCCGATCATCCGCACCGCCTCGATCTGTCCGGCATTGGCGATCAGGTCGAAGCCCAGCTCCTCGTCCAGCTCCCGCGACAGCGCCCGCACCAGGCGCGCATCGTGTCCGGCGAAGACCGGTTGCGCCAGCGGCTCGCCGCTGTCGCTGCGATCCACCTTGCCGCCGGGGAAGGCCTGGTAGCCGGGAAACGCCGACAGCTTGCGCTCACGCCGCGTCAGGTAGAGTTCGCCGTCGTGAATCAGGATGGCGGTGACGGCGTCGACAATCGGAGCGGGCTTCATCAGACGATGCTACGCGGGCAGAGGCAGGAAGCCCATCTTACTCGGCACTTGTAGGTTGGGGTGAGCATCGCGAACCCCAACATTGCCCAACTGAGCCGAAGACGTTGGGGTTCGCGACGCTCACCCCAACCTACCTAAGCTTGCTGGCTCGCCCGTAGAGCCCCAAGGGCGCCGCTTCGATCTCAGCGGCAGACGCGGTACCCGCGGCGCCACCAGCAGCGCGGGTAACCGTAACCGTAGCCGTAGCCGCCATATACGGCCGGCGGACCATAAACCACCGGCGGCGGTGCGTATACCGCTGGAGGCGGGTAGTAGTAGACCGGCGGCGGCGGCGGAGCGACGTAAGCCGGCCCGTAGTAGCCGGGGCCGCCCAGATTGATGCCGACGCCGACCGAGACATGGCCCGCAAAGGCGGTCGCCGGTATGGCCAGCGCTGTTATCAGAGCTGTAGCGATCAATATGCGTTTCATGTCCACACTCCTGTTTGACGGGCCCATTATCCGCCTACCTGGCTGAGAATGGCTGACTGGCCTCAATGCCAGTGATGACAGCCGTAGCCGCCGCCATGGTAATAACCGCCGCCATGGTAATAGCCGCCGCCGCCGTAATAACCCGGCGCCACGTATACCGCCGGGCCGTAGCCGGGGCCATAGCCGTAGCCGGGATCCACCACGCAGCCGCTGGCGGCCACGCCAATGACAGCCAGCAGGCCGATCCGCCAGAAATTCCGAATGAGGTAGCGCATGGCGCAACTCCGTTGAAGGTGCGCCATGAGAGTGCGCCGGAGCGACTGAATGCAGGCTGAATCGTGGCCCGTCGGGCGCCGCTCGTCGGATCAGCCCAAAGCCTGGCGCAGATCCCCGATCAGATCGTCCGCGTGTTCCAGCCCCACCGATACGCGCAGCAGGTCTTGCGGCGTGGTGGTGTACGGCCCTTCGACCGAGGCGCGGTGCTCGATCAGGCTTTCCACGCCGCCCAGGCTGGTGGCGCGGGTGAACAGCTTTACCGCCGCGCTGACGGCCAGCGCTGCATCGCGACCGCCCCGCACCTGGAACGAAAGCATGGCGCCGCCGCCGCGCATCTGCCGCGCCGCCAGCGCATGGGCGGGGTGAGCAGGCAACCCCGGGTAGTGCACCACGGCGACGCGCGCCTGTCCGGCGAGGAACTCGGCCACCCGCTGCGCGTTCGCCGTCTGGGCCCGCACCCGGTAAGGCAGGGTGGCGATGGAGCGTTGCAGCAGCCAGCAGTCGAACGGCGCCGGCACCGCGCCGGCCTTTGTCTGAAAATCGCGCACCCGGGCGAAGAACTCGTCTTCTTCACGGGCGATCAGGGCGCCGCCGAGCAGATCGCTATGGCCGCCCAGATACTTGGTGGTGGAGTGCATCACCAGGTCGGCGCCCAGGTTCAGCGGTTGCTGCAGCACCGGCGTGGCGAAGGAGTTGTCGACCACGCAGCGCGCGCCGGCGCCGTGCGCCAGCTGCGCCAGGGCGGCGATATCGCTGAGCTTGAGCAGGGGATTCGACGGCGTCTCCACCCAGATCAGGCGGGTCTGCGGCTGCAGCGCCGCGCGCACCGCGTCGAGATCGGACATGTCGACGATGCTGTGCTGCAAGCCCCAGCGCTGCAGCAGATCGCGCAGCTGGGTGCGGGTGCCGTGGTACATGTCGTCAGGCGCCAGCACATGGTCGCCCGGAGCGAGTGCCTGGAATACCGCCATCGAAGCAGCCGAGCCGGACGGAAACGCCGTGGCTGCCGCGCCCTGCTCCAGCGCCGCCAGGCATTGCTCCAGCGCCGCGCGCGTGGGATTGCTGGAGCGGGTATAGATATGACCCTGCGGATAGCTGCCATCGCCCGCGCGGGCGAACGTGGTGGAAAACACCGGCGAGGGCGCCACCGCGCCGCTGCCGCCACCCACGGCGCGGCCGGCGTGGATGGCCAGGGTTTCCAGCATCGGCGCGTTTGGCTTGTTCTCGCTCAAGGCAGCTTCTCCGGGGTGGCGGGTTCAGCCTCGCCAGTCAAAATTTCAGTACTTCGCCAGTATCGAATCCACATCGGCGCGCGCCGCTTCCATCGCCTTGTACAGCGGCACATGGCGCATCTTCGGCCCGCCGTTGACGATGGCGGCGAAAGCGATCCAGCCGCCGTCCTTCTTGCGGATATAGCCGGCGATGCCGCAAACCGAATGCGGGTCGTCCATGGTGCCGGTCTTCAGCGCCACCCGGTCCAGCCAGGCCGGGCTGCCGACACGCAGGAACTGGAACGGCGCCTGCCGCGGTACCACCAGGCCGCCGTAGAACGCCGGGAAATTGCGCGTGTTGCGGTATTGCGCGGCGAGCAACGTGGTGAGGTCCTCGGCCGACAGCTCATTCTCCGGCGTCAGGCCGCTGCCGCTGAACAGGGCCGGCGGGGTGCTTTTGCCGCCTTTGCCGGCCTTGATGCGGACCATGTAATCCGACAGTGACTTCGCCGCATCCGACAGCTGCGACGGCGCCTGATCGCGCTGCGCGGCGGCGAGGTTGAGGGTCAGCATGTCGGCGACGTAATTGTTGGAGAAGCGCAGCATGCGGCCGAGCTGTTCCTTCAGCGACAGCCCTTCGTTCTGCGCCAGCGGATAGGCGTCGATCGGCGGCGGCGTATGCACCACGTCGACCGAGCCGGTGACTTCGATGCCGATTTCGCGCAGCACCTCGCGCAGCAGCAAGCCGGTGCCGAGCGCCGGATCCGACATGGCGCGATAGACGCTGATATTGCCGCCCAGCGGAATGTCGCCGCCGACGCGCAGCGTGTCGAGGCCGTTGTTGGTGACGCGCTCCACCCAGAACGTGGCCTTGGCCGTGGCGCTGACGGTTGCGATCGTGCCTTCCACCGGCAATGGCGCCTGCGCCGTGCCGCAGGTGCTGACCACCGCGGGATGGCCGATGCCGCTGGGACGCAAGTCCACGCACCAGTTGCCGTAGTCCACCGCCACCGCTGCCAGCGGCGCGTTGTAGGCGGTATCGCTGCGCTGCAGGGCGTCGCAGCGGTCCTTGGTTTCGCAGCCCAGCGGGCCGAAGGGCGCAGTGTTGACCAGCAGGCGGCCATGGATGGCGGTGACGCCGGTGCCCTTGAGCTGGGCCGCCAGGGACCATAGCGCCAGATGATCCAGGGTGGAATCGCCCATGCCCTGCAGCACCAGGTCGCCGTCGATGTGGCCGTCCTTGAACGGCCCCACGCCGAGCAGGCGCGTCTGGAAGGTCTTGTCGGCGGCCCACACGTCGAGCGCGGTGGCGGCCACCGCCAGCTTGGTCAGCGAGGCCGGCGTCAGCCGGTCGGCGGCATTGAGCTGCTCCAGCACGCTGCCGTTGTCGAGGTCCACCGCCGAGGCGGTGACCACGGCGCCGCTGTTTTCCAGCGCGCGCAGCGCCTGCCAGTCGGCATGGGCGGGGAAGCTGAGGGACAGGGCGAGGGGAACAGCCGCGGCCGCCAGGCGGGCGCGTGTGAAGCAGCGCTGGAGTGCGCCGGTTGCGGACTCCAGGAATAGGCCAATCATCGTGCTGGGGGATCTCGGGTGCGTGCGGCGTTGAATCGGGCGTCGGCTTGCCGCGCGCAGGGCAGCAGGAAAGCCGGATGGACACTGCGCGGCGGGACCGCAAGTGCCTGCATATCATGGCCGAATGTGCCGGTTCCGACTAGATGGCCGCCGGCGCTTGCCAACTGGCGTGCGGAGGCGGACTTTTTTCGAGGCGGCATCGCGGCGGCGGATGCCGCGGACTCGTTTGCGCCGCGCTTCATCCGGGCCTTACGCTTGCGCCCCCGCTACAGGAATCATCATGGATCTGCATCCGCAAACAGTGTTCGATGCCATCGGCGGCGAAGCGCCGCTGCGGCGCCTGGTGGACGCTTTCTACGACCGCATGGACACCGCGCCCGCGTATGCCGGCATCCGCGCCTTGCACCCGGCCGAGCTGTCCGGTTCGCGCGACAAGCTGTTCTGGTTCCTCTGCGGCTGGTCCGGCGGTCCCGATCACTATGTGCAGCGTTTCGGCCATCCGCGCCTGCGCGCGCGCCATCTGCCGTTCGCCATCGCCAGCGGGGAGCGTGACCAGTGGCTGGGCTGCATGCAGGAGGCGATGCGTCAATGCGCCCTGCCGGAGGCGTTGCAGCGCCGTTTGCTGACGGCGTTCTTCCAGACCGCCGACTGGATGCGCAACCAGGCCGAGGTCCCGGCCGAGCCCCAGGCCGGATCCTGAGCACGGCATTCCACCGGAATCCGACCATGAGCGAAGCGCTGATTGCCAGCCGCATGCCGTTTGTCGTCGAGGTGGAGAAGGGCAGGGTTTACCGCTGGTGCGCCTGCGGGCGCAGCCGCGCACAGCCTTACTGCGATGGTTCGCACCAGGGCACCGGGTTGGCGCCGGTCGAATTCACGGCGCGATATAACGAGCGCATCTGGCTCTGCGGCTGCAAGCGCAGCCGGCACGCGCCGTTGTGCGACGGCGCCCACAACAAGCTGCCGAAATAAGCCGATCCCCGCCCATTCCAAAACGGCGGGGCCGGAGCTAGCGTCTGGCCGGCAGCGCTAGCGGCCGCTGCGGGCTGCGTGTGAGCAACCAGATCAGGCCGACTATCAGCAGCAGCGGCAAGGCGAAGGGCAGCATCATCAGGCCGAGCAGCGGCAGCATGACCAGGCCGACGATGCCCAGCACCAGCAGGCTGACGCCGGTGGCCACCAGTCCGAACAGGCCGCCGACGAACCAGAAGGTGATGCGGAACATCAGCCACAGCGCGGCGAAGAACAGCCACACGCCGCCGAATACCGCCAGCAGGCACAGCAGCAACAGCACGGCCATGGTGAACTCCTTGATTGCCTGCTGGTTAGATGCAGTGCCGAAGGATCCGGATTAAAGCGCAAACAGACTCTTGCGGGGATTCTTTCCAGCTTGAAGAACATTGCACATCTGTTTGAATCAATGGATTAACTTGCGACTGATGCGGGTTGGAGCCGGCTACCGGTAGCGCTGCGGCCGGCGACTTTCGTCCATAATGACAAGCGGTTCATGTCCTGCCTGCCTTCGGAAGTATTCGAAATACGGAGAATTCGAATGAACATCAAGCCCATGGTGGTTGCCACACTGCTCGGAATCGGCGCCGTATCGATGACCGCCTTGAGCGGTTGCGCCAGCATGCACCCCGTAAGCGATCAGCCTGCCGATGCCGATGCCGCCGCACCGGCCCCGGCTCCAGCCGATAACCCTGCACCGGCCGATAGCGCCGCTGCCTCGTCGCCGGCCGCTGCGCCTGCCGCCGCGACACCGGTGGCCACTGATGAGGCGCCGCAAGCTGTGGTCCCGGACGGTCAGCTGCAGGCCCGGGTGAAATCCGCCCTGGCCAAACACAATCTTGAGACCGCGCATATCGGCGTCAGGGCCCGCGAAGGCGTGGTGCACCTGTCCGGCGCGGTGGCCAGCGGCGTGCAGATCGACCAGGCCCAGTCTGTGGTCAGCGAGGTCGATGGCGTGCTTGAAGTGGACAATCAGCTGAAGGTCTCGCGCAAGTAGCGATCAGACGCCCGATCGCCGCTTGCCGCGGCGATCGGGATGCGCGGCGCGCCGGATTGCTTTCTGCATTGCGCATTTATTTGACAAAAGCAAGTAACTGTTTGACTATGTCAATTAAATGACGTCCGGAGCCTGCCGTGGCCGCAATTGCTGGTAATCCCGATGGTGTCGCCGCCGTGCGGCGCTTCAACCGCTTCTATACCCGGCAGATCGGAGTGCTGCGGCAGGGCTTGCTGAACAGCCCGTATTCCCTGGCCGAGGCCCGGGTGCTGTACGAGATCGCGCACCGGCAGCAGCCCACGGCGACCGAACTGGGCCAGGACCTCCAGCTCGATGCCGGCTACCTCAGCCGCATCCTGCGCTCTTTCGAGCAGCGAGGCTTGCTCAGCAAGCAAGCCTCGCCGAAGGATGCGCGCCAGAGCCTGCTCTCACTGACCGCGATGGGCCGCGCGGAACAGTCGACGCTGGAGGCCGCCTCCAACGCCGAGGTCGGCGCCATGCTCGACACTCTTCCTGTCGACAGGCAAACGCGACTGTTGCGGGCGATGCAGGCCATCGAGAAGTTGCTCGGCCCGGGCGAGGCATCCCGCGAACCCTATTTGCTGCGCACGCATCGGCCCGGCGACATAGGCTGGATCGTGCACCGGCATGGTCTGCTCTACGCCCGGGAGTACGGCTGGGACGAAACCTTCGAGGCCCTGGTGGCGGAGATCGCCGCGAAGTTCATCCGCGACTTCAAGCCGGAGCGGGAACGCTGCTGGGTGGCCGAGCGCGACGGTGAAATCCTCGGCAGCGTGTTCCTGGTGGAGCATTCCGCCGCGGTCGCGCAGTTGCGCCTGCTGCTGGTGGAGCCATCGGCGCGTGGACTGGGCATCGGCCGGCGCCTGGTGGAGGAGTGCATCCGCTTCGCCCGGCAGGCGGGTTACGACCGGATCACGCTCTGGACCAACGATATTCTCGGCGCGGCGCGGCGCATCTACGAGGCCGCTGGATTCAAGCTCATGGGCGAGGAGAAACATCACAGCTTCGGGCATGACTTGGTCGGCCAGACCTGGGAGCTGCGGCTATAGGGCCATTCAGCAGGGACCATACGCTTGAGTATGCTAGGGTTGCCATAGTCCAACCGAGTATCTCAGCGATGTCGAAGCAAGTCCGTTCCGTCGAAGGTCTGACCATCGTCATCACCGGCGCCTCCAGCGGCATCGGCGAGGCGGCGGCCAGGCAGCTGGCGCGTCAGGGCGCGACGGTCTGCCTGGTGGCCCGCCGCGAGGAGGAGTTGGCGCGGATCAAGCGCGAGATCGGCGCCGCCGGGATCGAGGGCGGCGGCAAGGCGCGGGGCAAGGCTTTCATCTATCCGGCCGACCTCTCCAGCAATACCTCGATCGAAGCCTGCTGCGACGCCATCCTGGCCAAACACAAGCGGGTCGACGTGCTGGTCAACAACGCCGGTCGCTCGATCCGCCGTGCCGTGCGCGACTCGCTCGACCGGCCGCATGATTTCGAGCGCACCATGCAGCTCAATTATTTCGCGGCGATGCGCCTGACGTTGCGCCTGCTGCCGCGCATGCTCGAGCAGGGCAGCGGCCAGATCATCAACGTGTCCAGCGTGGCGGCGCTGATGAGCACGCCGCGTTTCGCCGCCTACATCGCCAGCAAGGCGGCGCTCGACGCCTTCTCGCGCTCGCTGCGCATCGAGCTGAACGATGCCGGCATCGCGGTCACCACGCTCAACTATCCGCTGGTGAAGACGGCCATGACCGAACCGACCAAGCTCTATAACTACCTGCCGCAGATGGACGTGGCGGACGCCGCCGGCTGGATTGTGGATGCGGTGAAGACGCGCCCGGCGCGCCGCACCACGCATCTGGCACAGGCGTTCAATGTGGCCACCGCGGTGGCGCCGGGACCGGCCCTGCAGGTGCTGGGCCAGTTCTACAAGCGCATGCTCGCGCGCGTGCAGAAGCGCATCACGCGGCTGGAGCAGGCCGGCTGAACGCCCGCCGCCAAACGAATTCCAGAAACGATCATGGGTGAAACAGATGTTGTATTCAGAAGTGCTGGATTCGGTACAGACGCAGGGCGGAGTGTGGACCGCCGCCATTCCTGAAGACTGGTTGCAGGGCCGCAGCGCCTTCGGCGGCCTGCAGTCGGCGCTGGCGCTGCGCGCCATGCGCGCCCTGGTGCCGCGGAGCGTGCCGCTGCGCACTTTGCAGACCATTTTCCTCGCGCCGGTCCCGGCGGGAAAGATCGGCATTCGCGCGCAGATCCTGCGAGCCGGCAAGAGCGCCACGCATGTCGAGGCGCGGCTGATGGATCAGGAGCAGACCCTGTGCATCGTCATTGGCATATTCGGTGCCGCCCGGCCGTCCGCCGTGCAGCTCAGACCGGTGCAGCCGCCGGTGGAATGCGACAAGCCCGTTGTCTTCCCCTTCATCGCCGGCATCACGCCCAGCTTTACCCAGCATTTCGCGGTGCGCTGGCTGCGCGGCGGCCTGCCGTTCACCGGCTCGCAGCTGGCGCAGAACGTGGTCGAGGTCGGCCTGCACGATGTGGGCAGTGCCACCGAGGAGCATGTGCTGGCCATTGCCGATTTCATTCCGCCGATCGCGCTGTCCATGCTGAGAAAGCCCGCGCCGGGCAGCTCGATGACCTGGATGATCGAATTCCTTGCCGACCGCATCGACGACCTGCCCCTGCAGGGCTGGCGCATGGATGGCGAACTCAGCGCCGCCCACGATGGCTATACCAGCCAGACCGGAATGCTGTGGGGACCAGACGGCAGGGCGGTGGCGCTGAGCCGGCAGAGCATGGTGGTGTTTGCCTAGGGAAACTTTGATTAATCGTCACCCCGGCGAAAGCCGGGGTCCAGAGCCCCAAGCGCGGCGCTGGATTCCGGCTTTCGCCGGAATGACGATTCTTGAATTGTTCAGAGTTTCCCTAGAGCCTGTGCAGGGAAATCGGCACTGTGCCGGTACACCGGCACTGTTACCACATGTAACACGCAACAGCGCTAGAATCCGCCCGGCTTTTCCCCCATTCGCCAGGAGAGATTGATGTCACGTTCAAGCCTGCTGCGTTTCGCCGGTGGTTCCCTGCTGCTCGCCGCCTCTTCCTTCCTCGCCCCGGCCCAGGCCGCCGATGAGGTCAAGGACGTCCGCCTGTATGCGCTCGACTGCGGCCTCATCCATGTCAAGGACATGGCCATGTTCTCCGATACCGGCGAATACAACGGCAAGACGGGCGTGCTGTCCGACCCCTGCTTCGTCATCCGCCATCCCAAGGGCATCCTGCTGTGGGACACCGGCCTCGGCGACAAAATGGCCGAGACCAAGGGCGGTGTCGATGTCGAGATCGGCCATATGCAGGTGGACCATACGCTGCTGGACCAGCTCAAGGAGATCGGCCTGGCGCCGGCCGACGTGACCTACCTGTCGTTCTCGCACACCCACTTCGACCATACCGGCAACGCCAACGAATTCCCCGGCGCCACCTGGATCCTCAACAAGACCGAGCTCGCCTGGGCCGAGAGCAAGCCCGGCCCCTTCGTCAATATCGACACCTTCAGCGACTACAAGACCGCCAAGACGCAGATGATCGACGGCGACTATGACGTGTTCGGCGACGGCAGCGTGGTCATTCTGAAGACGCCGGGCCACACGCCGGGGCACCAGTCGTTGGAACTGAAGCTGAAGAAGGCCGGCGTGGTGATCCTGTCGGGCGACCTGTTCCATCAGCGCGCCAACTACACCTTCCGCCGCGTGCCGCCGTTCAACGTCGAGCGCGCCGACACCCTGGCCTCGATCGACCGCGTCAGCACCATCCTGAAGAACACCAAGGGCCGCCTGGTGGTGCAGCATGACCTGGGCGACTTCAAGTCGCTGCCGAAATTCCCGAAGTATCTCGATTGATTGCTTGGGGATTGATGTCTATGGCTTGAACCCCTCTCCCTTCCTTCGGGAGAGGGGCAGGCGAGGGCATGGATGCCCGAGGTAGGGCAACGCATGGAGCGGTTGCCGGGGTGAGGGGCGCACTTTCCGGCTAAGGCGCCGCGGGCGGAAAGTGCGTCCCTCACCCGCGCCTCGCGGCGCGGCCTCTCCCGAAGGGAGAGGCAAGCAAAAAAGTGGGATTCGCTCAACCCGCAGCCGGTTCCAGAAAGCGCTTCACTTCCTCGTCCAGGCTGCTGCGCAGGCTCATCAGCTTGCGCGCATAGCTCTCCAGCCCCTGATCGTCGCTGCTCAGCGGTTGCCATGACGGCACTGTTGCCGGCTTGCCGTCCTCGCCCATGGCGACGAACACGATGACGCAGTGCGTGGTCTTCTCGAAGGCATCCGCGCGCGGATCGCCTGCCTGTACGTCCACCGAGATATGCATGCTGCTGTTGCCGGTGTAGATCACCCTGGCATGCACCTCCACCACGTTGCCGATATGGATCGGCCGGATGAAGCGGATGCCGCCCACGTACACCGTGACGCAGTACATGCCGCTCCAGCCCACCGCGCAGGTGTAGCCGGCCTGGTCGATCCATTTCATCACCGTGCCGCCGTGCACCTTGCCGCCGAAATTCACGTCGCTGGGCTCGGCCAGGAAGCGCAGGCTGATTTCACGTTTGCCGATTTTGCTCAAAGCTGCTCCCTCGTCCGCAATATCCTGAAATTCCCCCTGCCCGGATGCATCAGGCAGAGGGAGCTGGTCGCTCAAAGATACTTCACTCCGGTGAGTTTTTCCGACAGCGCCCACCAGCGCCCTTGCAGGTCGGGATCGCGCGCCAGCTTGCGGCAGCCCACCTTGGTGGGATAGCCGCGCATCTGCTGCAGGCCGTCCGGCCCGATGTAGTCGCCGCCGGCCACATCGGCGGAAGCGGCGGCGTAAAGCGTGGGCAGGGCGCCCATCGCGGCGGGCTGGGCGAACAGGGCATTGCCCAGGTTCATGGCCAGCTTGCCGACGGCGGACTTGTCCAGCGCCGGGCCGACATAGCCCAGATTGGTGGCGGAATAACCCGGATGCGCGGCCGCGGCCAGCACCTTGGCGCCGGCCTTCTTCAGCCGCCGGTCCAGCTCGAAGGTGAACAGCAGGTTGGCCAGCTTGCTCTTGCCGTAGGCGTCCCAGCGCTTGTACGGCTTGCGCTCGAAAAACGGGTCTTCCAGGTCCATCGACTTGGTCCACTTGTGGGCCATGCTGGCCACGCTCACCACGCGCGAGCCGGGAGTGGCGGCGAGCTTGTCGAGCAGATGGCCGGTCAGGGCGAAATGGCCGAAATGATTGGTGCCGACCTGCATCTCGAACCCTTCCTGGGTCTTGGCGTAGGGGATCGCCATCACGCCGGCGTTGTTGCACAGGAGGTCGAGGTGCGGATACTGCGCCGAGAAAGCGGTGGCGAACTTGCCCACCGATTCCAGGCTGGCCAGGTCCAGTTGCATCACGTCCACCTTGCCCTTGGGTGCCTGCCGCTTCACTTCCGCCACCGCATCGGCCGCCTTGCCCGGATTGCGGCAGGCCATTACCACGGTGGCGCCGGCCCCCACCAGCCCGATGGTGGTGTACAGGCCGAGGCCGCTATTGGCGCCGGTGACGATGGCGACCTTGCCCTTCAGCGAGGGCATGTCGGCGGTGGTCCACTTCATGATTCGGCTCCTGAACAGCGCGGGTTTTAGTGTATTGGGCTCCCTGAGACTAACAAGTTTGTGTGAAATTGAGTGACCGGTTGCGGCTTTGTTTCCGGCGGCTGCGGGACCTGGCCGCCATCGCGCTACGATAGGCGCTCATTCCCGGCCGGAATCGCGTGCGCAAAATCGTTCACATCGACATGGATGCGTTCTACGCCTCCGTGGAGCAGCGCGACGCTCCCGAGCTGCGCGGCCAGCCGGTGGTGGTGGCCTGGCGCGGCGGGCGCTCGGTGGTCTGCGCGGCGTCCTACGAGGCGCGCCGCTATGGCGTGCGTTCCGCCATGCCGGCGGTGCGCGCCGCGCGGCTGTGCCCGGACGCGGTGTTCGTGCCGCCGGATTTCACCCGCTACCGCACGGTGTCGCGCCAGGTGCGCGAAATCCTGCTGCAGCACACCGACCTGGTCGAGCCGCTGTCGCTGGACGAGGCCTATCTCGACGTTACCGAGAACAAGACCGGCCTGCCCACCGCCACCCGCGTGGCCAAGGCCATCCGCGACCAGATCCGCGAGCAGCTTCACCTGACCGCCTCGGCCGGCGTCGCCCCCAACAAGTTCCTGGCGAAAATCGCTTCCGACTGGCGCAAGCCCGACGGCCAGTTCGTGATCCAGCCGCAGGAGGTGGATGCCTTCCTGCTGCCGCTGCCGGTGGGGCGCCTGCCCGGCGTCGGCAAGGTGATGGGGGAGAAGCTGGAGGGCATGGGCGTGGCCACGGTGAGCCATCTGCGCGAGATCGACCAGGCTACGCTGGAGCGACGCTTCGGCCGCTACGGCATCCGCCTGTACCAGCTCGCCCGCGGCATCGACCACGGCGAAGTCTGCCCGGAGCGCCCGACCATGTCGGTTTCCGCCGAGGACACCTTTGCCGAGGATGTGCTGCTCGGCGAGCTGGAGCCGACCATCCGCCGCATGGCGGAGAAAACCTGGTCCGCCGCGCACAAGCAGACGCGCATCGGCCGCACCGTGGTGCTCAAGCTTAAGACCGCCGATTTCCATAACCTCACGCGCAGCCATACGCCGCCGCTGCCGCCGGCTTCCTGCGAGGAACTGACGCGCATCGCCCTGTCCCTGCTGGAGCGGGTGGGGCTGGGGGCGCAGGTGCGCTACCGCCTGGTCGGGGTGGGCCTCAGCAATTTTCATGAGGCGGACGATCCGCAATTGCAGCCCGAGCTGTTCGATTCCGCAAGCAGCTAGCACGATGATTGCCGCCGCCGCTGCGATTTTTTTCAGATAAGTTCTAAAATGGCGCAAGCGCTGCCTGCGCGGCGCCAATATTTCCCGACCACCAGTGGAGGACGTGATGAGCAAGGGCATGGACAGCAAGAAGGACACGAAGAAAAAGCCGCTGAAGACCATGAAGGAAAAGAAGCAGGCCAAGGCGGAAAAGAAAGCCTCCAGAAAGTAGGCCTGTAGAGGTCAAGTCTGCAGCCGGGACAGGGCAACCATCCCGGTTTTTTTGTGCCCGGCTTTCAGCGAAAATGCGTCGCCAGCACCTCGTGACTTGGCCCCAGCCGCATCACCACATCGGCCCGTTCGGGCATGACCTTCAGGGCATGCCGGGTCAGGCGCTCGTAGTGCTGGATGAAGCGCCGCAAGGCGTCCGGTCCCATGACGCGGCTGTCTGCCCGGCTCGCTGCATCCGCCGCGGCGGCATTCTTGTCCTCCTGCTCCAGCCGCCAGCGGTAGATGCTGTCGAAGCCCGGCGCCTGCAGGAAAATCGTCCTGTCGATGCGTGAGAACAGCCGCGGGTAGATCGTCGCCAGCTGCTCATTGACGTAGCGTCTCCATGCACCATCCGCGTCCTCGCGCGCTTCCAATTCGTTGACTGGCTGGCGCAACTCCGCTTCGCTCTGCGGCGGTGTCCCCACGCACCAGCCCTCGAACAGAATCATGTCCACCGGACCCTGCATCACCGTCCATTGCGATTCCGGCGCGCGGTCGTCGATGGCCTTGATGAATCTCGGCATGCGGACCGTTTCCCCGGAGTGCCGGGAGGAAGGGTGGGTGGCGCTACCCAGACCCCTTAACTGATCGAGTAGCCGCAGCCCCAGTTCCACATCGTGCGTGCCCGGTGCGCCGCGGGTGCGCAGCAGCGGATGAATGTCTTGTGCCAGCCGTTCGCGTTCGAGGCGGGGCAGGTAAATATCGTCGATGGAAAGGACGACGGCGCGGCGGCCGTGTTGCTCGCCCAGCAGTTCGCGCAACCGCAGTGCGAGCGTGGACTTTCCGCTGCCCTGGGCGCCATTGATGGCCACGACCTGGGGGCTTGCAGGCTTCTCTGCAGCCAGCCACTGCGCCAGCAGAAGATAGTGCTGTTCGGATCCGGCGGTGGGCGGGATTTGCATCGGCCGAGTTTGACCGACTCTAGGAGTTGCCGTTGCGCCCCGCGATCAGCGCCTGCAGCCGCCGGCCTTCCAGCCATTGCCAGGACAGCAGGGGCGGCAGGCCGCACAGCACTTCGCGCATGCGCTTGGCCATCGATACGGCCAGCGCCAGCTCGCTGCCGATGCCCAGGACGTGGCCGAACAGCACCAGGCCGGCTTCCTGCACGCCGAGGCCGGCCGGGATGATGAAGGCGAAATGGCGCACCGCCTGGGTCATGCTCTCCAGGGCGATGGCGGCGCCGACGCTGACCGGATGCCCGAACAGGCGCAGGGCGAACCAGATTTCAAAGGACCCGGAAACGAAGGCGGTGAATTGCAGGACGCCGACGCCAAGCAGCGTCCGCCGCCGGCGCAGGCAGTCGCGGACCGCCTGATCCAGCGCCGCCGCGCCCTGCGACAGGGCGCTTTCTCCCACCATCGGGCGCAGGAAGCTTTGCAGGCGTTCGAAGATGGAGCCGTAACGCAGCAGCAGCGCGGTGGCCACCGGTATCGGCAGGCTCAGCAGGAAACCGAGCAGGAGGCGGTGATATTCCGGGCCGGTGCCGCTGAGCTGGAACAGCAGCACCAGGCCCAGGGCGGTGAACAGATACAGGACCATCAGCGTCAACAGGATCTCCACGATGACGCTGGCGGCCACCGGCGCCGCGGCGAGCCCGCGCAAGCGCAGCAGGCGCACGCCCGCCACGCTGCCGCCCACGCTGGCCACCGGCAGCAGGCGGTCGATCGCTTCGCGCACCGTGGTCACCCATAGCAGGTAGCCGAAGCCGGCGCGGCGCTGCGGATCGCAGGGCCGCAGCAGCCGGCTCCAGCCGACCGCATAGAGCAGGAAATACAGCATGCGGTAGGGCACCAGCCACAGCAGAGCCCAGCCGGCGAGGCCCAGGGCCTGCAGCACCGCCGCGTAGCCCTCGTGGATGAACAGGGCGGTGAGCAGTGCCAGGCCGAGCAGGGCGCCGATGTAGGCGGCGACTTTCATGTCCGGTCCCGCCCGGCTGCGCACAACTGGCGGCGGGTCGCGTAGCGGTTCAGGACAGCCTGCGCATGACGCCGTTGGCGTCGACGTCGAAGTCGTTGCCGCGCCAGCTGACGCGATAGCTGAAGAAGCTGCGCCACCAGATCCAGCAGATCAGCAGGTCGCGCCAGGGCAGCAGCCACAGATCGGACAGCGGCGGCTGGCCGGTGCCCCAGCGCTGCGTCAGGTGCAGGGCCAGCCGCGCCGCGGCCGTGATCCAGAACAGGGCCCATGCCGCGGACGAGAGCGCCGGCGCGGTGGCCGCGAGCAGGGTGCCGAGCGCGGCCAGTGGCAGGCTGAAGCTGCAGAACATGAAGCAGTAGCTGAGCGGCCGCAGGATGCGGGTGGTGCGCATCCAGCGCAGCTCATGGTTCACCAGGGAGCCCAGATCGGGTTCGTCGTGCTGGGCATCGACTTCATAGTGCGAGATCACGATGCGCTGCCCGAGGCCGCGCACCAGCTCGCCCAGGCGATAGTCGTCGGCCAGATGGTCGGCAATGGCTTCCAGGCCGCCGATCGCCTGCAAGGTGTCGCGCCGCAGGCACAGGGTCTGGCCGGTGGCATAGCCGGCGAAGCCGAACAGCCGAGCCAGCAGCACCGAGGGCATGAACCATTCGTTGATGTACATCGCGCCCAGGCGCGACCAGACCTGCGCCGTCGGCACCCCGCGATAGACGCAGGTGACCAGGCCCACCCGCTGGTCCAGCAGCGGCGCGGTCACGGTGGCCAGATAGTCCGGTCCGACCCAGGTGTCGCTGTCCGCCATCACCAGCACATCGTGGCGCGCGCAGGCGGCCATGTTGATCAGGTTGCTGATCTTGCGGTTGCCGCCGTGTTGCTGCGGGCTGACCACACAGTCGATTGCCAGGTGCGGGAATTCCGCCTGCAGCTGTTTCACTACCGCGAGTGCGGCATCGGCCGGATCGCGGACGCCGAAGACGATCTGGAAGTCCGCATAATCCTGCACGCAGAACGAGCGCAGGTGCTCGTACAAGCCCGGCTCGGTGCCGCACAAAGGCTTGAGCAAGGTCACCGGCTGCAGTGCGGAAGGAATCGCCGTGGGCCTGCGGGCGTGCCAGGCCAGCACCGAGATGAGCACCACAACGGCGTAACTCGCCGCGAAGGCAGTTGCGGCGATCCCGACAATCGCCGGAAGCAAATGGAACGGGAACACCTGCAAGTGGACTGGAAACATCGGGTTGAGGAAGATGATCTCGTGCTCTGATCTTAGTCGAGTCGCGGTAGCCAAGCCGTAAGCTTGCTGAAATCTGCTTTCCCTCTACCGGCGAGCTTTGGTGAAAGTTAATTTGCAGGTGGTTGCATATTTGTTACAGACGTTGCATGAACCGATCCGGCATCCAATGCGGCCTTTCTTGCGTAAGGCTGCGTGCCGGGCATAAATCCTGATGCCGCTTGTGCTTTTTCTGATGAGCACGGATTTGCAGGCAGAATATTCGCCACGAATGTCATTGACCCCGGATCGAACCCGCGCCCCATGAAACCTCGTTTTGCGGCAACCCTGATGAGTGCACTGCTCGTGCTGAGCGGTTGCTCGGGGCCGCAGTTCATCAATGCGATCACCCCGGACAGCGGCTACACCCAGACGCGCGACGTCGCTTTCGGCGACCAGGGGCTCGAGCTGGATGTCTATGCCCCGGATCATATCGTCAACGCGCCGGTGGTGGTGTTCTTCTACGGCGGCAGCTGGAAGGCCAGCGAGTCGCGGGGCAGGTCCGCCTACAAGTTCGTGGGGCAGGCCCTGGCGCAAGCGGGCTATGTCGCCGTGATTCCGGACTACCGGGTCTATCCGCAGGTGAATTATCCCGCCTTCCTGGGCGACTGCGCCCAGGCAGTGAAGTGGGCGCACGACAACGCCGTCGCTTACGGCGGCGATCCCGCCAGGCTGGTGCTGATGGGGCATTCGGCCGGCGCCTACAACGCGGCGATGCTGGCGCTGGATCCGCACTATCTGCAAGCGGCAGGGGCGGATCGCGCCTGGGTGCGCGGCGTGGTGGGCCTGGCCGGACCTTACGACTTTTTGCCGATCACCGATCCCGAGCTGCAAACCGTGTTCGGGCCGCGCGAGCAGTGGCCGCTGACGCAGCCGATCAACCATGTGGACGGCACTGGCCCACCGATGCTGCTAATGGCGGGGGATAACGACGACGTGGTCCTGGTCAAGAACACCAACAACCTCTACGACCGCATTCAGCAGCGGGGCGGCAAGGCCGTACGGGTGACCTATCCGGAGATGGGGCACATCCGGATCATCGCCCTGCTGTCCTCACGCCTGCCGGGACATGCGGAGCTGATGGGGCACATCACGGATTTCGTGGGGCAGGTTACCGCTGCGGAGCCGGCGGGGCAGAACGCGGCGGCGAATCATTGACGCAGGCGCCCCTGTTCGGGGCAACCTGGAGCTTTTTGTTATAGCTACATACATATCCCCTCTCCCGTTTGCGGGAGAGGGGTTAGGGGAGAGGGGCTTTCCCCAGCCTCGCAGGCCCTCTCTCGGCCCTTCGGGCCACCCTCTCCCGCAAGCGGGAGAGGGGAAATCTGTACGCACTTAAATCAAAAAAGCTCTATTCGCCCGCGGCGCAAGCCTTGAACACCTGCGCCGGGCTTTCGCCGGCCTGGGTATGTTTGGCGAAGACGGTGTTGGCGCAGTAGGTCGTCTCCGGGAAATAGTCGCCCATGATCGCCGGCGCATCGCCGCCGTTCGGCACATTGAAAGCGGATTGGGTGAAGTCCGGCGACGGCAGCATGTAGCGGAAGATCAGCCTGCCGTCGTTGGTGGTGCCGTAGGTCAGCCAGTCATAGCCGTAGCGATGCGTGGCATTGGGCGGCTTCTTGCCCGGCACCGAGACCACGATGTTGAAGTAGCCATCGCTGCCGATGGCGGCGTCCTCGTCCTCGATGCAGGCATAGGTTTCGTAGGTGGACGAGGAGTTCTGGCAGATCGACCAGTGGCGCAGCTGCGGATCGGCTCCGGCGCCGCTCTGGGTGGCGAAGCTGGGCGCCCGCGCCCGCATCAGGAACAGGTCCGCCGCGGTCTGCGAGAAATCCGCGTACAGGTAGCGCGTTTCGAAATTGACGAAATAATCGGTGCTGGTGCTGCTCGGAAACAGGATGAAGGCCGGAGCGGCGGGAACCGGGGTGGCGGCAATGGGATTCGGCCGCAACGGCCGGGCGAAGAAATCGTCCGCCAGGGTGGCGACGATGCGGCGTTCGCCGTCGCGCGCGCCGAAGCCGAGGTCGCAGCGCAGCGGTGTCTGGATGGTCGCCAGCGCCACATCGCCCTGTGCGGTTTCCTCGACCACGCTGGGCAGCGGCACGCCGCCATGCTCGGCGACGCTGATGCCGGCGTAGGCGTTGTAGATGCGGTAGACGAAGATGGGCGGGCTGCCGATGGTGAATTGCGAGGCATCGACATAGATGGTGTTGGCCGGCGGGTTGGCCGGCGCCACGCCGAAGATGACCTGCAGGGTGTAGTGTCCCAGCGGCGCAATCGCCGTATTGACGCTGTTGACGCCGGTGAACTGCGAGCGGCTGCCGGGATCCGGCTCGATCAGATAGTCCGGAAGATAGGCCACGCTTTGCGACTGGCCGTCATAGAGCTGCCAGGAAAAATTGCGCGCTTCGGGATATTGCGCGTCGATGCGGAAATGCGTGCCGACGGGGAATGAGACGCCCAGCGCGATCTGCCAATAGCCGGCGGCGAGATCGACCCAGCCCCAGCGTATCGCTCCCGCGGGCGTGGTGCTGGTCGGGGTGCCGTCTCCCGGCGACCAGTCGCAGGCAAAAGGCGTGATCAGCGGTGGCGCGGACTGGGTCGCCGCCGGCAGCGGTCCGCCATCCAGTGCGATCCCGCCCGCATCCGCGGCAGTGCCGCTGGCCTGGCAAAGAAGGGGTAATGCGACTGCCGCGAAACCGATCGCCAGCTTGCTTGCATTAGGCATGACATTCCTCCGAGCACTGCCTTGCCTGCATTCGCCTTGACCGTTGCCTGCCTCGGCCTGCGCCGCCGTGCAATGCCGGTCAAATGTCGCTGCGGACTAGTTTTCAATCTTGGCTTTCATCCTGGCCCTCATCCGTGGATGAGGGTTGCCTTGATTTTGTTGGCCGGACGAGTATAGCGCTTCGACCCGGGGTCAATGCCCGGGTGCCGTACCGTACGTTTCGGCACCGCCATTCGCGGCAAGCCCGCGGGCGGCCCTGCTCAATCCACCTGGCGCGGCTCCAGGCTATACCAGGGCACCACGCTGGTGCCCTGGCGGACGAATTCGGCTTCGTTCCGCCGCCAGATCTTCAGGTAGCGGTAAAACGGCACGCTCGGAAACAGGTGATGGATCAGGTGGTAGTTCTGGTACAGGAACAGCCACTTCATCAGCGGCTCGCCGCCCCGGCGCACATTGGTGGCGGCATAGGGGTTGTGGCGCTGCTCCACCTGGTGCGGATGATGCGGCAGGTAGTTGAAGGCGAAGGCCAGCCAGAGGATGGCCAGGCGCGCCGGAACCAGCCAGTACAGCACGGCGTCCCAGCCATGGCCGAGCGCCACGCAGGCGGTGAAGACGGCGAGCAGCAGGCCGACGCCGGCGATCATCTGCCCGCGCTCCCTTGCCGGGATGCTGCTCCAGTCGCGCAGGATCACCACGCCGTAGTACAGGTCGGCGGTGGCCCAGTGCAGCGGCCGCGTGAGAAAGCGGCCATGCCCGCTCCACTGGTCCGGGTCCTGGCCTTCATTGGTCAGGCGATGATGCTTGAAATGAGCATAGCGGAACGCGGCGCCCACGCCGACCACGCCGAGAAAGGCGCCGGCCAGGCTGGTCACCACCTCGTTGAGGCGCGGATAGCCGCGCAGCAGGGAACGATGCACGCCATCGTGCAGAACGGTGAACTGCATGAAGGCGGCCGCTGTCAGCAGCAGGATCGCCGCCGGCGGCGGGATCAGTCCGCGCAGCACTGCGGCAAGGGCGCCGGTCCACAAGGCCAGCGCCAGCACGAACAGCAGCAGCGTCGGCCAGGCCACGGCGGGAGTCTGGTACAGCGGCTCCTGCGGGATGCGCGGACGCCTGGCGGCGGGCACGGCAGCTGACATGTTTTAACGCCGTTAATTAAACGATTGATCAATTTGATCGGAAACCAGATCAAAGATCAAGCCTTGAATCGATCGGGCCAAGCCGATACACGCGTCGCCCGAAGTTTCCAATTCATTGCCCTTTTGTCATCGAATTTGCTGTGTTGAGCTCCTAATATCCGGGCCTGCGTTGGAGCCAGGCTGAAAAGTCCAACGGCAACGCAGCCGCTCGCCATGTGGCGGCGGTATTTCCTGCCTCGGATCGATGGAGCCGAACGATGACGCTGAAACCGACACTCGGGCTGGTTTGTGGCCTGGCCCTGACACTCGGCCTGGCCGCCTGCTCCAGCGGCAACAGCAATTCCCAGGAAGGTAGCGGCAGTTCCTCCAGCAGCGGCTCCAGTGGGGGTAGCAGCAGCTCAAGCAGCAGCGGATCGAGCAGCGGCAGCTCAAGCTCCTCCGGTTCCTCGTCCTCCGGCAGCTCCTCGGGTGCGGGGGGCATCGGCCACGTGTTCGTGGTGATTCTGGAGAATGAGGATTACAGCACTTCCTTCGGTGCGGATTCACCCGCTCCCTATCTGGCCAAGACCCTGCCCGCCATGGGCGCGCTGTTGACGAGCTACTACGGCACCGGCCATGACAGCAACGACAATTACATTTCGATGATCAGCGGCCAGGGGCCGAACATCGACAATCAGGCCGACTGCAAATACTTCACCGATTTCCTCGGCCTGCCGCCGGTGGCCCTGCTCGACGGCCAGGCCATCGGCCAGGGCTGCGTCTTCGCCGCCAACGTGCCCAATGTCACAGACCAGCTGGCGGCCAGACAGCTGAGCTGGCGCGGCTACATGGAAGACATGGGCAATACGCCTTCGCGCGAGTCCGCCACCTGCGGCCACCCCGCGCTGGGCAGCAAGGACCAGACCCAGGGCGCCACAGCGGCCGACCAGTATGCGACGCGCCACAATCCCTTCGTCTATTTCCACTCGGTGATCGACACGCAAAGCTATTGCGACCAGCATGTGGTCAACCTCGGTGCGCTCGAAGCCGATCTCGCCACCGATGCCAGCACGCCGAATTTCGTCTTCATCACCCCCAATCTGTGCCATGACGGCCATGATTCGCCCTGTGCCGACGGCGAGCCCGGCGGCCTGGTCTCAGCCAATCTGTTCCTGGAGGAATGGGTGCCGAAAATCGTGAACTCACCCGCCTTCCAGAAGGACGGGCTGCTGATCGTCACCTTCGACGAATCGGGCGGCACCTCGATCGATGCCAGCGCCTGCTGCCTCGAAGGGCCGAGCTTCAATACGCCGCTGCCCGGCATCGTCGGCCTGGGCGGCGGCAAGACCGGTGCGGTGCTGCTGTCGCGCTTCATCAAGCCGGGCACCGTGACCAGCGCCGGCTACAACCACTATTCGATGCTGCGCAGCATCGAGGATCTGTTCGGCCTGGATTATCTCGGCTATGCCGGCGCCCTGGGACAGGCCAGCTTCGGCAGCGATGTCTATACCCAGGCTATGCCGCAGCTGCCGGCGAAGTGACAGGGGCAATGACGGTGGCGGCATTCCTCTCAGGGAGCCGCCATGCCGCACCGGAATCTCAGCCCAGCCGATGCTCTTCGATGGCGGCGCTGAAGCTGTTGCCGTTGATGTCGAGGTAGAGCTGCCGCTCGGTGACGGAGAGCGTGACGGCGTTGCGCCGTTCGATCGCCTTGGCGGCGGACTCGGCGAAGCCGCGGCCGAAGGTGTAGAGCGGGATGGCCTCGGCGCGGTGGATTTTCTTGCCGGCGAGCTGGGCCAGCAGGTTGGCCGGATCACGGTGGGTGTAGATCGCCGCGCGCCCGGCGTGCTTGCTGCCGCGATGCAGACGCTCGGCGTCCGGCGCGCCCACTTCGATCCAGGCGGTGATGCGGCCGGTGAGGTCGCGCACCAGCACCGCCGGCTCGTCCACCGCGGCGACGCCCTCGGTGAAGGCGATGCCTTCCTGGTATTCCAGGCAATAGGCGAGCAGCCGCGTCAGCATGAACTCGGCGGTCTCGGAAGGATGCCGCGCCAGGCGCAGCTCCAGGTCCTGGTAGACCGCGCGGTCGATGTCCGCCAGCTGGACGGTGAAATTGTGAATGGTTGCGCTGAGTGCCATGGGGCCGGGAGCTTACACGGTCTGCCGCCGCCGCAGGGAATCGGCGGCGTTCATCCCCGGCCCTCCGGCCCGGGGTGCGGCAGGACAAGCGCGACGAATGCCGACTATTCCGCTTTTCCCACCGCCACGAAATCCACCTTCTCGCGCACCGCGCAATCCGGGCAGGGCCAGGTGTCCGGAATCTGCGACCAGCGCGTGCCGGCCGGATAGCCTTCGCGCGGGCAGCCCTGGGCCTCGTCGTAGATGTAGCCGCAGTCGGTGCATTGGTAGCAGGCGATGGCGGCGGGTGCCGCGACGCCGGCGGCGCTGACGGCGTGGCTGCCCGGAAACAGATCCGGGTTGCCGTCGTCCAGCGTCCTGTTGTGCCAGCGCTTGAGCAGGGCTTCGCGCTTCGGCGGGTAGAGGTTGGCCTTGCTCAGGTCACCCTGGTAGTGCTTCACCACCAGCGGGTCCATCTGGCGGAACCACAGCGGCGGGATGTAGGCGAGCAGCAGGATCGAGGCATAGCCGGAGGGCAGCTGCGGGCTGGCGTCGAAGTGCCGTAGCGCCTGGAAGCGGCGGGTGGGATTGGCGTGATGATCGGAGTGGCGCTGCAGCTGGTACAGGAACAGGTTGGTGACGATGTGATTGCTGTTCCAGGAGTGCGCCGGGGTGCAGCGCTCGGGACGGCCGTCGGCGCCTTTCTGGCGCAGCAGGCCGTAGTGCTCCAGATAGTTGATCACTTCCAGCAGGGAGGCGCCGTAAAACGCCTGCAACAGCAGGAAGGGCAGCGCGGCCCAGCCCAGCCACAGGGTGAGGGCGCCGAACAGCAGCACGGTCATGGCCCAGGACTGCAGGTTTTCGTTGCCCGCGTTCCACACGCTCTTGCCGTTGCGGGCCAAGCGCTCCTTCTCGATGTGCCAGGCCGAGGCGAGGCTGCCGATCATGGTGCGCGGCAGGAAGGCCCAGAAGGTCTCGCCCATCTTGGAACTGGCCGGATCGTCGGGCGTGGCGACGTTCTTGTGATGGCCCTTGTTGTGCTCGACGAAGAAATGGCCGTAGGCCACCGGCGCCAGGGTGATCTTGGCCAGCCAGCGTTCCAGCTCGCCCTTTTTGTGGCCCAGCTCGTGCGCCGTGTTGATGGCGATGCCGTTGATGGTGCCGACGGTGAAGATCAGGCCCGCCAGTTCGAGAATGGAGGCCTGGCCGTAGACGGCGAGCCAGGCGCCGTAGATGGTCACGGCGTATTGCGTGGGGATGTAGCAGTAGACGATGACGCGGTAATACAGGTCGTTCTCGAGCTGGCCGACCGCCGATTCCGGCGGGTTGTTGCGGTCCACGCCGATCAGCCAGTCGAATACCGGGATGATGCCGTAGAGGATGATCGGCCCGGACCAGGCGAGGAGTCCGTAACCGGTGCGCTGGAACAGCAGCAGGCCGATCAGTCCCAGTACCGGAATCATCGGACTGAGCAGCCACAGATAGCGTTTGCCGTCGGACCAGCCCGCGGCAGGCGTGGCGATGGTGCTGGTATTCATCCCGAGCGCTCCTCTGCGTGGCCGCTGCTGCGGCTCTAGCCGATGGTTCTACGCTGCTGCCCGGCGGCCGTCAATCGCCGTTGGACCGCCGCTCAGGCGCTGTGCCGCACGGGCTGAAGGCTGATGTCGACGCGGTTGCGTCCCTGGGTCTTGGCACGGTACAGGGCGGCGTCGGCCTGGGCGATCCAGTCGCTGCTGCCGTGCATGTCCGGCATCGCCGCGGCGAGCCCGATGCTGACGCTGCAGCGCAGGCGGCCATCCGGCCCGAACGAGCCGCTTTCGACGCTGTGGCGGATGCGCTCGGCGACGGCGGCGGCCTGCTGCAGGTCGGCGTCCGGCAGCACGATGCCGAATTCGTCGCCGCCGTAGCGTCCGGCGGTATCGACGTCGCGCACGCAGCCCTGGATCAGGCGGGCCACCGCGCGCATCACTTCGTCGCCGGCCGGGTGGCCGTGCTGGTCGTTGATCGGCTTGAAACGGTCGATGTCGATCATCAGCAGCGCGGCGGGACGGCCGATCAGCTGGTGGCGCCTGAGCTCGCCGACCAGCGCGCTTTCCCAGGAGCCGCGGTTGAGCAGGTTGGTCAGCGGATCGATGCGGTTGAGCTCGGCCAGCAACTTGTTCTGGCGGCGCACCTTGCGCGCCAGGGCAAAGGTCAGCGTGGCCACGCCGATGGGATAGGCCGCCAGGAACGGCAGGCACAGCAGGATCTGGGTCAGCGAGGTCGCCGGCTCGAAGTGGAAGCCGGCCAGCGCCAGTGTGGCCAGGGCGGCGATCACCTGCGCCGTGGTGGTGCGCGCCAGAAAACTCCAGCCGCCGACACAGATCTTGTCCATCGCCAGCATCGCCACCAGCACCGCGCTGGGCAGCAGGTTGAAGTGCATCAGCACCACCCAGACGCCGGCGGTGGCCGAGTCGATCATCAGGTTGCGCCGCTCGGCGGCGTACGGCTCGGCACTGCGGCGCGCCAGGTACCAGGCCAGATGCGGCCAGGCGACGGCGTTGAAAACCAGGGCGGCCCAGGCCAGGCGGCTCGCGCCATTGGCGTAGAACACGCCGGCCACGCAGAAGAAAGCCAGCCCCACGCCCATGCTGCGCAGCCCGCGCATGCGGTCGATGAAGCGCAGGTCTTCGGCGGGGGAACCGTTCAAGCTGCTCCTTTTCTGCGGGAGGTGCGGAGTGGGGTGCGGCCGGACCCCTGCAAGCGCAACAACCGGCGAAATCCAGGCCCGGCAGCGTCGGCGCTGCCGCCGCAAACAGAATATCCGCTTCCCGGCAAAGCGGGGATATTTCACTGCGTGCTGGATTGTACTTTTTGCGCTTTCGGACAAAAGGATGAACGGGGTGTCATGGGCGGCCAGCGATCGGGCGCCTCAGCCATGCATGCCCATGCCGCGCAGGGCCATCAGCAGGGCCACGCCCAGCAGCAGCACGGCGAAGCCCGCCTGCACCTGGCGCGCCGACAGGCGCGAGGCCAGCAGCCGGCCGAGCAGCATGCCGGAGGCGGTGGCGGCGGTGAACCAGGCGGTGGCTTGCGGCGGCAGCCGGGCGCCATGCAGCAGGGCCACGGCCACGCCGCCGCTGCTGATCACCGCGATGACCAGCAGCGAGGTGGCGACGATGCCGTGCATGCTGACCCCGGTGTAGCGGCGCAGCAGCGGCACGATGACGAAGCCGCCGCCGACCCCGAGCAGGCCGGTCATGAAGCCGCTGACGGCGCCGATGCCGGCGATGAGGCAGGCGCTGGGCCAGGTCCAGTGGATGCGCCCGGTATTCCGGTCGATCCGCGCCAGCCCGTGCATGGCGCCCTCGGTGTGCGGCTCCTGGTGCTGGCGGACCTGCAGCAACAGGCGCAGCGCCACCAGCACCAGCACGGCGGCAAAGGCCAGGTACAGCCAATGCTGCGGCAGCCGGTGAGCCAGGCGCAGGCCGGGAATGGTGCAGGGGATGCCGGTTGCGGCCATCAGCAGTGCGGCGCGCCAGCGCACCAGCCGCTTGCGAAAGCCCTCGATGGCGCCGACGGCCGCGCCGCCGGCCACCGCGATGAGGGCCACCGGCATCGCCTGCTGCATGGTCCAGCCCATGCCGAACACCAGGGCCGGCACGGCGAGGATGCCGCCGCCGGCACCGGTGAGTCCGAGCACCAGGCCGACGAGGGCGCCGAGCAGGGAGGAGATCAGCACCGGTGGATCCTATTCAATTTCAACAATCGTCATACCGGCGAAAGCCGGTATGACGGAGTCACTACATATTGCGCCGATATTCCCCGCCGACTTCATACAGCGCATGGCTGATCTGCCCGAGCGAGTTGTACTTCACCGCCTCGATCAGGCTCTCGAAGATGTTGCGGCGCTCGCGCGCGGTTTTCTGCAGCGACTTGAGGCCCTCGGGGGCCAGGGCATTGCGGGCGGCGCGGTAAGTGGCCACGTTGTCGATCTGCTGACCCTTCTCTTCCTCGGTGGAGCGGATCAGCTCGATGCTGGTGGCGATCTCGCCGCCGTGTTCCTTGGCCAGGAAGGTGTTGACGCCGATCAGGGGCAGCGAACCGTCGTACTTCTTGTGCTCGTAGTAGAGGCTCTCTTCCTGGATCTTGCCGCGCTGGTACATGGTGTCCATCGCGCCGAGCACGCCGCCGCGCTCGCTGATCGCCTCGAACTCCTTGTACACGGCTTCCTCCACCAGGTCGGTGAGGGCGTCGATGACGAAGCTGCCCTGCCAGGGGTTCTCGCAGAAATTCAGGCCCAGTTCGCGGTTGATGATGAGCTGGATCGCCACCGCCCTGCGCACCGATTCCTCGGTCGGCGTGGTGATAGCCTCGTCATAGGCATTGGTGTGCAGGCTGTTGCAGTTGTCGAACAGGGCGTACAACGCCTGCAAGGTGGTGCGGATGTCGTTGAACTGGATTTCCTGGGCGTGCAGCGAGCGCCCTGAAGTCTGGATGTGGTACTTGAGCATCTGGCTGCGCGGCGCGGCGCCGTACTGCTCGCGCATGGCGCGGGCCCAGATGCGGCGGGCGACGCGGCCGATGACGCTGTACTCCGGGTCCATGCCGTTGCTGAAGAAGAACGACAGGTTGGGCGCGAAGTCGTCGATCTTCATGCCGCGCGCCAGGTAGTACTCGACGATGGTGAAGCCGTTGCTGAGGGTGAAGGCGAGCTGGCTGATCGGGTTGGCCCCGGCCTCGGCGATGTGATAGCCGGAGATGGAGACCGAGTAGAAGTTGCGGACCTTGTGCTCGACGAAATACTGCTGGATGTCGCCCATCATGCGCAGGGCGAATTCGGTGCTGAAGATGCAGGTGTTCTGCGCCTGGTCTTCCTTGAGGATATCGGCCTGCACCGTGCCGCGCACGGTGGACAGGGTTTCCGTCTTGATCTTGGCGTAGGTCTCGGCGTCGACTACTTCCACGCCGGAGACGCCGAGCAGGCCCAGGCCCAGGCCATCGTTGGTCGGCGGCAGTTCGCCCGAGTAGCTGGGGCGGGGCTTGCCCCGGTACAGCTCGGCGATCTTCTTTTCCGCCGCGGCCCAGCGCTTGGGATCGGCCTTGAGGTGTTTCTCCACCTGCTGGTCGATGGCGGTGTTCATGAACATCGCCAGGATCATCGGCGCGGGCCCGTTGATGGTCATCGACACCGAGGTGGTCGGCGCGCACAGGTCGAAGCCGGAATACAGCTTCTTCATGTCGTCCAGGGTGGCGATGCTGACACCGCTGTTGCCGATCTTGCCGTAGATATCCGGGCGGGTGTGCGGGTCTTCGCCGTACAGGGTCACCGAGTCGAAGGCGGTGGACAGGCGCGCCGCCGGCTGGCCGTGGCTCAGGTAGTGGAAGCGGCGGTTGGTGCGCTCCGGCGTACCTTCGCCGGCGAACATGCGGATCGGGTCCTCGCCGGTACGGCGGTAGGGATAGACGCCGGCGGTATAGGGGTAATCGCCCGGCAGGTTTTCTTTCATCAGGAAGCGCAGCAGCTCGCCCCAGCTCTTGTAGGTGGGGGCGGCGATCTTGGGGATCTTCTGGTGGCTGAGCGAATCGCGGTAGTTCTCCACCTTGATGATCTTGCCGCGCACCTCGTAGCCGCCGAACTCGTCGGTGATGCCCTTGAGGCGGGCCGGCCACTCGCGCAGCAGGTTCAGCGCATCGGTGGAGAGGGTTTTGACCGCGTCCTGGTAGCGCTGGCGCAGCGTGGCGAGGGTGCGGTCGCCGGCTTCGCTCAGGGCCTCCGAGGTGTAGAGATCGAGCTGCTTCGGCAGTTTCGCATCGCCCACTTCATGCAGCGACTGCCAGAAAGCCTGGGCGCGGTCGGCGGCCTCGGACTGGCGCTCGATCTCGCCGTTGATGCCGCGGCCGGTTTCGGCGATCTCGGCCAGGTAGCGCACGCGGTTGCCCGGGATCAGCACGGTGGCGCGCGGCTCCTTCAGGCTGGTGTCGAGTTCCGGCGTCCACTTTTCCGCCGGCAGGGCCAGCTTGTCGCGCAGCAGGCGGCACAGGTTGCTGAACATCCAGGTCACGCCCGGATCGTTGAACTGGCTGGCGATGGTCGGGTAGACCGGGACGTCCTCGTCCTTCAGCTCGAATTTGACCCGGTTGCGCTTCCACTGCTTGCGCACGTCGCGCAGGGCGTCCTCGGCGCCGCGGCGGTCGTACTTGTTCAGCACCACTACTTCGGCGAAGTCCAGCATGTCGATCTTCTCGAGCTGGCTGGCGGCGCCGTAATCGCTGGTCATGACGTAGACCGGGAAATCCACCAGGT
>Ga0302311_10000427_pt1 | contig 53414 bp, 52 predicted proteins | sample III_Palsa_N1_3_FD_200449 | JGI IMG/M metagenome (GOLD analysis project Ga0302311, IMG submission 200449) | Peat permafrost microbial communities from Stordalen Mire near Abisko, Sweden - III_Palsa_N1_3 | ecosystem: Environmental > Terrestrial > Soil > Palsa > Peat permafrost | place: Sweden... | reverse complement strand
GTCGCCGATGGCGATCGGAACGATTCCGTCCGCCTGACGGTCGCAGAGGGTCCACCACGCTTCATAGGCCTCGCGCAGCTCGGCCACGATCCGAGGGTGCTCAGCGGCGACATCGCGGCGTTGCCCCGGGTCGGTGGCGAGGTCGTACAGCGCCGCGCCGTTGATGAGCCGCCAGGCGCCGCTCATGACGCAGCTCAAACGCCACTTCACCGGCCGCGGCACGCGCTGGGTGTCGGTCACTAGCGTCCGCTCGGTCCACGCCGGACCAGGCTGGTCGCCGCGCGCCAGGGCCGCCAGGCTTTGCCCGTGAAAGGAACGCTCGGCGGGCGCCGCGACGTCGCACAGGTCCAGCACAGTGGGCATCAGGTCGACGTAGGCGGTGTTGACGCTCACCTCGCGACCGTCGCCGATCCCGCCGGCGGGCCATCGGATGAAGAAGGGGATCCGGTGCCCGCCCTCGTACATGCTGCCCTTCAGGCCGCGCATGCCGGCGTTGTAGGCGCCCGGCTCCTGCGCCACAGCCAGCGGACACTGGCCGTTGTCGCTGGCGAACATGAGGAGGGTGTCCTGTTCCAGTCCCGCCGCCGCGAGGCGGGCGCGCAGCAACCCGAAGTTCTGATCGATGTTGCTGATCATCCCCAGGAAGCGGGCGTAGCTCTCGGTGGCGGTCTTGCCGGCGTAGAGCGCCTGGAATTCCGGAGGCACGTTGAACGGGCTGTGCGGCGCGTTGGTGCTGAGCAGGCAGAAGAACGGGGCCTCTGGCTCCGCTTCGATGAACTTCAGCGCCTCCTTGAAGAAGACGTCGGTGCAGTAGCCCTGGAACGGCGTCGGCGCGCCGTCGACCAAATAGGTGTCGTCGAAATAGTCGTTGCCCCAGCGGTCCGGCGTCTGGCCGATCCCGCCGCCGCCGTGGACGATGCTGTGCTGGAAGCCGCGATCCTGGGGGCGGTAGGGATAGGCGTCGCCTAGGTGCCACTTGCCGAATAGGCCAGTGCGCCAACCGGCCTCGCCGAGCGCGTTCGCCAAGGTCCATTCGTCGGCCCGCAGCAGCGAGCGGCCGCCGACGGTGTGCCAGACGCCGGTGGAATTGCAGTAGTGGCCGGTGAGCAGGCCGGCGCGGGTGGGCGCGCAGGTGGTGCCCGCGTGAAACTGCTCGAACCGCACCGCCTCGGCGCGAAACCGATCGAGATGCGGGGTTTGGACGAACGGATGGCCGTTGGCGCCGATCGGCGGATAGCCCTGGTCGTCGGTCAGCACCAGGAGGACGTTGGGCGGGCGCATGGGCATGGTTGAGGTCTCGAGCGCTCCAGTCTCGACGACACGCACCCGCGCCGCCGCCTTGCGCGTTGCAGGGCGGTCGCGGGGCGGGATACAAGTGTTTGGGAGCATGGCGCTAATTCCCCCGCCGCTCCAATGAAACAATCACTCAGGTAGGAGACGCTGATGGCGTTCCGGCCCTTCGATCTCAGCTCGAAAGTCGCGCTGATCACCGGCGGCAACAGCGGGATCGGGCTCGGCCTGGCCGAGGGGCTGGCCCAGGCCGGTGCGTCGATCGTCATCTGGGGCACTAACGAGACCAAGAACCGCGACGCCGAGGCCGCGCTGCTGAAGCACGGCGTGCGGGTGCTGGCGCAGCGGGTCGACGTCGGTCACGAGGGCGAGGTCGTAGCGGCGATGGCGGAGGCGGTGGTGGCCATGGGCCGCATCGACTTCGTCGCCGCCAACGCCGGCATCGGCGGCGGCGGCCCGTTCGCGGAGCTGACCACCGAGTCCTGGCGGCGGATCACCGCGGTCAACCTGGACGGCGTGTTCTGGACCCTGCGCGAGGCGTGCAAGCACATGGTGGAGCGCGCGAAGGCCGGCGATCCCGGCGGCTCGCTGGTGGTCACCTCGTCGGTCTCCGCCATCCACGGCGCGCCGCGCAACGAGGCCTACGCGTCGACTAAAGGCGCGTTGCTGGCGTTGGTGCGGGGCCTGGCCGTGGAATACGGCCGCCACGGCGTGCGCGCCAATTCGATCGTGCCAGGGTGGATCCGTTCCGACATGACCGCGGCGGCGCAGGGCTCGGACGTCTTCAACGACAAGGTGATCCGCCGCGTGCCGGCCGGGCGCTGGGGCGAGCCGGCCGACTTCTCCGGCATCGCCGTCTACCTCGCCTCGGACGCATCCAAGTTTCACACTGGCGATACGTTCGTCATCGACGGCGGTTACACGGTCTTCTAAGCGCGGCGACTGGCCGATTGACGAACCTAGGGTGAGCCCGCGCCCCAGTCGGTCACCCCAACCACGCTGACGGCAAGGTGCTGACCCATGGCCTACGAAAAACTCAAGGTCTCGACCGACGACAAGGTCATGGTGATCGCGTTGTCGGATCCGGCGACGATGAACGCGGCCGGCGTCGATATGGCCGGCGAGCTGCACCACGCGCTGCGGCGGGCGACCGCGCCGGGGGCCGACGTGCGGGCGATCGTGCTGACCGGAGAGGGGCGGGGCTTCTGCTCCGGCGCCAATCTCCAGCAGAGCGGCCCCGGCAATCGCGCGCCTGACGCGGATGGCCGGCCTGACGCCGGCGGCGCGCTGGCGACGGTCTACAACCCGCTCGTCACCTTCATGCGAGAGATGCCGATCCCGCTGGTGACGGCGATCAACGGTCCGGCCGCGGGCGTCGGCTGTTCGCTGGCGCTGCTGGGCGACATCGTCGTCGCCGCCGAGAGCGCCTACTTCCTGCAGGCGTTCCGGCGCATCGGCCTGATCCCGGACGGCGGCTCGACCTATATGCTGCCGCGGCTGATCGGCAAGGCGCGGGCGATGGAGATGGCGCTGCTGGGCGAGCGGGTGCCGGCGGCAAAGGCGCTGGAGTGGGGCCTGATCAACCGCTGCGTCCCCGACGCCGAGCTGATGCCGATCGCGATGGCGATCGCCGGTGAACTGGCCAGGGGGCCGGCATCGCTCGGCCTCACGCGGCAGACCATCTGGTCCTCGTTCGACAGCAGCTGGCCCGAGCAGCTCCACCGCGAGGCGGTGGGCCAGAGCGTCGCCGGCAGGACCGAGGACTTCGCCGAGGGCGTCGCCGCGTTCCTCGGAAAGCGCCCGGCGCAGTTCAAGGGTAGGTAGAGCCGATCGGGATCGGTCACGTTGCCAATTCACGTCCCAACTCACGTCATTGCCGGCCGGAGCGCGAAGCGCGGAGTGTCGGCAATCCATGACCGCCTTTGGCGTGATGCTCATGGATGGCCGAGACAAGCTCGGCCATGACGTGGTGATTGGTGATCTAAGGTTCTATCGCCACCGTCACCTTCCCCGATAGACCGGCGCGCGCTTCTCGATGAAGGCGGTCATCGCCTCGGCCGCGTCCGGCGAGCCGCCCAGCAGCGTCTGCTGGCGATCTTCGATCGCCATCGCCGCCTCCAGGCTAGGGGCGTCGATGTTGAGGCCCAGCGCGTGCTTGCTGAGGCGCAGGCCGGCCGGCGAAGTCTGCAGCATCTCATCGGCCAGCGCGAGGCCGGTCTCCAGCAGCTTGTTTTCCTCCACCACGTCGCTGAGCAGGCCCAGGCGAAGCGCGCGGTCGGCGTGGATGAAGCGGCCGGTCAGGATCAGCTCCGAGGCCAGCGAGGCGCCCACCAACCGGGGCAGGAAGTAGCTGGAGCCCATGTCGCAGCCGGTCAGGCCGATCTTGATGTAGGCGGCGTTCATCCGCAGGCTCGGCGCGCCGTAGCGAACGTCCGAGGCCAGCAGCAGCGAGAAGCCGCCGCCGCACGCCGCGCCGTGGCCCAGCGCGATGATCGGCTGCGGGATCGAGCGCATCTTGCGATAGATGTTGCCGATCGCGCTCTGGGTCCCGAACGGGCCTTCCCATCGCGTGTCGTTCGCCCCGGCGCGGCGCGCCCGCGCTTCCTTGATGTCGAGCCCGGCGCAGAAGGCGCGACCCTCGGCGCGCAGGATCACCACCCGCACGTCCGGGCGCTGGTGCAGCTCGCCCAGATAGGCGTTCAGCGCCTCGACCATATCGGGCGAGAGGGCGTTGAGCGCTTGCGGCCGATTGAGGCTGAGGATTTCGATCGGGCCGCGCGCCTCGACCTTGATCGTGTCGTTGAGGGTCATCTGGCGTCTCCTCCTGTTGATGCCGCCACGCGATATTCCCCCTGACGTCGCGGAGCGCGAGGCGCTTGACGACCCAAGGGGAAGCGCGTCGCTAGCTGGCGGCAAGAACCCGCCTGGAGCGCCGATCGATGGATTTCGAGTTCTCTGAAGACCAGAAGCAGCTGGGCGCCGAGGCGCGCCGGTTCCTGGCCGCCAAGTGCCCGCCGGCCGCGGTGCGCACGGTGCTGGAGGGACCGCAGGCCTACGACGCGGCGCTGTGGAAGGGCCTTGGCGAGATGGGCTTCCTCGGCGTGGTGGTGCCCGAGCAGTACGGCGGGCTCGGCCTCGGCTATCTGGAGGCCTGCGTCGTCGCCGAGGAGATGGGCCGCGCCCTGGCGCCGGTCCCGTTTTCGTCGTCGGTGTTGCTGGCCACCGAGTTCCTGCTGACGGCGGGGTCGGAGGCGCAGAAGCAGGCCTGGCTGCCGAAGCTGGCGTCGGGCGCGGCGATCGGCTGCTTCGCCTTCGCCGAGGCGACTGGCGCGGTCAGCCCCAAGACGCTGCAGGTCGCCGCCGCCAGCGGCAAACTGACCGGGACCAAGTTGGTGGTGGCCGACGGCGATATTGCCGACGTCGCCATCGTCGCGGCGCGCACCGCGCCCGGCTCCGACGCCCGCGGAGTCTCGCTGTTCCTGGTCGACCTGAAGGGGCTTGGCGTCACCAAGACGCCGGTCGACACCATCGATCCGACCCGCAGCCACGCGACGCTGACGTTCAAGGACGCGCCGGCCGAGCCGCTGGGGGAGGCGGGCGACGGCTGGCGGCTGATCGGCGAGGTGTTCGATCGCGCCGCCGTGCTGACCGCGTTCGAGCAGATCGGCGGCGCCGACCGGGCGCTGGAGATGGCGCGCGACTACGCGCTGGAGCGGATGGCGTTCGGGCGGCAGATCGGTTCGTTCCAGGCGATCAAGCACATGCTGGCCGACATGTACGTCTCGGCGGCGCTGGCGCGGTCGAACGGCTACTACGGCGCGTGGGCGCTCTCCACCGGGGCGGCGGAGCTGCCGGAGGCGGCGGCCTCGGCCCGGGTCGCGGCGACCCAGGCGTTCCAGCACTGCGCCAAGAACAACATCCAGGTGCACGGCGGCATGGGCTTCACCTGGGCCTTCGACTGCCATTTGTTCTACCGCCGCTCCAACCTGCTGGCGCTGAACCTGGGAAGCCTGTCGCAGTGGCAGGACGCCCTGATCCAGCGCATGCGCGAACGCAACGTCCAGGCCGCCTGAGGAGATCGCCATGAACTTCGACGACACCCCCGAGGAAGCCGCCTTCCGCACCCAGGTCCGAGCCTGGATCGACGCCAACGCGCCGAAGGAACTGCGCGCCGAGCTGGAGACCGCCGGTTTCGCCGGCGTCAGCCTCTCCGATGTCGACCCGATGGCGGTCGCCAAGGCGTGGCAGAAGAGGAAGTTCGACGCCGGCTGGGCCTGCCTACACTGGCCGAAGGAGTACGGCGGCCGCGGCGCGACGCCGATCGAGCGGGTGATCTGGGGCCAGGAGGAGGGGCCTTACAGCGCGCTCGCCGGCACCTTCATCATCGGCCACGGCATGTGCGGGCCGACCATGATGGCGTTCGCCTCGGAGGAGCAGAAGCGCCAGTACCTGCCGCCGCTGGCCGCCGGCGAGGAGATCTGGTGCCAGCTGTTCTCCGAGCCGGCCGGCGGCTCCGACCTCGCCGGCCTGCGCACCCGCGCCGAGCGGGCCACCGACGGCTCGGGCGACTGGATCATCAACGGCCAGAAGATCTGGACCTCCGGCGCCCACTATTCCGATTACGGCATCCTGATCACCCGCACCGACCCGACCGTGCCCAAGCACAAGGGCCTGACCATGTTCTTCCTGAGCATGAAGACGCCCGGGGTCGAGATCCGGCCGATCAAACAGGCCAATGGCGATAGCGGCTTCAACGAAGTCTATTTCACCGACGTGCGCCTGCCCGACGCCCAGCGGCTCGGGGCAGTGGGCGACGGCTGGAAAGTCTCGCTGACCACGCTGATGAACGAGCGGCTGTCGATCGGCTCTGGCATGTCCACCGGCTTCCCGGAGCTGTTCGACCTGTGCTGCCGCATCGAAACCGCCAACGGCCTGGCGGTCGACGATCCGGCGGTGCGGCAGAAGCTCGCCACCTGGGCGGTGCGCACCACGGGGCTGAAGTACAACGGCTTTCGCGCCATCTCCGCCATCTCGCGCGGCCAGACGCCGGGGCCGGAGAACTCGATCGGCAAGCTGGTGGCCGGCTCGAGCATGCAGGAAATCGCCATGTTCGCCGAGGAGCTGATGGCCCAGGCGGGGATCCTGACCGATCCGGAGCTGACCGCCGCCTCCGGACGCTTCCAGCGCATGCTGCTGCGCTCGCCGGCGACGCGGGTCGAGGGCGGCACCGACGAGATCCTGCGCAACATCATCGCCGAGCGCGTGCTGGGCCTGCCGGGCGACATCCGCGTCGACAAGGATGTCCCCTTCAACCAGATCCCGACCAGCGCGCGGTGAGGCGCCGGCGTCACGCTCGATGAGCCATCCGTTCTGCGCCGCCTTCAGGGAGACGATGTCGGCGCGGTGCCGCGACTTTCCCCGCATCGCCCATGACGGAGAGGGCCTGAAGCGCGCGGCGGTGGCGCTGACGCTGGTCGCTGCCGACGACGGCTCGGGTGAGGCCGCCTTCCTGCTGACCCGCCGCGCCGCCGAGATGCGCGCCCATGCCGGCCAATGGGCGCTGCCGGGCGGCCGCTGCGATCCGGGCGAGACGTTCGAGCAAACCGCCTTGCGTGAGCTGGAGGAGGAGCTTGGCCTGCGGCTACCGCCGGCGAATATCCTTGGCGCGCTTGACGACTACCCGACCCGCTCGGGCTACGCGATCACGCCGGTGGTCGCTTGGCTGGACGACGCCGGCACGCTGCGGCCCAACCCGCACGAGGTGGCCTCGGTGCACTACATCCGGCTCGACCAGATCGCCGGCGATGACGCGGTCGAGTTCGAGACCATCCCGGAGAGCCCGCGGCCGGTGATCCGCCTCAAGGTGGTTGACGGCCACAACATCCACGCTCCTACGGCGGCGCTGATCTACCAGCTGCGCGAGCTGGTCGCCGGCCGTATCACCCGCGTGGCGGAGCTGGAGCAGCCGGTGTTCGCCTGGCGCTGACCGTCACGCGCCGGCCGCCTTGAGGATCAGGCTGGCGATCTCGCCGGCGTGGCTGATGATGCCCAAATGGCTCGATGGGAGCTCGATCGTGACAGCGTTCATTCGCTTGGCCATGAACCGCTCCAGGTCCGGATTGATGGTCCGGTCGTTGGCGGAGACCTGGTAGAAGCAGGGCTTCGAGCGCCAGGCCGCCTGCGTCACCCGCGCGTCGAACAGGGTGTCGGCGACTCGGCCCTGGACGGCGTACAGGACCCGCGCCTTGGCCGGGTCGATGTCGCCGGCGAAGTCGCGCAGGAAGGCCGCCTCGTTGAGCTGGGCATAGCCGCCGCTGTGGACCAGGCCGCCGCTGGCCGGCGGCGCCGGATAGGTCTTCGCCAGCGCGGCGTAGTCCTCATTGGCGTCCGGCGCTCGGGCGGAGCAATAGACCAGCGCCGTGACCTTCGGATCGACCCCGGTCTCGGTGATCACCTCGCCACCGTAGGAATGCGCCACCAGCACGATCGGGCCATCCAGCAGCGCCAGGGTGCGCCGGGTGAACTCGCAGTCCTCGGCCAGCGAGCGCAGCGGGTTCTGCACCGCCGCCACGTTGAGGCCGGCCGCCTGCAGGCGCGGGATCACCTCCGACCAGCAGGAGCCGTCCGCGTACGCCCCGTGGACCAGCACCACGTTGCGGGCCGGCGGCGGCCCCGCCGCCCTCGCGCCCGAGGCCATGGCCACGGCGACGCCGCTGGCCGCCAGACCGGTAACCGCCGCTCGACGATCGATCATGTGTTTCCTCCTTCCGCATCGCCGGGCGCTCGGGCCCGCGGTTCACCGCCGTTTAGCGGCGCTGGATGGCGCCGCAGGAGAACTGGCTAATCCCTACCGAGTTTGTCGCCTAATCTGGCGGGGATCGAACCATAGGTGCGCACATGTCGGCCACGAGGCAACTGAAGCTCGGCGCGTTCATGCGGCCGGTGAGCATCCACACCGGCGCCTGGCGCTATCCGGGCGCGTTTCCGGACGCCAACTTCAACTTCGGCCACATGAAGCGCTTCATCCAGAAGCTGGAGGCGGGCAAGTTCGACGCCTTCTTCATGGCCGACCACCTGGCGGTGCTGAACATGCCAGTGGCGGCGCTGAAGCGCAGCCACACGGTGACCTCGTTCGAGCCGTTCACGCTGCTGTCGGCGCTGGCGGCGGTGACCGAGCATATCGGCTTGATGGCGACCGCCTCGACCACCTACGACGAGCCGTACCATATCGCCCGCCGCTTCGCCTCGCTCGACCATATCAGCGGCGGGCGCGCCGGCTGGAACATCGTCACCACCGCCAATCCCGACGCGGCGCTGAACTTCGGCCTCGACGAGGACATGGACCACGACGAGCGCTACGCCCGGGCCAGGGAGTTCTACGACGTGGTCACAGGGCTCTGGGACAGCTTCGCCGACGACGCCTTCGTGCGCGACGTCGAGAGCGGCATCTACTTCGATCCGGAGCGGATGCACGTGCTGGGGCACAAGGGCAAATACCTGTCGGTGCGCGGCCCGCTCAACATCGCCCGGCCGGTGCAAGGCTGGCCGGTGATCGTGCAAGCCGGCGCCTCGGAGGCCGGCCGCCAACTCGCCGCCGAAACCGCGGAGCTGGTGTTCGCCGCCGGCGGCAATCTCGAGGCTTCGCAGGCCTACTACGCTGACGTCAAAGGCCGGATGGCCAAGCTTGGGCGCGACCCCGACGGCATGAAGATCCTACCCGGCGCGCTGGTGGTGGTCGGCGACACGGTCGACGAAGCCAAGGCCAAGCGCGCCCACCTCGACAGCCTGGTCCACTACGACAGCGGCATCGCCAGCCTGAACGGCATGCTGGGCTACGACGTCTCCAGCTTCGACCCCGACGGGCCGTTGCCGGAGATTCCGCCGACCAACGCCAGCCAGAGCGCCCGCGAGCGGATCGTCTCGGCCGCTCGGCGCGAGAACCTGACCATCCGCCAACTGGCGGCCCGCGCCGGCAGCTATGGCGGCACGGCGTTCGTCGGCACGCCGGCCACCATCGCCGACGAGATGCAGCGCTGGTTGGAGACCAACGCCTGCGACGGCTTCAACGTCATGTTCCCCTTCCTGCCCGAGGGGCTGGACGACTTCGTCGACCAGGTGATCCCCGAACTGCAGGCGCGCGGCCTGTTCCGGCGCGAATACGAGGGCGCCACGCTGCGCGAGAACCTGGGCCTCGCGCGGCCCGCCAACCGCTTCTTCGACACCGCGAACCGGGTCGCCGCCGAGTAGCAGGGCGCCGAACGCTCTCGACGCCGGCCGCGCCGACGCGATTCCCTCTTGCGGCGCCCCTCTTCCTGATCGTTGATAAGGACAAATGCGATCGAGGGAGGTCGAACGTCGTGGTGAAGCCGGAAACTGTTGGATTGTCTTCGTCCAGGCTCGCGAAGCTGGATGAGGTGATGGCCAGTCGCTACGTCGATGGCGGCTATCTTCCGGGCATCCTCACCCAGGTCTACCGCAAGGGCCATCTGGTCCACACCGGTATGGCCGGACACATGGACCTCGAACGGCAAAAGCCGATGCGTGAGGATGCGATCTTCCGCATCTACTCGATGTCGAAGCCGATCACCGCCGTGGCCCTGATGATGCTGGTCGAGGAAGGCGCGCTGGGCCTCGACGACCTGGTCCACCATCACATCCCGTCATGGAAGAAGATGGGCGTCTACGCCAGCGGCATGCCGACGCTGCTCGCCGACCAGCCGCCGCAGTTCATCACCACGCCGACCGATCGGGCGATGAAGGTGGTTGACCTGGTCACCCACACGTCCGGCCTTACCTACGGCTTCATGATGCGCACGGCTGTCGACGCCGCCTATCGCAAGGCCAAGATCAACGACTTCAACACCGAGGGCGGCCTCGAAGGGATGATGGAGCAGCTCTCGCACATCCCGCTCGAATTCTCGCCGGGAACCCAGTGGAACTACTCGGTCGCGATCGACGTCATGGGTTATTTGGTCGAGAAGTGCTCGGGGCAGAGTTTCGGCGAGTTCCTGCGCACCCGCCTGTTCGAGCCGCTGGGAATGACCGACACCGCCTTCTTCGTGCCCGAAGACAAGGTCGAGCGGTTCTCCTCCTGCTACCAGCCTGCCCCCGGCGGCGGCCTGAAGCTGCAGGACGATGCGCAGAAGTCCACCTACGCCAGGCCGCCCGCGCTGGAGTCCGGCGGCGGCGGACTTGTTTCCACCGCGCACGACTACATGCGCTTTTGCACGATGATGCTGCAGGGCGGGGCGCTGGACGGCGTGCGCATCCTGAGCCCGAAGACGGTCGAACTGTTCAGCCTCAATCACCTGCCGAACGGTCAGGGCCTGGCGGAGATGGCGCCGCCTGGCGCCTTTTCCGAGAGCGGCTACGACGGGATCGGCTTCTCGATCGGCTGCGGCGTCAACATCGACGTGGCCAAGACCCGGCTGCCGGGCACGACTGGCGAGTACTTCTGGGGCGGCGCCGCGTCGACCGCGTTCTGGATCGATCCGAAGGAGGACCTAACCGTCGTCTTCATGACCCAGGTCATGGGCACCGACGCGCGCCTCACCCTGAGGCGCGATCTCAGAACCCTGGTCTACTCGGCGATGACGGAGTCGTTCGCCTAGATCGCGTTCTGCAAAAGTGGAATCGCTTTTGCCGTTCGAACGCGCTCCAGATTCAAAGAGTTAGAGCCTGGTGCGCAGCCGGCCCTCGTAGTCCCGCTTGCCGATCGGCACGCCCCGCGTCCGCAGGATGTCGTAGGCGGTGACGGCGTGGAAATGGAAATTGGGCAGCGAGAAGGAGAGGAAGAAGGTCTCCGGCGTGAAGGCGAGCCTGCGCGGGCCGATCTGGAAATCCAAGTCCTTGCCCGCCCAACCGTTGACCTCGTCGGGAGTGAACGCCGCCAGCGCCGTTTCCGCCTGGGCGATCATGGTCTGCAGGTCGGCGAAAGGGATCGGTCCGACCAGGGCGGGCGGGGCGAACACGCCATTCTTCACGGCCTCCAACCCCCACACGGAATGGTGCGCAAGGGCTTCGATCTGGAAATGGAAGGGCGCCATGTCGTCGAACAGGCGCGCGTCCACGAAGTCGTCCGGGTCGGCGCCGGTCTCGGCGCAGTGCCTGGCCGCGCGGTCGAGGAAGCCCGCGACGGCGCTTACCGTCTGCTGGAAAGTGGGCACGCTGAGGTCGTAGAGTGATGTCGCCATCGGCTTCGCCTTGCTTGAACCTGCCCGCGTTTTTGCCACGCGAACCCCGCCCTGTCGTGGAGGCGTGAGTGTCGATCCAGAAATCACCGCTTGCGAACCAGGTCGAGCGCGAGCCCTTCGGCCGGCGCCCGCGAAACCGCCCATGCCCTCGCGGCGCCCTTGCCGCCTCTGAAAACTTGCTGGCAGAGTAGGTTTCGATTGAACACGGCGGCCCTTGGCGCGCCGGCCAGAGAAGCTGTCCGAGGGAAGGAAGCACTATGATCAAGACACGCATCACCGAGATGTTCGGCGTCGACACCCCGCTGGTCATGGGGGGCATGACCGGGGTCGGCTATGGCGAGCTGGTCGCCGCGGTGGCCAACGCCGGCGCGCTGGGCTTCATCGTCGCCCACCTGTTCCCCACCGCCGAGCTGTTGCACGCGGAGATCGAGAAGACCCGCAAGCTGACCAAGAAGCCGTTTGGGGTGAACCTGACGCTGCTGCCGTCGCTGAACCCGATCCCCTACGACGAATACCGCAAGGCGATCATCGAGAGCGGGATCAAGATCGTCGAGACCGCCGGGCGCAGCCCGATCGAGCACCTGCCGGACTTCAAGAACGCCGGCGTCAAGGTGATCCACAAGTGCACCTCGGCTCGCCACAGCGTCACGGCCGCGCGGCTCGGCGTCGACGTGATCAGCATAGACGGCTTCGAATGCGCCGGACACCCCGGCGAGGACGACGTGACGCTGATGGTGCTGCTGCCGGCGACGGTCGATCAGGTCGACATCCCGGTGATCGCCTCCGGCGGCATGGCCGACGGCCGCTCGCTGATCGCCGCGCTGGCGCTGGGCGCCGACGGGGTCAACATGGGCACCCGCTTCATGGCCACCCAGGAAGCCGGCATCCACCAGAACGTGAAGGAAGCGATCGTCAAGAACAGCGAGCGTGACACCATCCTGATGAACCGCACCCTGCGCAACACCGCGCGGGTGGCGCGCAACGTGGTCTCCGAGAAGGTGGTGGAGATCCAACAGGATGCGACCAAGACCATCGACGACGTGCGCGAGCTGGTCTCCGGCGCTCGTGGCCGGGCCAACGTGATGGTCGGCGGCGACATCGACGGCGGCATCTGGTCCGCCGGCCAGAGCCAGGGCCTGATCCACGACATCCCAAGCTGCGACGAGCTGGTGAAGCGGATCATGAACCAGGCCGAGGAGATCATCCACGCGCGGCTGGACCGGATGGCGGCGGTGTCGGTGGCGGCCTGATCGTTCCGGCTCCTCCTCTCGCGTCTGGCGAGGGGAGGCGTTTCCGGCGAACCGAGCCAGGGGGGCGATCAGCCCCCGCGCTCCTGGCCTCAAGTGCATCGGATGTTGCCGCACCATGGCTGTCAGGTCGGTGAAGCTGATCCTAGCGGCATTGGCGCTCGCAACGGCGTCTGGCCGCAGCGCCTCCGCCGAGATCGACACGAAGACCGAGGTGGCCGCCGCAGTCTGGCCGCGCCCGGCCTTCGAGCCCACGGGTCGTGACGGCCGGGTTCGACTCGTTGCCGCCAAATGGCCTTACCGGCCGCCCACCCGCTCTTCACTCCCTCCTCCCACGATAATTCGCAGTCCGTTGGCGAGTTCGCTGGCCGAGGGCGCGTGCATGGGATCGACCAGCCACTGGGTCATGACGCCGGCCAGCATCGCGTAGTAGAGCGCGCCGGCGTCCTGCGCCGACTTCGGATCGAGGTCGCCATCGATGCCAAGGAAGAGCCGAGCGAGGCCTAGCCGGGCCTCCTGCTGGGCGGTCGCCATGACCTGACGCACCACCGGCATTGTGTCGATATATGGAGAGATTTCGAAGTTGGCCGCCCAGAGTTGGCGGTGCGCCTCGAACAGCCCCAGCAGGCGCGTCCACGTCAGCTCGAAGCGCTCCATGGGCGTGGCGGTTGCGTCCAGATCGGAGGCCAGGACGCGACCAAGCTCATCCACCCATTCGCCGGTGGCCTCCACAAGCGCTTGCGTGAGCAACGCCTCCTTGGATCCGAAGTGATAGCCGATCGCGGCGAGGCTGACGCCCGCGGCCGAAGCGATGTCGCGCGCCGTCGTTCGAGCAAAACCCTTCGAGCGCAGACAGCGCTTGGCCCCCTCGAGCAACTCCTCCCGATTCCCCATCGCTGCAACCTAACAGCAGCTGGAACACCCGTCTTGTACATTTGTCTTGTACGTTCGTCTTATACAAACGTACCATTCGCTGATTAACCGCTGGAGGCAGGCCGACATGGACGTAGACACTGGGGACGCGCAGCCGGCCGCCACCTGGCGAACTGTCATGTCAGCGGACGGGACGGCGATCGGCTATCTCACAACTGGCAGCGGACCTTCTGTGATCGTGGTCCCGGGCACCCTTGAAACGGCCGCGGACTTCGCAACGTTCGCGGGTCTCCTGGGCCAAAGCTACACCGTCCATACGATCGAGCGGCGTGGGCGCGGAATCAGCGGTCCGCAAGGCGACGACTACGGCATGGCTAAGGAGTGCGAAGACATTGCGGCCGTGCGCGCCGCGACCGGATCCACCCTCATTTTCGGCCACAGCTACGGCGGCCTGATCGCATTGGAGGCCGCGCGAACGAGTGGCGCGTTCATGAAGATGGCGCTCTACGAGCCCGGCGTCTCGGTTCGGGGCTCCATTCCCCTGGGATGGATCGCGACCTGCCAGCGCCGCCTTGCCGAGGGAAAACCCCTCGATGCGTTCGCGACTTTCTCCGTCGCCGCGGGACCCCGGCAGGCCCGCATGCTGCCCGTTTGGCTCATGAAGCGCCTGTTGCCGCTGTTCATCGGCGCGGACCAGCGAGCGCAGATCTTCGATCTTCTTCCCAGCAGCGTCATCGAGCACGGAGTGGTCGGCGGGCTCGACAATTCCTTCCCCGGTTACCAGCAGGTGCAAGCCGACGTGCTGGTGATGAACGGCGGCAAATCCGGCCTCGACTGGGTCGGGCCAGCGTTATGCGCCTTGGCCGACGTCTTGCCGTCGATCGTTGTACGGGAGTTTCCTCGGCTCGATCACTTCGGCCCGATAGAGCGAGGCGCTCCGGAAGTCGCAGCGGTTGTCAGAGGCTTCCTGGGACCGATTACCGGCGAGGTCGTCTAGGGGCGGGTCGCGAACGCGTCAACGGCCGTATCCGCCCACTCGGAGGTGCGTTCCCGTTGAGGCGGGTGCGGTCTTGACGACAACTCACCCGCATGGGTGTTGAGCGCCGTGGCTGTTCGGTCGCCGGGTCTTTGACATTGTGAAGGCACAGAAAATCTGCGGCGCGCTCGACGCGTCGTCACAATTTGCGCGCCGTATTTAGCGCGGTTTGCGGTTTCACGTGAAACGCCTGCGCCGCCCCGTGGCGCCGAGCGGTCAAGAAAACCGACAGGCCCGGCGGCGTTCTAGCTAAGCGTTCTGCCGCGCTGGCTGCGGCTGCTGGCCGCCGGCGCCGCCGAGGGAGGTGAACTTCGGGGCCATTTTCGGCAGCGCCTCGCTCAGGATGGTCGAGACCGTCCAGGTGTCGGCGGCGGTGACGGTCTCGACCGGGCGTGGCTGGCTGTAGAGCTCCAGCATCTCCGAGCGGGCGCCGAAGATCTGGCCAGAGACGGCCTTGGACAGCGGCGAGGCGAGGGCGACGGCGAGCTTGGCCGGCTGGTCCGGCCGCAGCGCCGCCTGCATCGCCTTCATCCGCGCCGCGCCGGCCTCGTCCTTGACCGGAATGGTGGCGATCAGGCGGGTCCAGGCGGTGGGGGCGATGATGTTGGAGCGGACGTTCTTCGAGGCGCCCTCCATCGCCAGCACCCGCGACAAGCCCATGATGCCGAGCTTGGCGGCCGCATAGTTGGTCTGGCCGATGTTGCCAATAAGACCGGAGGTGGAGGTGAAGAGGACGTAGGCGCCCTCGTTCTGGTTCCTGAAGTGCTCGATCGTGGCCCGACAGACGTTGTAGGAGCCGCGCAGGTGGACGGCGACGACGACGTCCCAGTCCTCGTCCGGCATCTTGTGGAACATGCCGTCGCGCAGGATGCCGGCCGGGTTGATCACCGAATGGAGGCCGCCCAGTTCGTCGATTGCCTGCTGAACCATATCCCGGACCGCGCCCATGTCGGTGACGCTTTTGGAGTTGGAGACGGCCACGCCGCCGGCGGCGCGGATCTCCGCCGCGACCGCCTCGGCCGGGCCGGCCGATCCTTCGTCGCCGCCGCGCTCGCCGCCGCCGAGATCGTTGACCAGCACCTTGGCCCCCTCGCGCGCCGCGATCAGCGCGCACTCGCGGCCGATGCCGTTGCCGCCGCCGGTGACCAGCACCACCTTGCCATCCAATGCGCCCATGACGTCCTCCGCTCGGGATCGCGCGTTCGATCGGCGCCCGTTCTGTTGGCGGTCTAGGCGGTTTCGCGACGTCAGACGCAAGCGCGAAGGCGTGGTGATCTTGACGCCGCCGCTCGGCTCTCGCACTGACGAGGGCGCATAATAGATAAAAGGATGCGGCCAGTTGGCCGCCGCAGGGAGTTGGCTTGATGGACCTGAAACCCGGATCGCGCTGGAAGAGCGCCGTTTGCGACACCGAGGTGGTGGTGGTGCGGGCGGTGAAGGAGCCGGCCCAGCTGGAATGCGGCGGCCACGCGATGGTCGCCCACAACACCGAGAAGCCCGCCGGTCTGTCGCTCGCGCCGGAGTTTGCGGCCGGCACCCAGCCGGGCAAGCGCTTCGCCGACGAGGTGAGCGGGCTGGAGATCCTCTGCACCAAGGGTGGGGCGGGTTCGCTGTCGATCGACGGCCGCGCGATCGGGGCCAAGGAAGCCAAGAAGCTTCCCGCGTCGGACTAAAGTCCCATGCACACCACCCTGCTGCTCGACATGGCCGCCGACGCCGCGCCGGATCGGCTGGCGCTGGGGCGGATGGCGGACGGCGTCACCTTCGACGAGGTGCGCAACCGGGCCCGCGGCGGCGCGGCCTGGCTGGGCGACATGGGCGGCGAAACGGTCGCGTTCCTGGGCCTCAACGGTCCGGCCCTGGCGGTCGCGGTGTTCGCCAGCGGCCTGCTCGGCAAGCCGTTCACGCCGCTGAACTACCGTCTGCCCGACGCCGACCTGAACAAGCTGCTGGCTCGCACCGCGCCATCGGTGGTGATCATCGACGAGGACATGCTCGGGCGGCTGCAGCCGGCGAACGGCGTCACTGTCGTCACCCGCTCCGCGTTCGAGGCGGCCTGCCTCGATGAGGCCAACCGCTCGCGCGAGCTGCCGGAGGTCGACCCGGACATCGGCGTCTTGCTGTTCACCAGCGGCACCACCGGCGAGCCGAAGGCCGCGGTGCTGCGCCACCGCAACCTCACCAGCTATGTCATCTCAACCGTCGAGTTCCTCGGCAGCGAGGAGCACGAGGCGGCGCTGGTCAGCGTGCCGGCCTACCACATCGCCGGCATCTCGGCGGTGCTGACCGGCGTCTACGGCGGGCGACGCACCGTGCACCTGCCGGCCTTCACGCCCGAGATCTGGGTCGACGAGGCCGCGGCCGAGCAGGTCACCCACGCGATGGTGGTGCCGACCATGCTGGGCCGAATCCTCGACGTGTTGGAAGCGCGCGGTGAGCACCTGCCGCACCTGAAGGCGCTCTCCTACGGCGGCGGGCGCATGCCGCAGCCGGTCATCGAGCGGGCGCTGCGCGTCCTGCCGCACGTGGACTTCGTCAACGCCTACGGCCTGACCGAGACCAGCTCGACCATCGCCGTGCTCGGCCCCGACGATCACCGCGAGGCGATCAGTTCGAGCGACGAGGCCGTGCGCCGGCGGCTGGGCTCCGTCGGCCGACCGCTGCCGACGCTGGAGGTCGAGATCCGCGGGGCCGAGGGCGAGCTACTGGGTCCCGGCCAGTCCGGCGAGATCTATGTGCGCGGCGAGCAGGTCAGCGGCGAATACCTGCACAAGAAGGCGGTGCAGGACGACGGCTGGTTCGCCACCAACGACGGCGGCTGGATCGACGACGACGGCTACCTCTACGTCGAGGGCCGGCTGGACGACGTCATCGTGCGCGGCGGCGAGAACATCTCGCCCGGCGAGATCGAGGACGTGCTGCGAGAGCATCCGCAGGTCGCCGACGTCGCCGTGCTGGGGCTGCCCGACAACGAGTGGGGCGAGCGGGTCGCGGCGGTGGTGGTGACGAAGGACGGGCAGCCGTCCAGGGACGAACTGGGCGCGTGGGTCAAGGCGCGCCTGCGCTCGACCAAGACCCCGGAAGTCTGGGCGTTCCGCGACGCCCTGCCCTACAACGAGACCGGCAAGTTGCTGCGCCGCCAGCTGAAGACCGAGATGACGGCCGCCCCCGCGGCCGCGTAAACACAGGAAGGCAGTCGTGGCGATGCCGGGCCGGCCGCGCGAGGACCAAGCCGGGCTGATCGCCGACCTGGTCGCGCTCGGCGGCGCCGGCGCGGTGGTGGTCGAGCTTCCGAGCGAGATCGAACCGCGGCCAACCGGTGCGGTGCGGATCGGCGTTTGTCGGTCCGGCAGCCTGCCCGCTGGGGGTCTCGACGCGTTCGACATCCTGCTCTGCGCAGATCCCGCTGCGCCGCGGCCCTGGGTCGGCTTGCCGCCGCAACGTCTCGACGACGCGCTGGGCGCGCTTCAACGCCAGATCGAAGCCCAGCCGGTGGCGTCGGCGGTCGCGGCGCAGGTCCTGCGCGCCTCGCTCCAGCTCACCTTCGACGACGCGCTGGCGACGGAATCGCTGGCCTATTCGATGCTGCTCGCTTCGGACGGATTCAAAACCTGGCGCGCCGCAACGCCGGTGCGCCAGCGGGACGAAGCGGCAGCGCCGCGGGTGTTGCTCGAGACGGGCGATGGCGCGATCCGGATCCGGCTCAATCGCCCCGACGTCCGCAACGCATTCGATGCGGCGATGCGCGACACGCTGTGCGAGGCGCTCGCCTTCGCCGCCGAGCATCCAGACCAGCCGGCGGTCGAACTCAGTGGCCTCGGCTCAGCGTTCAGCGCCGGCGGCGACCTGGACGAATTCGGCGCCGCCGGCGACGTGGGCCTGGCGCACTCGGTCCGCACCCTGCGTTCGCCGGCGCGCCTGCTCTACGGGGTGCGGGATCGAACGACGGCGCGGCTGCACGGCGCCTGTGTCGGCGCCGGGATCGAAGTGCCGGCCGCGGCGGGCACGGTCACGGCGAGACCCGGCGCCTTCTTCCGCCTGCCGGAAGTCTCGATGGGCCTGATCCCCGGCGCCGGCGGCACGGCCACCATCCCGCGCCGGATCGGCCGCCACCGCGCCGCCTACCTGGCGATCTCCAGCGCCGACATCGACGTGGACACCGCGCTCGCCTGGGGCCTGATCGACGCGGTGGAGCGGTGAGCCCGATCGGCGCTACGCTGGCGGCCCAGGCCGCGCAGGTTCGAGCGCTGACCACCGAGCTGGGCAAGCCGGTCGATGTGCAGACGCTCGGTATCCTCGACCGGCGCGGACTGCTCACCCTGCATCCGCCGGGCCTGGTCTCGCCTAACCGCGCCTGCCGAATGTTCCGCTGCGCCGACGGTTGGATGGTCCTCAACCTCGCCCGCGACGACGACCGCGATCTGGTCGGCGCCTGGCTGCGGCGCGAGGTCGATGACGATCCCTGGAAGACGATCCAGCGCTTCGCCAAGAACCGCTCGGCGGGCGAACTGCTGGCCGACGCGATCCTGCTTGGTCTGCCGGCGGGCCGCGTCGGCGAGATCACGGCGCCGAACCCGATAGCGCCGATCCTGATGGGCAAGCCCTCGCGGCGGCCGCCCGGCGGGTCGCCGCGCGTCGTCGACATGTCCGCGCTCTGGGCGGGGCCGATGTGCGGGGCGATCCTGGCCGAGGCGGGGTCCGATGTGACCAAGGTAGAGAGCGCGGGTCGACCCGACCCGACCCGCGGATCGATGGCCGCCTTTTTCCAGCGCCTTAACGGGCGCAAGCGCGATCTGCCGCTCGATCTGGGCGCGCCGGGAGGGCAGGGACGACTGCGAGACGAGATTGTCGCCGCCGATATCCTGATCACCAGCGCCCGGCCGCGCGCCTTCGCCTCGCTGGGTCTGTCGCCGGAGGACATCTTTCGAGCCAATCCCACCCTGACCTGGCTCGCGATCACCGGCTACGGCTGGACGGGCGACGCGGCGACGCGCGTCGCGTTCGGCGACGACGCGGCGGCGGCGGGCGGACTGGTGCGCTGGACTAACGCCGGCGCGCCGCGCTTCCTCGGCGACGCCCTTGCCGACCCGGTCACCGGGCTCGCGGCGGCGATCGGGGCGCTGGAGGGGCTGGCATCCGGCGGCGGGGTGCTGGTCGACGTCAGCCTGGCGCGATCGGCCGCCGGCGCCGCGGCCGATCGCGAAGCGCTCGCCGGGGTATGACCTCGCTCGTCATCCGAAACGTGGAGGTCGAGGGGTGCGTGGGGCTAGACGTGCGGATCGAGGCCGGCAGGGTCGCCGAGATCGGGGCGGGACTCGCCCATCGCGGGGACGAGATGGATGGCAAGGGTGGCGCGCTGATCCCCGGGCTGGTCGACCACCACATCCACCTCTTCGCCCTGGCCGCGCAGGCGGAGTCGCTGGCCCTGGACGGCGTGGCGTCTGCGGCGGACGTCAGGGCGCGCATCAAGGCGGCGCTAGCGGCGCGTCCGCCCGGCCATTGGCTGCGGGTTACAGGCTATCACGAGGCGATGGCCGGTGAGCTCAGTCGCGAGGCGCTGGACACGATCGCCCCGCACCATCCAATCCGGGTGCAGCACCAGACCGGCTCGCTGTGGGTGCTCAACACGCTGGCGCTGGAGGCGGTGGGCGCTGAGGCCGCAGCCACGCTCAGCGCCGAGCGCGACGCCATAGGACGTGCGACGGGCCGGATTTGGCGCGGCGACGCCTGGCTGCGCGAGCGCTTGGACGATGCGCCGCCGTCGCTGGCGGCGGTCGGCCGGCGGCTGGCGGCGTATGGTGTCACCGCGGTGACGGACGCCAGCGTCACCACTGACGCGGGGGGCGCTGGGCGCCTCGCCGAGGCGCACCGCGCCGGCGAGATGCCGCAGCGGCTGACGCTGATGAGCGGCGGGGCGCTGGAGAGGCCGCTGGATGCTGCGTTCGAGGTCGGCCCGGTGAAGGTGCTGCTCGACGATCACGCCCTGCCGCCGCTGGACGACTTCATCGCACGGATTAGCCAGGCCCGCGCCTGGCGGCGCGCGGTCGCGGTCCACTGCGTCACGGCTGGCGAACTAGCGCTGACTTTGGCGGCATTCGGGGCTGCCGGCCCCCGTTCTGGCGACCGGATCGAGCATGGCGGCGTCATCCCGGCCGAGGCGATCGCGGCGATCCGCGAGCTTGGCCTTACCGTCGTCACCCAGCCGGCGTTCGTGCTGGAGCGGGGCGACCGCTACCTCGCCGAGGTCGATCCGCGCGAGCAGGCCGATCTCTACCGCTGCGCCAGCCTGATCGCAGCAGGGACGCCCGTCGCCGCGAGCTCCGACGCGCCCTACGCCTCGCCCGATCCCTGGCGCGGGATCGCCGCCGCGATCGATCGCAAGACCCTTGGCGGGCAGATGTTGGGCCGGTCGGAGCGCGTGGGCGCCGGCGAAGCGCTGGCGATGTACCTCTCGGAGCCGGCCGACCCCGGCGGCGCGCCTCGCCGCGTCGAAGCGGGCGCGGCGGCAGATCTTTGCCTGCTCAAAACGCCGCTGCGAGACGCGTTGGAGTCACCTAGCGCAGACTTGGTCGCGGCGACTTTGATCGGCGGGCGACCGATCTACGAAGCGTGACGTCTTAACGTGGGGCGCTGTCCGTCCTATTTCTGGAGCACACGTCTCCACGCAAGGATCCACGCACATGGCTGAAACCGAACGCGCCGTTCTCGCCGGCGGGTGTTTCTGGGGCGTGCAGGACCTGATCCGCAAGCGCGCCGGGGTGATCTCCACCCGGGTCGGCTACAGCGGCGGCGACACCCCCAACGCCACCTACCGCAACCACGGCGACCACGCCGAGGCGCTGGAGATCATCTTCGATCCGGCCCGGGTCAGCTACCGCGACCTGCTGGAGCTGTTCTTCCAGATCCACGATCCGACCACCAAGAACCGCCAGGGCAACGACCTCGGCCGCAGCTACCGCTCGGCGATCTACTACGTCGGCGAGGCGCAAAAGAAGACCGCCCTGGACACCATCGCCGACGTCGAGGCCTCGGGCCTATGGCCGGGCAAGGTGGTCACCGAGGTCGAGCCGGTGGGCGATTTCTGGGAAGCCGAGCCGGAGCACCAGGACTACCTGGAGCGCTACCCAAACGGTTACACCTGCCACTTCCCACGTCCGAACTGGAAGCTGCCGCATCGTGCCGTCGCCGCGGGCGGGTGAGCCGCGCCCGCCACTTGTCCTTTACGCGCCGGTTACGCCGCGCGCCCAGGAAACCCGTCGAGTTCTGATTGCGCGAGGGCGTAACTGGGATGCGTGGCGCGTCTCGGCAACGACCAAACCCAGAAGGAACCCAGCACCCTCGCGGTCTGGAAGGATGCCGCCTTCCTCCACTATCGCGCGGCGAACATTCTCCTCCAGTTCGCGGTCGGGCTCTTCCGCCGTGGATTGCTCCCGAGGTCCGCCTTATCGGTGGCGCTACGCCTCTCCAGCCGCCTGCAGGACCGTGGGGCATATCTTCACGCGCAGGAGCGGTGGCGGCGGCTGCGCGCACGCCTTGGCGGCGCTGGATGACGGTCTGAACTCATGAGCGACGCCGAAACGACTCCTTTGTCATCAGGCGGTTGGGTATCGCTCCTGCTCCAAATCGCCGCGCAACAGCGACCGGCGCTGCTCGGCCTCATCCTCCTCACACTGATCACCGGCGCGGCCTATCCGGCGGTACTGCTCGGCGTGGGGCGGCTCTTTTTTCCGGGCCAAGCAGACGGCAGCCTCGTCTTCCGCAGCGGCGTCGTGGTCGGCTCGCGGCTGATCGGTCAGGGCTTCTCCCGGCCGGAATACTTTCAGCCGCGACCCTCGGCCGCCGGAAGCGGCTACGACGCCACCCAGTCGAGCGGCGCCAACCTCGCGCCCGCCAACCCGAAGCTGATCGAGCAGGTGCGCCAGGCAGCCGTGGCGTATCGCAAGCTGAATGGCCTCGCCGCGGGTGCGCCGACGCCGATCGATGCGGTGACCAGTTCCGGCAGCGGGCTCGATCCCGACATCAGCCCGCAAAACGCGGCGCTGCAGGTCGCGCGGGTCGCCAAGGCGCGCGGCGTCGGCGCGGCGCTGGTGCGCCAGCTCGTGGCGGAGAACACGCGCGGCCCCGACCTCGGCTTCATTGGCGCGTCCCGCGTGTCGGTGCTCTCGCTCAATCTGGCCCTGGACCGCGCCGCGCCGATGTCGGCCCGATGATGCTCGCGCGCTGGCTCGAATACCTCGCCTTCCTGGCGATCGTCGTCGCCCTGGCGAAGCCGGCCGGGCTCTATCTGGCGCGCGTCTTCGAGGGTCAGCCGACCTGGCTCGATCCCGTGCTGCGGCCGGTGGAATCGCTGATCTACGCGGTCCTCGGCGTGCGGCGGGGCGACGAGATGTCTGCTGGCGTCTACTTCTGCTCGTTCGCGCTGTTCAGCCTGCTGGGTGCGCTGGCGTTGTTCGCCCTCTTGATGCTGCAGATGGCGCTGCCGGCGGGGCCGGCGGACAAGTACCTCACCACGCCGATGACGCCCGACCTGGCGCTGAACACCGCCATCAGCTTCGCCACCACCACCACCTGGCAGGCCTACGCCGGCGAATCGACGATGCGCTATCTCAGCCAGGCGGTCGGGCTGGTTTCGCAGAACTTCCTGGCCGGCGGCGCGGGCCTAGCAGTGGGCGTCGCCTTCATCCGCGGTTTGGCGCGGACCCATTCGCCGACGATCGGCAACTTCTGGGTGGATCTGGTGCGCGCGGTCCTCTGGGTGCTGCTGCCGATCGCGCTGGTGGGTGGCGTGATCTTGATGTGGCAGGGCGTGCCGATGAACTTCGCCGGCTACACCCAGGCCCACACCCTGGAAGGCCCTAGCCAGACGATCGCCCAGGGACCGGTGGCGGCGTTGGAGCTGATCAAGAACCTGGGGACCAATGGCGGCGGCTTCTTCAACGTCAACGGCGCCCATCCCTACGAGAACCCCACCCCGCTGGTCGGCTTCCTGGCCCTGCTCGCGATCGCCGTTCTGCCCGCCTCGCTGACCGTGACCTTCGGCCAGATGACGGGCCGGCCGCGCGCCGGATGGGTGCTGCTCGGGGCGATGGTCGCCCTGTTCGTCGGCGGGCTCGCGGTCTGCGACCAGGCCGAAGCCGCGCGGCCAGAGCACTTGGCCGCGCTGCACCTCGTCGGCGGCAACATGGAGGGCAAGGAGACGCGCTTCGGGGTAGCCGACTCGGTGCTGACCGCGGTGGTCACCTCTAACGGGGCCACCGGCTCCTATGACGCCATGCACGACTCGTTCGAGCCACTCGGCGTGATGGTCCCGCTCGTCAACATGCTGCTGGGCGAGATCATCTTCGGCGGGCTCGGGACGGGCATCTACGGCATCGTCATGATCGCGCTGGTTGCGGTGTTCCTCGGCGGCCTGATGATCGGGCGCACGCCAGCCTACCTCGGCAAGCGGGTCACCGCCTCCGAGACCAAGCTCGTCGCCCTCTACATGTTGCTGACGCCGCTGGTGGTCATGTGCCTCAGCGCCATCGCGTTGGTGGCCAAGGACGGGCTGGCCGGTATCGGGACCAACCCTGGCCCGCACGGACTGACCGAGGTGATCTACGCCTACGCCTCGTCGATGGCCAACAACGGCCAGACCATGGCCAGCCTCAACGCCAACTCGCTATTCTACAACGCGACCACGGGCGTCGCGATGCTGGCGGGGCGGTTTGGACTGGCGGGTCTGGCGCTGGCCCTGGCGGGACGGTTCGCCGCTCAGGGCCGCCTCGCCACCACGTCGGGCGCGCTGCCGAGCGACACCGTCTCGTTCGGCGTGCTGGTGCTCGCCGTCGTCATCATCGTCGGCGCTCTGAACTTCTTCCCGGCGCTGGCGCTGGGGCCAGTGGTAGAGGCGCTGCAGCGCTAGCGAGCTGCGCGAGCCTTATGAACGCTCGGAGGAACCTAGGGCGAGCCGGTCGCCGTCTCCTGGCGCGCCTTCGCGGACGAGCGATCGGAACGCGAGTCGCTGCCCCGTCGCGAGTCCTCGCGATGCGGTGATTTGTGGGCGCCCGCAAGGAGCAGCGCGAAGGTGGCGGGCATCAATGGAGGCGCCATCAGCGGGTCTCGCCGAGGCGATCCGCGCTAGCAGCTCGCTGACCCCCATTTCGCTGCGGACGGAGGTGGTCGATCGCCTTGATGACGATCGCGCCTGGAAGCCAGATGACGGCGGCGGCCACGAGCAGGGTGGCGGCGATTTCGAAGAAGCCGGACAATTCAATAACAAGCCCATCGCACCCGGGATGGGCGCCAGTGTGCCCGACTCATAGGTCTAAAGCTCGTAAGGGTTCAAAGTGCGCCTTTGGGCGCAAGCGTAAGCCACGCGTAAAGCCAGCAATCGCGCTGCGGGCGCAAACATCAGCACGGCCAGTGACTTGGCTTCTATTCCAGTATTCGCGCGGCGCGACCGATCCATATCGAATCCTTACGCGGCGCGGCGATATCGTCACGACCGTAACCTCAAGCCAGCGATCGTCAACTGCTGCGGTCGCTGGCGCTTTTTCCGGTGTTTCGATGACCACCCATGTCTACCAACCCCTGCAACCGCTTGCGGCCGACGGCGGGGCGCTGATGCGCGTTTTGCGTGCCGCCGGCGTCGAGAAGGATGATCTCATCCGCGTGATCGGCGCTTCCGGCCCGCTCGCCGCGCTCTGGCTCAACCGCCAAAGCTACACTCGCGCCGTCTTCGTCCGCGCATCGGCGGGGGAGCGCGCGCGTCCGGCGGACGCGCTGCTGGTCGCCCAACCTTGTGAAGCCGACGAGCTCGGCTCGCTGCTGGACAGCGCCGGCGCGGTGAGCGACGACGGCGCCCTGATCGTGCAGACCCACCCAGGCCGGCTCGGCCCGGAGTTCGAAGCCGTCGCCGCCCTGTTGCGCCGCCGCGGCTTCGATGCCCAACGCCGCCTCAACGACAAGGGTCGGCCGATCTGCATCGCCCGACGCGTCGGCTTCCCACGCGCAGAAAAGGCGGCTTAGGCCTATGTTCCTCGCACTCAGGACCCCCCTGCGGTCCCTCGCGCCACCGCCGCCACCCGCCTCGAAGGACGAGGGCGGCGAAGAGCTCCACGCCGCCCGCGCCTATCGACCGGGCGATGTGGTGTTCCGGTTCGAGGAGGCGGAGTGGCGAGCGCAGCGCGATCGAGACACCGTGCAGCATCTGAACGGAGGTCACGTCTTCCACCCGATCCTCGCCAGGACCGCGCACAGCTGCGAGCCGAACTGCTGCATTTCCTTCCCGGCCACCGCGATGGTGGCGATACGAGCGATCGCGGCGGGCGAGGCGATCACCTACGACTACGAGACCACCGAGACCTGGTTCAGCCATCCGTTCTGGTGCCGCTGCGGCTCGCGCCGCTGTCGGGGCCGGATTGGCTGACCGATCGTTGCGCTGCGACGTGACGGCGCCGAGGGGGTGCGCGTAGACTTTCGGCATCGCCAGCTGGAGCGGCGGAGCACGGGAGAAGCCACATGGCTAACGAATGTTCGCATGCCGCCGGCGTCCGCGAGGTAACGCCGAGCGCGCTTGGGTGCGAGGAGTGCCTGAAGATCGGCTCGACCTGGGTGCACCTGCGCCTTTGCCGCACCTGCGGCCACGTCGGCTGCTGCGATGACTCGCCCCATCGCCACGCCACCGCTCATTTCCACGCCACCCGACACCCGATCATCGAGGGCTACGATCCGCCGGAAGGCTGGGGCTGGTGCTATGTCGACGAGATCTTCCTCGATCTCCCGGACCAGACTCCGCACAACGGCCCGATCCCGCGTTACTACTGAGCCGCTTCGCCGGCAGCGGCGCATTATTCGCGGACTGGCGGAACCGGTTGCCCGCCGCTCCGTTGCCGGTTTGCAGGGTGGGTGTGCGAGCGATCGTTGACGCCTGCGTCCCCGGAGCAAGCCGAGCAGGAGCTTGGATTATGGCCTCAGAGCAGCTCTCCGCCGATAAGCCCAAGGCCCCGGCCGGCGATATCGACCAGGTCGCGATCAATACCATTCGCACATTGGCCATCGACGCGGTGGAGAAGGCCAATTCCGGCCACGCCGGCGCGCCGATGGGGCTGGCGCCGGTGGCCTATACGCTGTGGACCCGGTTCCTGCGCTACGACCCGGCGCGGCCGCTGTGGCCGAACCGGGACCGCTTCGTGCTCTCCAACGGGCACGCTTCGATGCTGCTCTACAGCCTATTGTTCCTGGGCGGCGTGGAGGCGGTCGACAAGCAAGGCGCCCCGCTGGGCCGGCCCGCCGTCGGGCTGGACGACATCAAGCAGTTCCGCGAGCTCGACAGCGTCTGTCCGGGCCATCCGGAGCATGGGCTCACCACCGGGGTCGAGACCACGACCGGCCCCTTGGGGCAGGGCGTCGGGACCAGCGTCGGGATGGCGGTGGCGGAACGCTGGCTGGCGGCGCGCTACAACCGCGAAAGCCACGCCCTGTTCGATTACAACGTCTACGCCATCTGCAGCGACGGCGATCTGATGGAGGGGATCAGCCATGAGGCCGCCTCGCTCGCCGGCCACCTAAAGCTGTCCAACCTGTGCTGGATCTACGACGACAACCGCATCACGATCGAGGGCTCGACCGAGCTGGCGTTCACCGACGATGTGATCAAGCGGTTCGAGGGCTATGGCTGGGCGACGCACTCGGTCGAGGACGCCAACGACTGCGACGCTTTCGCCGCCGCGGTCGAGCAGTTCCTGGCCACCACCGAGCGGCCGACGTTGATCCGGGTCAGGAGCGTGATCGGCTACGGCTCGCCGCACAAACAGGGCACCTCGAAGATCCACAGCGACCCGCTGGGCGAGGAAGAGGTGAAGCTGACCAAGCGCGCCTATGGCTGGCCCGAGGACGCGCAGTTTCTGGTCCCGGATGGCGTGAAGCAGCGCTTCGCCGAAAGCTTCGGCGCGCGCGGCAAGAAGCTGCGGGAGGCCTGGGATGCGGCGGCGGCCAACTACGCTGAGGCGTTCCCGCATCTCGTCGCGGCGCTGAAGTTGATGCAATCGGGCGGGCTACCCGGCGCCTGGGATGCGGGCATCCCGAGCTTCGAGCCCGACGCCAAGGGCATCGCCAGCCGCGAGGCGTCGGGCAAGGTGCTGCAGACTCTCGGCCCCACTATCCCGTGGCTGGTTGGTGGCGCGGCGGACCTGTCGCCCTCGACCAAGACCGTGCTGGAGGAAGCGGACGCCGGCGCCTTTGAGCCGGGCAGCTACGGCGGCCGCAACTTCCATTTCGGAGTGCGCGAGCATGGCATGGCCGCCTGCGCTAACGGTCTGGCGCTGGCGGGCCTGCGTCCCTACGTCGCCACCTTCCTGGTGTTCAGCGACTACATGAAGCCGGCGATCCGGCTGGCGGCGCTGATGCATCTGCCCGTGACCTTCGTCTTCACCCACGACTCGATCGGCCTCGGCCAGGACGGCCCGACCCACCAGCCGATCGAGCAGTTGGCCGCCCTGCGCGCCATCCCCGACCTCTTGGTGCTGCGCCCCGGCGACGCCAACGAGACCGCTGAGGCCTGGCGCACGATCCTGGCGCAGGATGGTCCTGCCTGCCTGGTGCTCTCGCGCCAGGCGCTGCCGACGCAAGACCGGTCGAAGCTTGCCCCGGCGTCCGGCGTCGCCCGCGGCGCCTATGTGCTGGCCGACGCCGCTGGTGGGCCGCCGCAAGTAATCCTGATCGCCACCGGCAGCGAGCTTTCGCTCTGCGTCGAGGCGCAAGCGGCGCTGGCGGCTACGGGTGTGCGCGCCCGAGTGGTCTCGATGCCGTCATGGGAGCTGTTCGAGGACCAGCCGCCGGGGTATCGCGAGCAGGTATTGCCGGCGGCGGCGACGGCCCGAGTTGCGGTCGAGGCCGGCTCGCCGCAGGGCTGGGACCGCTATGTGGGACCAAAGGGCGAGACGATCGCGATGCGCCGCTTCGGCGCCTCGGCGCCGATCAAGGATTTGCTGCCTCGCTTCGGCTTCACCGCGGACCATATACGTGAGGCCGCCCTCGCGCAGATCGAGGGATAGGGAGAGTGGAGCGATGACCAACCACCTGCGCGAACTTGGCGACGCCGGCCAGGCGGTCTGGCTCGACTATTTGCATCGCAAGATCCTGGAAGACGGCGAACTCGCCCGGCTGATCGCCGACGACGGCGTCAAGGGTCTGACCTCCAATCCCTCGATCTTCGAGAAGGCGATCGGCGACGGCGACGCCTATGACCAGCGGGTGCAGGCCGAGCTGAAGCGTGGCGATGACCAGCCGAAGGCGCTGTTCGAGCGCATCGCCATCGAAGACATCCAAGCCGCCGCCGATATCTTCCGCCCAACCTTCGACCGGCTGGGTGGCCGGGATGGCTTCGTCAGCCTAGAAGTCTCGCCGACGCTAGCCAACGACACCGACGGCACTATCGCCGAGGCGCGGCGGCTGTGGGGCGCGGTCGGGCGGCCGAACCTGATGATCAAGGTGCCGGGCACCGAGGCCGGGGTCCCCGCGATCCGCCAGCTGGTGGGCGAGGGGATCAACATCAACGTCACCCTGCTGTTTGGCGTCGACGCCTACCTGGACGTCGCCGGGGCGCACATGGCCGGGCTGGAAGCGTTCAAGGCGACCGGCGGCGACATCAGCCTGGTGCACGGCGTCGCCAGCTTCTTCGTCAGCCGCATCGACACCAAGATCGACGGGGAAATCGACGCGAGGCTGAAGGCCAACCCGGCGCCCGACGCCGCCGTGCGCCTGCGCCGGCTGCGCGGCAAGATCGCCATCGCCAACGCCAAGCGCGCCTATCAGCGCTATCTCGAGCTGATCGACGGGCCGCGCTGGAAACCGCTCGCCGCAGCTGGCGCCTCGCCACAGCGCCTGCTGTGGGCCTCAACCGGCGTGAAGGACCCGGCCTATCCCGACACCCTCTACGTCGACAGTCTGATCGGCCCAGACACGGTCAACACCATGCCGCCGAAGACGATGGACGCGTTCCGCGACCATGGCCACGTCAGCGCCAGCCTGGCCGACAGCGTCGCCGAGGCGGAACATGACCTCGCCGAAGCCCAGGGCCTAGGCCTCGATCTCGACGGGGTGACCAAGACCCTGGTCGTCGAAGGTGTCGAGCAGTTCGCCAAGGCCTTCGACGAGTTGCTGCGCGCAGTGGCGACCAAGAGCCGGAAGATGGCCGGCGCGGCCTGACACCCAGGCTACTAGGAGAAAGCGGGATGCAGCTCGGCGTCGTCGGCATGGGCAGGATGGGCGCCAACATCGCCCGGCGACTAATGCGCGGCGGGCACGCCTGCGTGGTCTATGACCGCGACGCCGAGGCGGTGGGCAAGGTGGTCGCTGACGGGGCCACCGCGGCGAAGGATCTCGCAAGCCTGGTCGCCGCGCTGGAGGCGCCGCGGACCGTGTGGGTGATGCTCCCCGCGGGCGGCCCCACCGAGGAGACCGTCGCTGCGCTCGGCGAGCTGCTGGCCGAGGGCGACGTGCTGATCGACGGCGGCAACACCTTCTATCGCGACGACATGCGCCGCGCGACGGCGCTGGCGCCGAAGGGCGTCGTCTACCTCGACGTCGGCACGTCAGGCGGCGTCTGGGGCCTGGAGCGCGGCTTTTGCATGATGGTCGGCGGCGAAAAGGCGGCGGTTGATCGGATCGATCCGCTCCTGAAGACGCTGGCGCCGGGGATGGGCGACATCCCGCGCACCAAGCGGGACGCCGGAGCCGATCCCCGCGCCGAACTGGGCTACATCCACGCCGGGCCCGCCGGCGCCGGTCACTTCGTCAAGATGGTCCACAACGGCATCGAATACGGCCTGATGCAGGCCTACGCCGAGGGCTTCGACATCCTGCACGGCAAGGGCGGCGACGCCCTGCCCGAGGCCGATCGGTTCGAACTCAACCTGCCGGACATAGCCGAGGTCTGGCGTCGGGGCAGCGTGGTCTCGTCGTGGCTGCTCGATCTGGCCGCCCAGGCGCTCGCCGGCGAGCACCAGCTCGAAAAGTACACCGGCGCGGTCGCCGACAGCGGCGAGGGCCGCTGGACCATCCAGGCGGCGATCGAGGAAGCGGTGCCGGTCGACGTGCTGTCGGCCTCTTTGTTCGCGCGTTTCCGCTCACGCCGCGACCACACCTTCGGCGAAAAGCTGTTGTCGGCGATGCGGTTCGGCTTCGGCGGCCACATCGAGGTTCCAGAGACGCCGGAATGACCGCGGGGCTACGGCTGTTCGTCTCCGACATCGACGGGACGCTGGTCACGCCCGACAAGCAGCTGACGCCGGCCGCGCTGCAGGCGATCGCCGACCTGAAGGCCGCCGGCATTGCGTTCAGCGTCGTCTCGAGCCGTCCGCCGCGGGGCATGGCCAGGGTCGTGGGCGCTGTCGGCCCAACGGCGCCTTACGCTGCGTTCAACGGCGGCAATATCCTGGGTTCCGCCGGCGAGCTGCTGCAGGCGCACCGCCTCGCGCCTGAAGCCGCTGCGTCCGGGTTGCGGCTGATGGAGCAGGCAGGCGTCAAGCCATGGGTGTTCGCCGACGACGCCTGGCTACTGAAGGACCTCCACGGACCCGACGTCGAGCGCGAGGGTCGGACCGTGGGCTTCGGGCCGATCGTGGTCGCCGACTTCGACGCCGTGATCGACCGCGTCGACAAGATCGTCGCACCGTCGGACGACCCCGCGTTGCTGGACCGCGTCGAGGCCGAGCTGCGGGCGGCTGTGGGAGGCGGCGCCAATGTCGAGCGCTCGCAGGCCTACTACATCGACCTCACCCACCCGCTGGCCAACAAGGGCGAGGCCGTGCGGGCCATCGCCGCCCACGTCGGGGCGGATCTCGCCCACACCATCGTCATCGGCGACATGACCAACGACCTCGCCATGTTCCGCGTCGGCGGCTTCGCCATCGCCATGGGCCAGGGGCCGGCGGCGGTGAGGGCGCAGGCGGGCGCGGTGACGGCGGCGAACACCGAGGACGGCTTCGCCAAGGCTGTGGCCTCGCTGGTGCTGCCGCGCTTCGCCGCGCTGGCCGCAGGGGACGCCTGAGCGTGAACGGCGAGCCGACGGTGCTGGTGGTCATGGGGGTCTCCGGCGTCGGCAAGACCACCTTGGCCAAGGCGATCGCCGAACGGCTCGGCTGGACCTTCAAGGAAGGCGACGAACTGCATCCGGCGGCCAACATCGCCAAGATGAAAGCCGGGATCCCGCTCACCGACGCCGACCGCGCGCCGTGGCTGGACGCCATCGGCGGCTGGATCGACGGTCAGTTCGGCGCCGGGCGATCCGGTGTGATCACTTGCTCGGCCCTGAAGCGAGCTTACCGTGACCGCCTGGTGGCAGGCCGGCCGCGGGTGATCTTCGTGTTCGACCAGCTCGGCCAGGAAGCCGCCGCGGCGCGGATCGCCGGTCGCAAGGGCCACTTCATGCCGCCCAGCCTGCTGGCGAGCCAGTTCGCCGACCTCGAGCCGCCCGGCCCCGACGAGCCGGTGATCGCGGTCGACGGCGCCCAGCCGATCCCGGCCCAGGTCGAGGCGGTGGTGACGTATCTGGCGACGACATCGGCGACTTGACCCAATGAGTGAGCCTCGTTGTCGCAAGAAGGCGATCCGCGGGCTAAGAAGCAGCGGATGGGACGCGGTTTCAGCCTGGCAATACCGGCGGGGCGGCGCTGATGGCCGACGCGGCCGCCGAGCGCCGGCTGCTGCGTCCGGTCGACCGGCGGCGCGATCGCATGCGCGGCGGGCCCGCGGGCGTGCGTGGCCAGTCCACTGTGCTCATCTACGGCGATTACCTCTGCCCTTACTGCGCGCGGCTCTCGCCGGTGCTGGCGCACCTGCGCGAGGCGCTGGGCGACCGGCTGGCGTACGCCTATCGGCAGCTGCCCAACGAGCGGGTGCATCCGGGCGCCGAATACATGTCGCGCGCCGCTGAGGCGGCCGGGCGCCAGGGCAAGTTCTGGGAAATGCACGACGCGCTGTTCGAGCGCTCGCCGGCGCTGACCGAGGCGATCGTGCTCCAGTTGGCCAAGAAGCTCGGGCTGGATCTGCATCGCTTTCAGCATGACCTCGACGACCCGAAGCTGCAGAAGCGGATCGAGGAGGACGTCGCCGACGGCCACCGCAACGGCGTGACCGCCACTCCAACCATCTTCGTCGACAACCTACGCTACGACGGCGCCTGGGATTTCTACTCGATGCTGGAGGCGCTGGAGCGGCCGGTGGGCGCGCGGGTGCGGCGCACGGCGCGGGCGTTCGCCAACCTGCCGAGCTCTGCGGGGATCGTGCTGCTGATCGCGGCGGCCGCGGCGCTTGGCCTGGCCAACAGTCCGCTGGCGGGTATGTATGCCCAGCTGGTGGACGCCCAGCTGGCGATCGGGCCGCTGGGCGGGGCGATGTCGCTCAGCGTCGGCGAGTGGGTCTCCGAAGGACTGCTGGCGATCTTCTTCCTGATCGTCGGGCTCGAAATCCGCCGCGAGATGACCGCCGGCTCGCTCAGCGATCCGAAGGCGGCGGCGGCGCCGATCATCGCCGCCCTGGGCGGGGCGCTGGTCCCGGCGGCGATCTATCTGGCGCTAAATCCTGGCCCGACGGCGCCTGGATGGTCAGCCCCCAGCGACACCGGCATCGCCTTCACGCTCGGAATCCTGGCGGTGTTCGGGGCGAGGGCCTCAGCCAGTCTGAAGGTGTTCATCGCGGCCTACGCCGTGGCGGACGACGTCCTGGCGATCCTGATCCTGGCGATCTTCTACCCCCACAACCTGCACGCCGAGTGGCTGATCGCCAGCGCCGCGGCGGTCGCGGCGATGTTCACGCTGAACCGCTGGCGGGTCTACGTCGGTTGGCCTTACCTGTTGGCCACTGTTGTGCTGTGGACCTCGCTGCACCTTGCCGGGATCGAGGGCGCGCTGTCCGGTGTGATGCTCGCTGTCTTCCTTCCGACCCGCCCGGCGCCGTCCGCCGCGCCGCTGCTCGCCCAGGCCGCTAGCGCCTTGGCGGAGCTGGAACAGGCCGAACGCGCGCTGCGCCACTCCGGCGCCGAGAAGCGCCGGGTTGAGCAGGAGCCGATCTGGGGCTGGGCCAGCCGCAACCTTTCCGCCGCCGCCGCGCGGCTGCTATCGCCGGCCGAACGGGTGGAGCGCAACCTCGCCCCGTGGTCGACCTACGTGGTGCTGCCGCTGTTCGCCTTCACCGCCGCCGGCGTGCCGCTCAACGCCAACCTCGGCGCGCCCAGCGCCGGCCGGGTGCTGTTGGGCGTGGTGCTGGGCCTGGCCATCGGCAAGCCGCTCGGCATCATCGCCGCGACCTGGGCGGCGGTGAAGGCTAGGATCGCCATCGGCCCGGGCGACGCCTCGCTGATGGCGTTCCTGGGCGCGGCCTGCCTGTGCGGAATCGGCGATCCGCTTTCGATCCTGATGGCGGAACAGGCGTTCGCCGGAACCGGTTACGCGGCCGTCGCCAAGCTCGGCATCCTGATCGGCTCGGTCGTCGCCGCGGCGCTGGGCGCCGTCGCCCTGACCCTCAGTCCCCCGCCGGCCACCGTAGTAAAGCCGCAGTCGGCGGCCAAACCCGTCGTCGCGGAGGCCTGATCATGGCGCCCACCGTCATGGACACGCGCCGGGAGCAGATGTTCCCGGCCCTTGCGCCGGCGGAGGTGGACCGGTTGCGCCACTTCGGACAGATTCGCACGTTCGAGGCGGGCGATGGGCTGGTGCGGGTGGGCGAGCGGGGCCACGGGCTCACTGTGATCCTGAACGGCCAGATCGCAGTCACCCGCCGCGACGGCGCCGGGCATGATCAGTCGGTGACGCAGCATGGCGCGGGGTCGTTCATGGGCGAGCTGGCCCAGCTCAGCGGCCGACCTGCGCTGGTCGACGCGACGGCGTTGACTGGGGTTGAGGCGCTTGTGATCAACCCGCAGGGACTCCGCGCGGTCCTGGTGGCCGAAGCCGATCTTGGCGAGACGATCATGCGCGCCTTGATCCTGCGCCGGGTCGGCCTGCTTCAGGTGGGCGCCGGCGGCCCGGTGATCGTCGGGCCGGCCGATCACCCCGGCGTGCGCCGGCTGGCCGAATTCCTCACCCGCAACGGCCATCCGATGTTGGTGCTCGACGCGGACGAGGACGAAGCCAAGACTTTGCTTGAGCGGTTTCACGTGGCGCCGGGTGAATGGCCGATCGTCCTCTGCGCCGGCGGCCAGGTGCTGCGCAATCCGACCGAAGTGCAGCTGGCGCGCTGCATCGGCCTAGTCGGCGCGATCGATCCGGACAAGGTCTACGACGTCGCCATCATCGGCGCCGGCCCTGCCGGATTGGCGGCCTCGGTCTACGCCGGCTCGGAGGGTCTGTCGGCCATCGCCCTCGACTGCCGGGCGTTCGGTGGCCAGGCTGGCGCCTCGGCCAGGATCGAGAACTACCTCGGCTTTCCGACCGGCATCACCGGCCAGGCGCTGATGGCGCGCGCCTACAACCAGGCGCAGAAGTTCGGGGTCGAGATGGCGATACCGGACGAGGTCGCCTCGCTCGCGCCCGAGTCTCCCGGCGACAGCGTCGGGCCGTTGCGACTGAATCTCGTCTCCGGCGAGGTGGTGCAGGCGCGCGCGGTCGTGCTGGCCAGCGGGGTGCGGTATCGCCGGCTCGACGTGCCTGGCATGGCCGACTTCGAGTGCGCCTCGGTACACTACTGGGCCTCGGCGATGGAGCGCAACCTGTGCGCGGGCGAGGAGGCCGCGCTGGTCGGCGGCGGCAATTCGGCCGGCCAGGCGGTGGTCTACCTGGCGGCGCAGGCGCAGAAGGTCTGGCTGCTGGTGCGGGGACCGGGGCTGGAAGCCACCATGTCGCGCTATCTGATCGAGCGCATCCAGGCGCTACCGAACGTCGAGCTGCTGGCCAACACTTGCGTCACCGCGCTGGAGGGCAAGGACGGCATGCTCGAGGCCGTGCGCTGGCGCACCGGTGATGGCGAGGAAGTGCGTCGCGAGATCGGCAACCTGTTCCTCTTCATCGGCGCCGACCCCAACACCGACTGGCTGGCCGGTTCGGGCCTGGCGATGGACCGGCGGGGCTTCGTGCTCACCGGCGGCGACGGACGGCATGAGCTGGAAACCAGCCGCCCTGGCGTCTTCGCCATCGGCGACATCCGCGCCGGCTCCGTCAAGCGCGTCGCCGCCGCGGTGGGCGAGGGGGCTCAGGTCGTCGCGGCGATCCACGGCTTCCTCGGCGCGGAAGACACGCCGAAGCCCGAGGCGGGCCGAGCGGTCTAATCCGCCGCGCTCAGACCAGCTTCGCGTCCAGCGTGATCTCGGCCTTCATCAGCTTGGAGACCGGGCAGTTCTTCTCGGCGCCCTCGGCCATCTGCTTGAAGGTCGCCTCGTCGAGGCCGGGGACGCTGGCGGTCAGGGTGAGCGCCGATTTGGTGATGGTGAAGCCCTCGCCTTGCTGTTCGAGCGTCACCGCCGCTTCGGTGTTCAGCTCGCTCGGCTCGTAGCCGCCCCGCTGCAGTTGGAACGCCAGCGCCATGGTGAAGCAGCCGGCGTGGGCCGCGGCGATCAGCTCCTCCGGATTGGTGCCCTTCTCGTTTTCGAACCGGGTCCGATAGGAATAGGGCGTCTCATGCAGCACGCCTGAGTCGGTCGAGATGTCGCCGTCGCCATCGCGGCCCGTGCCGCGCCAAACCGCCTTCGCCTTGCGGATCATCGGATGCTCCTCGCCAATGCCGGGCCGTGCGCCCGTCACCCAGTTGGGGTGTTGCGGCATGGAAAAGCGACCGGCTATTTGCACGGTCGCTTCCATTCGAGGCCATCCAGAGCAAGCGCCCAAAGACGAACGGGCTGAAGGATGTCCTAGAGCATGCGTCGCCGGAAGATCGCGTGGTAGATGAACAGCACCACAGCCGCGCCGACCGCTGCGACGAAGATGCTGTAGAGGTTGATGCCGGAAACGCCGCCGTGTCCGAACAAGCCGAACAGATAGCCGCCAACGAAGGCGCCGACGACACCCAGCAGGATGTCCATGATCAGGCCTTCGCCGCGGCCTCGATTGGCGACCATGCTGCCGATCCAGCCGGCGAGTAGGCCGACGACGAGCCAGGAGAGTAAAGACATTTGAGGCCTCCAAGAGAACCAGCTTCGCCGACGCGCGGCGTCAGCCAGATGAAAGCGCCAAACCGGGGGCGGTTCCGCCAACGGGGTCGGATGGAGTGTCGACCGATCGGTCTGCTGCGATGAAGGCCGTTAACTTCGTGGCTGCGCTCGCCGCTTCGACCGTCGTGGCCGGCTCGGCGCGGGCCGACGAGGGGCTCTGGACCTTCGACAACTTCCCCGCCGCCAAGGTGAGGGCGGCGTACGGGGTCGAGATCACTCCCGCCTGGCTCGATCGCGTCCGCGGCGCGTCTGCGCGGCTCTCGATCGGATGCTCGTCCTCGGTCGTCAGCGCCGAGGGACTGCTGCTGACCAACGACCACTGCGTTTCCGATTGCGCCCAGGCGCTCTCGCCAAAGGCCCAGGACTACGCCAAGGCCGGCTTCCTCGCCGCCATGACGCGCGACGAGCGTACCTGCCCGGGCATGCAGGCTGATATCTTGTTGCAGATCGTCGACGTCACGCCGCGGATGCAGGCGGCCGGCGCCGGCTTGACCGGCGAGGCGCTGGTGCAGGCGCGCAACGCGGTGGGCGGGAGCCTCGAGCAGGCGGCCTGCGGCGCAGATCGCAAGCTGCACTGCGAGGTGGTCGATTTCTACCAAGGCGGCCGCTATCAGTTGTATAAATACCGTGAGTATACGGACGTTCGCCTGGTATTTTCGCCCGGCGATCAGGCTGCCTTCTTCGGCGGCGACCCAGATAACTTCAACTTCCCTCGCTATGACCTCGATTGCGCCTTCCTGCGCCTCTACGACGACGGCCAGCCGGCGCCGACGCCAGCGCATCTCGACTGGAACCCGGCCTCGCCGGTCACCGGCCAGCCGGTGTTTGTGGCCGGCAATCCGGGCGGAACCTTCCGTCAGCAGACGATTTCACAGCTACAGACCCAGCTTGACGTGATGCTGCCGCTGGACATGGCGGAATTCTCCGAGCTCCGTGGCCGGATGATCCGCTTCGCCGAAGAAAGCCCCGCCAACGCCCGCGCTGTCGACGAGCCGTTGATGGACCTCGAGAACGACTACAAGGTCACGGTCGGTCGGCTGGCCGCCCTCGACGACGCGGAATTCATGGCCGCCAAGCGCGCCGACGAGGCGGACCTGCGCGCCCGGGCCACCGCGAAGCTGGGACCGACGCTCGGCGATCCGTGGGCGGACATGGCGGCGGCGCAGAAGGCCGCCGCGGCGCTCTACACGCCCTATCGCCAGCTCGAACGCGCCGGTGAGCAGTCCCAGCTGTTCGGCTACGCCCGCGACCTGGTCCGCGCCGCCGAGGATCGCCAGCGGCCTTCGGGGGAGCGGATGCCGCGCTATTCCGACACCCAGCTGGCGACAGTGGAAAAGCAGGTGCTGGATCCGGCGCCGGTCGAGCCGGGGCTAGAACAGCTGATCCTGGAGTTCTGGCTCTCCAAGTCGCGCGAGCTGCTGACGGCGGACGATCCCGACACCCGGCTGCTGCTCGGCGACGACAGTCCGGAGACGCTCTCGGCGCGGCTGGTGAGCGGCACGAAGCTCGGCGACCCGGCCGTGCGCAAGGCGCTGTGGGACGGTGGCATGGCGGCGATCGAGGCCTCCGACGACCCGATGATCAAGCTCATGCTGCGGATCGATCCCGCGGCGCGGCGCGTGCGGCGTGACTACGAGGACAAGGTCGAGGGACCGGCCGCACGCGCAGCGGAAGCGATCGCCAAGGCCCGCTTCGCGGTACTCGGCGAAAGCGTCTATCCCGACGGGACCTTCACCTTGCGCCTCTCCTATGGCCGGATCGACGGGTGGAGCTGGCTCGGCAGGACCGTGGCGCCCTTCACTCGTTTCGCCGGCCTTTACGCGCGCGCCACCGGGCAGGCGCCGTTCGACCTCGATCCGCGCTGGATCGCCGCCAGGCCGCGGCTGAACCCCGACACCGTCTTCAACCTTGCCACCACCAACGACATCATCGGCGGCAATTCCGGTTCGCCGCTGCTCAACGCCAAGGGCGAGGTGATCGGGACCGCGTTCGACGGCAACATTCTGAGCCTGGGCGGTGATTACGGTTACGACGGGCGGGTGAATCGTGCGGTCGCTGTCTCGACCGCGGCGATCACGGAGGCGCTGCTGAAAGTGTATGGCGCGGAGGCCCTGGCGCGCGAGTTGACGGGCGAATGAGCCGAAATCGCGCCGGTTAAGCGACAATCCGCACCATTCATGGTTTCCCGATGCGATCACAATTGCCTATGATGACTGGCAGTCGATCGAAGGCTGGCGCGATTTCGCGGCGGCGATGTAACCGGATTGTCTTTCCAAGCGTTGAACGGGCAGCGTTGGCCCAGCAACGAGCGCGATAAGACGAGGAGGGGCTGCCAGGATGAACTTCGATGGCTCGCGCGGCGGCGCATTGCGCGCGTTCGTGGATTTCGCGATCGAGGAGGCGGCGCCTCAATCTCCGCCAGACGACCTTCGCGGCATTTCGTGCATCGTCTGCGCCTACAACGAGGCGGACCGCATTCGGAACATCCTCGATGTGATCGTCGGCCACCCGACGCTCGGCGAGGTGATCGTGGTGAACGATGGCTCGACGGACGACACCGAGGCGCTGATCCGCAGCTATCCGACCATTCGGGTGCTCAGCCACACGCCGAACCGCGGCAAGACCTATGCGCTCAGCCGCGGCATCGCGGCGGCGCGGTTCGACCACCTGATGCTGCTCGACGCCGACCTTGCCGGAATCACCGCCGCCGACATCGACGCGCTGGCCGCGCCGGTGATGCGCGGCGAGGCCGAAGTGAGCATCTCGCTGCGCAGCAACAGCCTTTGGATCTATCGCCAGCTCGGCCTGGACTTCGTCTCCGGGGAACGGGTGGCGCCGAAGTGGCTGCTCAAGGGCGCGGTCGAAGCTATGCAGCGCCTGCCGCGCTGGGGCGGCGAAGTGTTCATGAACGAGATTTTCATCCGCCAGGGCTGCCGCATCGCCGTGGTGCGATGGCGCCGGGTGCTCAACATCCGCAAGTACCAGAAGGTCGGCGCCTGGCGCGGCGCCTGGGCCGAAGCCAAGATGATCGCCGACGCCACGCGTGTGCTGACGCCGCTGGGCCTGATCACCCAGAACATGCGCCTGCTGAAACAGGTCAATCGCCGCACCTGGAAGAGCCGCATGAAGGGCATCTTCGCCCAGCTGGCGTCCTAGCGGGCAGTCTGCCTACCTATTTCCAAGTTACTCGGTCATCGCCGGGCGTCAGTCCCGGCGAACCATGAATGCGGAGCGGTGAGTAGGCGCGCCTGGCGCGCCTACGGCAAATTGGGTGTGCTTGGATGGCCGGGACTTACGCCCAGCCATGACCGGATAAGGTGAACCTAACCTCGCCCGATCGCCAGGAAGCGCTGCGCCCGCTGGGCTTTCAGCTCGCTGGCGGAGAACGGCAGCAGCGCGTGCAGCTCCTCCTCGACGGCATCGCCCACTGTCTTGATCGTCGCCGCTGGATCGGTGTGGGCGCCGCCGAGGGGCTCGGGGATGATACGGTCGATGATCCTCAGGCCGATCAGGTCCTGAGCGGTGATCTTCATCGCCTTGGCCGCGCCCTCGGCTTTGGTGCCGTCGCGCAGCAGGATCGAGGCGCAGCCTTCCGGGGTGATCACCGAATAGATCGCGTGCTCCAGCATCAGCACCCGATTGCCGCAGGCCATCGCCAGCGCGCCGCCGGAGCCGCCCTCGCCGGCGATCACCGCGATCATCGGCGTCGACAGGGTGAGGCAGCGCTCGGTCGAGCGCGCGATCGCCTCGGCGACGCCGCGCTCCTCGCTGACCAGGCCCGGATAGGCGCCGTTGGTGTCGACGAAGGTGAGCATCGGCAGGCCGAACTGCTCGGCCAGATCCGCCAGCCGCACCACCTTGCGGAAGCCCTCCGGCCGGCCCATGCCGAAGTTGTGCTTGATGCGGCTGTTGGTGTCGTGGCCCTTCTCCTGGCCGATCACCACCACCGGCTGGCCGCGGAACCGACCCAGCCCGCCGACGATTGCCTGGTCGTCGGCGAACTTGCGGTCGCCGCGAAGCTCGACGAATTCCTCGATCAATCCCGAGACATAGTCGACGAAGTGCGGCCGCTGCGGATGGCGGGCGATCTGGGTCTTCTGCCAGGCGTCAAGGTGGGCGTAGGTCTGCCGCCGCAGCTCCGTCGCCCGCTGACGCAGAGCCTCGACCTCGGCGTCGAAGGCGCCGGGCCCGGCCGTGTCAGAGAGCTTGGAGAGCTCTTCGATCTTCGACTCGAGCTCGCCGATGGGCCGCTCGAACTCCAGATAATGCGCCGCCATGGCTCCTTGAACGCGAGTCTCCGGCAAAGGTGGCGCAAACTAGGTGCGAGGGCGCCTTGGCGCAAGCACGCGGGCGCCGCAGGCGTTCGGCCTAGCTGAAGACATCGGCTGCAGCCGGCGCCGGCTGCCGACTCTGAACAAGGCTCCAGATCAGCGGCGGCACGTTGCCGACAATCACGACAGTGAAGATGCCGATGCCGATAGTCGCAGAGGTCGTCGGATGGGCCAGGACGAAAACTACCACGAGCAAGATCACGCAGAGCCCGTCGAGCAACAGGGCCAGAATCGTGAGGCCGAACCGTAGTCCGTTCATGGCTGCCGGCGCCGAGCCATTGGGTGTTTCGTCTCGACGATCTCGCGCAACCGATCCTCGGCGACGTGGGTGTAGATCTGGGTGGTGGCGATGTCGGCGTGGCCGAGCAGGGTCTGCACCACGCGCAGGTCGGCGCCCCCCTCCAGCAGGTGGGTGGCGAAGGCGTGGCGCAACACGTGCGGGCTGACCTTGGCCGGATCGACGCCGGCGTCACGGGCCGCTTCATCGAGCAGCTGGGCGAACCGGCGTGCGGTCAGGCGGCCGGCCTTGCCGCGCGAGGGGAACAGCCAGGGGCTTTCCTTCACGCCTTTCGGGATGAAGCTCTTGCGGACGTCCAGGAAGGCCTTGATCGCCGTCCGCGCCGGGCGGTTCAGCGGCGCGAGCCGCTCCTTGCCCCCCTTGCCGCGCACCATCAGATAGGCAGGATCGTGCGCCAGGGCCGCCAGCGTCAGCGATACGGCCTCCGAAACGCGCAGGCCGGAGGCGTAGATGGTCTCGATCAGGGCGGCGAGGCGCAGGCCAGCGGCGCCGTCCCTGGCGGCCGCGGCGGCGATCAGGGCGTCGATCTCGGCGCGGGTCAGCACCTTCGGCAGCGGCCGGCCCTGCTTCGGCGCATCGACGCGGCGGGAGGGATCATCCTCGCGCCAGCGTTCGCCCAGCACGAAGCGGTAGAACTGGCGCACCGCCGCGCGGCGCCGGGCCGCCGTCGCCGGCGACAGGCCGCGCGCGCCGATCTCGATGAAATAGGCCTCGATATCCTCGGCCGCCGCACTGGCGAGATCGACGCCGCGCGGCGCGAGGCGCCCCTCGGCGTCGGCCAGGTCTTTGGCGTAAGCCTTCAGCGTGTTGGCGGCGGCCGCGCGCTCGGCGGCCATCATCTCCAGGAACGCTTCGACCCACGCGCCACTGCGCAGCGGGGTTGGCGCAGGCAGGGTTGGCGATGGCGAAGTTGGCGGCGCAGGCGACGCTCGTGTAAAGCCGCTGACGGTCATGTCCTCAACCCCGGGCCCCTTCAACAAGACCATCGCCCTCGTCGGTCTGTCAGGCGTCGGCAAGAGCAGCGTCGGCCGACGCCTGGCCAGCGCCCTTGGCATGCCGTTCCGCGACGCCGACGCCGAGGTCGAGGCCGCCGCCGGCCGGCCGATCGCCGAGATCTTCGCCCAATATGGCGAGGCCGCCTTTCGCGATGGTGAACGCCGGGTTATCGCCCGGCTGCTGGCCGACGCGCCGCACGTGCTGGCGACCGGCGGCGGCGCCTTCATGCACACGGAGACCCGGCGGCTGATCAAGGACAAGGCGATCTCGATCTGGCTGAAAGCCGACGTCGAGGTGCTGGCGCGCCGGGTCGGTCGCAAGGAGAGCCGCCCGCTGCTGGCCGGCAAGGACCCGCTCGACGTGCTCGCCGCGCAGGCCCGTGATCGCTATCCCGCCTACGCCGAGGCCGACATCGCGGTCGAAACCGGCGACACCCCGCATCAGGTGGCCGTCGAGGCGATCTTGCGGGCGCTGGCCGAAAGGGCGGAGACGCTGCCGTGACCCAGACCGTTCCCGTCGGGGTCGCGGGGAGACCCTACGACGTCCTGATCGGTCCAGGGCTGATCGCCCGTGCCGGCACGCTGATCGCCCCTTTGCTGAAGCGTGCGCGCCTGGTTGTCGTGATGGACGAGACGGTGAGCGCCCTGCATGGCCCGGGGTTGGCGGCGTCGCTGGCGAACGCCGGCGTCGCGTTTCATCCGGTGGTGATCGCGCCCGGCGAGGCCGCCAAGAGCTTCGCCGGCCTGGAGGCGCTGTGCGACGCCCTGCTGGCGCTGGAGCTGGATCGTGGCGACCTGGTCGGGGCCTTCGGCGGCGGCGTGGTCGGCGATCTGGCGGGCTTCGCCGCGGCGATCCTCAAGCGCGGGATCGACTTGGTGCAGTTGCCGACGACGCTGCTGGCCCAAGTCGATTCCTCGGTCGGCGGCAAGACCGCGATCGACACGCCGCGCGGCAAGAACCTGATCGGCGCCTTCCACCAGCCGCGGCTGGTGCTGGCTGACCTCGGGGTACTGGCGAGCCTGCCCCGCCGCGAGCTGGTCTGCGGCTATGCCGAGGTGATCAAGTACGGCCTGCTGGGCGATGCGGCCTTCTTCGAGTGGCTGGAGGCGAACGGCGCATCGGTGCTGGCGCTGGATGACGCGGCGCTGGCGCACGCGGTGCGGCGCTCGGTCGAGATGAAGGCGCAGATCGTCGCCGAAGACGAGCGTGAGACCGGCCGCCGCGCCCTGCTCAACCTCGGTCACACCTTCGCCCATGCGCTGGAGGCGGAGACCGGCTTCGGCGAGGCGCTGAAACACGGCGAGGCGGTCGGGATCGGCATGGCGCTGGCGTTCCGCTTCTCGGTGAGGCTCGGCCATTGCCCCGGGCAGGACGCCGAGCGCGCCGCCCGCGCCCTCGCCGCCGCCGGCCTGCCGACGCGGCTGGCCGACCTGTCCGGCCATCCGTTTCGCGCCGACCGCCTGGTCGCCCACATGGCCCAGGACAAGAAGGCCGAGGGCGGCGCGCTGACCTTCATCCTGGCGCGGCGCCTGGGCGAGGCGTTTGTCGCCAGGGGGGTCGACGCCGCCGCCGCGCGCGACTTCCTGATCGGCGAGGGAGCTACCCCATGACCCTGCAAGCCGCGCTCTTCGCGGCGGCGCCCTTCATCCTGGCGCTCCTGGCCGTCTCCGCGGTGTTCTCGGCCGCCGAGACCGCGCTGACCAGGGCCAGCCGCGGCCGCATGCACCAGCTGGAGCGCGATGGCGACCGCGCCGCCGGCCGGGTCAACCAGCTGCTCTCCGACCAGGAGACCATGATCGGCGCGGTGCTGATCGGCTACAACGTCTTGAATATCCTCAGCTCCGCGCTCGCCACTGAGTTCATCACCCAGGTGGTGCCCGGGGCCTGGGGCGTCGCCATCGCCACCGGCCTGATGACCGTGCTGGTGGTGGTGTTCGTCGAGGTGCTGCCCAAGACCCTGGCCATCGTCCGCGCCGACGACGTCGCGCGCGGCCTCTCCGGACCGATGCTGCTGGTGGTGCGGCTGCTAGGCCCGATCATCTACAGCATCCAGTGGATCGTGCGGCACACGCTGCGCATCTTCGGCGTGCGGCTGGAGATGGAGGCCGACGTGCTGGCCGCGCACGAAGAGATCCGCGGCGCGGTCGAGTACCACCACTCGGAAGGCCTGGTCGAAAGCGGCGATCGGCGGATGCTGGGCGGGGTGCTCGACTTGGGCGAACTGACCGTCGCCGACGTCATGGTGCACCGCCGCCAGATCTTCATGCTGGAGATCGGCCTGCCGTCAGCCGAGATCGTCACCGAGGCGCTGAAGAGCCCCTACACCCGTCTGCCGCTCTATCGCGGCGAGCAGGAGAACGTGGTCGGCGTGCTGCACGCCAAGGACCTCGCCCGCGCCATCGCCGCCGCCGGCGGGCCGGACAAGCTCGACATCGCCGCCATCGCCACTGAGCCCTGGTTCGTGCCGGAGACCACCCACTTGAAGGACCAGCTCAACATTTTCCTGAAGCGCCGCGCCCACTTCGCCCTTGTCGTTGACGAGTACGGCGCGCTGCAGGGCCTGGTGACGCTGGAGGACATCCTCGAGGAGATCGTCGGCGAGATCGAGGACGAGCACGATGCGGCGATCGAAGGCGTGCGGCTGCAGCCCGACGGCTCGGTGATCGTCGACGGCGACGTCGCCGTACGCGAGCTGAACCGGGCGCTCGACTGGGACCTACCGGACGAGCACGCCGTCTCGATCGCCGGTCTGGTGATCCACGAGGCGCAGACAATCCCGGACGTCGGCCAGGCGTTCATTTTCTACAACCACCGCTTTCAGGTGCTGCGCCGGCATCGCAACCAGATAACTTCGCTGCGCGTGAGCCCGCTGCCGCCGGTGGCAGAGGTTTAATCGGCGCGCATTGTCGCGCTTGGCGGGCTGTCATAGACTCGGGGCTGTCCCCGTCGCCTGCGCTCCGGCGGGCAGTGGAGTTCAACATGGCCGATTTCTCCGCCTTGGTCGGCCGACGCATCCTCGTGGTGGAGGACGAGATGATGATCGCGATGCTGGTCGAGGACATGCTGGCCGAACTCGGCTGTGCGGTGGTTGGTCCCGCCCACGCCCTGGATACGGCGCTCGACCTGGCGCGGACGGAACTCGGCCTCGACGCGGCGCTGCTCGACGTCAACCTGGGCGGCCAGCCGGTGTTCGCGGTGGCCGATGCGCTGCGGGAGAAGGGCGTGCCGGCGATCTTCTCCACCGGTTATGGCGACGCCGCCCTGCGCGACGTAGACCGCGGCTCTCAGGTGCTGCAAAAGCCGTTTCGCGCCGGCGATCTGGCGAGGGCGCTCAGCGCGGCGCTGGGTGCGGGTTAGCCAGCCGACCCTGCCAGGCGGCGCTCTGCCACCTCGCGTTCGCCTACACCGCCGAGGAGCGGCTTGGCCGCCAGCCGATGATCGCGCGGGATGGCCGCCTGGCTTTCGTCGCCGCGGGGCGGATCGACAACCGCGTGGAGGTCGCGGCGGCGCTCGGCTTAGGCGCGGCCGATCTGGCCCGAATGAGCGATGCGGCGCTGATGCTCGCGGCGTGGGATCGCTGGGAGGCGGCGGCGCTGCCACGGCTGCTGGGCGATTTCGCGTTCGCAGCCTGGAACGCAAGAGCCCGCCGCCTGGTGCTCGTCCGCGACGCGGTTGGGGGGCGCGCCGCTGTTCTACAATCTCGGCGGTCGATCTATCGCCTTCGCCACCGACTATTCCGGCCTATTCGCGCTCCCGGACTTGCCGCGCACGCTTGACGAAGCGGCGCTCGGCGACTTCCTGGTGCTCAATCATCGCCGCTCGGAGGAAACCCTCTACGCCGGCGTCCGCCGCGTCCCAAGCGGCGCTATGGCGATCGTGGAAGACGGCGCGCCGCGCCTGGATCAGCACTGGGCGCCGGGCACTCGCGCTACGGCCCGGCGCGGCGGGCGCGCGGAATGGGTCCAGGAGGCCCGACATCTGCTGGACCAGGCGGCGGCGGCCCGGCTGCGAAGCCTGACCCCGGCCGCCGCCGAAACCAGCGGCGGCCTCGATTCTTCCGCGGTCGCAGCGACCGCGGCGCGGCTGCTGGCGCCGGCGCGCCTGCACGCCCTGACCTTGCTGCCGCCGCCCGACGTCTCAGTGAGGCCGCTGCGTGGTCACTACGCCGACGAACACGACAAGGTGGCGGCGCTAGGTCGGATGCACGCGAACCTGGATGTCGAGTTCCTGGCCCCGACGGCGCCGCATCCCAACGAGACCGATCCCAGGCGGATGTTCGCGCTTGCAGGCGCGCCGGTGCGCAATCCGATCAACTACGGCTGGTTCGCCCATCTGCGCGACCGTGCCGCCGAAACCGGCCACCGCGTGCTGCTGACCGGCCAGGACACGGCCCGGCTGGCGCGCATCGTGCGGGCCTGGCCGCAATCGGCCGAGCCGGCTAGCCGGCCGAGCTACGCCAGTATGATCGCGATGGATCGCGCCCTGCACCTGGACCCGTTCATCCCCTGGGTCGAAGGCGCGAACGACCAGCCTAACTGTGCACCGGGTCGAGCGATGGGCTGGAGTGGCTGCTGACGCCGCTGCCGTCTATGAAGGGCGCGCGGGGACCCCGCACGCCTCGGGCGAGACTGCCTTCGATGATCATGGGCGCCGACCATGGCCGGCGCGAATGCGGGACTGGCGGCGCCGTTTTGTCGTCTTCGCTCATCACCGTCCCCCAGGGACGCGCACCCGCCAACTGAGGCTGGCAGCCTCGATCAACTAGCCCCGCCATGCTCGACGCTCAACGGGGCGCACTAAGGCGCTTAGGTCGCCTCGCCCGGGGCCAACGCTTTCACTGAGAGCGCGTGCACCGGACCTGCCAGCTCCTCGGCCAGCGCCGCGTAGACCATGCGCTGGCGCTGCACGCGTGAGACCCCCTCGAAGCGGGCGGACTCGATCACTACGTTGAAGTGGCTCTCGCCTCCCTGCCGCGCACCCGCATGGCCGGCGTGGCGGGCGGAATCGTCGTCGACCTGCAGATGGACCGGAGCGAAGGCGTCGGTGAGCTTGCGCTCCAGCTGCTCAGTCAGGGCGCCCACTACTCCGCCTCCCTATTCGTCGCCTGTCAATTCTTGATCGGTAAAAGTTCCAACGCATACTTCGGACAATGACGACCGCCTTTCAATACCGTCCCAGGTTCGTGGACATCCGCGTGCGGCCGCCCAAGCCGGGTGCGGAGACCGCCGCCGATGAAGACGTCCACCAGCTGAAGCCGGGCGAGCGGGCGTGCGATCACCAGGGCTGCCGGCTGCCGGGCACGGCGCGGGCGCCGAAGTCGCGCGATATGCTCAACGAGCACTACTGGTTCTGCCAGGCGCACGCGGCCGAGTACAATCGCACCTGGAACTTCTTCGCCGGCATGACCGACGAGCAGATCCGCGCGCGCCAGATCGACGAGTCATTCACCGGCGGGCGGCCGACCTGGACCTTCCAGGCGGGGCGCGGCTCGCGCGAGGCGGCAGCCGCGGCGTCGAAGGGCTTCTTCCGCGACGCCTTCGGCCTGTTCGGGCGCGGCCAGGCCCAGGCGGCGGCCGATAAGGCCGCGTTCGACCGGCAGCTCGGCCGCCTGGAGCGCAATGCGCTGGCCGACCTCGACCTCGATGCGACCGCGGACGGACCGCTGATTCGCCGCCGCTACACCGAGCTCCTGAAGCGCTGCCACCCCGACGCCAACGGCGGCGACCGCTCCGCGGAACACAAACTCCAGCGTGTAATCAAGGCGTTCCGCACCTTGCAAAAGGCAAAACTGGTCTAATCGCGCCCTGTCCTTGCGGCGCCCTTCCACGGCTGAAACAGCCGTTTGCTTTGCCGCCATTCCACGCTAGTGAACCGCCGTCATGACGATGCTCAGCACCCCCGCGGAAGACGAACTGCTCAACCTGACGCCCGACAAGATAGTCGGCGTGCGTGAGACCTTCGGGGTCGATTCCGACATGAAGGTGCCGGCTTTCTCGGTGCGCGACAGCCACGTGCCGGATTTCGACGACGCCTATCAGTTCGATCCGCAGACCACGCTCGCCATCTGCGCCGGCTTCGCCTTCGATCGCCGGGTGATGATTCAGGGCTATCACGGCACCGGCAAATCGACCCACATCGAGCAGGTCGCGGCGCGGCTGAACTGGCCGATGATCCGGGTCAATCTCGACAGCCACGTCTCGCGGATCGATCTGGTCGGCAAGGACGCTATCGTGCTGCGCGAGGGCCGTCAGGTGACGGAATTCCGCGAAGGCATCCTGCCCTGGTGCATCCAGCGGCCGATGGCGCTGGTGTTCGACGAATACGACGCCGGCCGCCCGGACGTGATGTTCGTGATCCAGCGGGTGCTGGAGGCGCAGGGCAAGCTCACTCTGCTCGACCAGAACCGGGTGATCCGGCCGAACAAACTGTTCCGCCTGTTCTCGACCACCAACACCATCGGGCTGGGCGACACCACTGGGCTCTATCACGGCACCCAGCAGATCAACCAAGGCCAGATGGACCGCTGGTCGATTGTCACCACGCTGAACTATTTGTCGCACGATGTGGAAGCCGAAATCGTGCTGGCCAAGTCGCCGACCTATGCCGCGACGCCCGAGGGCCGGCGCACGGTCGCCGCGATGGTGCGCGTGGCCGACATGACCCGCAACGCCTTCATGAACGGCGACATCTCCACCGTCATGAGCCCGCGCACAGTGATCACCTGGGCTCAGAACGCCGAGATTTTCGCCGGCGACATCGCGCTCGGCTTCCGCCTGACATTCCTCAACAAGTGCGACGAGCTCGAGCGGCCCACCGTCGCCGAGTTCTTCCAGCGCGCGTTCGGTGGGGATCTGCCGGAGAGCGCGGCGCGGGTGCGGGTGGTCTAACCGCCGGCGCGAGGCGACTAGGGCGCCGCCGGGCTGGCCCTCGGCGGCAGTACGTCCGGCAGCCGCCCGACTCCCAGCGCGTCACCGAGCTGCCAGGCGATGTCCAGCACGCGCAGCCGGGTTGACTCCAGGTCGGCGCGGCACGCCGCCGTCTCCGGCCAGCTCGTTTCGCTCGCGCCGGCGGCGATCGCCGCCGTCAACTTCGGATGCCACTGGGTGAGAAAGGGGCGCAGCTCACGGTTCAGGATGCGCAGGATCAGCACCTGGGCGGAATCCTTGCCCTGGGCGGCCGAGCGCACCGGAACCTGGGCCAGCTGCTCGCGGGCCACGCCGAAGAAGTCGTGCAACGAACTCATCGCCTCGGCCAGCGAGCCCTGGTCGGGGCGCAGCGGCTGGAGCACGACACGCGTCGTCAGCTCGACGAACAGGCGCCACAGCACCAGCTGTTCCTGGCGGCTGAGACCGATTTCGATCTCGCCCAGCCCGGGAAGAGTGAGGGTAATCGAGGTCACGTCGAGGCTGCGGGTCGGCGCGCCTAGCGCCAGCCAGATCACCGCCGCGACGACGCCAAGGGTCAGACCGATGGCGGCGTCAGCGACAGGCCAGTGATCGCGCAGCCAAGCCAGGATCGCCGTCCAGGGCGCGCCAAGCAGCACCGCAATCGCCGCGCCGGCGACGGCGATGGATGAAAAGATCAGCCCCCGTTGCAATCGATCCCCCAGTCCGCCCTCCGCAAGCCCGCAGGCGGCGTATTTTCCGCGCCGTCTCGCCATGGTTGCGAGATCGCAGCAATTGAGCGATGCTTGGCCGTTCGGATCAAGGGGGGGCGGATGACCTTCGTCGTTGGGGAACGCTACGCTCACGACGTCTTCGTCAGCTACGCCTATGCCAAACAGCCGGCCGGCTCGGACGACCTGGGCCTCTGGGGCCGAGCGGTCGCGGAGACGATTGAGCGACGGCTTTCTTCGACCCTGAACGGCGGACTGCCGGACTCAGAGCACGTCAAGGTGTTCCGCGACGATGTCGTGCTTGGTCCCGGGACCAATTTGTCGAAGAGCCTGAAGGAACACGTGAAGCAATCGGCCGTAATCGTCGTGATTCTCAGCAATTTTTACTGGGGACAGGAGTGGTGCAGAGACGAGTTCAACTGGTGGATGGAAGATCGCATGGGAAAGTCTGACCAGGAATATTGTTTTCCAATCCTGGCGCAGGACGTAGAACCGAAAAACTGGCCGCCAGATCTCAAAGACGAGCGCGGCAAGACCTATACCGCCTCGCCTTTCATGGACGAATTCGGCCAGCCTCTGGGACTGGGACTGCCCAAGGACGCTATCATGGCCGAAGTGCAGCCATTGGTGAGTAAATTCTGCGCGGTGTTGGTCGATCGCTTGAAGCAAATACGCGAGAGAGAGATTGGTCTGATAAATTTCAACAATACCAAAGATACAGTCATCGACACGGACAGTAAGATCATCTTCTTGGAGGCGGAAACTGAAGACGAGCTAAGTCGAGAGGAGGTATATCGTAATCTCGAAGGCAAGGTCCTCGTCGTTCCGGAAAAGAATCTGGGCTACATGGAGGCGGCCAAGCTCGGGGGTGCGGCGGCCCTCAGCCCGAAGGAATTCTATGGGTCTTGCAACGGCCTCGTCCTGGTCCGCAGTAGAGAAGACGACAAGATCGAGCTCAGAATAACCAAGGCCGCCAGGGACCGTTCCGAGTTGCAGAGTGCGGGCCAGAAGTCACCAGCCTGGGCAGTGATCAATGAATTGCCCGGGACGCCGGTCCCGTCCGCCAGGATGTTCAGAGTGCCCGTGATCGACAAGGCCGAGGGCTGGGTCGACGCGTTGCTGAATGGTCTCCGGTAGAGAGCGCAGGGCAGCCGACCATGGCCTCCGTCCTGGATTCAGCTGAGCTCCCGCCCGCACCATACCCTGGCCTGAGGCCCTTCCAGGCGTCTGAGTGGCGCATCTTCTTTGGCCGGGAGGCCATGGCCCGCGAGGTGACCGATCTCGTCTACAAGCATCGGTTCGTCATGGTTCATGGCGTCTCCGGCTCCGGCAAGTCTTCGCTGATCAAGGCCGGCGTGCTGCCGGGCATCGAACTGGAGGAGCGGCTCGCCGGCCACCGCTGGGCCTGCGATACGCTGAAGCCGTCCGAAGGCCCCCTGATCCGTCTGGAGCGGATCCTCGAGACGCATTTTCCGGCCGCCGAATGTTTGCCTAAGGGCGGGACGTCCGCCCGCTGGATGGACGAAATCCACAAAGGCCCCGGCCTGCTGGCCGCGATCGAGCGCGCGATCGCGACCAAGGGCGGCGGCCGCTTCTGTCTGCTGATCGACCAGTTCGAAGAGCTGTTCCGCCTCTCCGGCTGGTCGGGACCCGCCGAAGCCAGGCTGTTCGTCGAGATCCTGAACCGGGCGGCCGATCCCGACAACGGCGCGCCTGGCCTGTCGGTCATTCTGACCATGCGCTCGGATTATCTGGGCCACTGCGCCCGCTACGACGGTTTCGCCGAGACCGTGAACCGTTGTCAGTACCTGTTGCCCAAGATGGACAACCTTGGCCTGCTGATGGCGATCCACAAGCCGGCCGAAATGTACGGCGGCACGGTGGCGGAGGCCGCCGCGGACGCGCTGGTGAGTTCGACTGTGGGAGAGGTCGACCGCCTGCCGATCCTTCAACACGCTCTAATGCGCGCCTGGGGGCGACAGAAGCGGGAGGACGGCTGGGAGTTGGGTCTAGCCGATTTGGGCGCCATCGGCGGCGTCGGCGGGGCGCTGGGGCGTCATGCCGACGAGGTGATGGCCGAAGCGATCGGCCAGGGGGCGCCGGGCCAGCGAGACACGCGCGCTGAGGCGCTCGAATGGATCTTCCGATCGCTCACCGATCTTGACGCTGACGGGCTTGGCGTGCGGCGAACGCGCCACTTTTCCGAGCTGGTCGATGTCGCCGGCGGCGGAGAGACGACCACGCGCGCCTTGGTCGACCGCTTCCGGGCGGCCGATTGCAGCTTCCTCGCGCCTTACGGCGATGCGCCGCTGGCGAACGACGATGCGGTCGAGATCAGCCACGAGGCGCTGATCCGCAAATGGCCGCGCCTCTCCGACCGCCGCTGGGACGAAGGCCGACCCTGCGGCTGGATCTGGCGCGAGTTCCAGGAAGGACAGAGATGGCGGGCTCTGGTGTTCCTCGCGCAAAGCAGCGCTCCACTGAGCGGGGCGGCGACCGAGCTATGGCAGCGGTGGTTCGCCGACATCCTCAAGCGACCAGCCTGGACCAAGCGATACGCCGCCGCGCGGCCCGCCGATCAGGACAGCGCGCCCGCGCCGACCGGGAAGCCGGAGGTGGAGCAGGTCGAGGATCTGTTCAGACGCGGCGAGCTTAGCCTCAGGCGCCAAAGGCGACTGCGCTGGCTGATAGCGGGCGCCGGCTCGGTTTTGGGGGGTGTGGTGATCCTATCCTTCGTGATTTATTTTCTCTGGCAGCAGCAGAAAAGCGCGATAGAGGCAGCAAAAGTGAACGCTTCACAGGAAAAAGACACCGAGGTAGCAGTTTCAATCGGGATTAAGACTAATACTTTGATCGACAACATCTGTAAAGTGCAACATCAGGGCGACGTTGAGGGTATTGATAATTGCAAGAATGAACTCCTCTCCCAGTACACATCCAAAAGTACTGCCGCGTCGTACAGCCAAGTCGGTTCTGGCCGGGTGGGCGCCCCATAGCCGAGCTACGCGTTGCTGCATCCACGTGGCGCCAGTTGGCGTTGCACTTGCGACATGGATCGACGCCAGATAGTATGTGATCGGGTGCGGGTGAGGGCTGGCTATGCGGACGTGGAGATTTGTGGCTAGGGGCGCGGTGCTCGCGGCCGGCCTTTCAATTTCCCAGGCTTCGCTGGCGGCGGTTCCAGCTCACACACCTGGGACCGTCTGCCTGGCCCCGACCCTCTGGTGTTACCTGCCGCCGCCGCCGGCGCAGGTCGGCGCGCCATGCTATTGTGCGACCACCTACGGCAACGTGCCCGGACGCGTGGGCTAGCCCGTGAAGCAGAACTTGCAAGAAACGGGTCGCCTCGCCGCGGTCACCGCAGCAGCCGTCTGGTTCTTTGCTGCGGCGCATGCACACGCCGCGCCGGGGG
>Ga0302311_10000424_pt1 | contig 53640 bp, 55 predicted proteins | sample III_Palsa_N1_3_FD_200449 | JGI IMG/M metagenome (GOLD analysis project Ga0302311, IMG submission 200449) | Peat permafrost microbial communities from Stordalen Mire near Abisko, Sweden - III_Palsa_N1_3 | ecosystem: Environmental > Terrestrial > Soil > Palsa > Peat permafrost | place: Sweden... | reverse complement strand
TCTTGCCGAATGACGACTGCCTGGGGGTGGTGAGCGCGGACCGTGGAAGCCGGAGCGATGGACAAAAAGAACCCGTCCGCGGAGATCACCTACGGACGGGCGAGTGTCGAATCCGCGTCGAGCTTTGGCCCAAAGGGGATAAAGACCAAAGTCTCTTGGGGGGAGAAGTTCGCGGATCAGAGTTCTTGTCGATGCAGCCGTCATATTGGGCGCGGCGGCGTCCGAAATCTGTGCGATAGAGCACATAGCCAGGGTGATTTGCCCGATCGCCGCGCCGGGTGCCGAACGGGCCGTACATTGCCGGCTGGCGGCGCGGGATGCCAGGCGCGGCAGCCGGGCTGCTCAGCCGAGCAGCCGATCGTAGTCAGCGATCACCGCCGCGTAGCATTCGCAGGAGGCCTTTTCCAGGCCCTTGCGATCGAGCACGGTGACATCGCCGCGGCTGTAATGGATCAGTTTCCTGCGCTGTAGTGCCCCGGCGGCGCGGGTGACGCCGCTGCGGCGCACCCCCAGCATGTTTGAAAGCAGGGCGTGGGTGAGGAAGAAATGGTCGGCATGGGCGCGATCGTGCGTCATCAGCAGCCAGCGCGCCAGGCGCGCTTCCAGGACATGGAAACAGGTGCAGGCGGCGGTTTGCGCGAGTTGGGCCAGCAGCACATAGACGTAGCGGTCGAGGTTGCGCCGCAGCGCTTGGCTGCGCTCCAGTTCGCCGCGGAAGATCGCCGCCGGCATGCGCAGCGCGCTGCCCGATCCTTGCACCAGGGCGCGCATCGGCGAGGTATCGACCCCCAGCACCAGCGACACTCCGAGCATGCCCTCGTTGCCGATCAGGCCGACTTCCAGGGAGGCCTGGTCCTGCAGCGCGGCAATCAGGGAAATGAAGCCGCCGGTGGGGAAGTAGACGTGACGGATGGGTTCGCCGGCTTCGCTGAGAATCACGCCGAAGTCGAGTTCGACCGGCTCGCAGCGCTGCAGCATTCTTTGCCGGATGGCGCGGGGCAAAACCTCAAGCAGTCGATTGACCACCGGCCGCGGAGTTGCGTGAGACATACAACCCTCCTGCCGTGGCGTAGGAGCCAAGCCGGCTGCACGGGAACCGTGCCAGGGGCGACTCAGATGGCGGAGCGTATGCGATTAGCGCCGGTTTTTCAGTGCGTTAACGCGCATAGCCACACAACAAGCCGCATTGGCGCCGGCTCGGTGCTGCGTGCCGCGGCGGTTCCGTGAGGTGCCGGGGCCGGGTTTTGTGCGGGGCTTAGCTCGCCATGACGTCGGGCAGCAGGCGGTCGAATTCGGTCTTGACCACGGCATAGCATTCGCAGGCCTTCTTTTCCAGCCGTGGGCGGTCCAGCACGGTGATCTTGCCGCGGCTGTAGCTGATCAGGCCAGCAGCCTGCAGCTTGCCCGCTGCTTCGGTGACGCCTTCGCGGCGCACGCCGAGCATGTTGGCAATCAGTTCCTGGGTCATGGTCAGGTTGTTGTCGGACAGGCGATCGAGACTCAGCAGCAGCCAGCGGCACAGCTGCTGCTCGACCGAATGATGCCGGTTGCACACCGCCGTCTGCGCCATCTGCGTCAGCAGGGCCTGGGTATAGCGCAGCAGCAGATGCTGCACGGCGCCGGAGCGGCCGAATTCCTCTTTCAGCAGGGCCGCCGGCAATCGGTAGGCGTGGCCGCCGCTTTGCACCACCGCACGGCTTGGCGTGGTTTCGCCGCCCATGAACAGGGAGATGCCGACGATGCCCTCATTGCCCACCACCGCGATTTCAGCCGAGGCGCCATTTTCCATCACGTAGAGGAGGGAGACGATGCTGTCGGCGGGGAAGTAGACGTGCTGCAAGGCGACGCCGGGCTCGTACAGCACATGGCCGAGCTTCATCGATACCTGTTCCAGATGTGGAAACAGGCGCCCGCGCTCGGCCTCCGGCAGGACGGCCAGAAGACGGTTTTGCTGGGGTTGGCGAGCGGGGAGAATGAGTGTAATCCTTGAGCGGGAACGGGAACGGGAACGGGAACGGGGGTGCGATACGACGATGGCGGCGAGGGACAGCACCCTGCCAACCCTAATTTATACAGCAAATCCTGTCTTTCATCCGTACGCTTGCGTACATTGCCGCCGGTGGAATCCAGGCTGCCGGTATACGTTGCCGGACGCATCATGGATGCACTGCTGCAGCGGCACGTCAGCGCTGCCAGCGGCGGCCACCGGTAGGGGACAAGTCGATCAGCAGGGCGACGACGATGGCGACCACCGGCCACAGCGTCCAGTGTCCGCCGAACCAGTGCTGCACGACCATGTAGCAGAGCAGCGTCGTAGGCAGGAGGATGAAGCCCAGGATTGGCCACAGCAGGGTGTGAAACATGCCGCGCGGCCAGGTGGTGAGGAACCACAGCATGAACAGAACCACGCGCGGCGCGATCAGCGCCACAATCACCAGCAGAAAAGGCATGGCTTTACCTCATTGACGCGGAGCGGAGGCGCTCCGGCGATGGTCTAAATATACCTCCTGGCGCGACGCGTGCTCTGTGCGATTGCGTACTGAGCCGCCGCTGCGGCTCGCGAAACTGAAGCCGCCGCAACCGCCGCGCCTATGTTCGATAGCGAACTGAACGCCTTTGCCCGAGCCCCTATGTTGGGCCGGTCGATTCGGCAGGCTGTGCCAGCGAACGGATTGTTGCCTGAAGCCACAGCTGTCGCGCCGCACACCAGGCGCATCCCCAGTTCCCCAATCCGGAGTCCAGATCATGCAAAGAATATTCCGTCAGTCCGCATTCCCCGCCGCGCGCGCCGTCGCCGCCGTGGCTTTCCTTGCCGCCATCGGCGCCGCTGTTCCGGCGGCCGCGGCCGACAGCCAGGCTCCGCAGATTCGCGTGGTCCTGGCGGCCGCGGATATCGCGCCGGCGTCCTCCGGAACGACGGCAGTCGCGGCTCGCATGGACGCAAAGGTCGAAGCGCGCATCAAGGATCTGCATACCCGTCTCGCCATCACGGCGACGCAGGAGGATTCATGGGGCAAGGTGGCCCAGGTGATGCGCGACAATGAAGCCACCATGTCCACGCTGATGGAGGCCAGAAGCGGCGGTGCGAAGACCATGACTGCCATCGACGATCTCAAATCCTACGGCCAGATTGCCCAGGCGCACGCCGACGGCATCCAGAAGTTCGCGCCGGTGTTCGGCACGCTGTACGACAGCATGTCGAGCGAACAGAAGGCCAATGCCGATAGCATCTTCCGCGACAGCGGCCGCAAGGCGGCAAAGCGCATGGCCGCCAAGGCCGGTTGATCGGCATTGCCCAATCCCGAGACGCGAAGCCCGGCCCTGCGCCGGGAAATCCCTTCAAGCATGGATGAATCACACATGACACTCTCAACCAAGCAGCGCGGCAACTTGCGCGCCACGGCAGTCAAGCTCGGCATCGGCCTGGCCCTCGCCGCGATGCTCGGCGGTATGGTTTCGTCACCGGCCTCCGCCGATGATCGCGGCCGCGGACGCGGCCACGGCGGCGACCGCGGTGGTTACCACGGACATTGGCGTCACGGTTATGACCGGGGCGACTGGCGCGGCAACGGTTACTACGAGCCCGCCGAGGTTTACGCGCCGCCGCCGGTGTACTACCCGCCGCAGCCTTCGCCGGGCATCAGCCTGTTCTTCCCGGTTCATATTCGATAGTCCGTCTGCCTCGTCCCGCTGCTGAGCCGGTCCAGCCGGTGCGGCAGCGGGCGATGCCGTACAGCTAGTCCATTGCCGCGGCAATGCGCAAAACGCCGTATCCGGAATCACGCGATAGCGGCGCCGGGAAAGTCACCGCAGTCGTCGTGCCGATCGATTGCGCAGGCGCTCCCGAGATGTACTCCACCGTACGGACTGCACTGCAATGCGCCGGTATTCTCGATCGCACTTCCTCTCGCCGCTGCGATACAGCTGATGATCGCCGGCGCATGCGGGAGGTCCAACCAAACGCACGGGAATTATCGATCGTGAAGATACTCTCGCAGCACCGCTTGACCATCGTCGCAATATTGACCCTTGCCGTCTGTACCTGCGTGCAGGCGGCCGAGCAGGACCGCTCTTCCGAAAAGAGCAAGAGCCAGTCTCTCACCAATACCGGCTTCAATTTCATGTTGTCCAAGGACTACGCCGGGGCCAAGCCCTATTTCCAGCGGGCCCTGGAGATCGAGCCGAACCTCGCCATGGCGCACCTCGATCTCGGCGCGGTATACCGGAACACCGGCGATCCGGCCGCGGCAACCGAGCAGTTCAACCTGGCGATTCTCAACGATGTCGAGGCGAACAATTATGCACCGGTGCGGGAAACGACCGATGGCGATGGCGGCACCGTGACCGAGATCGCCAATCGCAATCTGAAAAAGATTCACTAGCCGCTGCTGGAAACCGGAATGACGGCGCCACAGGGCGCCGTTTTCCTGTGCGACAGCCTCGGTCCGGAGACCGCGCCGCGTTTGGCGGAACACCATGGGTGCTGCCAGCGCGATCCTCAAAATGAACCGGCTTGGGTGTGCTGCCGCACGGATCGACGCGGCCGTATCGACCAATCTGCCCGCTGACAGATCACAGCCAAGCGGAGAACTTGACCATGCTTGAAACCATCGCGGTAATCCTGCTCATTTGCTGGGCGCTGGGACTCCTCACCTCCTACACCATGGGAGGTTTCATCCATATCCTGCTGGTGATGGCGATCATCGTGATTCTGGTGCGGGTGATTCAGGGCAGAAGGCTCTAGGCCGTAGCGGCTCGCGGCGCGGCCGTCGACGGCGCTATGTACGCTGACAGACGGACCGCCCCGGGGATCACACGTAAAACATCCCGGCGCGATGAAAGCGGCTCGCACTGCGCCCCGGGTTTCCCGGGAACACGCAGCCTCCGCGACCGACTTCCGCGCTCCGGTTTCATCGACTACGCCAAAGGTCACAACATGAAAACAGCAAATCTCTCAACCCCAATTCTCATCGCCGCCGGTGCTCTGGCCTTGGCCGCCTGCGCCACGGTGCCGCTGCCGCCCAACGATGCCTTCCAGGCCGCCGACATCGCCATTTCCAACGCCGAGAACGATCACGCCGCCGACTATGCGCCGCTGGAGATGCGCACGGCGCACGAGAAGATCAGCGCCGCGCGCGCCGACGCCATGCAGACCGACGAGGTGCAGGTGGCGCAGGCGCGGCCGCTGGCCGACGAGGCGCGTGTCGAGGCGGACCTGGCTTCGGCCAAGGCGCACCTGGGCAAGGCCGAGGCGGTCAACCAGGAGCTGCAGAAGAACAACAGCACCTTGAATCAGGAAATACAACGCGGCTCGGGAGGTTGAGGCATGAACACGATCAAGAATGTCATCCGGTCCGGTTTATACGGCACGACGTTGGGCGCCGCTGCCATCCTGCTCGCCGCCTGCGCGGCCGATGTGGTGAAGGACCCGGGCGTCGCCAAGGCCCGCGCCGAGCTGACCGATCTGCAGTCCGATCCGCGCCTGGCCGGACGTGCGCCGATCGCCATCCATGATGCCGACACGGCGGTGCGCGATGCCGAGGTGCCGCAGACCGATCCGGTGGTGGAGACGCATCTGGTCTACATCGCCGAGCGCAGGGTGCAGATCGCCCGGGCGCTGGCGCAGACCAAGTACGACGAGGATCAGCGCAAGACGCTGAGCGAGCAGAACGGGCAGATCCAGCTCAACGCGCGCACCAATGAAGCGAATGCCGAGAAGCTCAAGAACGACAATCTGCAGGCCCAGCTCGCGGCCTTGCAGGCGAAAAAGACCGACCGCGGCATGGTGCTGACGCTGGGCGATGTGCTGTTCTCCACCGGCCGCTCCGACCTCAAGCCGGGCAGCGTCGAGAACCTCGACCGGCTGGTCACTTTCCTGGGCCAGGCCCCGGACCGCACCGTTCGTATCGAGGGCCATACCGACAACCGCGGCGGCCAGGACATGAACCAGGCGCTGTCGCAGAAGCGCGCCGATTCCGTAGCGCTGTATCTGACCGGCCGCGGCATCTCCAGCAACCGCGTTACCTCAGTCGGCGAAGGCTACAACTCGCCGGTCGCCGACAACAACACCGATGCCGGGCGGCAGGCCAATCGCCGCGTCGAAGTGATCATCCAGGATCCGCCGGCGTAGCCAGTCCTGCTGGCCATCGCCATTCGCCGGCAGGGAAGGCCGGTGTCGGGATCACGGATGATCGGGGCCGCACTGCAAAGTGCGGCCTTTTTTTTGGATAGCGGCGGACGTTGGTCAGCGGCGCGATGGCGATTTGCACAACCGGCGGCGCGTACGCTGTCGCACAGACAGCTGTGGCCAATAGCGCTTAACTCGACACTCCTACTGAGGTGCCTGCTCATGTCATCCAATATTCGTTCACTGACGCTGGCCCTGGCGATGTTCGCCGTGCCGGCAACTTCGTTCGCACAGATCGGCATTTCTATCACCATCGCGCCGCCGGAGCTGCCGGTCTACGAGCAGCCGGTGATCCCGGGCGATGGCTACCTGTGGACGCCCGGTTACTGGGCCTACGGCGACGACGGCTACTTCTGGGTGCCGGGCACCTGGGTCATGCCGCCCACGGTCGGCGTGCTGTGGACGCCGGGATACTGGGGCTGGTCGGACGGCGTCTATGCCTTCAACCGCGGTTACTGGGGCCCCCATATCGGCTTTTACGGCGGCGTCAACTACGGCTACGGCTACGGCGGCGACGGCTACTCCGGCGGACGCTGGAACAACGGCTCATTCGCCTACAACCGCGCGGTGAACAACGTCAATATCAGCAGCATCCACAATACCTACAACGAAACGGTGGTCAACAACACCACCGTCAATCGCGTCAGCTTCAACGGCGGCAGCGGCGGCATCAGCGCCAGGCCGACCGCGGCGCAGCAGTCGTTCGCCCACGAAAATCATGTCGCGCCGACTGCCGCACAGACGCAACATGAGCAGACCGCCCGTGCCGATCCGGCGCAGCGGGATTCCGTCAATCATGGCCATCCGGCCGTGACCGCGACAGCGCGGCCCGGGGATTTCAAGGCGTCCGCCGCTGCTGCAACCAAGACTCCTGCCGAAAACAAGGCGGGAGAGGAAAACAAAGCCGCAGCCGAGAACAAGGCAGGTGCCGAGAACAAAGCTGCAGCTGAGAACAAGGCCGCGACCGAGAACAAGGTAACTGCTGAAAACAAGGCAGCGCAGGAGAACAAAGCGACCGCCGAGAACAAGGCTGGAGTAGAGAACAAGGCAGCGGCTGAAAACAAGGCAACCGCCGAGAACAAGGTACCGGCAAGAACGCCTGCGGCCGCGAATCGCCCTGCGGCTGTTGCCCAGTCGCATCCGGCCGCCCCGGCAAGAACCGCGCAGCGCAGCGCGCCCAGGCCCCAGGCTGCGGCGCCACGTCCGCAGGCTCAGCCCAGGCCGCAGGCGCAGACGCGTCCTCAGCCGGTGGCACGTCCCCAGCCGCAGGCGCGTCCCGAGCAGGCGCCGCGTCCGCAGGCACAGGCACGGCCGCCGGCCCCCCAGGCTCGTCCGCAACCGACCGCGCAGCATGAGGGCGGGCGGGAACCTGAGCATCACTAGCACCGGGATTTTGCCGGTACTGCGTGTGACCTCGCTTGATGATGGATGTGAAGCCTGATTCCTGTCCCGATGCCCTCCGCCGCGATACCGGCTGAGGGCATTGGCGGCGGATTCCCGGCAGCGCGAGGGGAGCGATAACGAATCCCCACTGCGTCAAATGTGCGACAGCGTACAGACGCCGCACACGGTGGGCCGGATAATTTCCGCCGCACCGGGCCAGGGGCGGCCGAGCCTGCCGCATTTCCCGTGCCCCCTCTTGCAATCCCTGCTGCGAGACCGCTTCCACGCCGCTGTAGAGCTATACACGAAGGCCGGTCATGTTAGACAAAGCAAACGGTTCCGCCATTGCCGACGATGCCGGCAAGGTGGATGGGATCAGTGAAGTACGCCGCCAGGAAGCCCTGCTCAAAACCGGCGCCCTGCAGAACGCGATTCTTACCAGTGCCAATTTCTCGATCATCGCCACCGATGAAAAGGGCATCATCCAGCTGTTCAATGTCGGTGCCGAGCGGATGCTGGGTTATCTGGCCGCCGAGGTGGTCAACAAGATCAGCCCCAGCGACATCCACGATCCGCAGGAAGTGATCGCGCGCGCGCAGGCGCTGAGCCTGGAGCTCGCCACGCCGATTACGCCGGGCTTCGAGGCGCTGGCCTTCAAGGCTTCGCGCGGCATCGAGGACAGCTATGAGCTGACCTATATCTGCAAGGACGGCAGCCGCTTCCCGGCCATTGTCTCGATCACCGCGCTGCGCGACGACTTTGGCGACGTCATCGGCTATCTGCTGATCGGCGCCGACAATTCGATCCGCAAGCAAGTCGAGCTGGAGCTGCATGACGCCATGGCGGTGGCGGAAAAGGCCAATCTGGCGAAATCCGATTTCCTTTCGAGCATGAGCCATGAGCTGCGTACGCCGCTCAGCGCCATTCTCGGTTTTGCCCAGCTGATCGAATCCGGCTCGCCCTCGCTGACGGTGTCGCAGAGGCGCAGTGTCGACCAGATCCTCAAGGCCGGGTGGTACCTGCTGGACCTGATCAACGAGATTCTCGATCTGGCGGTGATCGAATCGGGCAAGCTGTCGCTGTCGCTGGAACCGATCTCGCTGGCCGAAGTGCTGAACGAATGCCGCGCCATGATCGAGCCGCAGGCGCAAAAGCGCGGCATCAGCGTGCGCTTTCCATGGTTTGAAGTGCCGTGCTTCGTCAAGGCCGACCGCACCCGCGTCAAGCAGGTGTTGATCAACCTGCTGACCAATGCGATCAAGTACAACAAGGTGGGCGGCGCCGTGGTGGTGGAGTGTGTGGAAAGCGCTCCGGGACGCACCCGCATTTCCGTGCGGGACAACGGCGAGGGCCTGAGCACCGACCAGTTGATGCAGCTGTTCCAGCCGTTCAATCGCCTCGGACAGGAGGCGAGCCTGGAAGAAGGGACCGGCATCGGCCTGGTGGTGTGCAAGCGGCTGATCGAATTGATGGGCGGCGCCATCGGCGTGGAAAGCACGGTCGGCAAGGGCAGCGTGTTCTGGCTTGAATTGAATCTGACCGACGAAAGAGCCATTGTTGCCGACATCGCCGAACCCGTGATTGCGCCCCGGGTACCGATTCGGGCCAATGCGCTGTTGCGCAGCGTGCTCTACGTCGAGGACAATCCGGCCAATCTGATGCTGGTGGAAGATCTGATGGCGCGCCGGCCGGATATCCGCCTGCTCAGCGCGAGGGATGGCATCAGCGGCATCGAGATCGCGCGCGCCTCCCTGCCGGACGTGATCCTGATGGACATCAATCTGCCTGGCATCAGCGGCATCAGGGCGCTGCGCATCCTGGCCGACGATCCGACTACCGCGCACATTCCGGTGGTGGCGCTCAGCGCCAATGCCATGCCCCGCGATATCGAGAAAGGCATGGAGGCGGGGTTCTACCGCTACCTGACCAAGCCGATCAAGGTCAACGAGTTCATGGAAACACTGGACCTGACGCTGGAATTCGCCAAAACCGAAGCAATCCGATTGCGCAAAGAGAAAAAAGCATGATGCTTGCCGCAGCCTATATCCTCAACGCCAAGATCCTGATCGTCGACGATCAGGAGTCCAACGTCGCCTTGCTGGAGCAGTTGCTCGGCGAGACGGGCTACACCGGCGTCGCTTCGACCACGAAGCCGCAGGAGGTCTGCGCGCTGCACCGCAAGAACCGCTACGACCTGATCCTGCTCGACCTGCAGATGCCTGTCATGGACGGCTTCCAGGTGATGGAGGGCCTCAAGACCAATGATGCCGACGGTTATCTGCCGGTGATCGTGCTGACCGCACAGCCGGGGCACAAGCTGCGCGCCTTGCAGGCCGGCGCCAAGGACTTCATCAGCAAGCCGTTCGATCTGGTTGAAGTCAAGACCCGCATCCACAACATGCTGGAGGTGCGGCTGTTGTACAAGATGCTGGAGAGCTACAGCAAGACGCTGGAACAGACGGTGAAGGAGCGCACGGCGGAACTGCGCGAGAGCGAGGCGCGCTTTCGCAGCCTGACCGAACTGGCCTCGGACTGGTACTGGGAGCAGGACGAGAGCGGCAACTTCACCAAGGTGTCCGGTCCGGCGCTGGAAATGCTCGGCGTCCAGGTCGACGGGCTTACCGGAAAGAAAAGTGAGGACCAGGCCAGCGGCTGGAATGAGGCGGAGCGGGAGACGCTGCGGGCCATGATCGAGGCGCGGCAGCCTTTCCTGGACTTCGTGTTCAGCCGCACCGGCGCGGACGGCTCGCACCGGAAATTCCAGGTCAGCGGCGAGCCGATGTTCAACCAGTCCTGCCGTTTCCTCGGCTACCGCGGCATCGGCGTCGAGCTTACCGCCAAGCGGTAGCACACGGGATTGCAAGAGTCCGCCATGGCTTCAGCGCACAGTCCCTATCAGAATCATCTGCTGGCAGCGTTGCCTGCCCCGGAATTCGAGCGCCTGGTGTCCCATCTGGAACTGGTGCCGATGCGGCTCGGCGACACGCTTTACGAGCCCGGCGGCCAGTTGCAGCATGCTTACTTTCCCACCACCGCCATCGTTTCGCTGCTCTATATTCTCGAGTCCGGTGTTTCGGCGGAGCTTGCGGGTGTGGGCAACGAGGGCATGCTCGGCGTGTCCCTGTTCATGGGCGGCAACACAACGCCCAGTTCGGCGGTGGTGCAGACCGCGGGTCACGGCTACCGCCTTCAGGGCAAGCTGCTGAAGGAGGAATTCAATCGTGCAGGGATGATGCAGCGCCTGCTGTTGCGCTATACGCAGGTGCTGGTGACGCAGGTGGCGCAGACCGCCGCCTGCAATCGCTTTCATTCGATCGAGCAGCAATTGAGCCGATGGCTGCTGGCCACGCTCGATCGCCTGCCCGCGAACGAGGTGGTCATGACGCAGGAGCTGGTCGCCAGCGCGCTCGGCGTGCGCCGGGAAGGCGTTACCGAGGCGGCCGGAAACCTGCAGCGCGCCGGCGTCATCAGCTACCGGCGCGGCCATATTTCGGTGATCGAGCGGGACGGCCTGGAGAGTCGCGCCTGCGAGTGTTACGCGGTGGTCAGGAAGGAGTCGGGGCGCCTGCTGTCCGACGTGCAGTAAAGCTGGAGTCGGACATGGGCGGGCAACGAAGGACGGCGTGCGCGGGCTGCCGCAGCCCGGAGGCTGCGGCACGCCACGCCTAGCGCACGTATCCCGATTCGGACGGGTCGACATTGATGCGGATCAGCTTGAGCGAGGTGTCGCCGATGCCGCCGCCGGAGAAGGTGAGGGTACCTTCGCCCTTGTAGTGATATTCCATGCGGTAGTTGTCGCCGCCGAAGTGGAACGGGATGAAGGCTTTTCCGGTCTGGTAGCCCTTCTGGTCGTTGGGCTGGCCGATCAGGTCGGTGACTTCCCTGGAATGCATGCCGACCTGGATTTTCGAGAACTTGCTGCCCGGCGCCGGTGTGCCGACTACGCCACTGCTGCTGGCGGAAGCGGCGGGCTGGGCATCGGTATCGGCATGGACGTAACCGGCGAGCAATACGGCGGAGGCGGCGATGGCGCCGAACAGTTTCTTCACTTGTGTATCCCCATGTTGAAGGCCAAAAAAGTGGCGGCGAAAGTTGACGCTGGAACAAACACATCGACAGATGAAACAGGAAATGTTTTTGCTCATCCCTTCGGTGCTTTCAATCCCTCGAATAATTGCCGTACTGATTGATCGCGGACCGATGGTTCTGGGTGGTACTGTCTGAATTGTCCTCGAAATCTCCATCCTGTCGTGCGGATGAATGGCCGCATTTGTGACGAATGTCACGTTTGATTTGCGGCAGCCCGATGTTTTTGCCAAGCGCGACACCTGACCAGTACTGAAAGTACTAGTCGTAACCAAGAAATGGGGCTGCGTCCGGTGCTGGCGCGGGCGGCAGATCCCGCAGAGATTAGCTGCTGCGGGGGCAGGCAGGCAACGGAGGTGCTCGCCCGGGCGGGTTCGGCTAAGCGGTGCGCGTGGGTGCGTTACGCCTGGCCCAAGCGGCATTTGCGGGTGATGTCGGGTTGTGTGTCTTGCCGTGGATACTGGTGAAGTGCACGCGAATGAGCCAGTAGATCATCAATACGATGACGGTCAGGATCGGCAGCAGGTAGAGGTGCGTCTGGATGATGAGCGGCGGCAGATGGTTCTGCTTGCCCAGAAACAGGGAGGTGACGGCGATCAGCAGAGCAGTGCACATGCGCCAGAGATGACGCGCGATGCGCGAGGCACCGGCAACGCCGCCGCGGATCAGGACGCGGATGTCCAGGGACGCAGCAAGCAAGGCGACGGAGCCGAAGACGAAGTAGGCGGCGGTGGGCGCTCCATCCTTTGCCATGCCTGTGCCGTTGGCGGCTTCCCAGCCGAGGATCAGGGCGGCTGCCGCATCGGCCAGGGCGACCAGCAGGAGGCCGCGTTCCAGCCGGCCGCTTTGCCCGGCCTTGCGCACCATGGTCAGCCAGGCGCTGGCAACCAGGTAAAAGGTGAGGGTGCCGACGACCAGGTTCATGGTTTGCGATTTCAACAGCGCCAGCCCGGCGGCGCTGGCCGACATGCAGAGCATGGCGACGAAGAAGATGTTGCCGGCCACGCGATGCGGGTGGGTGCCCTTGCGCGAGAACAGTGCCGCTGCGCCGGCGAGCAGCCCGGTAAGGGCGCCGGCGATGTGCAAGGCCAGCAGGGGGGAGTTGGTCATGGTGGTGCTCCAGTGCAGCGCCTGGTGAGCGGCGGTCGGCTCAAGGGGCTTCGAGTTTTTGCAGCATCCGCACGGCGTTGCGGTTCTTCGGATTCAGCTGCAGGGATTTGCGGTAGTTGGCGATGGCCTGCGGCCGGTCGCCGTCGTCCATGTAGGCTTCGCCCAAGCTGTCGTAGGCATTGCCGGATTGCGGATAGGCTTCGGTGTTGAGCTGGAAGATGCGGATGGCGTTGTCGAGCTGGCCCACATGAATGAGGTGGTAGCCGAGGCTGTTGAGCTCGTCCTCGTCGAAGTTGTAGGCGGCGGGGGCGGCGTTCTTGAACTCGCGGTATTGCCGGATGGCGGCGTCGGCGCCGCCGGAGGCGATGGTGGTGGTGAGCGTAGCGGCGATGGAGGTACGCGGGTCGAAGGCCACCTTGATGGTGGGCAGCCATATGCTCATGGCCGCTCCGGCAATGCCGGTGCCCATGGCCAGGGTCAGCACGAACAGGCCGGCGGCCATGGCGATGCGGCCGGGGGCGCGGGCGCGGTCCTGGGTGCGCAAGTAGAGTTCGAGCACGGCCAGGGGCAGCAGGGATTGGGCGAAGGCGAGGCCGGTGAGGAAGGGGCCCTGGAAGGTAGTCGGATCAAAGCCGAAGGGACCCTGGAAGATGAGGAACGACAGCATCAGGCCGACGCGGAAGAACCAGACGCCGCTGACCACCAGGAACAGGCGCAGGGCCCAACGGCGATGGGTCCTGAAATCGCGGGCGATGGCGTAGCGCAGGGCCATGGCGGCGCAGAGCAGGATGAGGACGGCGTTGAGGCTGACCGCGAGGTGCTGGGGCAGGTCGCCGATGATTCCGCCGCGGATCCACACCAGGTAGAGGGCGGCCGTGCTGGTGGTGAAGGCGCTGAGGATGTAGAGGCGGCCGTTCCAGCGATGGAAGACGGGCGCGCGGGCGCGCAGCTGCGGGATCAGCTGCAGGGTGCCGCTGGCGGTGATCACCGCGGCGAGCAGGATGTGGATGGCCAGCGCGGTGTTGCCGATGCTGTCGCCGGGGATGTAGCCGTGGTAGAGCGGGCGGTTCCAGCGGGGGAAGTCGCCGGTCAGGGCGGAGCCGCCGTAGAACGAGATGATGTGCACCACCATGAGCCACTGGCCGATGAAGGCCACGGCGAACCAGAGGCCGGCCGCCATCCTGAGCGCGCTGCTGCTGAACGGAAGCCGCCGCGAACCGCGGCGCGACGTTGCCGCGGCGGTGGGCCTGGCCTGGTCGGGCGGCGACAGGATGTTGGTGGCTTGGTGGTTCATTGCGTAATCCCCCCGGACTTGTTCCTGGAATGCGTTCAGGGCTGAACGGTGGCGGCCTGCCAGTCGCGCAGGCGGAATTGCGGGATGACGAGCTGCCTGGAGAAATGGGCTTCCGGCTGGTAGACGCTGATCAGGATTTGCGCGTCGCGCAGTTGTGTCTTGTCGATCGGGTAATGCACCGCACCGGATGGATCAAGTAGTGGCAGCTCGGTGTCGGAGTGCTCGAAGGGGTCCACCGAGAATTGCAAGGGGGCGGGCGTGTAATCCAGCTCGCAATCGAACTTTTCGGGATTGCGCCGGGCGCCGGCCGCTTGCTCGAGAACCATCGAAATGCAGGGCGGCACATTTCCGGCTGCGCGGCAGCTGACTTCAAGCGCCGCGCCTTCGTCGTCGATTCTGCTGGCGCAGTAACCGGCCTCGGTCTGACGCTGTTCGCGGCTCAGCACGGGCAGGGGCGGCAGCGCATGCGGCCGCAGCAGGGTCAGCGAGTATTCCAGTTCCAGACGCAGGGTCTGATCGCCCGCCTGCTGCATGACTTCCGCCGGAATCTCCAGGCTCTGGTCGGGTAGGGCTGATCCATCGGCGTTGCCGGGGTAGGGCAGGTCGAAGACGTGGCCGGTGCCGCGGTAAAGGGTGTGGCCTTCGGCATCGACCAGGCGCAGGGCGGTGTGATCGACGTGCAGGATCAGGCCGGCTGGCAGGCCGGAGAAGCGCAGGGGGAGGAGGATTGTCGGGGAGTCATCTTCGTCCGCCGGCTTTATCTTGAGTTTTTTTCCGGATTCATTTTCCTTGCGTACCTTCTCACCCGAATCCTCGGTCAGTAGTTGGAGATCCGCATGGATGGCGTCGGCATGCCGGGACGGATCGAAGGCGAGGGTGATGGAGCGGGCCACATCCGGATTGGCGGAAAACCACTGCTGGATGGCGAAGGCCGGCCGCCACGGCAGGTCCGGGGTAAACATGAATACCAGGAATCCGCCGATGAAGAGCAGGCGCGCGCGGCGGGTGTCGCGGCGGAAGTATTGCAGCGCCAGGACGCCGGCCGTCACCAGCAGCAGGACCAGCTGGCTCAGGAGTTGCCCGATCCAGGCCACGCCGGTGCCGTCGGTGACGTGGTCGAAATCGAAGCTCTGAGTGAAGGGATAGAGGATCGCCAGCACCAGCAGGCGCACCAGCAGCAGGCTGAAGAAGGCGGCGAGCGTGCCGAGAATGGCTTCGGTCACACTCCTGGTCAGCGCCGCGATGGCCATCACCGGCAGGCTGAATATCAGCGCGCAGGCGCAGTTGCTGAGCAATGCGGTGCTCAGGTTGGGGCCGAAGGGGAAGCCCCCGGCGAAGCCGCGCAGCAGATTCGCCGCGAAGATGGGGCCATGGATCAGCAGCGCTACCAGCAGCAGTTTGGACAGCAGCAGGTCGCGGCGCCGGATCGGCCGTACCAGCCAGTCCTGGTCGACGCCGGGAATCGCGTCCTGCTGTACGGCGAGGACGATCAGCAGGACCATGGTAACGACCAGGCCCAGCGTGACTAGCGCGCAGATGGCCTGCAGCCCTTCGCCCGGGGCAAAGGGGTCGGCGTGGTAGCGCAGGGCGGCGAGCAGCAGCTGGCCGGCGGCGCTGGCAATGCCCAGCGGCCATAACAGCTTCCAGTCCTTGCTGAAGATATGCCAGACCATGGCGAGCGGGGCGGACCAGGAAGGTAAGGGGCAGGTGCTCACTGGATCGCTCCATCGCGCGCCGCGCGGGCCAGGGTGGTGAATACCGCGCGCAGCGGCATCGGCTCGGCGTCGATGTGCCGCACCGGTCCGAGTAGGGCGCGGATGCGCTCGCCCAGGCTGTCTTCGGAGTAGCGTGTATCGACGAAGCTGAGGACATTGCCGAAGGCGCGCGGCTGCAGCCACTCCTTCGGCAGGTTCGCCGGCACGGCGGCGGGATGTTCCAGGGTGACGCGCACTTCGCGCAGGCGGGCGCCGAGGTCGCTCATCGATTCCTCGATCAGCATGCGGCCGGCGTCGATGAAGCCGACATGGGTGGACAGGCTTTCGATCTCGCCCAGCTCGTGCGAGGAGATCAGCATGGTGACGTCGCCGGCCTCGAGCAGCAGGCCTTCCATGAATTCCTCGCGGACCAGGGGGTCGAGGCCGCTGAAGGGCTCGTCGAGGATCAGCAGCCTGGGCCGGTACGGCAGGGCGCAGGCCAGTGCCACCTTGATGCGCATGCCGTGCGACAGCTCGCCGATGCGGCGCTTGAGCGGAAGCTGCAGGCGCTTGCAGATCGAGGTTTCGAGGGCGCGGTCCCAGTCCGGATAGAACGGCCGCAGGTATTCGAGGTAGTCGCCGACGCCGAGGCGGCGGGGCAGGGCCTGGTTTTCCGAGACGTAGCCGATCTGCGCCAGGATCTCGGGAGACAGGCGCCGCGTATCGACGCCCATCACGCTGGCGGTGCCGCGCGAGGGTTCGAGCATGTTCATCAGCAGCTTGATGGCGGTGGTCTTGCCGGCGCCGTTGGCGCCGATGAGGGCGTAGGCGCTGCCTTCAGGCACGGCGAGGCTGAGGCCTTGCAGGGCATCGATGCGGCCGAAGCTTTTCCACACCTTGTCCGCTTGCACCACTGTGGCGGTTGTCATTTCCGTCTGGCCTCCGGGGCCTGGTCCAATGCTTTCCACTGCGCTTCGATGGTCTTGAGCAGGTCCGGCAGCTCGACCCCGACGCGCTTGGCTTCCACCACCAGCTGCTCCACTTCCTGCTGCAGCAGCCGCTTGCGGTCGCTGGCGCGCACCTCGGGCCGCTCGGCCACCACCGTGCCAATGCCGGGGCGCGATTCCAGCCAGCGCTCCTGAATCAGGTACTGCACCACCTTGTGCGCGGTGTTCGGATGGATCTTCAGCTCCGCCGCCAGCGCGCGCACGGAGGGAAACGCCTGCCCCGGCTGAAACTCGCCGCTGACGAAGGCCTTTACCGCCGCAAACACCACCTGGTCGAAGATCGACTGGCCCGGCTGGAGGTTGAAGCGCAGAGGTGTCATACGCATACTGTGACACGTGTGCGGGCGGTGTCAAGCCCCTTCGTCCGCCGAGATTTGCGGGGCCTGGAATGGAATGCGGGATTCGGTCCGGTTAGGACGAAGCTGTGTGCTGGCTATCCCAAGCGGCCGATATACCGTGCCAGCTGCCGGTTCTCCGGCCTGGAAGTTCGCCGGGCTAATTGCAGCTGGTTCGTGGTGCGTCGATGCGCTGGCCCCTCGATACGCCGCGCTGCGCGCGGCACTCGGGGCGAACGGAGTTCGTGTTGCTTTTCCAGTAACGGCTGATATCCCGCGCTTTTGGAAGCGCGGGACATTCGGCTGCGATCTATGAAGCTTCGACGGCGGTTCGCGATGCTTTGCTGCGCGGCTGCTGCGTGCGGACAGGCTGCACGACGGCGCGCTTGTCCTGCTTGCGGGTGAAGCTGAGTACGCCATCCTCAATCGGCGCGTAGCGCAGGATCGGCACGTCGCGCACGTAGTCCTGCACGATTTTCCACGGGCGCTTGCGGCCCTGCTTGGGCAGCTGGTCGATGGCGCGGCGGATGTAGCCGGAGTTGAGGCCGCCCATGACGGTGTCTTCGGTGCGGCTGTTGTCGCGGTCGCGGGGGGTGACTTCGGCGTAGCCCTTCTTGTCCATGTGCCGGAGCAGGCGGCAGACGTACTCGCTGGCGATGTCGGCCTTGAGCGTCCACGAGGCGTTGGTGTAGCCGATGATGATGGCGGCGTTGGGCACACCTTCGATCAGCACGCCCTTGTAAGTCATGCTGTCGCTGGGGAGGTAGCGCTTGCCGTCGACCTCGACGCGGATGCCGCCGAGCAGCTGCACATTGAGGCCGGTGGCGGAGACGACGATGTCGGCCGGCAGCTCGGCGCCGGACTGGAGCTTGATGCCGGTCTTGGTGAAGGTCTCGATCTGGTCGGTGACGACTTCGGCCTTGCCGTGGCGGATGGCCTTGAACAGGTCGCCGTTGGGCACGACGCAGAGGCGCTCGTCCCAGGGGTTGTAGCTGGGGGTGAAGTGGCGCATGTCGGCGTTCTTGCCGAGCTGTTTGCGCACGGTGGCGAGCAGCAGGCGGCGCACGACTTTGGGACGGCGGCGTGACAAGGCGTAGAGGAAGCGCTGCAGGTTGATGTTGCGGGTGCGGGCCAGGCGGTAGACCAGCATGTCCGGCAGGAAGCGTTGCAGGCGCGAGGAGATGGGGTCGATCGCCGGCACCGACAGGATGTAGGTGGGGGAGCGCTGCAGCATGGTGACGTGGGCGGCCTTGCCGGCCATCGAGGGGACCAGGGTGATGGCGGTGGCGCCGCTGCCGATGACGACGACGCGCTTGTCCTGGTACTCCAGGTTCTCCGGCCAGTGCTGCGGATGGATCAGCTGGCCCTTGAAGGCTTTCTGGCCCGGAAACTCCGGCTGGTAGCCGGCGTCGTAGTTGTAATAGCCGGTGCAGCCCATCAGGAAGTTGCAGGTGAAGCGCTGCGGCTCGCCGCCCTCTTCGCGTTGGGCGGTGAGAGTCCAATAGCCATCTTCGCTGGACCAAGAGGCGGCGGTGACCTTGACGCCGAAGCGGATGTGCCGGTCGACGCCGTATTGCTCGGCCGTTTCGCGCACGTACTTGCGGATGGAGGGGCCGTCGGCCAGGACTTTCGGCTCGGTCCAGGGGCGGAAGTTGAAGCCGAAGGTGTACATGTCGGAATCGGAGCGGATGCCGGGATAGCGGAACAGGTCCCAGGTGCCGCCGATGGCGTTACGCCGCTCGAGGATGGCGTAGCGCTTGCCGGGGCACTGGCGTGTGAGGTGGCAGGCGGCGCCGATGCCGGAGATGCCGGCGCCGAGGATGAGGACGTCGAAGTGTTGGGCTTGCATGCGGGATCTGTTCCGATGGCTCTGGTTCAGGCGGCGGCCTGGTAGGGGGCGGTGAAGCGGTCCATGCCTTCGAGGTACTGGCGGTTGTCGTGGTCCCAGGGGTGGAAGCGCGGACGGAAGTAGTCGGCCCAGGGGCCGACCAGGCCGATCAGGGTGCGCTCGCGGGTGAAGCCGTAGCGGATGAAGGAGCGCCAGCCGGAGAGGTTGGTCAGTCGGCGCTGGGAACGCAGTACGCGCAGGTAGTAGGGCGTGGCGAAGGACCAGAAGATGATGGTGGCGAAGACCAGGGTGCCGGTGCGCACCACGTAGGCGCGCGGGCCGCGGCCCATGACGGTTTCCCATACGTCGAAGGCGACGGACTTGTGCTCGGTTTCTTCCAGGGCGTGCCAGCGCCACAGCGCGGCGTAGTGCGGTTCGGTCCCTTCGAGGACGCTGGGCTTGCTGAGCAGGGCATCGGCGAGGATGGCGGTGAAGTGCTCCAGGGCGATGGTGGTGGAGAGTTGCAGGCTCGGCGCCAGATGCCGCTGCAGGAAGCCGAGGAAGCGGGCGACGGTGCGCTCCATGCCCACGGTCTGCGGGATGGCGGCGAACAGGGCTTCGTTGTATTCCTGGTGCTCGCGGCCGTGCATCGCTTCCTGGCCGATGAAGGCGGTGACGGCCTGCTTCAATTCCGGATCGGTGATGCGGTCGCGGTAATGACGCACGCTGTCCATGAAGAAGCGCTCGCCCACCGGGAAGAACAGCGACAGGGTGTTCATGAACAGGCCGATGTGCGGGCCGCCGGCTTCATGCCAGTCGACGATGCGGTCGGCCGGCAGCCTGAATTTGAGGTTGCGGCGCACCGGCAGCACGGCGGGGGCGGCGCTGCTCTTTTTGCTGTTGTGGGGCGTGCTCATGGTTCTGTTCTCCTTCCTGTTGCGACGCTTCGTGTGTACAACTGTCCACTTACGGAATGTAGACGAGTGTCCACATTAGTGTCAACATGGATTCACGCAGGACTTTCGCAAAGACGGTTCAACACTTTGAAATGAAAGACGATTCTGACAAGATTCCAGGCAAGGTGAGCGGCATGGGGCGTGGCGTAGGCGGCCGGCAGAAGCTGATCGAAGCGGCGCTGCATCTGGCTTCGTCCACGCACAGCCTGGCTTCACTGGGCCTGCGCGAGGTGACACGCTACGCGGGGCTGGCGCCGAATGCGTTCTATCGCCACTTCAGGAATTTCGACGAGCTGGGCCTGGCGGCGGTGGAGCTGCTCGGCGGGGAGTTACGGCGCGGCTTGCGCGAGCGGCGGCTGCGGCGGCGCGAGGGGCGCGGCGGCCCGGCGCAGATCACCGGCCGCGACGAGGTGATGCGGCTGGGCCGCGAGATCGTCAGCCAGTCGGTGGCCCTGGTGCTGGAGTTCGTGCGCGAGCATCGCGTGGCTTATATCGTCGGCATCCGCGAGCTGCACGGCAGCTCGCCGGTGATGCGCCAGGCGCTGCAACGTTTGATGGAGGAGTTCGCCGTCGACATGGCCGAGGACATGCAGACGGTGCTGCGCCTGCCGGGCCTGGATGCGGCGACGCTGCTGGAGATTTCGCGCCAGGTGATCCGGCAGATGAGCTTCTTCTCGATGGATTACCTGGAGCATCCCGAACAGCGCGAGGCGATCCGCGAGCAGGCGGAGCGTTTCATCATGCGGATGTTTGCGGGGGAGTTGGCGATGCAGGCGTCAGCACAGATGGCGGGGACTGCGAGCAAGGGTCGGCGCGGTGCGGGTGCGGGCGGTTGATGGGAAGCTAGTGGCGATCTAGGGCAGGCTGATTCCGCCAAGCTATGGCGGCCCATCTCCAGCTACGGGGAGCGCCTTTGGGTTACCGGGAGTGGGCCGAGAGCGGGCTTGCGGCGCTGGCGCAAGCGGATGCCGCGACGGCATCGCCGCGGCAATTCGCCCGGCGCGATCAGTGCAGGGTGTCGAGGCGTGCGCGCATCGCCCTGATCGCTGCGTGGCGCTGCCGCGCGCCATCGCGCTGTCGTTCGAGCATGGCGTGAATCTCCGGCGGCGTGTCCCAGTGGCTCACCGCATCGTCGAAGCGCAGGTCGGCCTCGCGCTCATCGCTCTCGACGCGGTCGAGGATCATGGCTTCGTTGCGCCCTTCGACCAGGGCGTTGAGATGCATGAAGGCGCGGTGGACGGTGCCGTCGAAGGTGCCCAGGCCCTTTGGATGGCCGCCCAGCTTGTGCACGGCGTCCTGCATTTCGTGCACCGCCTCGGTGAAGAAATGCGAATACTCCAGCAGCGATTGCTTCAGCTCGGCGTGATGCGCTTCCGAGGCAGCGGCGCGCAGGGCGCTTTCGCCGTTCCTGGATGTGACGATCAAGCGATTGAGCAGGGTGATGGTGTCCAAATCGTTCATGACATGCCCTCCTGACCAGACAGGTTACCCGTCCGGCGCATGCCAGAACTCCGCCACCTGAGGTTGCAACATGCGCAGCGGAGTGGCATGGCAGGGCGGCTCTCCCAGACTAGCGCAATGCGGCGGCGAGGGCCAGCGTTGCGCGCTCAAGCTCAGGTGGCGCCGGCGGCCATCCGCCGAAAGTCCAGAATTTGCAGGCTTTCCATGGCCTTCTGCTGCCCGCGCGCTGCGCGTGCGCGTCGAAGGCCGGCTGCTGTTCAGTGGCAGCCCGCAGAACCTTGCGGGTCAATTCGGTGGCATTATTGATGGAGTTTTGGCGGAACAATATATTGACGAGTCAGGCGAATGGTGAGCCGCGCAGGTGCAGCAGAGTTCTGTTGCAATTGATCCGTTCAACAGGCGTCAGGCCGCAGAAGCAACATCCCTTTTGCCATGACTGCACATCGGAGGTCAGATGAAACGAGTCACTGGCATCGGCGGCATCTTCTTCAAGGCCAAGGATGCTCCATCGCTGCGAGCCTGGTACAAGCGGCACCTGGGAATCGATGTCCAGGTCTGGGGCGGAGCCGCGTTCAGCTGGACCGACGCCGAGGGCAAACCGTTTGCGGGCACCACTGCGTGGTCCATCGGTTCGCAGGAAGGCGATCAGTTTGCGCCGAGCTCCGCTTCCTTCATGGTCAATTACCGGGTGGACGACCTCCATGCCCTGGTCAAGGCTTTAAAGGACGAAGGCTGCAATGTGCTCGAGAAGATCGACGAATCCGAGTATGGGAAGTTTGGCTGGGTCATCGATCCGGAGGGAAACAAGGTCGAGCTGTGGGAGCCGCCTCAAGGCCAATGAGCAGGCTCGTCACTCATGGCGGTGAACTGGTGGAAGATCGTCCCGCATGAACGGACATAGCGAAGACCGGGTGATGATCGGCGCGGAGGAAACCGCCCGGCGCAACCCGATGCGGCCGCCGGACACCTTGCCGCGCAACTTCGGGGCCGCGCTGGCGGTGTTCTGGAGGCATCCCAGCCCGCAGCTGATCAGTGCCTTCATCCTGGCTTTCGGTATCTGGCGCGCGGCCATGGCGCCATTCGGGTGGAAGGATGCGGTGGTGGCGCTGGCGGTCATCGCCTACTTTCCGTTCAACGAGTGGCTGATTCACGTCCACATGCTGCATTACAGGCCGCGCCGGGTGTTCGGCCGCACGATCGACTTCTACCTGCCGGTGACGCACCGCCGTCATCACGCCGATCCCTGGAACCTGCGCTGGGTGTTCATCCCGCGGCATGTGCATGCGCTGACGCTACCCGCCGTGGCCTTGCTGTTGTGGGCGCTGTGGCCCTGGAAGGCGCTGGTCCTCAGCGGCGAAGCGACCTATCTGCTGCTGGGCCTGCATTACGAGTGGGTGCACTACCTGGCGCATATTCCCTGGTGTCCGGACATCGGCCACTATCAGAGGCGGGTGCGCGAGCACCGGTATCATCACTTCCGCAACGAGAACTACTGGTGGGGCGTATCGATGGGTAGCGGCGATCGCTTCTTCCATACGGCGCCGGCGGTGGAAGACATTGGCCGCTCCGGCACCACCAGCACGCTGGGGCTGGGCGAGCAGCGCGGCGCGGGCACTACGCGCGGGGCGGCTGAAAAGTGAACGCTTAGCGCCGCGGGTGCTGAGCGGATTACGCTGCTGCTTGTCTGGCGGCCCAGCGGCGATACTGGCGCGTGCGGAGCTTGACCCTGATCTGCTGACGAATCAGCGTCCAGATGGGTGAAATCTCCGGCTTCGGCCGGCGGCCCTGGCTGAGCCGGATCAACTGGGCCTTCACCATGGCCATGACCGCCGCGGCGCCCACGACCTTGTTCTTGAAATTGACGGGGCGCAGCACCGGCGAGAGCTCGGCGCCGCTTTGCCATTGCCGCGGAAGCCCCGGCTCGATCGCCAGGGCCGTCGCAATTCCGGCCATGGCGATGCCGCTGCCGACGACCAGTTCAGCGACCGCACGCCGGCGAATGCCGCCGGTCACCATCAAGGGCACGCGCGCCACCTGCGCGATGTCCTTGGCGAATTCCAGGAAGTAAGCTTCCCTGGCCAGGGTGCGGCCGTCCCGCGCTTCTCCCTGCATGGCCGGCGCCTCGTAACTGCCGCCGGATAGCTCGATCAGGTCCAGGCCGAGACCATTGAGCATCTGCACCACACTGGAGGCATCCTCGGCACTGAAGCCGCCTCTCTGAAAATCCGCCGAATTCAGTTTGACGGCCACGGCGAAGCCGGGCGAAACGGCCGCCCGCACGGCCTTCACGATCTCGATCAGCAGGCGCGCGCGGTTTTCGATGGAGCCGCCCCATTGATCCTGGCGCTTGTTCGAGATGGGAGAGAGGAACTGACTCAGCAGATAGCCGTGGGCGGCATGGATCTCCACGCCGGTGAAGTTGCTTTGTTCCGCCAGTTGGGCCGTCCTCACGAAGCGGCGCTGCACTTCGGCAATATCGCTCTCGGTCATTTCCTTGGGGACCGAAAAATTCTTGGAGAACCCGCCCAGGTCCAGCGCCACTGCCGACGGCGCCAAGGTCTGCTGCCCGAGTGCGGCGAGCATTTGCCTGCCGGGGTGATTGATCTGCATCCACACCTGCGCGCCATGGGAGCGCGCGGCCTGTGCCCAGCGTTTGAATTTTTCGAGATGGCTGTCGTTTTCCAGAACGACCCCGCCGGGACCGGTCATGGCCCGGCCGTCCACCATGACGTTGCCGGTCAGGATCAGTCCGGCCTGGCCCTCGGCCCAGCTCCGATACAGGCGGATCAGCGCTGCGGACGGCGCCTGGTCCGCATCCGCCATGTTTTCTTCCATCGAGGCCTTGGCCAGGCGATTGGCGATGATGGCGCCGTTGGGTAGGGTGAGAGGGGCGAACAGCGTCATCTGGGGCTCCACGGCTGGAATCTTCAAATGCTATCCTTAAAGTTAACTTTAATGTCAAGCACGCGGAAGGCCGAACCATGAAGATCGGCGAGTTGGCGGAACGTACCGGGCTTGCGCCCTCGAAAATCCGTTTCTACGAGGCGCAGGGGCTGATCTCCCAGGTGAAGCGCCAGGCCAATGGCTACCGCGAATATCCGCAGCAAGCCGCTAAGGTGCTCGAGATCATCATCACGGCACAGGCCGGCGGCTTTTCCCTGGACCAGATACGCCATCTGCTGCCGCTATCCGGCATGGAGAAGTGGAACAAGGAGGAGTTGCTCGCCACCCTGAAGCACAAGGTTGCCGAGATTGAACTGCTGCAAAAGCGCTTGCGGCAGAACAAGGCCAGGCTGCTCGAAGTGATCAGGCAGACGGAAAAATCGGGCCTGCCTTGTGCGGAAAACGCGGAGCAGGTGATGAAGAAGCTGACGCCGCTGGTGCGTCAGCGCGCCGCCTCACGCCGCTGACGGGGCGTTGAAGCCGGCAGCTACTTCGCCCGCTTTGGCTTTGCCTTGCGGCCGGATGTATTGAGGGCGATCGCGGCGCGGATCAGCGTCTTGAACGCGGCCGCGTCGACCTGCTCTCCCTCATGGATGTCGATGGCGCGCCGGGTATTGCCGTCGAGGCTGGAGTTGAAGAGTTTGGCTGGGTCTTTCAGCGAGGCGCCCTTGGCGAAGGTCAGCTTCACGATGGCCTTGTAGGATTCGCCGGTGCAGATGATGCCGTCGTGCGACCACACCGGAGTGCCCATCCACTTCCACTCCTCCAGGACGTCCGGATCCGCTTCCTTGATGAGCCGGCGCATCCGGCTCAGGGTCTCTCCGCGCCAGTCGCCGAGATCGGCAATTCTGTTGTCGATCAGCGCGAATGCTGGCTGGCCCCCGGCCGAACCTGACTTTTTCATGTTCTCCTCCTGAAGCTTCCAGACTGTTGCGGATTTTGGGGCAGACCTTTCCCTACGCTCCGGGGTTTAGAGGCCAAAGCGCTTCGTATATTCGGCGTACAGGCGCGGCCAACCGAATTTCATCGCTTCGCCGCCGACGATGCGCCCAATGGGATCATCGGCAACGAGCCGATCGAGCACGTCGAGGCAGATATGCCAGCCGGCCGCACCCATCGCGATGAAGCCGCGATCGATGTTGTGCCACAGGGTGAGGCGCGTGCCGCCGCCGTACGATTCCAGTTGCCAGCGCAGATCGTTGTCGCCCCAGCGGTATTCGAGCAGGTGCGGCGCCTCGGCGCGCGTCACCCGCGTCTCCGAGATCTGCGGTGTCGGCATTCCGACCGTGGAAAGCGTGACGGGGCCGACGGCGGCGAGGTTGCGATCGGCATCGAACGGCGCCCATTCGCGCAGGTTGGCGGGATCGGTCAGGGCTTTCCAGACTTTCTCCGGGGAATGGCGTAGTTCGCGGACGACAATGAGCGTCCACTTTTCGCCTTCCTTGTGGATTTCGGCGGCGGCGGCGGAGCCCGGCAGGTATGCGTCGCGCTTGCTCATCGCTTCTTATCCTTGCGGCGTGGGGGAGGATCCATCTGGTCGAGATGGCGTTCGAGTGCATCGACGCGGGCCGACCAGTAGCGGCGGAACGGAGTCAGCCAGGCGTCGATCTCCATCAGCGGCTCCGGCTTGATCCGGTACAGGCGCCGCTGCGCGTCAATGCGCGCTTCCACGAAGCCGGCTTCCCGCAGCACCCGCAGGTGCTTTGAAACCGAGGGTTGCGACAGGTTCAGCTGTTCCTCGATATCGCCTACGGACCGCTCCGAGGATGCGAGCAGGCTGAGGATAGCGCGACGGCTTGGCTCGGCGATGATGGCAAAGTTTGATTCCATGATGAGTATATAACTAGTAAAGTATATTAGTGTCAAGGCATGTACATGCTCCTGGCGAGAATTCTGCGGTGGAGCAGCAGGTAGGCGACGGGCAGGACGATCATCGACAGCAGCGGCGCGGTGATCATGCCGCCGACCATCGGCGCGGCGATGCGCCGCATGACCTCGGAGCCGGTGCCGCCGCCGAACATGATCGGCAGCAGGCCGGCGACGATCACCGCCACGGTCATCGCCTTGGGCCGCACCCGCAGCACCGCGCCTTCCGCGATTGCTGCGATCAGGTCGCTTTCCGAGTTGAAACGACCTTGCTCCTGGCGCTTGCGGATGGCGTTGTCGAGGTAGATCAGCATCACTACTCCGAATTCCGCCGCCACGCCGGCCAGGGCGATGAATCCGACCGCCGTGGCGATGGAGAAGTTGTACTCCAGCAGATACAGCAGCCACAGGCCGCCGACCAGGGCAAACGGAAGCGTGCCCATGATCAGCGCCGCCGTGCCGAAGCTGCGGAAGGTGAGGTACAGCAGTACGAAGATGATGGCCAGGGTGAACGGAATCACCAGCTCCAGTTTTTTGGCTGCACGCTCCAGGTATTCGAACTGCCCGGACCAGGCGATGGAATAACCCGGCGGCAGTTCCACCCGGTCGTGCACTGCCTTCTGCGCATCGCGGACGTAGGAGCCCAGATCACGGCCGGAGATATCGACGTAGACCCAGCCGTTGAGTCGCGCGTTTTCGCTGCGCAGCTGCGGCGGCCCGTCGGTGACGACGAGGTCCGATACGGCACCCAGGGTGGTGGTGGCGCCGCCCGCGGTGACGATGGGCAGGGTGCGCAGCTTGTCCACCGAATCGCGCAGTTCGCGCGGATAGCGGACGTTGATCGGAAAGCGCTGCAAGCCTTCCACCGTCTCGCCGATGTCCTCGCCGCCGATGGCCAGGGCCACCGCCTGCTGCACGTCGGCCAGGCTCAGGCCGAAGCGGGCTGCCCGCAGCCGGTCGATATGCACTTCGATGTAGCGGCCGCCCTCCACCCGCTCGGCGTAGGCGGAGCGGGTGCCCGGCACGGTCTTCAGCACGGCTTCGACCTGTTCGCCGATGTGCTCGATGACTTTCAGGTCCGGCCCGGCGATCTTCACGCCGACCGGGCTCTTGATGCCGGTGGAGAGCATGTCGATGCGGTTGCGGATGGGCTGGACCCAGAGATTGGACAAGCCGGGAATGTTGAGGGCGGCGTTCATCTTGTCGATCAGTTCTTCCTGGCTTAAATGGCTGGGCCATTCGGACTGCGGCTTGAACTGGATGGTGGTCTCGAACATCTCCTGGCCGGCCGGGTCGGTGGCGCTTTCGGCGCGTCCGGCCTTGCCGAATACCCGCTTCACTTCCGGAAACTGCATCAGGATCTTGTCGGTCTGCTGCAGCAGCTGGGTCGCCTTGTCCGCGGACAGGCCGGGCAGCGCCGAGGGCATGTACAGCAGGTCGCCCTCGACCAGGGGCGGCATGAATTCGCTGCCGAGCCTGGCGATGGGGATCGCGGTGAGGAGGAGCAGCAGTCCCGCCGCGGCCAGCGTGACCCAGGGATGGCGCAGTACCGTGTCGAGCAGTGGCCGATAGAGGGCGATCAGCATGCGGTTGACCGGATTGCTGCGCTCGTCCGGGATGTGGCCGCGAATGAAGTAGAACATCAGCACCGGGATCAGCGTCACCGACAGGCCGGCCGCCGCCGCCATCGAGTAGGTCTTGGTGAAGGCCAGCGGCCCGAACAGCTTGCCTTCCTGCGCTTCCAGGGTGAATACCGGCAGGAAGCTCAGGGTAATGATGAGCAGGCTGAAGAACAGGGCGGGGCCGACTTCGGCCGCCGCCGCGCCGATGATGCTCAGCTGCTCGCCGGAGCTTGGCTTGCGCCCCGGGTTGGCGTGGTTCCAGGCTTCGACGTGCTTGTGCGCGTTCTCGATCATCACCACGGCGGCGTCGACCATGGCGCCGATGGCGATGGCGATGCCGCCCAGCGACATGATGTTGGCGTTGACGCCTTGCCAGTTCATCACGGAGAAAGCCGCCAGCACGCCCAGCGGCAGGCTGACGATGGCGACGAAGGCGGAGCGCAGGTGGAACAGGAACAGGGCGCAGACCAGGGTGACGACGATGAACTCCTCGATCAGCCGGTCGCGCAGGGTTTTCACCGACTGGTGGATCAGCTCGGAGCGGTCGTAGGTGGGGACGATCTCGACGCCCTTGGGCAGCCCCTGTTGCAGGGCGGCGAGCTTGGCCTTGACCGCGGTGATGGTTTCGAGCGCATTCTTGCCGGCGCGCATGACGATGACGCCACCGACCGTTTCGCCCTTGCCGTCCAGCTCGGCAATACCGCGGCGGATCTCCGGGCCGATCTGGATGCGCGCCACGTCGCCCAGCAGCACCGGCGTGCCGCCGGCGCCCAGGCCCACCGGCACGGCGCGGAAGTCGTCCAGGCCCTTGAGGTAGCCGGTGGCCCGCACTGCGTATTCGGCTTCGCCCAGTTCCAGCACGGAGCCGCCGGTTTCGTTGTTGGAATCCTTCAGTGCCTGTACGACACGGTTGATGGGGATGCCCAGCGCCCGCATCCGGTCCGGATCGAGCACCACCTGGTATTGCTTGACCAGGCCGCCGACGCTGGCAACCTCTGCCACGTCGGGGACGCTTTTCAGTTCGTACTTGAGGAACCAGTCCTGCAGGGCGCGCAGCTGCGAGATGTCGTAGTGGCCGCTGTGGTCGACCAGGGCGTATTCGTAGATCCAGCCGACGCCGGTGCCGTCCGGTCCCAGCGTCGGTTTCGCGGTGGCCGGCAGGCGGGCGGTGACCTGGTTGAGGTATTCGAGGACGCGCGAGCGCGCCCAGTACAGGTCGGTCTTGTCGTCGAAGATGATGTAGACGTAGGAGTCGCCGAAGAAGGAATAGCCGCGGACCACGCGCGCGCCCGGCACCGACAGCATGGTGGTGGTGAGCGGGTAGGTCACCTGGTCCTCGACCACCTGCGGCGCCTGGCCGGGGAACTCGGTGCGGATGATGACCTGCGTATCCGACAGGTCGGGAATGGCGTCGAGTGGGGTGCTGAGGGTGGCATGCACGCCCCAGACGCTGAGCAGCGCGGTGGCCATCAGTACCAGGAAGCGGTTGTGGATGGACCAATGGATCAGGCGGGCGATCATGTCAGTGGCTCTCCGCCGATGGCGCCGGCATCAGCATGGGATCGGTGACCTGGCTCTGATCCTGGCCTTGGCCTGGGCCGGGACCGGTGAGATTGTCGAAGGCACCGCGCAGGCTGGCTTCGGAGTCGATCAGGAACTGGCCGGATGCGACGACCTGCTGGCCCGGCATCAGGCCCTCGACGATTTCGGACTTGCCGGCGTACTCGGCGCCGACCCGCACCAGGGCCGGATGGAAGTGGCTGGCGTCGTCGGCGACGATCACCACGCTGCGCTGGCCGGTTTTGATGACGGCCTCGGTCGGTATCATCAGGGCCTGTTCTTTCGCCGCGCCCTGCAGATGCACCGAGGCAAACATGCCGGGGCGCAGGCGTCTGTCGTGGTTCTGCACCACCACGCGCAGCTTGAGGGTGCGCGTGGCCGTGCTCAGCTCGGGGTAGACATAGTCGACCTGGCCGTCGAAGCGCTCGCCCGGCAGCGCCGGCACCTCGGCCTGAACGTGGTCGCCGGCCTTGATCCAGGCGGCTTGCGTTTCGGGCACCTCGGCGTTGATCCAAACACTGCCGAGGTCGGCAAGCTGGAACAGCATCATGCCCGGTTGCACTTCCGCACCCTGCCGCACGCCCAGATCCATGACGTAGCCATCGGCCGGAGCGTAGTAGTCGACCCGGCGCTCGGTCTGCCGGGTCTTCTCGACGTGGGCGATCTGCCCCTCCGACAGGCCGAACAATGCCAGCCGCTCCCGTGCTGCACGAACCAGGTTGTGATCACCCGAGCCCAGCGCGATCAGGAATTCCTGCTGCGCCGCCAGAAGGTCGGGCGAATAGACGGCGGCGAGCAGTTGTCCGCGCTGCACCGGGTCGCCTACTGCACGCACCGCGAGCTGCTCGACCCAGCCCGACGCACGTACCTCAACCGCCTGGATGCGGCGCTCGTCCACCGCGACCAGGCCGACCGTGTCGACCACGCGGGCGAATTGCCCTTGTTCCACCGGAGCCAGCCGCACCCCCAGGTTTTGCACGACGCGAGGGTCGATATCCACGGCTCCGGCGGCGGACGCAGTGCCGCCCGTTTCTTCACCGGCGGTCCTGGCCACCAGTTGCATGTCCATGAACGGTGATTTGCCGGGATGGTCGAAGTGCTGGTTCGGGAACATCGGGTCGTACCAGTACAGCGCCTTTGGTTCGGAACTCGAAGGTCCGGACTGTGCCGGCGCCGATGCTGCTTGCCCGGAGCCGCCATGTTTGCTGTGGGCGATCCACAGGCCGACCAGTGCTATTCCAACCAGGAGCAGAAAGTAGGACGCGAATTTGAAGATCGGGCGGTTCACTGGGTATCCCCTGGTGCGGCGAAGTATTGGAGGCGGACCTGGGCGCGGGCGGCATCGACCGCCAAGGCCAGGCGTTGCAGCTGTGTGTCGAGCAGGCTGCGCCGGGCCATGAGAACAGCGTCGAAGGTGCCGCGACCAGCGGCATAGGCGGCCTGGGCGGCGGCGACACGCCGCTGGGCGTCGGGGATGATGTCGCTGTCGAAGGTGGCGGTGCGTTCGAGGTCGTGATGCCAGTCGATGTAGTCCTCGGCGGCCTGGGCGTGCAGTTCACGCAGGGCGTCTGCTTTGCGATCTTCGGCGGCATCGGACTGGCGCAGCGCGGCGGCGAGATCGCGGTCCTGGCGGTTGGCGGTGAAGAACGGCAGGTCCAGGGATACCTGGACGCCGGCGAAATCGGCGTAGTCGGGCCGGTAGCCGAAGTAGCCTTCGACCGAGAAGTCCGACTTGTAGGCCTGGCGCGCCAGCTTCACGTCCGTATTGGATGCTTCGATCTGCTTCTGCAGGCCGGCGACGAACGGGTGATGCTCCACTTGCTCGGCGAGCCGGGAATAATCGGCGGGCGGCGGCAGCGACGTCAGGTCGGCGAGCAGCGGGCGCCGGGCTTCGTCACCGATCCAGCGCGACAGGCTGGCGCGCATGCGTTCGACGTGGTGCCGCCAGTCCTGCTCCTTGTCGTCGATCAGGCCGGCTTCGACTTTGGCGGCGAACCAGTCGGCCTGTGCGGCGCGGCCGTTGCGATAGTTGCTTTCCAGGGCCTGCACCTGCAAGGCCGATTCGCCGGACAGTTGATGGGTGAGCGCCAGGGCCTGCTCGCTTTCGTAGACGTCGAGCCAGGCCAGGGAAGTGTCGCGGCTGATGGCGCGGCGATCGGTGTCCAGGCCCAGACGATCCATCGCCGCTTCCAGGCGTTTGCGCTCGCCCTTGAGCCGGCGCTTGTCGCCGCGCGGGAAGTCCTGGCTGATGCCGACGGTGAACATGGTGAAGTTGTCGTCGCGGACGCTGAAGGCTTCACCGCGATCGACCGGGAGATCCTTGAGGCCGGCGCTGAGCTTCGGGTCGGGCAGCTGCGCGGCGGATACGGCCTGCTGTTCCTCGGCGTCGATCGACGCCTGGCGTCCGCTCAGGATCGGCTGGTCGGTCAGCGCGAGTTTTACCGCGTCGTCAATGGCTAGTGGAGCGCCGGAGGCGGTCGCGCCGATGTCGAAGGGATGCTCATGCGCGGAGGGTGAGGCAGCAGAGCTCGATTGCTCGGCAAGGGCAAGGGATGTGGCGCACAACAGTGCGGTTGCGACCGTAAGGCGCGCAATTCTAAATTCAAGCATGAAAATTTCCCCAATCAGGCAGGCGGCGGAGGCTGGTACAGCCGGCCCGAACGCATCGGGCCGGCTGCATCAAGGGCGAGCCTCAGCAGGGCTTGTCGCAGCTACGGAGATCCGAACGCCCGTTGCCGGCGGCGGCCAGCAGGTGCGGTCCGAAGTTCGCCGGGTCTTTCACCGCCAGGATGGCGGTGCTCGAACCGAGGCCCGGTGCCATATAGCGGGACGGAACATCGGCGGCGGCCAGGTGGGGACCGAAATGGGACGGGTCTTTGATCGCGGCGATGGATGGGCCTGAGCCGGGTACCGGCGCCTGATAGGTGGATGGCAGATTGGCCGCGGGCAGGTGCGGCCCGAACTGCGCGGGGTCCTTGACCGCCATGATTGCGGCGAAGCTGCCCGGCTGGGGTTGATTGCTATTGGCATGGACGGCGACGGCAACAAGGGAGCTGATGCTGACGACAGCGGCGAACAGGGTGTGCCGCACGGAATGATGCTGGGACATGATAAGTACCTCTGAAGATTCGATGGTCTGGATTGGCCCTGAGGGGCCGAGTGCAGATGCAGCAGTGCAGGCAGCTCCGCTCGGGAGCCGCATGACCATCGACTTACAGGCGCAGGCGCGCCGTCTGGAGGTACAGCGGACGAACCCGGTGCCGGCTGGCGCCCAGGTGTGGTGAGAGGAATCGCTTGCCGCCGGCATCGAAGGACACCGGCAGCAGATGCGATTCCACCGCGGCGATAGGCGGGAGATCGATCGGGTAGATGGGGGCGTGGTGATTGCCGTAGGCCGTCGCCGCTGCGTGAGCCAGCGGGGCGTCGGCGGATGCAAGCTGGTCGCAGCAGGGATGGCCGTGGGACGCTGCGGGCGGGCAATGGTCGGGGCCTTCGCCGGGACAGCAGCAGGCGGCGAGCGCGGCGCCCGGCATCATCTCGCAGGCGAACGCGGTCCTGGCCTGAGCCGAAAGGCTCAGCAGGATCATGATCGCCGCGATGAATTGCCGGATGCGCATGGAATCTAGAATACTCGTCTCGTTGTCACGTCAACAAAATACGGTGGGCTCAGCCACGGGGAAGTATCTTGAACCTTTCCGGTTGAAATATCCGTGTCCGGTCATTCACCCGATATGTCCGATCGTCCCGCGGGATTGGCCTGCTTTGGCCAATCCGGAGTGCAGTTTAATCCCTGGAGCAGGGTCCAGAGTCAAGCTGTCATTGGTTGAGGCGGACGCAACGGCTGGCGCCGGCCTTCCTGTTGGGGGCGGCGGCTGGATGGAGTACAGTCTTTACGGGTCAATAACAAAAAACATCCGCGGCAGGGCGGGGCGCATCCGGCGCTCCGGCGCGGGTGATACGCAGGGGGAGAGTTTCATGTCGAATTCCTATCGTTTTGCCGCGCTGGCCGGTCTGGTTCTGTCCGGGCTGGCGGGGTGCGGCGGCAGCACGGTTCCGGCGGCCAGTCTGTCTGCCAATGCTGCAGCAGTGGCGACTGCCCAGTGCGGCGCGGGCTCGTCGCCGGAGACGGGATTGCAAGGCGAGGTGCCGCTGGCCGACCGGCAGAGCGGACGCAACCTGAAGGGCTACAGTTGCAACCTGACGATGGTGGGCCAGTATCAGGGCACAGGGGCGAGCGTGGTGAGCCCGTCCACCGATACCTGCGCTTATATGTCGACCAGCGGCACGCTGCTGGATCCGCTGCAGATCCTGGAGCCTTCGCCTGGGGCGCTGGTGGTGGATGTTTCCAACCCGGCCAAGCCGGTGCAATCGGCGAATCTCACCGGGCCTTCGATGCTGATCGGCACCTGGGAGTCGCTCAAGGTGAGCGAGCCGCGCAAGCTGCTGGGCGGCGTTGCGGTGGGGGCGCTGGTGGGGGCGGCGTTCTTCGATGTCTACGATATTTCCAACTGCGCGCACCCGGTGCAGACCAATGCGATTGGCGGCACCAGCCTGGAACTACCGGACAATGTGCTGGGCCACGAAGGCAACTGGTCGCCTGATGGCATGACGTACTGGGCGACCGGCACGGCCGCCGGCTCGATCACGGCGATCGACGTGAGCAATCCGAAGTCGCCGCAGATCGTGTACACCGGGCTGGAGGGCTTTCCCGCCAATCACGGGGTGGAATTCAGCGCTGATGGCAACACGCTTTATCTGGCTACTTGCCTGCCCGGCGGCGTACAGATTCTGGATATCAGCGACATCCAGAGCCGCAAGGCCTCGCCTTCGATTCGCCAGATCGGCTCGGTGACGTGGAACTCGCTCAGCTGCGGCCAGCATGCGCTGCCGGTGAGCTGGGGCGGCAAGCCTTACCTGATCGCGCCGGACGAGTTCGACTCCGAGGGTATCCATATCATCGACATCTCGGACCCGACGCAGCCGAAGATCGTCAAGCAGATCCAGTTGCAGATCCAGCTGTTGCAAAACGCCGACCTGCGCACGGCGGACACGGTGGGCGATGGCGCTTTCGGCTACGAGTCGCACTACTGCACGGTGGATACGCCGACCAATCCGACGGCGCTGGCTTGCGGGTATTTCCAGTCCGGCATCCGCGTGTTTAACGTGACTAATCCGCTGCAGCCGAGCGAGATCGCCTATTTCAATCCGCCGGCGCAGACCGGCAAGGGGCTGAGCCTGCAGCATTCGCTGCATGCCTGGATCGGCGGGCTGCTGCCGCCGATCTCGGACCTGTACACCTCCACCTCCGGCGTGAGCGTGGGCACCGGCACCATTGATCTGCGCTATGTCGGTGGCTTCGTCGCCGATCTGCCCGCCCTCCTCGCCAACGCAGGCAGCGGACCGGTATCGGGCAATCTGAGCGCGGACTGGTGCAGTTCGCCGCCGCGCTTTGTCGGCAATCAGCTGTGGGTCACGTGCATGGATAACGGTTTCATGGTGCTGCAGTTCACCAACGGCGCCTACCCGGTCCAGTGAGCGGCCGCCGTATTGCAGCGCTGGTCCTGGTGCTGTTGACTGGCGCGGGGCTGGGCGGGGGCTGTCAGCGGGTTGCGGCCGTGGCGCAGCCGGCTGCTGTCATCGCTGCGCCGGGGGCGGTGGATGTGGGCTTTGCGCAGTTCATGCGCGGGCATCACGATCAGGCGGTGGTGATGACGCAGATCCTGCTGGATCACGGCTCGACCAAACTGGCCGGGCTGGCGCGCTCGATCCAAGCGGCGCAGCTGATCGAGATCGGTGAAATGAAGGGCTGGCTGCTGCTGTGGGGCAAGCCGCTGCTGCCGGCCACTACGAGCATGGACTGGATGCTGCTTGGGCGCACGCCGCCGGATGCGACGCTGAACCGTTATCTGCTCGATTGCCGCTCGGCGGGCGGCATGCCGGGGTTGGCGACCAGCGATGAACTCAACACCTTACGCAAGCTCGATGGCGACGAGCGCGATCACCTGTTCCTGCAACTGATGATGCGTCATCACCAGGGGGCGCTGCCGATGGCGCACTTCGCTGCGGTCAATGCGGAGACGCCGGTGGTGCGCACGCTGGCGGCGCAGATCGAGGTGCAGCAGATGGAGGAGCTGGGGGCGATGGCGATGCTGGGGCGCGGGCACTGACGGGGCCAGGCTGATCGGTTTGTTTGGGTTGATGGGGGGGACTTCGGGGTTTCACAGCCCCTCTCCCGGCCCTTCGGGCCACCCTCTCCCGCGAGCGGGCGAGGGGACGGCTGGAGGCTGAATCAAAAATGCTCCGGAGTTTCGCGCAAGGCATGGCGGAATGCGCCGCGCTTATTCCGCCCTACTATGCTGATGCGGTGTTCATGAGCGTTTGCCTCGGGACGGCGAGGTTGAGGGCTTGCGGCGCACGCGGGCGGCGGGGCTCTTTGATGGGGGCGCAGTTGGGGTGGGCGCTTCTTCCGCCGTCTCGGCTCTTTGCCTGCTCTTCATTTCGTCGGCGAGTTTGCGCAGCAGTTTGGGGAGGCTCTCGCGCTCCTCCCCGGTCCAGTCGCTGAGCAGCTGATCGAGCAGGCGCCGCCGTGCTGCCGTGATCGATTGGATGGTGCGGGCGCCGGCGCTGGTGATCCGGGCTTCGCGGATGCGCAGGTCTTTTTTTCCCGGCTGACGGCCGACCAGGCCGAGTTCTTCGAGCCTGGCGATCTGGCGGCTCACGGTGGATGGATCGCGCCCTGCCTGCTCGGCCAGTTCGGCTACGCCGATGGAGGTGCTGGTGCTGATGCGGACCAGCAAGGGGAACAGGGCACGGTCCAGCGACACGCCGGCTTCGCGCAGCAGGACGTCGTCCTGGCGCGGGCTGTTCATGCAGCCGACGAGATCGATGAGGGCGGAGGCCAGTGCGTCCAGATTGCGTGTATTATACATGCTTTACTTGTACGGTATGCTTGTGTAGGATTGCATGTATCTTACATGCAATCAGGGGGCTTATGGATAACAGATCGACGGTTCTTCTGATCATGGGCAGCACCCGGGCCAGCCGGATCTGCCCGAAGATCGCGGAGTGGGTCGCGGAGATCGGCCGCTCCTGCAACGGGCATGTTTACGAGGTGGTCGATCTAGCGGATTGGCCTTTGCCGATGAACGACGAGCCGGGCATTCCCGCCATGGGGGAATATGCGCAGCCGCATACGCGGGCGTGGAGCGCGAAGGTGGCGGGTTCGGCCGCGGTGGTTTTCGTGACGCCGCAATACAACTGGGGCTACCCGGCGGCGCTGAAGAATGCGCTGGATCACCTGTATCGGGAGTGGCGCGACAAGCCGGCGGCGATCGTCGGCTATGGCGGGCACGGCGGCGGTAAATGCGCGGAGCAGCTGCGGCAGGTGGCGGGTGCGCTGAAGATGCGGATGGTGGCGACGGCGCCGGGAATCGTGCTGCCGGAGGCGGTGATCCGGCAGGGGGCGGCGTTCGATCCGGAGGTGGATTTCGCGGCTTATGCCGAATCCATCAGGCAGGCGTTTGCCGAGTTGGGTGCTGAGATGGAGTTAGTGGTGAAGGGCTGATTGATGCTTTTTGCGTGGAGCTGGGTTGGGGCGTAGATGCAGGGGTGAGTGCGGGTTGTTGGGTGGGATGCCGGGATTCGCTGCGCTCATCCCGGCCTACGGGGTTCAATGGTGGGTGCATACGGCTTGATTGGGGCACAGGCAGCCGGCGGGTCATCGGGGCGAGCCAAACAGTGGAGCGGCCGGCATTCGTGACGGCGGGCACAGTACGCGGCGGAGGCAGGCCTATGATGAGGGCTGGTGTTTCCGGTCCTGGGGAGGCTTCGATGATTTACGATCCGATCGCTGCGCAGATGGCTCTGTTGGTGATGTATGCGGAAGATACGTTCGACGAGTTGGGCGCGGCAGGCAAGGGGAATCTGCGGCCGCCGCTGGATGGGCGGGTGATGCAGGGGTGGAAGCCGGTGGGGTATTTCTGCGGGCGGGATGCGCTGCTGGATACGCAGCACATCGGGCTGGGCGATCTGGTGTTTTATGGCTTTCTGGCGCAGTCGCTCGGCGACGCGACGCAGTTCATTGCGGTGGTGCGGGGCACGGACGGCCTTTTGGAGTGGCTGGAGGATGGGGAGTTCGTGCCGATGAAGCATCCGTTGGCCGGGACGGTGGAGTCGGGGTTTTATTCGATCTATTCGAGCTTGCAGTACATCGGGGCGGACGGGGTGGCGGGGAGTCTGCTGGATGGGATTGCGGCGGCGGTGGGCGGCAACGATCTGACAGTGATCGGGCACAGCCTGGGCAGCACGTTGGCGACGTATCTGACGCTGGATCTGGCGGTGGGAAAGAAGCTGGGCAGTGCACTGTCGGCCTGCCTGTTCGCTTCGCCGCGGCCGGGGGATTCGGCGTTCGCGGAGTATTTCGATCAGCACGTGGGCGCTTACAAGGTGTTCAACTACAGCCTGGATCTGGTGCCGCAGGTGCCGAAGTTTTTCGGCTATGGGGCGCTGCCGCGGGCGCGGGAGTTCGAGCCGCAGGAGGCGCAGGCGAATATCCGCAGCTCGCTGGACGGCAACCATCATGCGGTGTGTTATTCGGCGATGCTGAATTACGCGGCGGCGGACTGGACGGCGATGCCGGCGGTGGATCAAGCCTGTGCGGCGTGCATCCTGGGGCCGAATCCGCAGGTGGCGGGGGTTGGGATTGCCGCGCCTGCGCCAGTACCGGCGCCTGTGGCTGCTGTTGCGGCATAGGGAGTTGATGAGGGGGGAGTGGGCTTTCCTGGCTGGAATGCAGGGATTTGCCGCGCTCATCCAGGCCTGCGGGGCCGACGGGAAACGATGGGACGAACGGTGCGCCGGGCGCCATGGCCGGGTGTAGACTGGTCCGGTATCCCAATAAGCGGCCGGGGAAGCCGCGGGAGGAGCCGAGATGAAAACTGGTCTGGTTCATCGGGATGTGCGGTATTTGCCCTTGCGTCTGACGCTGGTATTAGGGCTGCCGCTGGTGTTGCTCGCCGGCTGTACCGGCTTACCGGAGCAACCGCAAATTTCGGATCAGGAAGTAGCCTGGGCGGCGGGCGGGGCCGGGGGCTTGCCGGTGCAGGCGGGGACCAAGCTGGAGGATGTGTCCTCGCTGCTGCATGTCACCGACGAGATGCGCCGTTTCGCCCGCAGTGCGACCAGCGGCCGCATGGGGCTGAACGAGAAGACGGATGCGCTGGTGCAGGCGCTGGCTTCGCCGGAGGGCCTGCACATGCAGTACGACGCGCAGGCTTCGCTGACGGCGCAGCAGGCATTCGAGCAGCATCGCGCGAACTGCCTGGCGTATACCTTCCTGTTCGTGGCGCTGGCGCGGGATGTGGGAATCCAGGTGAAGTTCAACGACGTGGATATTCCACCGCTGTGGGACATGGGGGATGAGAAGACCTCGCTGCTGTATCGGCACATCGATGCGCGGGTGGAGCTGCCAAGCAAGTTCTACACGATAGTCGATGTGGCCGGCGATGAATTCGACACGGTCTATGCGCAATTCCAGATTTCCGACGAGGAGGCGGAGGCGCAGTTCTACAACAACCGCGCGGTTGAGATGCGGCTGCAGAAGCGGCTGGACGATGCGCTGTGCTACGAGGTGCGCGCGCTGGAACTGGCGCCGAATGCGGACTACCTGTGGGTGAACCTGTCGAGCCTGTACCTGCTGGACGGCAATCCGCGCGCGGCGCGCATTGCGGTGACGCAGGCGCTGAAGCTGAACAGTTCGAGCAGGCTGGCTTACGACACGGCGTCGCAGGTGTACGAGAAGCTGGGGGATCATCGGCTGGCGCAATATTTCGCGGAACGCGCGCGTTATTTCATCGAGCAGAATCCCTACTATCACTACCAGCTGGCGCTGGCGGCGCTGAACCAGAAAGACGATGAGACGGCTTTCCAGGAGGTACGCCGCGCGATCATGCTGTATCCGAAGGATTCGCGCTTTTTCTTCCTGATAGCGGTGGTGCTGAATGATCAGGGGAACGACAAGCTGGCGGGGGCGAGCATGAAGGCGGCACTGGAGCTGGCGCCCAACGTGGCGCAGCAGGAGCGGTACAAGAGCAAGTTTGCGCGGCTGGTGGCGATGCGGGGGTGAGGCGGGGCCGGTGTGATGCAGCGTGATGACGGCGCCTGGCGCGAGCGCTTGCGGCTGGTGGTAGAAGGGAATATAAACGTGCTGTGCTTGTCGTACTGAGTCCGCAGCACCGCGAAGCCCCGCCGGAGAGCGGGGCTTTTTCGTTTTCGTTCCCCATCTCTCTTTCCCTTCCCTTATCTCGACCCTGGCGGGCGGGAGGCAAAAAAATCCCCCGCCACCGGAGGTGACGGGGGATGACGGAGGCTTTGCCTGGTGCTTACTTGGCGGTGCGCTGTTTGTGGATGCGGCCGCTGTTCTTGTTCAGCGATTTGTTGAGGTGGTGCTGCTCGGTCTTGGTCAGATGGCCGCCGTTCTTGGCTTCGTCGGCGCTTTCGCGCTGGGCGATGTTGGCGTCATGTTTTTCGTCACGGGCTTCCTGCTTGGCGTTGATCTGGCCGTCGGCGACGCCGTTCTGGATGCGGTTCTGCTGGTTGTCCAGGCGCTGGTTGACTTCGTTGACGCGCGGATGGTCGGGGACCGGGGTCGGCGCCGCGGTCTGCGCCAGGGCGGTGCCGGAGACAGCGGCGGCCGACAGGAGCAGGGTCATCAGGGTGGTACGGGCACAGAGATGGGTCTTCATGAGTGTTTCCTCCACTTGAATTTGGTAATTCCCAGGTGCTGCGGTGATGGTGTATGGCCTTGGCTTGCGGACTCTTGGTCCGGAAGCTGGAGAGAGATTAGAACGGGGTAGCTTGCTGGATGCTGAATGGAATCGGGGGATTTCGGGGTGAGGTGCGAAGAGGTGCGGACGGGGTTGAGGGCGGTTGGCGGGTTACGCGCCCGCGGCGCTGACCCGCCCTACTTTTTCGGGGAGGGGTCTTGGCTACAACAGTGAAAGGTGTAGGGAAGCGGGGCGGGGTGGGCAAGGGGAAGGCGCGAGCGGTGAAGGATGAAGGCGGGGCGCCGCTTGCCGCGGTTGAAGGGCCAAAGGTGAAGAGGGCGGCGCGGCCGCGGTCGAAGGTGCGGGCGCAGGCATTGCCGTCTGAGGCGGATGCGGCGGCGCGGGCGGTGGCGGTAGGGGATGCTGGGCTGGCGCGGCTGGCCATGGTTGAGACGGGCGGTTTAATTGCTGCATTGGTGATTTTGGGGGCATTTTTCGGGGAAGGGTTCGCCCTCACGCACGTCATTCCCGCCGGAAGCGAGGTGCTGGCAGGCCGTGTTCTCGGCACGCTCGATTCCGCGCTGTTGGCGGTACTGTACTACTACTTCGGCGGCTCCGCGGGCAGTGACCGCAAGACCGAGTTGCTTGCCAGTGGCCAACCCGTCAAGGAAGGCTCATGAAGGACTCACCGTCCACCTGGCTGACCATGGGAGTCGTAACGCTGCTCGGGGGCGCCGCTGCGTACATGCGCGATCTGCTCGCTGGCGAGAAATTCGCCTGGTGGCGCCTGTGCGCCAAGCTCACCATCTCGGCCTTCGCCGGGGTGGTGGTGTTCACGTTGTTGCGGGAGTGCGGGCTGAATCCGGAACTGGCCAGCGCCGGTGCCGGCATCGCCGGGCATGCGGGGACCAGCATGATTGCGGTGCTGGAGCGGATGCTGCTGGCGGCGCTGGATGTGGTAGCGAAGCGGGCATCGTGACGCAGGTGACGATTGCATTGCGCGGCTACGCATTCTCGTCAACGTGCTGCAGGACGTCGCCGATATTTTTATCGCCATCAGTTGCGAAAGCACGGACCCGTTGCCGCGGAGCATCGACAAGGCATCGGCGCCGGCCGGCGCGGAGGTGGCAGGAATACGGCAAGCGGCCCTATGGCGAGGCGTTTCCCCATTTTCCGTTTCCCAGCCCGGCTGTATGCCATGGCGGTGTCTCCGTCGTTGTAACCCGTGCATTGTTTGGCGTCCCGGGATGCGCCACGACGACACTTGGTTTGAGTCGGCCCTCCGAAAAATGCACGGGAGCGGACTGCGCTGCCACCAGCGTTGCTTTTTTGATAGCCTCGGGGTACTACGAGGGAGCGCCGCGTGGAACAACAAAACCTGAATGACGCCGGATGGATCGGGATCGGCTTCAAATTCGGAGTGGGCTTCGGTCTGGCCGGGCTGATCTTTGCCGCTATTGGCGCCCTGCTGGCTTACGGCTACTCGCATCACCGTGCCGCATCGGTCCCCGCGGCCCCCGGGCCAGCGGCCGCGCAGTTTTCCCCGCCCGTCGGCCCGGGGTTGCCAGCGCAGCAACCTGCTTCGTCCAAGCCGGCCGGCGAACGGCGTCACATCCTGGTTCCGCCCAAGGATGGCAAGACCTGTCTGCAGGAAGCTCACGGTCTGATCGACGACAACTACGAGAAATGCCTCAAGGGCAGCGACTACTGGACCGGCGGCGCTTCATCGGGCCAACCCGAGGCGCAGCAGGCCGCGGAACCGGTGCAGGAGGTGCAGACCGACTGGGCGGTGTTGATAGTCGCCGCGGTCAACCAGCACTGGACCGTGCCCTCGGGAACCAGTCCCGCGCTGAAGGCCACCGTGAGCATGGCCTTGTCGCCGGCTGGGGACGTGCAGTCAGTCGAAATCACCGCCAGCAGCGGCGTGGCGGCGTTCGACGATTCACTGCTCAAGGCCATCAGCAAGGCCAGCCCCCTGCCGCTGCCCGGCAACGCGGAGGCGTTCGTGCCCAACGTCGACATCTGCTTCTCACCGGACCCGAGGAATTGCCAGTGAGGCATCGCACGCGGCGACTCCATTCCTTTCCGATTTGCCGCCCAATACCAGGAGGCTGACATGAGCGAACGACCGGACTTCATCAGGCGCTGGAGCGAGCTGGAGGGCGCGGATGAGAACCACTACGAGGACAGCACGGAGCTACAATCGATCCGCGCGCCGCTGGCCCGGTTGCTGGGGTTGACCCGCATTGGCATCAATCACGAGCGGCTGCTACCGGGGCGGCGCTCCTCCTATCCGCATGCGGAAAGCGCGGAGGAAGAGTTTGTCTTCGTGCTGGAAGGGAATCCGGATGTGTGGATCGACGGCACGCTGCACCGGCTGGCACCGGGCGATGCCGTCGGCTTTCCGGCCGGCACCGGCATCTGTCACAGCTTCCTCAACAACACCGCGACGGAAGTGCGCCTGCTGGTGGTCGGCGAGCGGCCTAAGCCGGAGAACCGGGTGCATTACCCGATGAACCAAGCCTACGAGCGCACCCGCAAGGATGCCTGGACCGATGTGCCGCCGCGAGTGCTGGGCGGACATGACGGCAAGGCTGTGGATCCGCGCGTGCGCACGGACGCAGACTGATATCTCAATTTCCCCGCGGTGCCGAACGATCCGCCGTGGCCAGGCGCGGCCCGTTGCGCAAGGCCGCGCCGCTGACGGAAATTTCCACCTGGTCGCCGGCCAGCCAGAAGCCGTGCGGCAGGCCGAAGTCCGAGCGCCGGATATTGGCATGAGCCCTGAAGCCGCAGGCCTGATTCGGGGCGGTTTGCTCGGCGGCGCAATCCAGCCGCTCCACCTGCAGCATCACCGGCCGGGTGACGCCGTGCAGCGTGAGCAGGCCGCCGGCCACCGCACCGCCGTGGCCGTCGAATTCGACATGGTGGGAGCGGAAGCTCATTTCCGGGAAGTGCTGCGTGTCGAGCCAGTCGCTGGAACGGATGCGCGTGCTCCAGCCCGCATTCAGCCCGTCAATGGAATCGGTGCGCACGGTGACGTCGACGTGGCTGCCTGGGCCATGCCGATCCACCACGAAGTCGCCGCTGAACTGGCGGAAATGGGCGGCCACCCATGGAATGCCGAAATTGCGGATATCGAACGACACGCTGGAATGGTCAGCGTCGAGGCGATAGGTGTCCGCCGCATGCGCATTCGGCGCCAATAAGAACAGCAATAGCCAGCCTAGTCCTTTCATCAGTCCGCATCCCGCATTCGACTGGATGCAGTAAATACCCTGCCGTTATTGATGAGTAGGGGGAGCGCGCCAAAAGGTTGCAAGCAGCGGACGGCCGCGTCAGGTTACGCCGCTGATCGGGAAAAGCAGCGCGCAAGGCGGAATCCGCGGCGCCCTTTCTCTCTCGATAAGTGTTCCTGCGCAACAGGTCCTCGGACATCTGGAACAGCACACTCGCTGCGCTGGCACTCGGAGCGAACCGGCATCCAGGCGATGGCTTGCGCTTACACCCCGTCCGCTTGGAAATCCACCACCGCATGCGTGCCGTCGCAGAACGGCTTGTTGGCGGATTGCCCGCAGCGGCAAAAGCGGGCGGTCACCAGCCGGTCCACGGTGCGGCCGGTGCCAGCGCACAGCTCCAGGTTGCCCGTGACTTCCAGCGGACCATTGCGCAGCGGATCGACGCGCAGGCGGCCGTTGCGCTCGGGCAGGGGCTGCGAGTCGCGCGTATCCGGTTCGCCACTGGCGCTGAACTTCGCTGCGACGTGGGAGCTGTCGCAGTAGGGTTTGTTGCGCGACTGGCCGCAGCGGCACAGCGTGGCGCGGAACGGCGAGGCGTCATGCGGCGGATAACCGGTGATGTCCAGGTCGGCATGGATGGCCAGCGGGCCGTTTTCGCGGATTCTCATCACATTGACCGGAGGTGCTGTTTCTTCGACGCCGTCCTTGCGCCGCACCGACACCGCGCCGGAAGGGCAGTTCAGCGCGACCTGAGTCAGCCGCTCGGGCGTGGCGGCATCGGGATAGAGCCAGTCGCCGGGCTTGTTGGCGATAAACACGCCCGGCTCACCTAGCACGCAGTGGCGCGAATGGATGCAGCGCTTCGAATCGAACACCAGCACCGCGTCGCGGCCCTCGGCGACCTCCGCCGGCTTGTCGGCAATGCTCGTAGTCGGTGCTGCGGCAACAGAGATGATGGCGGGAGCGGGGCCTGGCGCCGGTTGCGCACCGGCTGGTGCGTCGCCGCCCAGCGCGACATGCCGCTGCGTCCAGAACTGTTCGTAGCGGCGCATCTGCGGCACGTGCCGCGCCAATTCCGGCGTGGTCGGAACCAGTTGCTGCAAGCGCTCGCCGAGCGCGCGGTAGCGTTCCCCCAGCGCATAGCTGTCGGTGCTGGGGGTGAGGAAGGTCAGCTCGCCGCGCGAGACGGTGAAGGTGAGGCCGGCGCAGATGCCGGGATGGTCGCGGTTGGCGGGCAGGCGGCTGAGCAGGTTGCCGATGTCGTTGACCGCATGCATCAGGCACAGCGTCTGCTCGCCGATGCCGCGGCGCAGCGCAGCATCCTCGTGGCAGGCGCCCAGATCGGCCAGGCTGGCGAGCACATGCAGCATCAGCTCGTAGCAGACATTGCCGGCGTCGAGCAGCGAGATGGCCGGCTCCTCCACGATCTGGATGCGCCCGGCCAGGATCGGCGAGCGCATCACCGGGTTGCGCGCCACTGCGCGGTGCGGCGTGAAGGCCGGGCGTGCGGCGAGCAGCGTCTGCCATTCCTGGCGGATCTTGCAGAAGCGCGAGAAATGCGAGCCGGCCTTGTTCTGCGGCGAGCCCTCGCCTTGATGGACGATGAAGTCCACCGCCGTGATGGCTTCGTCCAGGTTGCGCACCGTGCGCAGGCCCGGCAGGTTGAAATCTTGCGGCGACAGCTGTGCGTCGCGGGTGCCCACGAACACCGCGTCTTCGCCCAGCGTCGCCACCAGCAGGCGCAGGCTCTCGGCGATGGAAACATACAGCTCGCCCACCGTGGCGTAATCGTCGGCGAACGGCATCAGCCGGTCGCTCGGCGCCCGGCGCTTGTAAGTGGCCTTCTCGAAGCGGCTGTCGTCCTGCGCCTCCGCATCGCGCGGGCGCTCCAGGTAGATGAAATGATCCAGCGTGCCCTGGTCGAACGGCGCCAGTTCCACCACCACATCGGCCGGGAACAGGCCGGGCGAGATGGGGAAGTTGAAGCGGCGCAGGTGCGGGCGCCCGCCCAGGGCGATGGACAGGTTATTGGCCAGCGCCAGATGCAGCATCTCGTCGGTGGCAATGCGTACGGTCTCCAGGCGCCAGCGCCGCACTGCTTCCAGCTCGGCGGCCGTCAGATCCTCCGTTTCGGACTGCTTCAACGAGAACGCCGCGTACAGATAACAGCACATCAGGCAGTGCTCGATCTCGGCGGCTTCGCTGAGCATCATCAGGAGCTGACTGCGGTGGCGGGCGGGAGTCATCGAGTGTCCTCCGGAGACAGGTATTTGCCCATAGTCTCGCTTAGGCGTTGCGATTAAGCGATTTTGTCATCCCCCGACTGCAACCTCTAGGGCAGGCTCTTGGCGCCGTATAAGAGCCGGTTGCAATCCAATGGCGGGTGTTGGCCATGCCGGTAATGACGGCTTCAGGGCATCTTCAGGTCGTTAGCCACCTTTTGGCCCGAACGGCAGCAGCATCGGCACCCTGCGGCGATACGCCTCGTAATCGCCCGGCCCCAGTTCCTGGCCGAGCCAGCGCTCCTCGATGCGCGCCTTCATCCACAGGCCGACGGTGATCAGCACGGCGCCGGCGATGCCCGGCACCGTGCCCTTGGCCGCCATCGTCGCCAGCACGGCGAGCAGGATCCCGGTGTAGATCGGGTGGCGCACCAGCGCATAAGGCCCGGTGTCGATGACCCGGTGATCGGTCTTGCGCGTCACCATGCCGGACCACAACCGCCCCAGGTGGATGCGCGCCCACCAACAGAAGCCCAGCCCGAGTGCGATCAGGGCTGCGCAGATCCATGCGCCGGTCCAGCCGATATGCCACAGCCGCAACACCCCCTCGTAGCCATGTGCCGGCACCAGAAGCAGCAGCACGCCGCTCAGCTGGATCACCCGGTAGCCCATCTCGGCGCTCAGCCCGACTCTCTTTTCCGTGTTGTTGCTCCACCACGCCGCCCCCAGCCAGGACAGCCCCCACAGGGCCCACAGTCCCACGATCGCAATTCCGGGATGCATGTTTTCCCCCTCAAGCCCAATGCCCACATCTTGGCAGGAAGCGGCCCGCGCCGGAAGCGGGGCGAGCAAGCCTGCCGCGGTGCGGTTGCCTCCCTTGCTTGATGCCGAAGCCGCTGATGATCGTCACATCGGGCACAGCTACATCGCCGTCGCCGCGTGTTTCGCGCCAGGCGCTACACCGAGCGTGCCCCGCGCATATACCAGCGCAGCAGCGCCAGCACCGACGTGTAGAGCATGGTGAAAAGCATCACGGTAGCCGTGGTTTCATGCAGGGCCAGGGCGTTCCAGTGCTGGCCGGCGCCGTCCACGGCGTCGCCGCCGCGGCGCAGCAGCCAAGGCACCGCTTGGCTCAGGGCCACGCCCAGGTAGAGCAGGATCGGCACCAGCCAGAAGGCGCGCCCGCGCGCCCGGGTCTGCTCCGCGCCGGGTTTACGCCGCCGGTACAGGTACACGGCGAAGGCCTGGAAGAACAGCCACACCGTGAGGTACCAGCCGAGGAAGTTGGACAGCGGTACGCCGAAGTAACCGCCGCCGTCATGCCAGATCCAGGCCTTGCCCAGGGTGGAGAAGGGCGGATCCATCACCACGTCCCACTGCACCATGACGAACGCGGCGACGATCGGCAGCGCCAGCACCAGGAACGGCCGGTCGAGCCTGCGGTGCGCGTCGTCGAGCAGGGTGCCTGCGACGACCCAGGCCATGTACCCCATGCCGAAGTACAGCGGGCCGACGATGATTGGCACGGTGCCGATGTGCGGCAGCATCGGCAGCACTTCGAAATGGTAGTGGCCGAAGGGGAAGCCGCTGGCGATGCCGATATTTTCCACGGTGAAAGTGATCACCAGGCAGATCAGCAGATAGGCCAGGGTATCGCGCCAGCCATAGGCCAGCAGCATATGCGCGGCGGCAATGGCGATGCCGCAGGCCGCCACCACTTCCCCGGCGGGCGAGGGCGATCCGGCCAGCGCGATGACCGCCATTTCGAACAGGGCCAGGGCCAACCATGGCAGGCCCCGGATCATTATCGCTTGACGGGACGTGTCCGCCGCGACTTCGGCTCGACGCCGTTGAAAGCCTGCAGCAGCAGCGACTGCGCATCCGCCGGCGACATCAGCAGCACATGCGGCGCGATGGCGAAGGCGGCGGCGATGCGGTCGATGGCGTCGACGCCGACGCTGAGCTCCTCGCGCTCCAGCGCGCTGATGTGGGAGCGGTGCAGCTCGCAGCGGCTGCCCAGCTCTTCCTGCGACCAGCTGAAGATGGTGCGGCCCATCTGGATATTGCGCGCCAGCGCCTGCCGCGGCCCGACCGCTGCCGCTTCGGAGCGGGTGGTGGCGGATGCCGGGGCGGGCGGACTGGGCACATGGATGCCGGCTTCGGCCGGCAGGGCTGACGCGAAGGGCTCGGGTGGTGCCTTGCTCAGGGCGATATTGATGGCGTCCAGCAGGTCCTGCTCGCGAAAGGGCTTTTGCAGGAATTCGAGCGCCCCGGCCTTCATCGCGCGCACGCTCATCGGCACATCGCCGTGGCCGGTGATGAAAATGATAGGAATGCGGTCACCCAGGGCGATCAGCTCGGCTTGCAGATCGAGGCCGCTGATGCTGGGCAGGCGCACGTCGAGCACCAGGCAGGATGGTCCGGACGGGCGCCGCTGGCGCCGGAATTCAGTGGCGGAGGCGAACAACTCCACTTTCAGGCCGACCGAGCGCATCAGGTTGCCCAGCGACTCGCGCACCGAGATGTCGTCGTCGACGACATAGATGGTCGGCTCCATTGCGGGCGTATCGCCGGTTTTGCTCTTGCTGCTCAACACGTTGCCTCTCGGCCGCCCGCGGCGGCTGGAATGATCGGGATGGGTTGATGGTTTTCTTATACCATCCGCCGCATTTATTTCACAGCCGCTCGTTTGCCTGGTATTCAAACCGCAAAGTCCTCGCCGGCAATGGACTGGGTATCGCTGACCGAAGCCGGTTCGCAGGGCAGCAGCAGGCGGAAGCTCATGCCGTGCTGTGCATTGCGCAGCGCCTGCAACTTGCCCGAGTGGCTCTCCACGATCGACTGGCTGATCCACAGGCCCAGGCCGGTGCCTTCCGCCTTGGTGGTGAAGAAGGCGTTGAACAGCTTGTCGATGTCGGCTTCCGCCACCCCCGTGCCGGAGTCGCTGATCTCCACCACGATGCCGGACTCGTCGCCCTCCTGCCGGGCCGAGCGGATCAGCAGTTGCCGCGGCCGGGTGGTCACCGCCGCCATGGCCTCGATGGCATTGAGCGTCAGGTTGAGGAATACCTGCTGCAGCTGGATGCGCTCGCCGTGGATGGCTGGCAATTGCGGATCGAGCTGGACCGAGACCTCCACTTTGCGGCGGGACAGCTCGCTTTGCATCATTTCCAGGCTCTCGCGCACGATGCCGTTGAAGTCCAGCGCGGCCCAGCGCGGGTCGCCCTTGCGCATCAGGGTGCGGATGCGGGCGATCACATCGCTGGCGCGGCGGGCGTCGCGCATGATCCAGTTGAGCGTGTTGCCGGCCTCGCCCAGGTTGGGCGTATCCGCTCCCAGCCAGCGCAGGCAGGCGTTGCCGTTGGTGACGATCGCCGACAGCGGCTGGTTCAACTCGTGCGCGATGGAGGCGGTAAGCTCGCCCACGGTGGTGAGCCGCGAGGCGTGGGCCAGGTTCGAGCGCGCGGCGAGCAGGGCTTCCTCGGTGCGCCGGCGCTCCGAGGCGTCCTCGCAGAAGGCGAGGAGGAAGCGCGGAAACTCGGGCGTGCCGGCGACCAGGGCAACGTGGATGCGCAGCCAAACCGCGGCGGCGCCCGGTGAATGCCGCTGCACTTCCATCTCGATGCGCTGGCGCCGCCCGTCGAGCAGTGCCGTCAGTTGCTCCTTGAAGTCGGCGCGATGCGAGGCGGGCAGGTATTCATCGAACGCCAGGCCGGTCCCGGGTTCGCGCGGCCCGGCCCGCTCCGCGTCGATCAGCCTGAGATAGCGCTCGTTGCTGGCGATGAGGCGGCCGCCCTCGTCGGCCAGGGCCATGCCCACCACCGAGTTGTCGAACACCGCGCGCCAGCGCAGCTCGGCGATGCGCCGCTCGTGTTCCGCCTGCTCGCGGCTGCTCACTTCCGCGCGCAGCGCCTCGCTGACCTTTTCCAGTTCCACCCCGCCTACCTGCACCTGCGAGGCCAACGCGTCGCGGGCCTGCTGCATGGCCAAGTCGCTGCGCTTGCGCCAGGCGCCGAACCAGTTGCCGGCCAGCATCGAGACGGTGAAGGCAATGAAATACGGCAGGTCGTCCGATTCGACGGCGAGGCTGTAGTAAGGGCGGTTGAAGAAGTAGTCGTAGGCCAGGGTACTGAGGATCACCGCGGTCCAGCCGGCGACGCGACCGCCGATCCAGGCGCTGGCGATGCCCGCCACCAGGAACGGGAACCAGTACGGCATGTCGAACCACTGCCGCAGCAGCAGGCTCAGTCCCAGCGCGGCGCCGACCCAGAAAAAAGCCACCTCCAGCTTGCGGCCGACCGCTGTCTGATGCTGCCAGAGCTTAAATGCCACCGGCGGCTCCGCGGGGATCCAGCCTGCCCAAACTACCCGCCCTGCAAGGATGGTGATGGTTCCGCGAGTCAGGCTTGCGTCGCCGGTCCTGCATCATGGTGCGCGCCATCCGGGATCTCTCCGCTCCGTTATATCGCGGAATGGCCAGAAAAAGATCCAACATGGTGCGAAACCCCCTGTATTCGAGTTAAGCAGGATATGTAATGCCCTATGTTGGTGCGATACCGCGCTTGCCGCCCGCCGCTCAACCGGCCTGCTCCGCACTGGATACGAAAGCTTCATAGAGCAGGGTCTGCGCTTCCGCCCGTGGCATCAGCAGCACGTAGGCGGGGACGGTGAAGGCCCTGGCCAGCCGCTCCACCGTATCCACCCCCACATTCAGTTCCTGCCGCTCGATGGCGCTGATGTGCGTGCGATGCAGCTGGCACAGCGCGCCGAGGTCTTCCTGCGAAAAGTTGAAGATGGTCCGCGCCAGTTGCAGGTTACCGGCGATGGCCACGCGTGAAACGGGGACTGGGGTTTTTGCCACGACGGTGGGTGCTCAGGGATGGCCGCTGACAGTCACCCGGAGCGGCGGCATCGTTTGCCGTCGGGCGATCGCTGCGGCGCGGCGCGGCGATTGGACGTGATCGTGACTGAACATGCGGAAAGCTTATGTCATCACGCCGCTTTATCCAATGCGTATTCCAAGCCTCAACGCCGCCCCGATGTCCCGGGTGATTGGCATGAAATATGGATAGTGCGTTTTGAATAATATAATTCTCATTATGTCGATTTGTGACTAACAAAATAGACAGAATGCCGGGCCTCCGTGCCGCCGCGGCGATCTCCCTGGGCGGGCTGCCGGCCATGATCTCGCGCCGCCGCCGCGCCGCCATCGGGGATCGCCGGTGACGGCGCAGTTGGCGGCGACCGAATTCGCCGTGTACCTGGCGCCGGGAACCGCCCCGCTCTCCGAGCATGAGCTGAGCATGATCACGCTGCAGACGGCCGACCTGCTCGGCTGCGATGCCGCCGAAATCCGGCCGGTGCTGATCGAGTTGAAGCTCGTCGACGAGATCGCCGACGAGTTCGCGCGCATTCCCGAGGCCGAGCAAAGCCGCGAGCCCTACCTGGCCCTGCTGACCCTGCTGCGCAACGGCGCCCGCGCCGTGGGCAGCCTGTGCTGCATGCTGATTTACGACCTGCGTGCGCCGTTTCCGGCGCTCGACTACCTCAAGGGCCTGGCAGAAATCACTCACCTGCCGGTGTTCCTCGGCGTGTGCCGTGCGCCGCTGTCGGGGCAGGCCTCGCGCCAGATCCTGGTGCGCCGCCTGCGCTGATTTTTACCGTGGCGCTGCCGCCTGACGCGGCTCTTTATGCCGCCTTAATGCAAATCCCCGCCTTTATTAACGCCCGAACAATATCGACGGCAGCATTCCCCTGTCGATAAAAAATGCCCGACAAGACCATACTATTGACGTTTTAAACAGTCGTAACGAGCAATATTTTCCAACGGTTGGCACAGATGATGCTGGACGATACGACAGATGGCATTTATATCAGTCGCATCGTCGAGAATGGCAGTCAAAATAAGAGGGCATTAAGATGGTGAAGATTTTAGGCGGCAAAATGGTTCCGGTCGCGGTTGTCCTGGCCGGCGGGTTGTGGATCTCCTCCTGCGCGGCCAGTCAGTCCGCTGAAGCCGACACGGCAAGGCCGGGTTCCTTCCAGGCCATCATGGCGGTGAAGGCGCCCCAGGTGTACGGGCCGCATCTGGCCCAGGCCGATGCGCCGCTGGCCGATCAGGGCGCGCAGCCGAAGCCGGGTTCCTTCCAGGCGATCATGTCGGCGAAAGCACCCCAGGCATACGGGCCGCATCTCGCGGCCGCCGATGCCACTCCGGCCAAAGTCACCGCCAGCACCTGCCGGGCCGGATCCTTCGCCGCAATCATGTCCGTGAAACTGCCGCCCAGCGCCCGCCCGGGCAACGCCGAGCTGTATCGGGACTGCCGCTGACCTAACTGTGAGGTTCGGCCGGTCCCTGGTAGAGGGGTACCGGCCGTCTTTTCGCAGACTCGCCCGGAAAAAAGCGTGACCGGGTTTTGCCATCGCCGCGAATCGTTTCGCGGAATTTTCAAACGGGAGATTTAAACAAATGAGACGTCTGCCAGTGTATTTGGCGATCAGCCTCGGGACCTCGCTTGCCGCATCGCATAGTGCCTGGGCGCAAACCGCCCCGGCGCCTGCGGCTGCGCCGAGCGTGAAGTGTGATCCTTACCAGAATTACTCCTGCCTCGATACGTACCTCAACGCCGATGGCGATGATGTCTACGATCGCATGGTCAACTACTACAAGCTGGAGTGGGGCCAGGCCGGTCCGCCGACCGATCCGAACGCGCCCGCGAGCCGCCGCGAGGGCTGGCCGCTCACGCCGATGACTGCGCCCCCCATGCCGTTCACCGAGTGGCCCTACGGCGGTACCCAGAACCTGGGCACAACCCGCCCGGCCTCCGTCGACAGCCCCTTCATGGTCGGCATCGCCAATACCTGGCTCGGCAAGTGGATGGCCAGCGGCAACATGCAGCTCTACGGCTGGATCGACCCGGGTGGCAACCTGAGCACCAGCACCCAGGCGCAGGGCGGCAACTCGCCGGCGGCCTATGACTACCGCCCGAACGCCCTGAACTTCGATCAGGCCGTGCTCTATTTCGAGCGCGTGCCGGATACCGTTCAGAGCGATCACATCGATTGGGGCTTCCGCACCTCGGTGATCTACGGCGAGAACTACCGCTATACCACCGCCTACGGCATCCAGAGTTCGCAGCTGCTGACGCACAACAACGTCAACGGCATCGACTACCCGATGGAATGGCTGGAAGCGTTCATCCCGTGGATCGGCAAGGGCGGAACGGACGTGCGTCTCGGCCGCTACATCTCGCTGCCGGACATCGAGGCCCAGCTGGCGCCCAACAACTACATGTATACGCACTCGATCACGTATACGCTCGACAACTACACCAACGAAGGCCTGCAGTTCACCACCGGCATCACCAAGAACTTCTTCCTGCAGTACGGCATCAGCGTCGGTACCGAGGCCGCGTTCTGGCACCTCGGGCAGGGTATCAACAACCCGACGCAGTATGTTTCCTATACCGACCCGGTCACCGGCATTGCGTATAACCACGTGCAGAATCCGCTGTATCCGGGGGCGCGCTTCAGGAAGGATCCGGGTTCCACCCCGTCCTTCACCGGTTGCTTCCGCTACCAGACCGATGATGGCAAGAACAACATCAACGGTTGCGCGGACGCCATCAATCGCGGCGTATGGGGTTACAACAACCTGCAGTGGTACGGCTTGACCGCGTATCACAAGTGGAACGACAAATGGCATGTGTCGTTCGAGTTCTACACCGAGCACCAGAACAACGTGCCCAATCTGGAGAACTCCACCGTGGCGGGCCTCAACAGCGCCTACGGTGCCGACGGCGGCACGCCGTTCTCATCGCTGCAGGGCATTTTCTTCAACAATCCCGGTGAAGCCTATTGCTCCGGTGTGCATAACACCAATTCCCCGGGTGCGTCGTCTTACCTGAAGACCAATGCGCCGTTGACCTGTACGGCTTCCTCGGTCGGCACGGTGGCCTACTTCAACTACTCGCCGAACGCGTTGAACAACTTCTCGATCCGTCCCGAGATGTACTACGACAAGAACGGCCAGCGCACCGGCACGCCGACGCATTACGTGGACTTCGGCCTCGGCTGGCAGCACT
>Ga0302311_10000422_pt1 | contig 53746 bp, 46 predicted proteins | sample III_Palsa_N1_3_FD_200449 | JGI IMG/M metagenome (GOLD analysis project Ga0302311, IMG submission 200449) | Peat permafrost microbial communities from Stordalen Mire near Abisko, Sweden - III_Palsa_N1_3 | ecosystem: Environmental > Terrestrial > Soil > Palsa > Peat permafrost | place: Sweden... | reverse complement strand
CCAGCGACTCAAGGGTTCGCAGCTGCTGCTCGGCGATGCCGGCCACGGAGCGCTGGGGATCCAGATCTTCTATGCGCACTAGCCATTGGCCGCCCTGGGCGCGTGCCTGGAGCAGGCTTGCGGCGGCGGTGACGAGTGAGCCCAGGTGCAGCGGCCCGCTGGGCGAGGGGGCGAAGCGACCAATGCTGCTCACGGCGTGGCTTCGCAGTCCACGCATCGAGGCAGGAAGATACCCGCTGCGGGCCGGCTCATACCCGATCCGCAGCGCCTTCAGCGGTAGCGGTCGTCGCGCTCCCCGTACTGGCGTTCGCGCCGTTCGCGCCGCTCTTGCGCCTCGATGCTCAAGGTGGCCACCGGCCGTGCCTCGAGTCGCTTGATGCCGATTTCCTCACCGGTCTCGAGACAGTAGCCATAGCTGCCGTCCTCGGTGCGCTTGAGGGCTTCTTCGATCTTGCGGATCAGCTTGCGCTCCCGATCGCGGGTACGCAGTTCGAGGCTGAACTCCTCTTCCTGGGTCGCACGATCATTGGGGTCGGGGAAATTGGCCGCCTCGTCCTTCATGTGCGTAACGGTGCGATCGACTTCTTCCATCAGATCGCGCTTCCAGCTGGTGAGGATCTGCTGAAAGTGGGCGAGCTGTGCCTTGCCCATGTACTGTTCGCCGCGCTTGGCGACGTAGGGTTTGACGTTGCGTGGCCCGGCCAGCAGGCTCCCCGGCTCATGCTCGTTCTCCTCCACTTCGATTCGCGGCAGCGTGCGGATTGCAATGGCCGCCTTGCCGGCCAGTGCCGGCTTGGCGATGGCCACCGGCTTTGCTGCAGCGGCGGCCTTCGCGGCCGTCACCGATTTCGCAGCGGGCAGCGGTGCCGCGGGCTTTGCGGCGGCCTTCTTCGATTCGATCGGGAGGGGAACTACGACGGCCTTCTTCAGCTCTTTGGAGCCGGCCGCCTTACGAGTGGTCACCGCGGGTTTGCGCGGCTCGGTACGGTGCACGCTCGCCTTGCGAGCCATGGGTCGGGCTGCCGGCTTAGCCGACTTTCGGTTCTTAGATGCGGGCTTTTTTGCCGCCATTGCGCGCTCCTGCAAAATGTACTTCCTTTGAGGGCGGGTATTAGGAAACGCGCGATTATACCGGCGCTTCCGGGGCTGTACAGTCCGGCGATAGGACGCCTGGTAGCGCTCTGGCCCGGCGGAGGCCTGAAGTGCCCGGCCGGGGGCTCAGGGCATGGTAATCGCCGGGGCCGCGGCCCAGCCGGCCGCACGATGCTCGGCGACCACGGTGGTGTAAATCCCGCCGCGTACATTGAAACGTGCGCTCAGGCGCATAAAGCGCGGTGCCGTTGCAGCGACCAGCGCATCGAGAATCTGGTTGGTCACCGCTTCGTGGAATGCGCCGCGATCGCGGAACGACCAGATGTAAAGCTTCAATGATTTTAGCTCGATACAGCGCTCAGCGGGGACGTATTCGAGATCCAGCACTGCAAAATCCGGCTGACCTGTCTTCGGACACAGACAGGTAAATTCCGGCAGGTTCATGCGGATGGTGTAGTCCCGCTGCGGAGTCGGGTTCGCAAAGGTCTCGAGCTGATCGCTGGGCTGGCTTGGCATGAGCATTCACTGGCGCGGGGCGGCCGCAGTTGGAATCGAAAGCTGGTGACAGATAATTTACACTACACTCCCACCGTGCGTCGCCGCGCGCGGCGCGGCTGTTAGCACACTGGGGACCGATGCGCCTAAATAAGATCAAACTGGCCGGATTCAAGTCCTTTGTTGATCCGACCACGGTACAGCTCCCAAGCAACTTGACTGGTGTGGTCGGCCCGAACGGGTGCGGCAAGTCAAACATCATTGATGCGGTCCGCTGGGTGATGGGCGAACTCTCGGCACGGCACCTGCGCGGTGACCAGATGGCCGATGTGATCTTCAACGGCTCCGGATCGCGCAAACCCGTGGGCAACGCCTCGGTCGAACTGCTGTTCGATAATGCCGATGGCAAGATCGGTGGCGCCTACGCCGGCTACACCGAGATTTCCCTCAAGCGCCTGGTCTCGCGCGATGGCACCTCGAGCTATTTCATCAATGGCGGCCGCTGCCGCCGGCGCGACATCACGCAGCTGTTCCTCGGCACCGGCCTTGGCGCCCGCAGCTACGCGATCATCGAGCAGGGCATGATCTCCAGGATTATCGAGGCGCGCAGCGAAGACATGCGCGCCTTCGTCGAGGAAGCGGCCGGCATCTCACTCTATAAGGAGCGGCGCCGGGAGACCGAGGCACGTATCGCCGACGCGCGCGAGAATCTGGCCCGCCTGCAGGATCTGCGTGATGAGGTTGACAAGCAGATTCGTCACCTGCAGCGCCAGGCGAGCGCCGCCCGCAAGTACCAGGAGCTGCGCGCGCGCGAGCGGGTGCTCAGCGCCGAACTGCTGGTGCTGCGCCTGCGCGAGATTGACAGTGGCGCCGAAATCCACAACAGCGCCATGCGCGAGCGCGAGCTCGTCATGCAGCAGGCGCTGGCCGAGCAGCGCTCGGCCGAAGCGGCGATCGAGAAGCAGCGTGAATTCTGCAGCGAACTGACGGCTGCGCTCGAGCGCGTTCAGGCCCGCTACTACGAGTTGGGCGCGCTGATCACGCGCGTCGAGGAAGGCATCCACTATGCCAATGAACTGCGCAGCCGCCAGCGCGCGGATCTGGAGCAGTCGGGCACGGCGCTACTGACGCTCGCCGCCCAGATCAGTGCCGACCAGCAGCGCATCAGCGAACTGCACGGTGAAATCGCGACCCTGGAGCCCGAAGTGGCGCGCCTGCGGCAAACCGAGCAGCACTGCGCCGAGCAGCTGGCAGCGGCCGAGAGCGAGCTGCAGCGCTGGCAGGCTCAGTGGGAAGACTACAGTCGTGCACTGGGCAGCGCCGGACAGACTGGCCAGGTCGAAGCCGCGCGCATCGAGCAGCTTGAGAACCAGCTGCTGCGCCTGCAGGGCCAGGCCGACCGCCGCGCGCTCGAGCGCGCGAGCCTCGGTCAGCAGCAGGCCAGTGCGCCGCTGGAGAGTTTGAGCCTGCGCGAATCGGGTGCCCGGCAGCTAGCCGACTCACTGACCCAGCGCCTGGAAGATGCCCTGAACCAGTTGCAGAGCCTGCGCGGCGCCCAGCGCACCGCCGATGAGAAGCTCGAGCAGCTGCGTGCCCAGCGCGAACGCGGCCGCGCCGAACTGATGTCACTCGAGGCATTGCAGAAGGCGGCGCTCGGGGAGAAGGACACGCGCGCAGCCTCGTGGCTGGACTCGATCGGTGGGGCGCTCAGTGGCAGCGCCCGCCGTCGCATGGCCGAAACGCTCGAGGTCGCACCCGAGTGGGAGCGGGCGGTCGAGACGGCGCTCGGCGATTATCTCGAAGCGGTGTGCGTCGATGGGCTCGAAGGCATCGAATCGGCCCTGCAGCGCCTGGAGAGCGGCACGGTGGCCTTCATGGAACTGGGCGCAACCCCGGGGCGCGGTGCCAATGGCACGCTCGGTGCGCACGTGCGCGGTCCGGCCGCAGTGCTTGAATTGCTGGCCGGGATCCGCACTGCCGATTCCCTGGCCGTGGCGCTGCGCGAGCGTCAGCGCCTGGGACGGGGCGAGTCGCTGATCACGGCGCGCGGAGAATGGGTCGGACGGGATTGGCTGCGGGTACGGCGCGGCGGGGATCCGCATGCCGGCGTTCTCGAGCGTGAACAGCGCCTCAAATCACTGCGCAGCGCCTGCGAGCGCACCGATGCCGAGCTGCGTGAGGCCGAGCAGGAGCTTGAGCGTGCGCGCGAGCGGCTGGTTGCGGCCGAGCACGGGCGCGATGAGGTCCAGGGCCAGATCCAGGGCGTGCACCGCGAGCACGGCGAGCTGCAGGCGCAGCTGGGCGCGATGCGCGCGCGCCTCGAGGAGGCGGCGCTGCGCCGCGAGCGCATCGATGCCGAGCACTCGGAACTTGAGCGTGAGATGAGCCGCTCGCGCGCGAGCCTGGAAGCGGCGCGCACGGCCCATGATGCGGCGGTTGAGGAATTGCGAGTTCTCGATGCGCGCCGCCCTGAACTCGATCAGCAGCGCGAGCTGGTGCGTGAGCGCAGCAACGCGGCGCGTGCCCAGGCGCAGCAGGCGCAGCTGCAGCTGCGCGATGCGCTGATCCGCCACGAGAGCCGCCGCTCGACCCACTCCTCGATGGAATCGACCCTGACGCGCATGTTCGAGCAGCGCCTGCAGCTCGAGCAGCGGCGCACGAGTCTTGAGGATCTGCTGCGCGATGGCGAAGCGCCGGTGCTCGAGCAGGAAGCGCGGCTGCAGGAGAGCCTGGCGCAGCGTCTGGAAATCGAGGCGGATCTGGGGACGGCGCGCCGCGGTCTTGAGGATGCCGAGCGCGAGCGACGCGAGCTCGAGCAGCGCCGCCAGAGCGCCGAGGAGCGCGTCAGTGCGGCGCGCGCCACGATGGAGGATGCGCGCCTGGCCGCGCAGGAATCGCGCGTGCGACGCGAGTCGATTCTCGAGCAGTTTGGTGCCACGCACTGCGTGCTCGAGGAGATCCAGGCGAATCTGGATGCCGAGGCGCAGACCGAGCCCTGGGAAGCACGCCTGAGCGAAGTGCGCTCGGATCTCGAGCGGCTCGGGCAGGTGAATCTGGCGGCGATCGATGAGCTCAAAGAACAGAGCGAGCGCAAGACCTACCTGGATCGGCAGTACACCGATGTCACCGATGCGCTCGATACGCTCGAGCAGGCGATGCGCAAGATGGATCGGGAGACGCGCTCGCGCTTCGAGGACACGTTCAATCGCATCAATGCCGGCCTGCAGGATAAGTTCCCGCGCCTCTTTGGCGGCGGCCATGCCTACCTCGAACTGGTGGGTGAGGATCCGCTGGCTGCCGGGGTCGCCGTGATGGCGCGCCCGCCAGGCAAGCGCAACAGCACGATCGCGCAGCTCTCAGGCGGTGAGAAGGCCCTGACTGCGGTGGCGCTGGTGTTCTCGATTTTCGAGCTCAACCCGGCCCCGTTCTGCCTGCTCGATGAGGTGGACGCGCCGCTCGATGAGCACAATGTCTCGCGCTACTGCGAGATCGTGCGCGAAATGTCCGAGCGCGTGCAGTTCATCTTCATCACGCACAACAAGACCACGATGGAGCTGGCCTCCCAGCTCGTGGGCGTGACGATGAACGAGCCGGGCGTCTCGCGCCTGGTGACCGTGGATGTGGACGAGGCGGTGCGGCTCGCTGCCGTATAAAGCCGCATGAGTGGGTTGCGCTGGATTCTGCTGCTGACCGGCATCGTCTTTCTGATAGGACTGGCCTGGTGGGAGCGCCGGCGCCAGCACCAGGCGCGCCCCGCGCCGATCTACGGCGGCGCGCGCACCGAGCCGGTCTTGAGCGATTCCCCGATGCCCGAGCCGCGCGTGCGCGCGGGCGAAGTCGCGCGCGTGGTCCCGATCGTGGACTGGTCGCAAACCACTGACGAACGCGTCGATGAGCTGCCTGAGCCGGCAGCGGAGCTCGATGTCGCCGCGCCGCACCTGGAGAGCGAAACCGATGAGGTGCCCCCGATGGCAAGCGAAGTGCCCACGGCGCGCGTGATCGACCTGAGCGAGGTGGTGGCGGGCGATACTCCGGCGCTGAAGATGCAGTGGCCGCCGGAGGCGGAGCGGCGCATCCTGGCCTTGCGGCTGGTGACACAGCGTAGTGACCGGCTCTCGGGGCGGACCCTGCGCCAGAGTCTTTCTGGCTGTGGCTTCCGCCACGGCCCGATGAGCATCTTCCACCTGGCGGTGCCGGACGGGCGCGTGATCCTCAGTGCGGCGAACCTCGCGAGCCCCGGTGAACTGGATCCGCGCACCATGGATTTCCAGCGCTTCGCCGGTATCAATCTGTTTGCCGTACTGCCCGGACCGCTCGAGGCCGAAGCCACGGCCACACGCCTGGTGCGCGTGGCGAGTGAGATGGCGCGGCGCCTGGATGCCTCGATCCAGGACGAGGAGGGCACGGCGGTCGAACCGGCGCAGCTCCAGCATCTGGCCACGCGGCTGCTGGCACGCGCCAACTCCACGCCAGGACCGGCCGATTGACTACGCCGGCCGCGCGGCGTGCCGCGGAGCTACGCACGCTGATCAGCGGGCACGACTACCGCTACTACGTGCTCGATGAGCCCCAGGTTCCCGACGCTGAATACGATCGGCTGATGCGCGAGTTGCGCGAGCTCGAGGCCCAGCACCCGCAGCTGATCAGTGCGGATTCACCGACCCAGCGCGTCGGCGCCGCCGGCGCGGCCGGTTTTGGCCAGATCACCCACGGCGTGCCGATGCTCTCGCTCGACAATGCCTTTGACGATGCCGAGGTCGAGGCCTTCGATGCGCGCGTGCGCGAGCGGCTCGGCGTTGCCGAACAGGCAATCGAGTACTGCGCCGAGCCCAAGCTCGATGGCCTGGCCATCTCGCTGCTGTACCGCGAGGGCCAGCTGCAGCGTGCCGCAACGCGCGGTGATGGGGCGAGCGGCGAGGATGTCAGCGCCAATATCCGCTCGATCCGCAGCATCCCGCTGCGCCTGCAGGGCGTGGCCCCCGCCGAGGTCGAGATCCGCGGTGAAGTGTTCATGCCAACACGCGCCTTCGAGCGTCTGAACGCCGCGGCCAGCGCCGCGGGGGAAAAACTCTTCGTCAATCCGCGCAATGCCGCAGCCGGGAGCCTGCGCCAGCTCGATCCGGCCGTGACCGCGCGGCGCCAGCTCGATGCTTTTTTCTATTCGATTGGCAGCTGGCGCGGCGGGCAGGAGCCGCAGCGCCAGACCGAGCTGCTCCAAACCCTGCGCCGCTGGGGACTGCGCACGAGTGCCGAGGCGCGCGCGGTCAGCGGTGCGGCCGGCTGCCTGGCCTACTACCGCGATCTGGGCGCGCGCCGCGCGCAGCTGCCTTACCAGATTGATGGCGTGGTTTATAAAGTCGATCGGCGCGCCGATCAGGAGCGGCTCGGGCAGGTGGCGCGTGCGCCGCGCTGGGCGATCGCGCACAAGTTTCCGGCGGATGAGGCCCTCACCCAGGTACGGGCGATCGAATTCCAGGTCGGTCGCACCGGGGCGCTGACGCCGGTGGCGCGGCTCGAACCGGTGAGCGTGGGTGGGGCGACGGTCAGCAACGCCACCTTGCACAACATGGATGAAATCGAGCGCAAGGACGTGCGCGCCGGGGATACCGTGATCGTGCGCCGTGCCGGCGATGTGATCCCGGAAATCGTGCGTATCCTGCCCGAGCGGCGCCCGCCTGGGACAGTGCCGGTGCTGCTGCCTGCCACGTGCCCGGCCTGCGGGTATCCGGTGATCCGCATCGCAGGGGAGGCGGCCGCACGCTGCACCGGGGGCGTTCATTGCCCGGCGCAGCGCAAGGAATCGCTGCTGCACTTTGCCAGCCGCGGCGCGCTCGACATTGAAGGCCTGGGCGAGAAGCTCGTGGAGCAGTTACTCGCGCAGCAGCTGGTCAATGCACCGGCGGATCTGTATGGCTTGAGTGCCCAGACGCTGGCCGGGCTCGAGCGTATGGGCGAGAAGTCCGCGGCGCGGCTGCTGGCGGCGCTCGAGCGCAGCAAGCACACGGAGCTGGCCCGCCTGCTTTATGGCCTGGGGATCCCCGATGTGGGCGAAGCGACCGCACTGGGCCTGGCTAAACATTTCGGGGGACTCACGCCGCTGATGAACGCCTCGCTGGAGCAGGTTCTGGAAGTGCCTGATGTGGGCCCCGTGGTCGGTGCCCAGATCGTTAATTTCTTTGCCAGCGAGCGCAACCGCTCGGATATCGAGCGGCTGCGCGCCGCCGGCGTTCACTGGCGCGAGCAGGAACCGGCGGCGCGCGCGCCACCGCTGCCTCTGGAGGGCCTGACGGTCGTGCTCACCGGTACGCTCGAGCATTACACGCGCGAGCAGGCCGCCGAGCAGCTGCGCGCCCTCGGCGCCAAGGTCGCAGGCTCGGTCTCGGCGCGCACGCGCTACCTGGTCGCGGGGGCCGATGCGGGCTCCAAGCTGGCCAAGGCGCAGGAGCTGGGCGTCGAAGTGCTCGATGAGGCCGGCCTCGTGCGGCTGCTGGCGGCGCCGCCAGTCACGGCCGGCTGAAGCACTGAGCAAAGAAAAGGGCCGGCAGGTTTCCCGGCCGACCCTTGATCAGGAGGCAACCCGCAGCGGCGCTCGCCAGCCGCGGGGCGCAGCGCAAAGTCTTTAGAGCGTCTTCTCGATCTTCGCATCCTTCATCAGCTGGTCCTGGTAGTCCTTGAACTTCTTGGCCATCACGGACTGCGCCAGGCGATCCTTGACCGAGTCGAACGACGGCGGCGTGGTATCGCGTACATCCTCGAGCTGGATGACGTGGTAGCCGAAATCGGTCTTGACCGGCGTCTGGGTGATTTCGCCCTTCTTGAGCGCCATCACGGCATCGCCAAAGGGCTTGACCATGCTGGTGGTCTTGAACCAGCCCAGTTCCCCACCGCTGGTCTTGGAGCCATCGATGGACTCGGCCTTGGCCAGATCCTCGAACTTCGCGCTCTTCTTGTTGAGCTTCTCGATGATCGCCTTGGCCTCATCCTCGTTCTTCACCAGGATATGGCGGGCCTTGTACTCGGTCTTGGGCTGGCTGCCGACGTAGGTGTCGTACTCAGCCTTCAGCTCAGCATCGGTGGGCTTGCGATCCTTCAGGTACTCGGTGGCCGAAGCCTCCTCGAGCAGCTGCAGGCGCTGCACCGCCAGGGCCTGCTTGGTATCACCCTTCTTGTCGAGTCCATCCTTCTCGGCCTGCTGGGCGACGACTTCGGCGCGTACCAGCGTGTCGAGAATCTGATTGCGCTGCTCTTCGGTCAGTTCAGCAGGCGTCTTATTGGCCATTGTCTTGGTCAGGAAGTTATAGAGATCGCGGCTCAGCGGATGCCCGTTGACCGTCGCCACCGGCTTGGCCTCGGGTTCAGTCGCGGACTGTTTGGGAGCGCACGCGGCCAGCAGCACCACGGCAGCCATGCCAATAACGGAATAAAGTCTGGATACTTTCATTTGAAATCTCAGTTAGTTACGACAAAAAACTCTAAATATCATCAGGAGCTGTGGTCTCGAGCGCCAGCGCATGGATCTCGGCGCCGAACAGCGGCGCGAGCGCATCGTGCACGAGTCGGTGCCGCTGCACCAGAGGGAGCCCGGAAAACGCGTTTGACACAATGCGCAGGCGAAAGTGCCCGCCGGCGCCGGCGCCGGCATGCCCCACATGGCGGGCGCTCTCATCGAGCAGTTCGAGGCGGGTTGGCTGCAGGCGCTCCTCCACCAGCGCCCGGATCTGGGCCATGCGGTCAGTGCTGATCGGCATCTTAAGCTTCCGAGGCCGCCGGGCGGCGCGAGGCGAGCCACAGCCCGTGGCCGGCCGCAAACAGCATGGTTGCCGCCGTCATGCCATACACCTTGAAGTTGACCCAGGCGCTTTCGCTGGCGTGAAAGGCCACATAGAGATTGGCAGCGCCGAGCACCAGATAAAAGGCGACCCAGGTGAGATTGGCCCACTGCCAGTCGCGCGCGCTCAAGGCGCCGGGCACCGGCATCGCCGGCTCGAGCAGACGCTGCGTGAACGGGCTCTTGCCAATCCACTGGCTGCCGAGGAATACCAGCGCCAGCAGCCACAGGAAGATCGTCGGCTTGAGCTTCAGAAAGCGCGCATCGTGCAGGATCAGCGTCGCCGAACCGAGCACCAGGACCAGCACCGTGCTCAGGGTCAGCAACGGACTGAGCTGACGGTGCAGCAGCCAATCGATCAGCACCACCAGCACCATCAGTCCCATCAGGACGCTGGTGGCCACATAGATGCCGCCCAGCTTGTAGGCCAGCCAGAAACCCAGCAGGGGCAGGAAGTTCAACAGGTTCTGCATGCAATGGAAGTCAATCGGGCGGTTAAGCGGGCGCGTATATTATCGGATACGCGGGGCCATCGCCCCGTTCACCCGATGTGAGAGCAAGTGGACTGAATCGCCGGCCCTGAGGCCGCTGATCCAGTGCGCCTGAAGATGCCCGCCGATGAGTCAGTATTTCGAACTGCATCCCAAGAACCCGCAGCTGCGTCTGATCCGCCAGGCGGTGCAGATCGTGCGCGAGGGCGGCCTGATCGCCTATCCGACCGACAGCTGCTATGCCCTGGGTACACACCTCGGCGACAAGGGCGCGCTCGAGCGCCTCCGGCGCCTGCGCGGGGCCGACCGGCACCATCATTTTACGCTGGTGTGCAGCGACCTCAGTGAAATCGCCCGCTATGCGCGCATCGATACCCGCCAGTTTCGCCTGCTCAAGGCCGCTACGCCTGGTCCCTATACTTTCTTGCTGCAGGCGACGCGCGAGACCCCGCGCCGGCTGCAGCACCCGCAGCGCAAGACCATCGGGATCCGCATTCCCGATCATCCGGTGCCGCAGCTGCTGCTGCGGGAACTGGGGGAGCCGATCATGAGCTCGACACTGCTGCTGCCTGGGGAGACGCTGCCACTGACCGATGGTGCCGAAATCCGGGCCCGGCTCGAGCACGAGCTCGATGCGGTGCTCGATGGCGGGCACTGCGGGATCGAGCCCACGACCGTCATTGACCTGGCCGTCAATCCGCCGGTGGTGCTGCGGCTCGGGCGCGGACCGATCGAGGGTCTGTTTGGCTGATGGCGGCGCCGGCGATCCGTATAATGGCCCGATCCTAAGCTGCACGCCCGCTGGGGCGAAAAGTAAGACATAGATGAGCGCTGCTCCCCAAGGCAAGCGCGTGCTCTCCGGCATGCGTCCCACCGGCCAGTTGCATCTGGGCAATTTTCACGGCGCACTGCGCAACTGGGTCGAGCTGCAGTACCAGTACGAGTGCTTCTTCTTCGTGGCGGACTGGCATGCCCTGACGACCGGCTACGATGACACCACGCAGTTGCCTCATCACACCCACGAGATGCTGATCGACTGGCTGGCCGCGGGTCTGAACCCCGGGGTGGCGACGCTGTTTGTGCAATCGGCGGTCCCCGAACATGCCGAGCTGCACCTGCTGCTCTCGATGATTACGCCGCTCGGCTGGCTCGAGCGCGTCCCGAGCTACAAAGATCAGCAGGAGCAGCTTAACGAGAAGGATCTGACCACCTACGGGTTCCTGGGTTACCCGCTGCTGCAGAGCGCCGACATACTGCTCTACCAGGCCGCCTTCGTGCCGGTCGGGGAGGATCAGGTCGCGCACGTGGAGATCACGCGCGAGATCGCGCGCCGCTTCAACCATCTCTACGGCCAGGAGCCGGATTTCGAGCTCAAGGCCGAGGCGGCGATCAAGCAGCTCGGGGGGCGCAACATCACGCTCTACCGGCAGCTGCGCAAGCAGTTCCAGGAGGCCGGCGATACCTCGGCCCTGGAGCGCGCCCGCACGCTGGTCGAGGGCAATACGCGCATCACCGTGGCCGATCGTGATCGGCTCTTGGGCTACCTCGAGGGCACGAGCGTGAGCATCTTGCCCGAGCCGCAGGTGCTGCTGACCGCGACACCCAAGGTCCCGGGCCTCGATGGCCGCAAGATGTCCAAGTCCTATGGCAACACGATCGGGATGCGCGAGGATCCGGACAGTGTGGCGCGCAAGCTCAAGACGATGCAGACTGACCCGGCGCGCGTGCGGCGCACCGACCCGGGAAATCCGGACATCTGCCCGGTCTTCGCCCTGCACCGGATTTATTCCGATCAGGCGACACAGGACTGGGCCGCTGCCGGCTGCCGCAGCGCGGCCTTTGGCTGCCTGCAGTGCAAGGAGCCGCTGATCGAGAAGGTCGTCACCGAAGTTACGGCGATGCGCGAGCGGGCGCGGGAGTTTTATGAAAATCCTGAGCTGGTCACCAACCTGGTCGCCGAAGGCTGCCAGAAGGCCCGTGAAGCGGCCCGCGAGACGCTCGGCGAAGTGCGCCGCGCGATGCACCTGCAGGTCGGCTGAATGCGATCAGGGCGGATCCCGATGATGAGCCGAGGCTGCGCGTGAAGCCCGACCTGAAGATCGTCGTCTCCAACCCGCAGCTCACCGGGCTTGCGCTCGAGCCCAGCCCCGAGCAGGGCGAGATGCCCTTTGCGATGGTGCACGGGGAGCCGCTCACCCAGCTGCCGCGCGATCTGTACATCCCGCCGCAGGCGCTTGAGGTGTTCCTCGAGGCCTTCGAGGGACCGCTCGATCTGCTGCTCTATCTGATCCGGCGCCAGAACATCAACATTCTGGATATTCCGATTGCCGAGATCACGCGCCAGTACATGCGCTACATCGAGCTGATGCAAAACCTGCAGCTTGAGCTGGCCGGTGAGTATCTGGTGATCGCGGCCACACTGGCCGAGATCAAGTCCCGCATGCTGCTGCCGCGCCCGCCGGGACTCGATGACAGCGAAGAGGATCCGCGCGCCGAGCTGGTGCGCCGCCTGCAGGAGTACGAGCGCTTCAAGCGCGCCGCGGCCGACATCGATGAGCTGCCGCGCCTGGAGCGCGATGTCTGGCACGCCGTGGTGCAGCTCGAGGAGCGCCCCGTGACGCGGGCGCTGCCACAGGTAACACTGCGTGAAATGTTGTTGGCGTTTCGCGACGTCGCGCAGCGCACCCAGATGTTCGCGCACCACCATGTGCAGCGCGAACGGCTTTCTGTGCGCGAGCGCATGAGCGATGTGCTGGCAGCGCTCGAGCGCGGCGCGTTTCTGCCCTTCGTGCAGTTGTTTCGGCCCGAAGAGGGGCGCATGGGCGTCACGATCACCTTCGTTGCGATCCTGGAACTGATGCGCGAGGGGCTGATCGATCTGGTGCAGGCCGAGCCGCTCGGCCCGCTGCACGTGCGCAGTGCCAGCACAAGCCGTACACTCCACCTCGTGGAAGAGAGTCCCGCTGAGGCTCCGAGCGAGAGCCCCGGCAATGAACCTGGCGGAGCATAGGGCCGGCACATGATCGAGCAATACACCAAGAATGTGATTGAAGCGGCGCTGCTGGCGGCTGGACGGCCGCTGGCCAACAGCGAGCTCGAAGAGCTGTTCTCCGGCGCCGGCAAACCCGATGCGGCGGCCGTGCAGGCGGCGATCGAGGCGCTCGCCAGCGAATACGACGGGCGCGGCATTGAGCTGGCGCAGACCGCGAGCGGCTGGCGCATCCAGGTGCGGCGCGAATTCTGCAACGAGATCGTGCGGCTCTGGCCCGAGCGCCCGCAGCGCTACTCGCGCGCACTGCTCGAGACCCTGGCGCTGATTGCCTATCGCCAGCCGATCACGCGTGCCGAGATCGAAGCGGTGCGGGGTGTGGCGGTCAATCCCGGCATCATCAAGACGCTGCTCGAGCGCAACTGGATCCGGGTCGTCGGTCACCGCGACCTGCCCGGGCGCCCGGAGCTGCTCGGCACAACGCGCGAATTCCTCGACTACTACGGACTTCGCAGCCTCGATGAGCTGCCGCCACTGGCGGAGCTGCGGATGCTGGGCGAGATGGACCCGCAGCTGTCGCTGCCGGGTACCGCCGAGAGCGAGCCGCCGATCGCGAGTGCCGAGCTTCCGCCACTGAGCGATGAGTCGCAGGATGGCGAGGATGAGGTCAGTGCCAGCCACGGGCAGAACCTCGGCTCGGGCCTGGTCGCCGCCCCGCCCGCGGGCGAGCTCTAGCCAGGCTTCGCAAGGCTTCCTCTTGAAGAGTGCAGCGGAGGGCGAGCGCCTGCAGAAGGTGCTCGCTCAGCTCGGCCTCGCCTCACGCCGGCAGGCGGAGGAGTGGATCCGTGCCGGGCGCGTCTCGGTCAACGCCGAGACGGCCCAGTTGGGGCAGCGCGTCCGCCCGGAGGATCAGCTGCGCCTGGACGGGCGACCGATCCGCCAGCGGCCCGCGAGCAAACCCGTCGTACTGCTCTGTCATCGCTCCCCCGGTGTGCCGCTGCTGCCGCGCACCGCACGAGCGACAGCCGGCGAAGGCGCATCGGGTGAGGAGCCGCCGGCCGATGCCACCGAAGCCCTTGCGCTCTCACTGCCGCGCAGCGCCGGCCGGCGCTTTGTCAGCATCAGCCCGATGCCGCAGGTCGATGGGGGCCTCGAACTGCTCAGTGCCGATGGCGCGCTCGCGGCGCAGTTGCAACGCGCCGTGCATGAGCACCCGAGCGAATTCAGCGTGCGCGTGCGCGGCGAGCTCGATGAGACGCAGCGCGCCGCGGTGCTCGAGGGCATGCTCGATCGCGGCGTGCCGCTGCGGATCCAGAGCATCGAGCCCGCGGGCGGCGAGGGGGTGAGCCGCTGGTACACACTCATCGCGCAGGGGGCCAGCGGCAATCAGATCCGCCAGCTGCTCGAGCGCTGTGGCGTGCTGGTCAGTCGGGTGCTGCGCACACGGCTCGGGCCGCTCAAGCTCGAGCGCTCGCTGCCGCGAGGGCGCTGGCGTGAACTGAGCGAGGCCGAACAGGAAAGCCTGCTCAAGCCCCCGTCGCCGCCACCCGCGCCGGCTGACAGTTCAGGCTCTGCCCCGACACGCCCCGCGCGTGGGCACCGAGGAGCCAGAGGTAGGGATTGACGATCGCCTCCGGCGCGACGAGTGCGTTCACGTCTTCGGATGGATAAGCCTGGCGGCGCATGCGCGTGCGGGTCGGCCCGGGGTTGAGTACGTTGACCCGGATCGGGGTACCTTCGGAGAGCTCCTCGGCCAGCAGCGTGCTCAAGCCCTCGACCCCACACTTGGAGACTGCGTAGGCGCCCCAGAATGCGCGCGGCTTACGGCCGACACTGCTGCTGGTGAATACGATCGAGGCATCGGCGGCGCGGTGCAGCGAGGGCAGCAGCACCTGCGTCAGTGCGAAGGCGGCGGTGAGATTCACATGCAGCACGCGGCACCAGGTCGGCACATCGTAATGCTCGATCGCCGTCAGGCCACCCAGGATCGCGGCGTTGTGCACCAGGCCATCGAGCCGGCCATAGCGCTTGGCTATTGCTTCGGCCAGCCCGTCATAGTCAGAGGCTACAGCCTGCTCAAGATTCAGCGGCGCGATGCTCGCCGCGCCCTCGCGGATCAAGCCGATCTCGGCGTGCACCGCTTCGAGGCGCTTGACGGTGCGCCCAATCAGCACCAGCTCAGCACCGCACCGTGCGGCAGCCAGCGCCAGCGCGCGCCCGATACCATCACCGGCGCCGGTGATGGCGATCACGCGCCCTTGCAACAGCTGCGGCTCGGGTTGGAAGTTCAGCGCCTGCTGTTGATAATCGATTGCACTCATCGGTTTCCTTATGGCTTGCTCAGTTCTTGCGCGTGGCCGGCACGGCCGCTGCTGACTTGGGGCCAGCGCCACCGAAACGAACCGGCTTGCGCGGCGCGCGCGGCGCGCCAGGCGACCCATTGCTGCGCCATCGCAAGCCGCAGACCAAGCGGCGACGCCTCATCCGGTATCTCCAGATTGCGCGCGCTGCGCCAGCCTACCAGCGCCACCCAGACCAGCAAGGGGCGCAGCGTGGGTTGCAGGGACGACTCCAGCGCGGAGAGCGCTGCGCCAAGGGACGCCGGAGGCTCGCCGCGCTCGGTGGACAGGTGTTGTACGGCGCCGCCGAGCGTCCGCAGCGTCGCCGCCGGTGCGCTGCTGCCCAGGGCCTGACCGAGCACGCTGAACACCGTGCCGAGGCTCCCCTCGAAGAAGGAATCCCAGAGCGCCTCTTCACCACCCGCGAGCCCGGCCACTTCGAGCCGTGCGCTGTGTACAAGCGGCCGCAGATCGAGCGGATGGGGAGCGAGTGCGAGCTGCAGCGCGCGCGTCAGCGGGTGGGCTGGCGCGCCGGCGAGGGTGCGCTCGATCTCGCCCTGCCACCATTCCAGACGCACATGGGCAATCGCATGATCCAGATCGGGGCGCGCACTGGTGCGGATCTCGGCCTCGAGGGCGAGCAGATCGGCGAGCGCTGCACGGATGTGGGCGGGGCTGTAGAGACTTACCAGATCCGCGATCGAGCCGGGCTCGAGCACGCGCGCGAACGGCGCGGGCGGAGTCACGGTTCGCCAGGATCCGTAGCGGGCGGCGCAGCGCCAGCCGGTGTGCGCACCAGGCGTTCGACCGGCTCCAGGGACTCGAGCGGCTCGCCACTGACCGCGCCGAGCTCCGTGAAGCGCCGCGCCTGCGGCAGCACCTGGCGCTCGATCGAACCCACGGCACTGTTGTAGGCCTCGACCGCGCCGGTCAGGCGCCTGCCGGTCGTGGCCAGGTGGCCGAGAAACGTGCCGAGTCTGCGGTGCAGCTCCTGCCCCAGATCGCGGATCAGGGCCGCATTCTCGGCCACCACGGTTTGCCGCCAGCCGTAGGCCACCGCTTTGAGCAGCGCGATCAGTGTCGCCGGTGTTGCAATGATCACGCTCTGGGCGAGGGCGGTCTCGAGCAGCTCGGGCCGCTCGATCAGCGCGGCGCTCAGGAACTGATCGCCCGGTAAGAACAGCACGGCGAATTCCGGACTCTTCGGAAACTGATTCCAGTAGGCCTTCGATGCCAGTTCGCGCACTCGCGCCTCGAGCTGCTGCGCATGGCGCGCGAGCGCCACTGCCTTGAGCTCATCGCTCGGCGCCTCGATCGCTTCGAGATACGCGTCGAGCGGCGTCTTGGCATCAACCACCAGCTCCCGGCCATCGGGCATGCGCACGATCAGATCCGGGCGCAGGTTGCCTTCGCTGCCGGTGACGCTCGGCTGCTCGCTGAAGTCACAATGCTCGGACATGCCGGAGAGTTCGACCACGCGCTTGAGCGTGAGTTCGCCCCAGCGGCCGCGCACCTCGGGCCGTCGCAGCGCACCGACGAGGTTGCGCGTCTCGCGCTGCAGGGCGACCTGCCCGGAGCTCAAGGATTCGATCTGGGTACGCAGTGAGCTGAAGGCATCGCGCCGCTCGCGCTCGAGCGCGGCCACCTGCTGCTCGGTTTTTTCCAGCGCCTGGCGGATCGGCGTCACAAGCGCACTGAGCGCACTCTCGCGCTCCTGCAGTGCGCCCTGGGCCAGTGCCTGCTCGCGCGAAAAGCTCTCGCGCGCGAGCTTCAGGAACATATCAGTGTTATCGCGCAGCGCCGTTTGCGCCAGCTCCCCAAAGCTGGCCCGCAACCGCATCTCGCTCTGCGTCAGTTGCGCCTGCAGGCGGCGGTTGGCGAACCAGCTCAAGCCGAAGGCGAGGGCGGCGCCCACCAGCACCGCGCCTAGCACCAGCAGCAGAATTGAGCCACTCACGACTGCAACCTCAGGCCCAGCCACGGCAGCAGCTCGGCGGGCCGATCGATCCAGCCGGCGACCGGCCAGCGCTCGGGCTCCTCGGCGGCATCGAGATACCCAAAGCGTGCACCCAGCGGCAACATGCCGGCTGCGATCGCGGCCTGCACATCGCGCAGCGCATCCCCCAGATACAGGCAATGCTGGGCGGGAATGCCGATGCGCTCGGCCGCGAGCCGCAGCGGTGCCGGGTGCGGCTTGCGCTCGGGGATCGTATCGCCGCTGACGATGCAGGCGGCGCGCGCCGTGAGCTTGAGCGCATCCAGCAGCGGCTCGGTCAGGCGTGCCGGCTTGTTGGTGACCACGCCCCAGGGAATCCCGTGGGCCTCGAGCGTGCCCAGCACTTCATCAAAGCCACGAAACAGGCGCGTCTGATCGGCCAGCTGCAGGGCGTAGATGTCCAGAAAGCGCAGGCGCAGCTGCTCGGCCTGCTCGGCATCGGCGGCTGGAAATCCCACCCGCACCACGGCGGCCGCGCCGTTGGAGACCTGCGGGCGGATCAGTGCAAACTCAACGTGGCTCTGGCGCTGCTCTTCGCGCAGCACATTGAGCGCCGCGGCCATGTCCGGTGCGGTATCGAGCAGCGTGCCGTCCAGATCAAAGAGCGCCGCGCGCAGCGGCTCAGACAGTTCCAGCGGCATCAGCTGCTCGCCGCGGCACTGAACTGGGCCAGATAGTTCACATCCGGGTTCTCATCGAGTGTGCAGCGGCCACTGAGCGGGTTGTAGTGGAGCCCGGCCAGATCCGCGAGCGCCAGACCGGCCGCGCGCGCCATCGTCGCCAATTCGGCCGGGCGCACCAGGCGGGCGTACTCATGGGTGCCGCGCGGTACCAGGCCGAGCACGTACTCGGCCGCGAGGATCGCGAGCGCAAAGGATTTGGCATTGCGGTTGATGGTCGAGACAAACAAGGTCCCGCCCGGACGCAGCAGCTGCGCCAGGGTGCCCATCAGTGCCGCCGGATCGGGCACGTGCTCGATCAGCTCCATGCAGGTCACCACATCGAAGGCGCCGGGCTCGGCTGCGGCAAGCGCTGCGGCATCGCAGTGCCGGTAATCAATGCGGGCGCCAGATTCCTGGGCGTGCAGCTGTGCGACCTCGATCATCGAGGGCGCCAGATCAATGGCCGTGACACGCGCGCCGCGGCCAGCCAGTGATTCGGCCAGGATGCCGCCGCCGCAGCCGATATCGGCAACGCGCTTATCCTTGAGCGTTGCGCGCATCGCAATGAAATCCACGCGCACCGGATTGAGCGCATGCAGCGTGCGCAGCGGTCCTTGCGGATCCCAGAAGCCATGGGCGAGGGCATCAAATTTGGCCAGTTCAGCCGGATCGGCATTGCGGGCGGTGTTCATCGGTGCGGCTGTTGGCTCTTCGTGAGATGGACAGATCTGCTGCCACGGTACAGCGCATGGCGCGCCGTGGAGTATAGCGGCGGCCGCGGTGCAGCGCCCACTGGCGCCGAGGGCTCGAGCCTCTGCCTCCAGCCCACGCCCAGAAGGTCACTTGTGATAGAATTTCCGGCTTAAATCCAAGCCATTAGCACCTTACCGCATGACCGAAACTTCCGGCGAAATCCTGCCTGTAAACCTCGAAGACGAGATGCGCCAGTCCTACCTCGATTACGCCATGAGCGTGATCGTGGGTCGCGCACTGCCCGATGCCCGCGACGGCCTGAAACCCGTGCACCGCCGGGTGCTGTTTGCGATGCGGGTGCTGGGGAACGATTACAACAAGGCCTACAAGAAGTCGGCACGCGTGGTCGGCGATGTGATCGGCAAGTACCACCCGCACGGTGATTCGGCCGTGTACGACACCATGGTGCGCATGGCGCAGCCGTTCTCGATGCGCTACGTGCTGGTCGATGGCCAGGGCAATTTCGGTTCGGTCGATGGCGATTCGCCGGCGGCGATGCGCTATACCGAGGTGCGCATGTCGCGCATCGCGCACGAGCTGCTGGCCGACCTTGACAAGGAAACGGTCAACTTCGTCCCTAACTACGATGAGTCCGAGCGCGAACCGGCGGTGCTGCCGACGCGGATACCGAATCTGCTGGTCAATGGCTCCTCCGGCATTGCGGTCGGCATGGCCACCAACATCCCGCCGCACAACCTGCGCGAGATCATCGATGCGTGCCTCGCGGTCCTCGATGACCCGAGCATCACGCTTGCCGGTCTGATGCAGATCGTGCCGGGCCCGGACTTTCCGACCGCCGGCATCATCAATGGCGCGCAGGAAATCGCCACCGCCTACAAGAGCGGCCGCGGCCGGCTCTCGATTCGCGCCCGCGCCAACATCGAGACCATCGATGAGAAGAGCGGCCGCCAGGCGATCATCGTCACCGAACTGCCCTACCAGGTGAACAAGGCGCGCCTGCTCGAGCGTATCGCCGATCTGGTGCGCAACAAACTGATCGAGGGCATCTCCGAACTGCGCGATGAGTCCGACAAGGATGGCATGCGCATGGTGGTCGAGCTCAAGCGCGGCGAAGTCGCCGAGATCGTGCTCAACAATCTCTATGCCCAGACGCCGATGGAGACTGTCTTCGGCATGAACATGGTGGCCCTGCAGGACGGACAGCCCAGGTTGATGGGACTGCGCGAGCTGCTCGATGCGTTCCTGCGCCACCGGCGCGAAGTGGTCACGCGCCGCACGGTCTTTGACCTGCGCAAGGCGCGCGAGCGCGCGCACGTACTCGAGGGCCTGGCGATAGCGCTGGCCAACATCGATCCGGTCATCGCGCTGATCAAAGCCGCGGCCTCGCCGGCCGAAGCCCGGACCGCGATGGTCGCGCGCCACTGGCCGGCCGGTGCCGTGCCGCAGATGCTCGAGCGCGCCGGCGCCACCGCCAGCCGTCCCGAGGGCCTCGCGGCTGAGTTCGGACTATCGGGCCAGGGGTATCGATTAAGCGAAGTGCAGGCACAGGCCATTCTCGACATGCGCCTGCACCGCCTGACGGGCCTTGAGCAGGACAAGATTGTCAGCGAGTACCGCGAACTGCTCGATCTGATCGTGGAGCTGGGCGAGATCCTGGCGAGCACGCAGCGCCTCGCCGCCGTGATCCGCGCCGAGCTGGTCGAGATTCGCGACAACTACGGCGATGAGCGGCGCACCGAAATCTCGCGCGATCACCTGAACCTCTCGACCGAGGATCTGATCGAGCCCCAGGATGTGGTGGTGACGCTCTCGCACGCCGGCTATGCCAAGGCGCAGCCGGTCTCGGACTACCAGGCGCAGCGCCGTGGTGGCCGCGGTAAGAGTGCAACCGCGGTCAAGGATGAGGATTTCATCGAGAAACTGTTCATCGCCCACACCCATGACACGGTGCTGTGCTTCTCCAACCGCGGCAAGGTGTACTGGATGCGGGTATTCGAGCTGCCGCAGGCCGGTCGCGGCTCGCGCGGCAAGCCGATCGTGAACCTGCTGCCACTGGAGGAGGGCGAGAAGATCAATGCGATGCTGCCGGTCAAGCAGTTTGACGAGCAGCACTTCGTGTTCATGGCAACCAGCCACGGCACGGTCAAGAAGACGCCGCTGACCAGCTTCTCGCGTCCGCGGGCGAGCGGCATCATTGCCGTGGACCTGCGCGATGATGACCGGCTGGTGGGCGTGGCGCTGACCGATGGCACGCGCGAGATCCTGCTGTGCACGAACGGTGGCAAGGCGATTCGCTTCAACGAGCAGGAAGTGCGGCCCATGGGTCGCGATGCGGCTGGCGTTCGTGGCGTCAAACTCGCCGCTGAGCAGCGGCTGATCGCACTGCTGGTGCTGGGCGAGGGGCACATTCTCACCGCCTCGGAAACTGGCTACGGCAAGCTCACGCCGCTTGAGGAATTCCCGGCGCACAGCCGCGGCGGTCAGGGCGTCATTGCCCTGCAGACCTCCGAGCGCAACGGCCAGACCGTGGCGGCCCTCCAGGTCGGCACCGGCGATGAGCTGATGCTGATCAGTTCGACTGGCACGCTGGTGCGCACGCCGGTCAGCGACATCTCGGTTGTGGGCCGCAACACGCAGGGCGTGCGCCTGATCCGGCTGGCCGAAGGCGAGCGCCTGACCGGCATCGAGCGCGTCGATGCGCTCGAGGGCGCGGAGGCCGAAGGCGCCGGCGAGGCGCCGGGCGAGGCCGCGGGCGATCCGGTGCCGCCCGGCTAAAGGCCGGGGCGGCGCCCGCTCTTTGCTACAGTGCCCTGCCGCGCCGGATCGGAGCGGCCTTTAAAACAGCTCTTCGAGGCAAACGCGTGCGCGTATTTAATTTCTCCGCAGGACCCGCGGTCCTGCCACTGCCAGTACTCGAACAGGTGCGCTCCGAGCTGACCGACTGGCAGGGCAGCGGCATGTCGGTGATGGAGGTGAGCCACCGCAGCAAGGCGTTCGTGGCTTGTGCCGAGCAGGCTGAAGCCGACCTGCGCGAGCTGCTCGCGGTGCCTGCCGGCTACCGGGTGCTGTTCATGCAGGGTGGGGCGAGCCTGCAGTTCGCCACGATCCCGCTGAACCTGGCCACGTCCGAGAGCACGGTCGATTACATTAATACCGGCAACTGGTCGAAGAAGGCGCTCGGCGAAGCCAAGCGCTACGCGCGCGTGAACGTGACAGCCGATGCCGGTGGCGCCTACACGAGTGTCCCGACCCAGCAGCAGCTCCAGCTCAGCGAGGCTGCGGCCTACCTGCACTACACGCCGAACGAGACCATCGGCGGGGTCGAATTCTCCTACGTGCCGCAGGCCAAAGCGCCGCTGGTGGCGGACATGTCCTCGACGATCCTCTCGCGCCCGATTGATGTCAGCCGCTTTGGCCTGATCTACGCCGGTGCGCAGAAGAACATCGGCCCCTCGGGCCTGTGCGTGGTCATCGTGCGCGAGGAGCTGATCGGCCATGCGCGTGCCGGCACGCCCACCGTGCTCGATTACAAGGCGATGGCCGATGAGGGCTCGATGCTCAACACCCCGCCGACCTTTGGCTGGTATGTGGCGGGCCTGGTGTTCAAGTGGCTCAAGGCCGAAGGGGGTCTCAAGGCCATCGGCGAGCGCAACCGGCGCAAGGCCGAGCTGCTGTATCAGGCGATCGATGAATCGGGGTTCTATCGCAACCCGGTCGAGGTGCACAGCCGCTCGTGGATGAATGTACCGTTCGTGCTGGCCCGCCCGGAGCTGGACAAGACCTTCACGGCCGAGGCCGCCCAGGCGGGCCTCGTGAATCTTGAGGGACACCGCTCGGTCGGTGGCATGCGCGCGAGTCTCTATAACGCGCTGAGCCTCGAGGGTGTGCAGCAGCTGGTGGCCTTCATGCGCGAGTTCGCGCGTCGCCACGCTTAGGCGCGGCGGATTCTCCATAAGGCCTACGGCAGCCATGGCATACCGCATTCTCACCCTCAATCAGATCAGTGCCCGGGGACTCGAGCGTCTGCCGCGCGATCTGTATGAGATCGGCGCGCAGCTTTCCGATCCGCACGGCGTGCTGGTGCGCTCGGCGGACATGCACGCTGTGCCGCTACCTGCGAGCGTGCTGGCGGTGGCGCGCGCCGGCGCTGGCACCAACAACATCCCGGTGGCCGCACTGAGTGCGCGGGGCATTCCGGTGTTCAACACGCCGGGCGCCAACGCCAATGCGGTCAAGGAACTGGTCCTGGCAGGCTTACTGGTCGCGGCCCGGAATCTGTGCCAGGCATGGGATTTTGCACGGCACCTCGAGGGCGATGATGCGGCCATTGATCGGGCGGTCGAAGCGGGCAAGAAGCAATTCGTCGGCTTCGAATTGCCGGGCAAGACCCTGGGCGTCATTGGGCTGGGGGCCGTAGGCGTCGAGGTCGCCAACAGCGCACTCGCGCTTGGCATGCGGGTACTGGGCTACGACCCGCAACTCACCGTGCAGCGCGCCTGGCAGCTCTCGAGTGCGGTCGAGCAGGCCCGCTCGCTCGAGGATCTGTTTGCGCGCGCCGATCTGGTCAGCGTGCACGTGCCGCTGTCCGATGGCACGCGCGGCCTGGTGAATGCGGCGCGCCTGAAGCTGATGCGAGCCGGTGGTGCGGTCCTGAACTTTGCCCGCGCCCAGATCGTCAGCGAGCCGGATGTCGTCGCGGCCCTGGATGCCGGGCAGCTGCGCGCTTACGTGTGTGACTTTCCCAGTCGCCTGCTCAAGGATCATCCGCGCGTGGTTACGCTGCCGCACCTCGGGGCCTCGACCGGCGAGGCCGAAGAGAACTGTGCGGTCATGGCCGCCGAGGGGCTGCGCGATTTTCTCGAGCACGGCAACATCCGCAACAGCGTCAACTTTCCCGAATCGCAGCTGCCGCGCACGCCGGGCACGATGCGCATCGCCATTGCCAACAGCAACGTCCCGAACATGGTGGGCCAGATCTCCACCTGCCTGGCGAGCGCCGGCATCAATATTGCCGACCTGCTCAACAAGTCCCGTGGCGAGTACGCCTACACCCTGATTGATACCGACGGGGACGTCAGCCCGGGACTGATCGGGCAGATCCAGCGTATCGAGGGCGTACTCTCGGCCCGCATCGTGCGCACAAGCCTGTAGGATTCCACGCAGCGCAGGGTAAACTGCGGAGCAGGCATGCCTAAGAAAAAGACCCAAAAAAAGCAAATCGAGCGGATCGACCTCAGTGCGATCCGGGCGCGCATCGATGCGCTCGATCAGAACCTGCAGGAGCTGATCAGCGAGCGCGCGGTCCTTGCCCAGCAGGTGGGGATCTCCAAGCATCGCGATGGCCACACGGTCGACTTCTATCGCCCCGAGCGCGAGACCCAGGTGCTGCGCCAGGCCCTGGAGCGCAACAAGGGTCCGCTGCGCGATGAGGAGATTGCGCGCCTGTTCCGCGAGATCATGTCCGCGTGCCTGGCCCAGCAGGAGCCGCTCAAAGTCGCCTATCTGGGGCCCGAAGGCACCTTCACGCAGGCCGCGGTGTTCAAGCAGTTCGGTCACTCGGTACGCTCGCTCGCCCTGAGCAGCGTCGAGGAAGTGTTCCAGGAAGTGGAGGCGAGCAACGCGGACTTTGGCGTGGTCGCCGTCGAGAACTCGAGCGAAGGCACCGTCACCAATACGCTTGATCGTTTTCTCAGTTCACCGCTTCATATCTGCGGCGAGGTCGAGCTTCGGATCCATCACTGCCTGATGGGACGGATGGACAGCCTGCGCAAGATCAAGCGGGTCTGCGCCCACCCGCAGGCACTCGGGCAGTGCCGCGGCTGGCTGGACGCTCACCTGCCTGATGCCGAGCGCATCGCGGTCAACAGCAATGCCGAAGGGGCGCGCCGCGCCCGCGATGAGTCAGGCTCGGCCGCGATTGCCGGCGATACCGCGGCTGAGGTCTATGGACTGAACCTCCTGGTGCGCGAGATCGAGGATCAGCACGATAACAGCACGCGCTTTCTGATCATCGGCCGCAAGATCCTTGAGCCCAGCGGCACCGACAAGACCACGCTGCTGCTCTCAGCGCGCGATACCGCGGGTCCGGGCGCGCTCTACCGGCTGCTCGAACCGCTGGCGGAGGCTGCGATCAGCATGACGCGCATCGAATCGCGCCCCTCGCGGCGCGGCAAATGGGACTACGTGTTCTTCATCGACATCAACGGTCATGCAGCGGATGCCGCAGTGGCCGTGGCGCTCAAGCAGCTCAAGTCCCGCGCCTCGCTGTTTCGCGTGCTCGGCTCCTATCCGCGCGCCGTGCTGTAGGGCGTGGGCAAGCAAATCCAGCCTATGCACAGCGATCATCCAGGCCGGCTCGCAATGCCGACGGTACGCGCGCTCTCGCCCTACGTACCGGGCAAGCCGATCAGCGAACTCGAGCGGGAGCTGGGCATCCACGGGATCGTGAAGCTGGCGTCGAACGAGAATCCCTTCGGCCCGAGCCCACGCGTGATCGAAGCGGTGCGCGCCGAAGTGGAGCAGATCGGCCTGTACCCGGATGGCAGCGGCTTTGAACTCAAGCGTGCGCTCGCCAAGCACCTGGGCGTTCACGAATCCCACTTGACGCTTGGCAATGGCTCCAACGAGCTGCTGTTGTTCCTGGCCGAATGTTTCCTCGGCCCGGGGCACAGCGCGATCTATTCCCAGTATGGCTTTGCGATCTACCCGCTCGTGATCCAGGCCACGGGTGCCGAAGCAATTGTCATTCCGGCCTTCGCGCCCGATGCCGTGATGCCCCTCGGCCATGATCTTGGGGCGATGAGTGCGGCGATGCGGCCTGATACCCGCCTGGTCTTCATCGCCAACCCCAACAACCCGACCGGCACCTGGGTCGAACCGGCCAAGCTGCGTGCGTTCATCGCCGCTGCACCGGCCGACACGCTGATCGTGCTGGATGAGGCTTACCTCGAATACGGTCGTCGCGATGCCTGCATCGATGCGATCAGCTGGGTGCAGGATTTTCCCAACCTGGTGCTGCTGCGAACCTTCTCGAAGGCCTACGCATTGGCCGGCCTGCGGGTGGGCTATGCGATCTCGCACCCGGAAGTGGCCGAGGTGCTCAACCGCGTACGCCCGGCCTTCAATGTCAGCTCACTGGCGCTCACCGGCGCGCGCGTTGCGCTGGCTGAGCAGACCTATATGGAATCCTGCGTCAGCGACTGCCTGAGCGAGCGCGAGCGGCTGCGCGCCGCGCTGCTCGGTATGGGTCTTAAAGTGATCCCATCGGCGGCCAATTTCCTGCTGGTGCACTTTGGCCCGCGCTCAGCGGCCCTCTATGAGCAGCTGCTGCGCTCCGGGTTCATCGTGCGCCCGGTTGGCGGCTACAGCCTGCCCGAGTACCTGCGCATCACCGTGGGCGCGGCCGAGCACCAGGACGGATTGCTGCTGTGCCTCGCCGGCTGCCTGCAGAGTCTCACATGAGCGCGCCGCTCCCGGCGCCGGCCTACCAGGCGCTGCCCAGTCGCCGGATTGGCGGTGTGATGGAGGTTCCTGGCGACAAGTCGATCTCGCATCGCGCGCTGATGCTGGGGGGGCTGGCCGAAGGCATGACCCGCATCAGCGGTTTTCTCGCCGGCGAGGACTGCCTCTCGACACTCGCGGCCCTGCAGGCGATGGGGGTGCGAATCCGGCGGCCAGCACCGACCGAGGTCATTGTCCACGGCGCGGGCATGGATAGCCTCAGGGCGCCGGCTGCGCCGCTCGACATGGGCAATGCCGGCACCGCCATTCGACTCTTTATGGGACTGCTTAGCGGCGCGCCGTTCGAGAGCACGCTGATCGGTGATCATTCGCTGATGCGCCGACCGATGGAGCGCGTGGCGGTGCCGCTGCGGCTGATGGGGGCGCAGATCGATACGCACGAGGGCAAACCCCCGGTCATCATTCACGGTGGCGCGCCACTCCATGGCATCGACTATGTACTGCCAGTTGCCAGTGCTCAGGTGAAGTCCGCGATCCTGCTGGCGGCGCTCAGTGCTGAGGGCACCACGCGCGTTACGGAGCCGGCGCCGACGCGGGATCATACCGAGCGCATGCTCGGTGGCTTTGGGGTGCAGGTCGAGCGCTCCGGCGCCACCGCCACGCTGGTGGGCGGGCAACGCCTGCGGGCACACGCAGTGGATGTCCCCGGGGATATTTCCTCGGCCGCATTTTTTCTGGTGGCCGGCGCATTGGGCTCGGTGGATGGGCTGACACTGCGCAACGTCGGGATCAACCCGACGCGCACCGGAATTCTGGAACTGCTGCGCCTGATGGGCGCTGATCTGACAATCAAGCCCCTCACTGTGCAGGGGCCCGAGCCGACAGCCGACATCACGGTGCGCGCCGCGCCGCTGCACGGTATAGCGGTACCGCCCGAGCTGGTGCCGCTGGCAATCGATGAGTTCCCGGTGTTCTTCATTGCCGCCGCGGCGGCGAGCGGCGAGACGCTCGTGACCGGCGCAGCTGAGTTGCGCCTAAAGGAGAGCGACCGGCTGGCGGTGATGGCCGAGGGACTCAAGGCGCTCGGCGTCGAGTGCGAACTGCTGAGCGATGGCATGCGCATCATCGGTGGTGCGATTCAGGGCGGCACGGTTCACAGCCACGCTGATCACCGCATCGCCATGGCCTTCGCGGTTGCTGCCACGCGCGCCACTGGACCGATCCGCATCGAGGATGTAGCCAATGTCGCGACCTCCTTCCCCGGATTTCCCGAGCTCGCGCGCCGCATTGGCCTGCAGATCGAGGAGGGGGGATGAGCGAGGCGCCGGTCCTCGCCATCGATGGGCCCAGCGGCGCCGGTAAAGGCACCATCAGCCGGCTGCTGGCCGTACGCAGCGGCTGGCATCTGCTCGACAGCGGTGCCCTGTACCGCCTGGTCGCCCTGGCCGGGGCCCGGGCCGGGCTTGCGGCCCAGGACCAGCTCGGGCACGCCAGGCTCGCCGCCGCAATGCCGGTGCGCTTCAGCGCCCACGCCGATGGCTCTGAATGCATTGAACTGGACGGGGAGGAAGTGACCGATCTGCTGCGTACGGCCCAGGCGGGCATGGGCGCCTCGCGGGTCGCGGCCTGGTCAGGAGTCCGCAGCGCCCTGATGGAGCGCCAGCGGGCCTTTGCGCAGCCCCCGGGACTGGTGGCGGACGGCCGGGATATGGGTACCGTGGTCTTCCCGGCCGCGGGGCTGAAGATTTACCTGATTGCAAGTGCCGAAGAAAGGGCCCGGAGACGGTATAAGCAGTTGAAAGACAAGGGATCCGATGTTAGCCTTGCCGCCCTTTCGCGGGAGATCGAGGAACGCGACCGTCAGGATCAGACGCGGCCCATTGCGCCTCTGGTACCGGCGGCCGATGCGCTGGTTATCGACTCTACGAATTTGAGTATCGCGCAAGTGGTTGAGCGGGTCTGGCAGGCGGGTGCCGCGCACGGCTTCTGGGGAGCGTGAGCACGAGGCTCAGAGGACTTAAAGTCCAGTACTGCCTTTGTTGCTCAAGATACTGATTTTGAGATAGTTTTAAGGTGGATCTGACAGGAGTCGGGTCTGGTTTTTCATTCCCTGTGCCACATGGATGTGCGGCCGGGAACCAACGTCAATGCGCTATCCGCAAGTGAAGCGCGCAAGAGTGAATATGAACGAAAGTTTCAGTGAAATGTTCGAGAACAGTCTGGCGAATCAGCGCATTCGTCCAGGGATGATCCTGACCGGCCTGGTCGTTGATGTCAGCCCCGATGTCGTCATCATCAATGTGGGCCTCAAGTCCGAAGCCGTCATCCCGCTCGATCAGTTCAAGAATGAACGCGGCGAAGTAGAAGTTAAGGCAGGCGATTCCGTCGAAGTGGCCCTCGACTCGGTCGAAGATGGCACCGGCGAAACCCGACTGTCGCGTGAGAAGGCCAAGCGTGCCCGCACCTGGACGCGCCTGGAGCAGGCCTTCAATGATGGTGAGATCGTGACCGGCATCATCTCCGGCCGCGTCAAGGGTGGTTTCACGGTCGAGATTGAGAATGTCCGCGCCTTCCTGCCCGGTTCGCTGGTTGATGTGCGCCCAGTGCGCGATACCGCGTACCTGGAGAACAAGCCGCTGGAGTTCAAAGTCATCAAGCTCGATCAGAAGCGCAACAATGTCGTGGTCTCGCGCCGCGCGGTGGTAGAGCGCGAGTTCTCGGCCGAGCGTTCGGCACTGATGGACAACCTGCAGGAAGGCGCGGTCGTGAAGGGCAGCGTCAAGAACCTGACCGACTATGGCGCCTTCGTCGACCTGGGCGGAATCGATGGCCTGCTGCACATCACCGACATGGCCTGGAAGCGCGTCAAGCATCCCTCCGAAGTGGTCAAGGTCGGCGATGAGATTGAGGTGCGCATCCTCAAGTTCGATCGTGAGCGCTCACGCGTATCGCTCGGCCTGAAGCAGCTCGGAGCCGATCCGTGGGAGAACATTGCACGGCGCTACCCGCCCAACACACGCGTGTTCGGCAAGGTCACGAACATTGCCGACTACGGCGCGTTCGTCGAGATCGAGGATGGTGTCGAGGGTCTGGTGCACGTTTCGGAAATGGACTGGACCAACAAGAACGTCAATCCGGCCAAGGTCGTGCACACCGGGCAGGAAGTGGAAGTCATGGTGCTGGATGTCGATGAGGAGCGCCGCCGCATCTCGCTCGGCCTCAAGCAGTGCCAGGCCAATCCGTGGAAGGAATTCGCCGAGAACCACAACCGTGGCGATCGCGTGGCCGGCCAGATCAAGTCGATTACCGATTTCGGTATCTTCATCGGCCTGCCGGGCAACATCGATGGCCTGGTACATCTCTCGGACATCTCCTGGGACGTGCCCGGCGAGGAAGCCGTGCGCAACTACCAGAAGGGTCAGCAGGTCGAGGCGATGGTGCTCTCGATCGATCCGGAGCGCGAGCGCATCTCCCTCGGCGTCAAGCAGCTGGCCAAGGATCCGTTCTCGGGCTACATCACCGAGAATCCCAAGGGCAGCATCGTGCGCGGCGTGGTCAAGGACGTGGATGCCCGCGGCGCAATCATCGATCTGGGCAACGGCATCGAGGGTCAGCTGCGTGCTTCCGAACTCGGTCGTGACCGGGTCGAGGATGCGCGCTCGATTCTCAAGGCCGGGGACGAGATCGAAGCCAAGTTCGTCGGCGTGGATCGCAAGACGCGCTCCATCACGCTGTCGATCAAAGCCAAGGAAGTGCACGAGGAAGCCGAGGCTGTGCAGAACTACCGTTCTGATCAGCCCACCTCCGGCACGAGCCTGGGCGATCTGCTCAAGGAGCAGATCAACACCGACCGCTAGAGGCTTCACGCATCGGGTGTGCCGGGCGGCTGTAGGGGCCGCCCGGTCTCTCTCGAAGAACAACAGGATTGGGAAGGCTGCCCATGACAAAGTCCGAGCTGATCGAGATCATCACCACCAAGCAGAAGCACCTGCCGGCCAAAGACGTGGAGCTGGCGCTCAAGCAGATGCTCGAGATCATGAGCGATGCGCTCGCGCAGGGTGATCGAATCGAGATCCGCGGCTTTGGCAGCTTCTCGCTGCATTTCCGGCCGCCGCGCCAGGGGCGCAACCCCAAGACCGGCGAAGCGGTCGCACTCGATGGCAAGTACGTGCCGCATTTCAAGCCGGGCAAGGATCTGCGCGAGCGGGTCAATGACGGTGCGGACCGGCCCATTCGCGACTGATCTGCGAGTCTGCCTACAGCCAAGTAGGACATGAGCCTACACATCGCTGTAGCGATCCCGGTTTTATAATGCCGGCCCTTCCGGCGCTTGCACCTGCTTCAGGAGCCCAACTTGAGATCCGAGATTCGAACCGCAGTCTTCCCCGTGGCCGGTCGCGGCACGCGCTTTCTGCCGGCGACCAAGGCGAGTCCGAAGGAGATGCTGCCGGTTGTTGACAAGCCGCTGATCCAGTACGCAGCTGAAGAGGCCCTGCGCGCTGGCGCGCGTCGCCTGGTGTTCATCACCGGCGGCTCCAAGAACTCGATCATGGATCACTTCGATTCGGATCAGGAACTCGAATCGCTCCTGGAGTCCCAGGGCAAGAGCGAGCTCGCGCGCCAGATCCGCAGCGTGCTGCCCAGCTACGCCACCTGCATCTACATTCGTCAACCAGCCCCGCTCGGCCTCGGGCACGCGGTGCTGTGCGCGGAACCGGCCGTTGGCAGCGAACCCTTCTTCGTCCATCTGGCCGATGATTTGATTGATGCCGAGGTCCCGGCGCTTGGACAGATGGCGGCCACCTACATTGAGCAGGGCTGCAGCGTGCTCGGCGTTGAGGAAGTGCCGCATGAGGATACCGACAAGTACGGCATCGTCGAGGTCGACTCGCTGCGCGAGCGGGTGAGCCGCATCCGCAGCATCGTTGAGAAGCCCAAGCCGGCGGTGGCGCCCTCAAATTTGGCCGTCGTCGGCCGATATGTACTGACGCCGACCGTGTTTGCCGAGTTGCGACGCATTGGCCGCGGGGCGGGCGGGGAGATTCAGCTGACCGACGGTATTGCGCAGCTGATGCGCCGCGAGGCCGTGTATGCCTATCGCTTCGAGGGCAAGCGCTTTGACTGCGGCAGCAAGTTGGGCTACCTGCAGGCGACCGTTGAGCACGCGCTCGCGCACCCGCAGCTGGCCAAGGAATTTCGCCAGTACCTGATTCGATTGGGCAAGACCCTCAAGGCCAAGCCGCGCGCCAAGCGCGTCGCCAAGGCGAAAAAACCCCGCAAAGGCTGAACTGCGTCACACTTCGCCCGTGCACCGCCAGCCGCTTTGGAGGCTGGTGATGCACGCCGCGACCACCCGATAAAGTATCCCTGCCATCCGCCGTTATAGACGGGTGCGCAGTCACTTAATTTCGGGAAGCTAACCATCCATGTTTCTGATTATCGGCACATTAGTCGTAATCGGATCAGTGGTTGCCGGGTTTGTCATGGACGGTGGCAAGCTGCTGGCGCTCTGGCACCCCACCGAGGTCATCATCATCATTGGTGCGGCCCTGGGTTCGTTCATCATTAGCAATCCGATCAAGGTGGTGAAGGCCTCCTTCGCCAACTCGCTGGCGCTGATGAAAGGGCCTCGCTACGGTCGGGCCGACTATGTCGATATCCTCAAGCTCCTCTATGACATCCTGGTCAAGATCCGCAAATCCGGCATGCTGGCGATCGAGGCCGATGTCGAGGCGCCTGAGAAGAGCCAGCTCTTTGCCCAGTACCCCCGGGTGCTGGCCGATCACCACCTGGTCGAGTTTGTCACCGACTGCCTGCGCCTGATGGTGGGCGGCAATCTTGATCCGCACGAACTTGAGTCCCTGCTCGAGTACGAGCTCGAGAACCATCACCAGGAATCGGCCGAGCCGGCGCACGCGGTCCGACAGGTCGCCGATTCGCTGCCAGGCTTTGGCATCGTGGCGGCAGTACTTGGCATCGTGAATACGATGGGCTCGCTCGCTGGTTCCGACACCGCCGCGATCGGCGAAAAAGTAGCCGCGGCCCTGGTGGGTACCTTCCTCGGTATTCTGGTCGCCTACGGCTTTGTCGGTCCGACCGCGAATGCGATGGAACACCGCGCACATGAGGAAGGCAAAGCCTTCGAAGTCGTGAAGATGGCGCTGGTGGCGAGCGTGCGCGGCTACGCGCCGCCGGTGGCAATTGAATTTGCCCGCAAGCTGCTGGTGGCGGCGATGCGGCCGAGCTTCGCGGATCTGGAAGGCCACCTCAAGGGCAAGAAGAAAGAAACGGCGGCCGCGTGAGCGACAAGCAAGTCCGCCCGATCATCATCGTCAAGCGGCCCAAGAAGAAGGCGGAGCACCACGGCGGTGCGTGGAAGGTCGCTTATGCCGACTTCGTGACCGCGATGATGGCCTTCTTCCTGGTCATGTGGCTGGTGGCCTCCGTGACCAAGGAGCAGCGCGCCGCGATCTTCGACTACTTCAAGAATCCGAGCATGGAGCAGGGCAAGTCGCCCAAGCCCAGTCCGGGACAAAACGGTCCTGGGGGTGCAAGCACCTCGGTCATCAATATGGGCGGTGGCCTTGATTCGATGCGATCGGCGGTGAAGAAGGACACCGGCGTGATGGCCAACCAGGCCATCGTGCCGGTGAGCCATCCGGATGTGGATCAGGCCAAGAAGGTCGCGGCCGAGGCCGATCACAAGCAGCTCGAGTCGCTGATGGAGGAGCTGCGCCAGGCGATCGACAAGAGCCAGGCCCTCAAGCCCTTCAAGGATCAGCTGCTGCTCGATATCACGCCCGAGGGTCTGCGCATCCAGATCGTGGATGATAAGAATCGCCCGATGTTCGATCTGGGCAGCGCGAAACTCAAGGACTACACCAAGGCGATCCTGAAGGAACTGGCCGGCTACCTCGACAGCGTCCCGAATCACATCACGCTCTCAGGGCACACCGATACGACACCGTACGTGGCCCAAAATGGCTACACCAACTGGGATCTGTCGGCCGATCGCGCCAATGCCGCGCGCCGAGCGCTGGAAGCCGGCGGCCTGAACCCGGACAAGATCTCGCGTGTTGTCGGCCTGTCCTCCTCGGTGCTGTTCGACAAGACCAACACCCGCAATCCGATCAACCGACGCATCAGCATCATTGTCATGACGCGCCAGGCCGAGGAGTCGGCACTCAAGGTCGACGATTCCGCCGAGACGCTCTCGCCAACGCCCACGCCGGTATCGACACCGACGCCGACGCCCGGGGCTGCGCCCAGCGCAGTACCGGCGGTGGACAGCAAAGCTGACGCTCCCGCGGGCGCTGCACCTGCGGCGACGGTGCCGGCGGTCGGTGGTGGCACCTCCGCCCCGGCGCTCGCCTCGCACTCCTAGAGACCGCGCGTCCAGCGCAGATTTCTGTTCATGGGGCGCAGCGCCCTCATATCATCACGCCTCGGGCCCGATGGCGGCCTTCCATCGGATCGAGCGAGGGGCGCGAATGGCATCAACCACGGCAGCGGCAGAGCCGTACCAGGGGCCGTTATTGACCCTGGAGCTCGTGCAGCAGATGCGTGGCGCGGCCGAGCAGGGCACTACTTCGCTGCGCCGCTCGCTCGATCTGGGTCGCTCCGAGAGTGCAATCGAAGTGGATCGCGCCGGCTGGACCAATCAGGGGCAGCGCTATCCGTATCCTGAGCGCTGCCGCGAGCGCACGGTGTATTACTGGAGCGGCAGCGCGTTCGAGCCTGCTGCGCGCTACTCCGGCAGCCTGATCAAGCTGGTGCCGACCGAATGGGGCGCACCCACCTTCGAGATCGATGGCATCAAGATGCTGCCTACGGCGCGGGTTTCACCGTACGAGGATGCGCGCAGCAAGGTGGCGCTGATCGAGCCGCGCGGCAAAGTCATCCTTGATTGCTGTGGCGGACTGGGTTATTTCGCCGCCTGGTGTCTCGAAAGCGGCGCGCGGCAGGTGCTGTCGTTCGAAAAAAATGCCGAAGTGCTGTGGCTGCGTCGCTTGAACCCCTGGTCGCCAGCGCTCGATGCGCGTCTTACGCTCACGCAGGCGGACATCGCCACGCACATCCGCACGCTCGAATCGGGCCTGGCAGAAGCCATCCTGCATGATCCGCCGCGCTTTGGTATCGCCGGCGAACTCTACTCGCAGGAGTTCTATGGCGAGCTCGCACGCGTGTTGCGACGGCGTGGCAAGCTGTTCCATTACACCGGCTCGCCCAATAAGCTCACCAGCGGGCGTAACGTGCCACGCGAAGTGGCGGGGCGGCTGACACGTGCGGGTTTTCGCACCGAGCTGCGTGCTGATGGCGTGCTCGCGATCCTCAATTGAGGCCTCTGCCAAGAACTGCCAAGACCTACCCAGCGAGCAAATTGCTTCGGTTATGCTAGCGGCTGCAGCGGGAATCGCCGACGAGTTACACCATAGTAACGGCAAGTGCGATTGACAGAGGTCACGGGGGTTTCAAATGCCAGCTTTTCGGAGGATGCACGATGAGCACTCTTAAGTACGCGCAGCGTGCGGCCGCTGTGGCCGCGATCCTGGTGCATGCGACCAGCGCGCACGCCGCTGAAGGCGCTAATGCCGTCATGACCGTCGCCTCCGGCAGCACGCAGGTAATCGACAAGGTCACCAAGCTCTCGCAGCTGAGCCTGATCGAAGGCGGCACGCTGACGGCGCCCCCGGGCTCGAGCCTGACGCTGACGGTTGATGGCATCAGCACGCCGCTGGTGGCTGGCTACTATCACGGGAGCGTCGTGCTTACGCCGACCGAGGATGTCATTGAGAGCTTCAACGACATGGGCATGCACGATACCTACCACTATCGCAGCGCACTGTTCATCGATGATGGCGCCCGCGTGCCGGGCAAGTCGGTGTACTCGGCTATCGTCGGTGGCATCGTGACGGACAAGTCCGCCAGCGGCATCTCAATCACCTCGCACGAAGACAAGTTCAACGGCGTCTTCATCACCGGGGCGAGCACCTATATGCTCGAGCATCCCACCATCCGATTCAACGGCAATGGCGGCAATGATTTCGTGGGCTTCGGCGCGGCAATCAAGACCGCGGGCACCGCGAAGGTCACTATCGATCATGCCACGATCATCAATACCGGCGTGGTTCGCACCGCCGTATTCGTCGGCGGCCACAGTGATGTCACGGTCAACGACTCGCGCATCGAAGTGCACAATGGCACGCTACCGGCCGACTACAAGGGCGGTCCGATCACTGGCGGTGGCGGCATCATGATGGAGCCCCCGTGGGTGCTGGGGGTCGTGGGCAACGTGCGCGCGACCAATGTCGTGGGCAATGGCACGGCGCACTACAACAACAGTTATGTAATCGCGCAGGGCTGGGGCGCGCTGTCGACGGATGCGACCACCGACGTGCACCTGTATGCAACACACACGATCATCGAGACCCAGCAGAGTGGCTATGGCGCGTATGCCGATGGCAAATCCCTGGATACTTTCAGTGGCTGCACGTTCAAGGTGGCTGACTACGGTCTGATCATGACGGGCGGCTCAGGCATCTTCACCGATGCCTCGGTGGTCAACTCCGGGCGCTTTGGCGTGATGATGCACAGCGGCGGGCGCGGCACGCTCACGATCGACCGCGGTACGGCCTTTCATACCAAGGAGGCGGTCATCCAGGTCAAGAGCAGCTACCCGACCATCGTGGTCAATCATGCGAGCCTCGAGGCCGCCAACGGCATCATCCTCGAAGCGATCGTCAACGATGATCCGCATGCCGGTGGCGGTATTCCCCCCGGCGGCATGCCGCCGGGGGGCGGCGGACCGCCGCCGCCAGGGGGTGCTTCTGGAGGCGGCCCCCCGAGTGTCTTTGGTGCCGACCCGGTCGTGGCCGGCCCCAAGATGATCAAGGCTTCATTCAGCAACGTAGCGCTCAATGGCGATATTGTGGATTCGATGACAACGCTCGCGCCGATGAAGATCATCCTCGAGCACGGCAGCCTGCGCGGTGCCGTCAGCACGGCGACCTCTGCACCAGCGCAAGGCAAACCGACGCCCCAGACCTACAACCTGATCGGCAAGATGACTCACACGTTCGGTAAAGGGGACGGTGACAACGGGCTTGAAGTCGTGCTCGGCGCCAATGCTGGCTGGACCGTCACGAAGACCTCCTATCTGACTTCACTGACGATCGGCGAGGGCGCGCGCATCAGTGCACCGAAGGGATCGCAGCTGGCCCTAAGCGTCGATGGCCATGACACGATGCTGCACGCGGGCACCTACACCGGAGCGCTGGTGCTGACGGTGAATCCGAGGTAGGTAAGTCTTGGCGGCGACTGCGCGGCGGGGCGCAGCTGGCCCTAGGCGCGTGCATCTCCCAGAGCAGCCTCACTGGGCCGTACCAGCGGCAGGCGGATTTCCATGATCAGGCCGCCATCGGGATCGTTGGCGGCCTGGACCGTGCCCCCCTGCAGCGCGACCACGCGCGCAGTGATGGCAAGCCCGATGCCATTGCCCCCGGAGTCCCGATCGCGCGCATCGCTTACGCGGAAGAAGGGTTCAAAAATTCTCTGCAACAGTGCGACCGGAACGCCCGGGCCCTGATCCTGCACGCGAATCAGCACGGCCTGGCCGCTGAGGCTGGCCTTGACCGTCACGAGACCCAGGCTGGGTGAATAGCGCACAGCATTGCGCACGACATTCTCGACCGCCCGGTACAGCAGCTCGCGATCGCCAATGACCTGCATGCCCTCGGCGGCCTCCAGTGCCACGCGAATGCCGCGCGCATCGCCTTCTACGCGCGCGTTCTCGCACACGACTTCGAGCAACTCCTCGATCGATACCGATTCGGTGGCCACCTGCGGCGTCGGGTCATCCAGGCGCGAGAGACTCAAGATCTCACCGATCATTTCATCGAGTCGCTGGGCCTCCTGCTCGATGCGGTCGAACTCCTGCGTCAGATTGGCTCCGGGTCGGCGGGCGAGGCCGAGCGCAATCTGCAGCCGGGCGAGCGGTGATCGCAGCTCATGGGACACATCGCGCAGCAGCTGCTGGCGGGCCTCAAGCAGTGTGCGCAGCCGGGCTGCCATAGCATCGAAATCCACGGCCAGCATTGCGAGCTCATCGCGCCGCTTGCCTACAGCCCCTTTGACATGCACGCTCAGGTTGCCACTGGCGATCGATCGGGTGGCGGCGCGCAGGTGCTGGATCGGCGCACTGAGGAAGCGCGCCAGCAGGAAGCACACGAAGGTCGCGGCCAGCAGCGTGCCAATCAGGGCGACTGCCGAGATGGTCTTTAAGAACCCGAAGCGGCCGCCGCGATCGCGTATGAAGGAGAGCGCATAGCGATCGTTGTTGGCGCCCACGAGCTGGGAGAGCAGCATGTAGTCCGGGCCGCGCTGGTTCTTGCCCGCTGCTGCATTGGGAGCATTGGGATAAGGGCGCTTGCCCAGGCTCACCAGCACCGGCTCCGGCACCGAGCGGTCTAGCAGATCGTGCGAGTGCTCATCGAGTACGTACATGCGATCCGGGAAAATCATCGGCAACTCATCCACCAGCCACGAGCGCAGCGCGTCCACGCCGCCACCGGCCAGTACCCCCGAAGCCTGGCGCGCAAGCTCATCCTGACGCTCGCGCTGCTTCTCGTAGTGCTCACTGTCGATCCAGTTGACGCCAAAAATAGTGAACGTGAGCACCAGCAGCATGGCGCTCCAGAAGGAGAGGAAAAACCGCAGATACAGATTACGCATCGATTGGGCGCTGGCGGGAGGCGCGGCGCAGATCAGGCCACGGGAGCAGGCGGATCAGAGACCGTAAAGACGTAACCGGAGCGGCGCACATTGACGATCGAGACCTCATCGGCGACCGCTGCAAGCTTGCGGCGGATATTGCTGATGTGGGTGTCGATGCTGCGATCATAAGGGGTCAGGCGGCGGCTTAAGACCTGGCGTGTCAGCTGCTCGCGCGAGACCACCACGCCTACCTGCTGCATCAGGACTTCGAGCACGCGAAACTCGACCCCAGTGAGGTTCACGGTCTGGCCACGGGCGCTCGCCGTGCGACTGGAGAAATGCAGGCTCACTGGCCCGGCATCGATGTGATCGCGCCGTCCGGCCTGGGGCTCGAGCATCAGGCTGCGGCGCAGAATCGCGCGCATGCGCGCCACCAGCTCGCGCGGGTTAAAGGGTTTGGGCAGGTAGTCATCGGCCCCGAGTTCCAGCCCGACCACCCGATCGACCTCTTCGCCACGCGCCGTCAGCATCAGTACCGGGGTGGTGAGCTTCTGTCGCAACTGGCGCAGGACATCGAGGCCACTCAAGCGCGGCAGCATCACATCGAGCACGATCAGATCGAAGTGGTGCCGGCCCAGCAGGTACAGACCTTCATCGCCATCGTGCACAGCCGAGATCTTGAAGCCCTCGGGAGCCAGGTACTCGGCCAGCATGCGGCACAGTTCCCGATCATCATCGATCAGCAGCACCGACATCGGCGCGCTGCCTTGCGCGCTCTCGCCTGCAATTTCCGTATTGCTCTGCATGCGGGTCATTTTCCGCGAGAATACGCTGCTGCGCGGCCTCATTGACAAAACTTGGCAGCCTTTGGCAGCTGTGGTCATTCGTGCCGTGCAATCGCCCCACAGCCGGGTAGTCAGCGCGGCGCACTTGTGGGTGGCGCGGCCGCCGAGCAAGGCCGGTGTGCGCTAGTCGCTGGCTCGTGCGTGCACAGTGCAGATCGTAGCCAGTCACCATTTTACATTGCGGATATGATGTATAAACAACACGAGATATATTACTTAAGACATTGTTATTTCATATGTTATTTAAGATTATTTTGGAGTTCCGATTCCCGCGCCGGAGGCTCGCTGGGTACGTGTCCGGGGAGCGCGGATCGCGTGCCCGAACTTTTGTGACGCGGCCCGCAATCCACTGACACCCGCCTCTCAGGTCTTGGCGCTCGAAGCTCCTAAAATTGCCACACCTGATCTCCTGAGCATCCGCTTACGTGACTGACTGTGTGCAATTTTTCACAAGCCCTAGCGGTTCGATTGTAAGGGCCCCACGCCCGGGCTACCGCGACATCGCACGCGTGCAGCGCCCGTGACACCGTTGACATCCAAAGCCTACCAGCCGCGCCGGCAGCGCCTCAGCGTAGCCACGGGCGCTGCTGTGATGGCGGCCATGGGAAGTGCAGCGCTTTGTGGCGGATTGCTGTTGCCGCGCGCTCACTTCGATGCCGCGCTGGCGACGCTGGCGGCGCTGATCATTGGCGGAGCAGCGCTGCTGTTCGGCGGCGTGCGTGCACAGCGCGCGGGACTGGCTAGGCTTGCCTTGCAGCGAGCGCGGCTGGAGCGCGTGCTCGAAAGCTCCGATCTGGGCAGCTGGGAGCTGGATATGCATTCGGGTCAGGCCTGCCTCAGTGCCCGTGCGCAGGAGATCCTTGGAGTCCAGAGTGCTGATGGCACGATCAGTCACACGCAATGGCTGAGTCTGATCCACCCGCAAGACATTCGCGTTGTCCGGGACTCCTTCGCCAAGTTAGGCGAGGATCCGCATCAATTGCTCGAGATCGAGTATCGGATCCGCCGTACCAGCGGTGAGTGGATCTGGGTGGCCTCGCGCGGACGGGCGGTGCAAACCGATCCGAGCGGCGTGCCGCAGATACGCTGTGGTACTTTGGCTGACGTGAGCGCGCGCCGGCGCGCGGCCGAGATCATCCAGCGCTCCGAGCAGCGGCTGCGGGTGATCGCCGACAGCATCCCGCTCGCGATTGGCTACGCCAACGCAGCCTGTGAGCTGCAGCTGGTCAACCAGGGGTTTGCCCGAATATTTGGCCAAACGGACAGTCCGCTGGGCAAGAGCATGCGCGAGATTCTGGGCGAAGACTCTTACGCCAGATCTGAACACCAATATAGCCGCGTACTGCGCGGCGAGCCCGTGACCTTCGAGCGCTCCATAGAACAGCCCAGCGGCATGCGGCACTACGAAGTACAACTGATTCCCGACTTCGATGACGAGGGCAAGGTGCCGGGCTACTACGGGATGTCCTATGACATCACAGAGCGCAAGGAACTCGAATACAAGCTGCGGGCGGCACAGGCTGAGCGCGACGCAATCCTGAACAATATTCCGGCGATGATCGCCTACTGGGACAAGGACCATATCAATCGCTTCGCCAACCGCGCCTATGCCGAGTTTCTGGGCACCGAACCTGAGTTGCTGAAAGGCAAGCGCAGCGTGGAGTTCTTAAGCGAAGCGAGCTACCGCGAACGCGAGCCCTATATTCAGGCAGCGAGGAGCGGCACGGTGACCCAGTTTGAACTCGTTGACCGGCGTGCCAACGGCACGCAGCGCAACAGCATGGTCACCTATGTACCGGCGATGCATGCAGATCGGGTCGATGGCATCTACACGATGGTTGTGGATATCACAGAGATGCGGGCACTGCAGGAGAAACTGCGCATCAGCGAAGCCCGCTTCCGCGAGGTGGCGACGTTGGCGCGCGTGGGCATTACGATCACGGATCTGGACGGCGTGCAACGTTACTGCAACCCGCGCTTCCACGAGATGACGGGCCTGCCGCCCGAGGCGGCGGTAGGCTTGGGCTGGAAGAGTCTGTTCCCGCGCGTGGAGTGGAAGACGTTCCAGGACTGGCGCAAGCGCGCGCTCCTGAGCGGCAATTCCGATCCGATCCGGTTGCAGTTCAGGCATCACGTCACGGGCCAGGAAGGCTGGCTGGTGGGCCGCTCCGCCGTAGTGCGCGATGCCAACGGGCTGGACAGCCACATCATTACGACATTAGAGGATATCAGTGACTTGACCGCGGCAAATCGCAAGCTGCAGGAGCTTGCCTGGCACATTGATGGGGTGCACGAGCGGGAGCGGCGGCGTTTGTCGATCATGCTGCACGAGGGCCTCGCGCAGGACCTGCTGGTGGTGAAGCTGAATCTGGACATGGCCGCACAGGGTTTGGATCTGGGGACTGACCCGCGCGAGCGGTTGCGACTGACGGCAACAAAGCTCTCGGAAGCAATCGCCAGCCTGAAAGAGCTGAACAGGGATCTGCGGCCAGCCGATATCGAGCAGCTAAGCCTGCTTGAATCGCTGCAGCAGCTTGCGAGCGAACGCAGCAAACTGACCGGCCTTTCTATCCAGGTGCACGCGGCGGTCGAGTTTCCGGCACTGGCACTGGCCGAGTGCATCAATTTTTACCGGGCGGCGCAGGAGGCGATCACGAATGTCGTGCGGCACGCGCGGGCGCGCTCCATCCATATCCTATTGAGTGCCGATCAGCAGCGGGTGCAGATGCGCATCAGCGATGATGGTCTTGGTATGCAGCGCGCGGACCGTCGCAAGAGCGGTTCACTTGGACTGATTGGCATTGAGGAGCGCTTCACCGCACGCGGCGGCGGACTCGAACTGACCAGTTCAGCCCACGGCACTTCGGTGTGCGTGTACTTACCGCGCAGCTCGATCGAGGGCCCGGATGAATTTGTCACACGCTTGACTGAGCTCGACGCGCTAGAGCGAGGTCGCCTGCCCGGGGGCTTGGGCGCGGCGGAACTGAGCGAATCGGAACCTGAATCACCGGGTCCGAGCGGTAACCGTAAGGGCATGCACTGAGCAGCGCTTGCGCCCTCTCCGACGCGCTCAGTGGCGCGCGATCAGCTGATCAGCCACATCGTTCAGATCCCGGCCCACCAGCTGTGGTTGGGGTCCGACGTCCAACAGATCATTCCCTGCGCGCTTGATGAGTGCCGCGCCCCAGCCTGCAGCCACTGCGCCCAACGTATCCCAGGTGTGGCAGGCAATGAGAAACAGTTGCGAAGGCCCGACGCCAAGTTCGCGCTCCACATAGCCGTAGGCTTGTCGTGAGGGTTTGTGATGTTTGACGCCATCGGCGCTAAAGCGCCGTTCAAACAAGTCTACGATGCCGCCCTGCTGGAGCTGGCGCGTCTGAACTTCAAGCAGATTGTCGGTGAGCGTGAACAGCCGGAACCCGGCGTCACGTAGCTTCAACAATGCGGCCGGCACTTCCGGGTGCGGCGGCATTGTCGAGAATTTTTCAGTCAGTTCGGCTTTGTCATCAGCGCCGATCTTGATGCCCTTCGTCTCGGCAAGCATCTTCATCACAGCCGCACCGATATCCGTGAATGGCACGTAGCATCCTGCGACCGTTAGCGCTGCCGAATACATGATGAGGTTGGCAAACCAGAGGCGCATGGCTTCCTTATCACCAAAGATGCGCTGGAACGTGGGTACCATGGTTTCGAGATCGAGCAGCGTCTCGTTGACATCAAAAACGATCAGGGGGCGGTCTGCCATAGAGATGCTGCGCGTTATTTATTGCAGAGGAGGCGAGAATCTTATTGTGAAATGGCTCCCCGGGTTGGACTCGAACCAACGACCAACGGATTAACAGTCCGACGCTCTACCGACTGAGCTACCGGGGAACCGGATGAAAGGTGTACCGCACAGGCCGGCCACACGTCCCACGGCTGGCGCGGGCGGCGTGATTCTCAAGGCAGGCCGCCGTGCCGTCAAGGACTTATGCCGGCGTTTTCCTAGGCCGCGTCCGCTTGGCTGAGCGCCGCCTGCATACGCTCAATTGCCTTCTCAAGCGTCTGGCGGCTGCAGGCGAACGACATACGGATATGCCCCGGTGCGCCGAAGCCGGAGCCTGCGACCACCGCCACGCCGGCCTTGTGAATCAGGTACTCGGCAAAGGCCGAATCGTCCTTGATGCCCAGGTTCGCCATCGCTTTGCGGACATCGGCAAAGGCATAAAAGGTACCGGCACCGGGGCGGCAGGAGACGCCAGGCAGCGCGTTCAGCGCTGCCACGAAGTAATCGTGACGCTCCTTGAATGCCTTGGCCATCACCTTGACGCACTCCTGGTCGCCATTGAGTGCGGCAGTGGCCGCCTTCTGGCACATGCTGGAAGCGTTCGAAGTCGACTGACCCTGAATGGTGCCCATTGCAGTGACGATTTCCTTGGGTCCGCCGCAGTAACCAATGCGCCAGCCGGTCATCGCATAGGCCTTGGAAACACCATTGATCGTGACGGTGCGATCATAGAGTTCCGGCGCGACGGTCAGCAGGCTCGCAAACGGCTCGCGTCCCCAGTAGATCTTTTCGTACATGTCATCAGTGCCAATCAGGATCCGCGGGTGCTCGACCAGCACGTCGGCCAGCGCGCGCAGTTCAGCTGGCGTGTAGGCCGCACCGGTCGGATTGCTCGGGCTGTTAAGCAGAAACAGGCGCGTCTTCGGCGTGACCGCCGCGGCTAGCTGCTTCGGGGTAATTTTGTAATCCTGCTCCGGGCCCGCGCTTGGCATCACCGGGATGCCATCGGCCAGCATCGCCATGTCGGGGTAGGAAACCCAGTAGGGCGCCGGGATGATCACCTCATCGCCGGTATCGAGCACTGCCATGCACAGATTGAAAATCGTCTGCTTGGCGCCCGTGGAGACCAGGATCTGGTTGCGTTCGTAGCTGATGCCGTTGTCGCGCTTGAATTTCGCGATGATGGCGTCCTTGAGCTCAGGGATCCCATCGACATTGGTGTAACGCGTGAAGCCGGAGCGGATCGCCGCCACGCCCGCATCGGCAATATGCACCGGGGTATCGAAGTCCGGCTCACCGGCGCCCAGGCCGATGATGTCCTTACCCTCGGCCTTGAGTTTGGCGGCCAGGGCCGTGACAGCAAGGGTAGGCGAGGGCTTGACGCGCTGCACGCGCCGGGCGAGAGCTAGAGTCACAAGTATCTCCGGTTAGGAACGAGGGTCGGGAGACAGTTATATTACGGGATTGGACCGCCCGGAACCATTCGTACTTTCCCTGAGGCCCCGCCGTGGATCAACGACCCTTTGAATTGGTGACCGACTACCAGCCGGCAGGCGACCAGCCCCAGGCGATCGCCAAGCTGGTCGATGGTCTGGAATCCGGATTGGCGCATCAGACGCTGCTTGGCGTGACCGGCTCTGGCAAGACCTTCACGATCGCGAATGTCATTGCCCAGGTGCAGCGCCCCACGCTGGTGCTCGCGCACAACAAGACGCTCGCTGCGCAGTTGTACGGGGAGCTGCGCGACTTCTTTCCGCGCAACGCGGTCGAGTATTTCGTCTCCTACTACGACTACTACCAGCCCGAAGCCTACGTGCCCTCGAGCGACACTTATATAGAGAAGGACGCCTCGACCAACGAACACATCGAGCAGATGCGTCTCTCGGCCACCAAGGCGCTGCTCGAGCGCTCGGATTCGATCATCGTCGCCACGGTCTCGTGCATATACGGCCTGGGCGATCCCCAGGCTTACCTCGCCATGATCCTCCACCTGGTGCGCGGCGAGCGCATCGATCAGCGCCGGCTGCTGCGGCGGCTGGCCGAGATGCAGTACACGCGCAACGATGTGGACCTGCAGGCCGGCACCTTCCGCGTGCGCGGCGATGTCATCGATATTTTCCCGGCCGAATCGGGCCGCGATGCGATCCGCGTCGAGCTCGATGAGGACACGATCGAGAACCTCTCGCTGTTCGATCCGCTCCTGGGCAAGGTGATCCAGCGCATCCCGCGCTTCACGGTCTACCCCGGCACCCACTATGTGACGCCGCGTGACCGGCTGGTGACCGCGCTCGATCTGATCCGCGAGGAGCTGCGCGGGCGCCTGGCTGAACTTTATGCCGACAGCAAGCTGGTTGAGGCGCAGCGCCTGGAGCAGCGCACGCAGTTTGATCTGGAGATGATTAAGGAAGTTGGCTACTGCTCGGGGATCGAGAATTATTCGCGCTACCTCTCCGGGCGCGAGCAGGGCGAGCCCCCGCCGTGCCTGTTTGACTACCTGCCGGCCAATGCGCTGATGGTGATCGATGAGAGTCACCAGACGATTCCGCAGCTGGGGGCCATGTACAAGGGGGATCGCTCGCGCAAGGAGACCCTGGTGCAGTACGGCTTCCGCCTGCCCTCGGCGCTCGATAACCGGCCGCTGAAGTTCGAGGAATGGGAGCGCCTGGCGCCGCAGATGATCTTCGTCTCGGCGACCCCGAGCCACTACGAGGCCCGCCTGCAGTCACAGCTGGTCGAGCAGGTCGTACGCCCCACTGGCCTGATCGACCCGCAGATCGAAGTTCGCCCGGCCCGCACCCAGGTCGATGATGTGCTCTCGGAGATCAACCTGTGCGTCGCCCAAGGCAATCGGGTGCTGATCACCACACTTACCAAGCGCATGGCCGAGGATCTGACCGAGTACCTGGAGGAGCACCGCGTACGGGTGCGCTACCTGCACTCGGACATCGAGACTGTCGAGCGGGTCGAGATCATCCGCGACCTCAGGCTCGGTGTGTTTGATGTGCTGGTGGGTATCAACCTGCTGCGCGAGGGGCTCGATATGCCCGAGGTCGCTCTGGTAGCGATTCTCGATGCCGACAAGGAAGGGTTCCTGCGCTCAGCCGGCTCCCTGATTCAGACCATGGGCCGGGCCGCCCGCAACCTGCATGGCCGCGCGATCCTGTATGCCGATACTGTGACCAAGTCGATGGAGAAGGCAATCTCGGAAACCGAACGGCGCCGCAATCGCCAGATCGAATACAACCGCGAGCACGGCATCGAGCCGCGCAGCGTCAGCAAACCGGTGTCCGACATCATGGAGGGCGCCCGCCCCAGCGGGGCCGCGCCAACCGGGCGCGGCTCGCGCCGCCCGACGGCGGTCGCCGTGCCGAAGAACCTGGCCGATCTGGGCCGGGAGATCAAGAAGCTCGAGACCCAGATGTACGCTCATGCCCACAACCTTGAATTTGAACAGGCCGCGGGTTTACGGGATCGGATTGACGGGTTGCGACGGCTCGAGCTAGAGATGCGTGATGGGGCGCCCGATCCCGACGAAACCCGTTTCAAATCCGCGCTTTAGCTTGCCAGTATTGCGCCTCTCCGGTATCTTTCGCGTCCCCCGGAACGACACCTTAGAGCCTATAGTGCTCTGGATCGGGTCCGGTCCGTAGGCGCGTAGCTCAGTGGTAGAGCATCACCTTGACATGGTGGTGGTCGGTGGTTCGATCCCACTCGCGCCTACCAGATGTCGAATGCGCCCGCGGCCCCCACCGGCCGCGGGCGCTTTGCTTTAGAACGGAGCAGGGTGTGCCGGTTATTACGCTAATCGATGGCAGCCAGCGGCGCTTTGAGCAGGCCGTGACGGTTGCAGAGCTTGCCGCAAGCATCGGGCCCGGCCTGGCGCGGGCTGCGCTCGGCGGCCGCGTGGACGGCCGCCTGGTCGATACCTCGAGTGTGATCGATCATGACGCGTCGGTTGCGATCATCACGGATCGGGATCCGGCCGGCCTTGAGATCATTCGCCACTCGACCGCGCATCTGCTGGCGCAGGCGGTCAAGCAGCTCTACCCCGAAGCGCAGGTCACGATCGGCCCGGTGATCGAGGATGGCTTCTACTACGATTTTGCCTACTCGCGCCCGTTCACGACCGAGGATCTGAGCGCGATCGAGCAGCGCATGAAGGAGCTGGCGCGCGCTGATCTTGCGGTCGAGCGCCGTGTGCTCTCGCGCGATGAGGCGGTGGCGTTCTTCCGCAACCAGGGCGAGTTCTACAAGGCTGAAATTATTGGGGCGATTCCGGCCAGCGAGCCGATCAGTCTCTACGGGCAGGGCGATTGGGTCGATCTGTGTCGTGGCCCGCACGTCCCCTCGACCGGCAAGCTCAAAGCTTTCAAGCTGATGAAGGTCGCAGGCGCCTACTGGCGCGGCGATTCGCGCAACGCGATGCTGCAGCGGATCTACGGCACCGCATGGCCCGATGAGAAGCAGCTCGCGGCCTACCTGACGCGACTGGAAGAAGCCGAAAAGCGCGATCATCGCAAGATCGGCCGCGAGCTTGATCTGTTCCACATGCAGGAGGAAGCCCCGGGCGCCGTATTCTGGCACCCCAAGGGCTGGCGCGTATTCCAGACGCTGATCAACTACATGCGCGAGCGGCAGACGGCCGCGGGCTTCCTGGAAGTGAACGCACCGGAGCTGATGGATCGGAGCCTGTGGGAAGCCTCGGGCCACTGGGAGAAATTCGGCGAGAACATGTACACCAGCATCACGCCCGATGAGCGCGTGTATGCAATCAAGCCGATGAACTGCCCGGGCCACGTGCAGATCTTCAAGCAGGGGATCCACAGCTACCGCAGCCTGCCGATCCGCTACGCCGAGTTCGGCAAGGTGCATCGCTACGAGCCCTCGGGCGCGCTGCATGGCCTGATGCGCGTGCGCGCCTTTACGCAGGATGATGCGCACGTGTTTCTGACCGAGCAGCAGATCACCAGCGAGTCGGTGGAGATCACGCAGCTGATCCTGGATATCTACAAGGGCTTCGGCTTTGATGATGTACGCATCAAGTTCTCGGACCGGCCGAGCAAGCGCGTCGGCGCCGATGAGGTCTGGGATCGGGCCGAGGCTGCCCTGAAGCAGGCAGCCAATGCGGCCGGCATTGAATACACCCTGAACCCGGGCGAGGGGGCCTTCTATGGGCCCAAACTCGAGTTCGTATTGCGCGATGCCATCGGGCGGGACTGGCAGTGCGGGACCCTGCAGGTGGATCTGAACCTGCCGGGCCGGCTCGGGGCCCATTACATCGACGAGCACAGCCAGAAACAGACCCCGGTCATGTTGCACCGGGCAATTTTCGGCTCCCTGGAGCGTTTCCTGGGCATCCTGCTCGAGCACTATGCCGGCCGGCTGCCCACCTGGCTTGCCCCAGTGCAGTGCGTCGTCATGAGCATTACCGACCGCCAGCACGACTATGTGCGCCAGACAACGGAATTCTTGCAAAATCATGGAGTTCTGGCCGAGAGCGACTTGCGAAATGAGAAGGTCGGCTTTAAGATTCGCGAGCACACGCTGCAACGCGTTCCTTACCTGTTGGTCGCAGGGGATAAGGAGGTTGCGGCGCAGCTGCTTTCCGTGCGTACCCGTGGTGGCAAAGACCTGGGCACGATGAGTCCGCAAACGTTCCTGGAACGGCTGACTCTCGAGCTCGAAAGCCGCGGACGCCGAACTTTGGAGGATTAAGGCATAGCTATTTCAACCAAGCGCGTCCGGCGCAATGAAGACATTACCTCGCCCACAGTGCGAGTAATCGCAGCCGACGGCGCGCAGGCCGGAGTGATGAGTCGCCAGGAAGCATTAACGCTGGCACTCAGTGCAGAGTTGGATCTCGTTGAAGTCTCACCCACGGCGGAACCGCCGGTCGTGCGGGTGATGGACTACGGCAAGTTCCTCTTCGAAGCCAACAAGAAGGCCCACTCTGCCAAGCGCAAGCAGAAGCAGCAGCAGGTCAAAGAAGTTAAGTTTCGCCCGGGAACGGAAGAGGCGGACTACCAGGTCAAACTGCGTAGTTTGATTCGCTTCCTGTCCGAGGGAGATAAGGCCAAGGTGACCTTGAGGTTCCGAGGCCGTGAGTTGGTGCACCAGGATATCGGCCGCAAGCTCCTGGATCGGGTCGTAGCGGACTTGGCGACTGCCGCCATAGTCGAGCAATACCCGTTCATGGAGGGTCGGCAGATGACCATGGTGTTTTCACCAAAAAAGAAGTGACCGGAAAGCTTCGCGCCGCGGGCGGCTAAGGCCTCTCAAGGCGCACAAGCGATCCGATCCGCAAGCAAGCGGAGTCTGTCCGTCCTCCATCGTGGAGGCGGGGCATGCTCTTGCGAGCTTTAGCCATACAATTAGGAGTTATCAGTCATGCCCAAGTTGAAGACCAACCGGGCCGCCTCGAAACGTTTTCGCAAGACTGCGACGGGTTTCAAGCGGTATTCCGCCGGCCGACGCCATAACCTCGGTCATAAAGCCTCCAAGACAAAGCGCCATCTGCGCTCGGGAGGCAGCAGTCTCGTGCACGAGAGCGATGTAGGTCGCATCACACAGCTGTTGCCGAACACCAAGTAAGCCGATCGCACTTTTTTCAGGAGTTAATTCATGGCACGAGTCAAACGTGGTGTGACGGCTGGGCGCCGTCACAAGAAGGTCCTTGCCAAGGCGAAGGGTTATTACAACGCTCGCCGCAAGGTTTATCGTACCGCCAAGCAGGCGGTCATCAAGGCCGGTCAGTATGCGTTCCGCGACCGGCGCGCCAAGAAGCGCGATTTCCGCGCACTGTGGATCACGCGCATCAATGCGGCCGCACGCACCTATGAGCTCTCCTACAGCCGCCTGATCGCGGGGCTGCGGATTGCCGGGGTGGGCGTGGATCGCAAAGTGCTCGCGGATCTTGCGATTCATGATCTCAATGCCTTCGGCGTATTGGCAAATCAGGCCAAGGACGCGCTGGCCGAGCACGAAAAGACCCTCAAAGCAGCGGCCTAAGCAGCCCGATCATGGGTGAGCTGGCTGCCGACGTGACTGCGGCGCTCGCGCAGATTGCCTCGAGCCCCGATATCGCGGGGCTTGAGGCATTGCGCGTGCACTGGCTGGGCAAGAAAGGCGCGCTGACCGAGCAGCTCAAGTCCCTGGGTGCGCTTCCGGCCAGCGAGCGGCCTGGCGCCGGTGCGCGCATCAATGCCGCCAAGGATCAACTTCATCAGGCCATTGATGCCCGGCGTGCAACCCTTGAGCAGCAGGCGGTCGATCGCAAGCTCATCGAGGGCCGCATCGATGTGACGCTGCCTGGACGCGGTGAACACCGCGGCGGCCTGCACCCGATCACCCGCGTGCGGCTTCGCATCGAGGAGCTGTTCCGGCGTGCCGGCTATGAAGTGGTCGAAGGCCCCGAGGTCGAGGATGACTTCCATAATTTCGAGGCGCTGAACATTCCCGCCAACCATCCGGCGCGGGCGATGCACGATACGTTCTATCTTGAGGGCGGCTTGCTGCTGCGGACGCACACCTCACCGGTGCAGATTCGGGCGCTGCGCACTCGTACGCCTCCGGTGGCCCTGATCGCGCCCGGGCGCGTGTATCGCTGTGATTCGGATGTCACGCATTCCCCGATGTTTCATCAGTGCGAAGGGCTGCTGGTCGGTGAGGATGTAAGTTTTGCCAACCTCAAGGCGGTGCTGCACCAGTTCATGGAAGGCTTTTTCGAGCGGGACCTGGCGATGCGGCTGCGACCCTCCTATTTCCCCTTCACCGAACCCTCGGCCGAAGTCGATATCACCTGCGTATTCTGCTCGGGCCAGGGCTGTCGCGTTTGCAAGCACAGTGGCTGGCTCGAAGTCGCTGGCTGCGGCATGGTGCATCCGAATGTGTTCAGTGCTTGCGACATCGATGCCGAGCGCTACAGCGGTTTTGCCTTCGGCATGGGCATCGAGCGCCTGGCGATGCTCCGCTATGGGGTCAATGACCTGCGCCTCTTCTACGACAACGACCTGCGCTTCCTGGCGCAGTTTGCCGGAGCCTGAAGGCGCATGAAGCTGCCGCTCTCCTGGCTGCGTGAATGGGTGGATCTGCCCGAGGATCCGCGCGAGGTTGCCGCGCGCCTGATCTCGATCGGTATCGAGGTCGAGTCCATTACCCCGGTTGCCGGTGAATTCACCGACGTGGTGGTGGCTGAAATCACGCAGATCGCGCCGCACCCGCAGGCCGATAAATTGCGCATCTGCCAGGTGAGCGATGGGAGCGGTGCCCTGCTGCAGATTGTCTGTGGCGCCGCGAACGCCCGTCAGGGCCTCAAGAGCGCCCTGGCACGCATCGGCGCCGAACTTCCCGGCGGCGTGCCAATCAAGCGGGCCAAGCTGCGTGGCGTCGAATCCGCGGGCATGCTCTGCTCGGCGCGCGAGCTCGGACTGTCCGAGTCGCACGAGGGCATTCTGGAACTGCCGGCGGATGCGCCGCTCGGGGTCCCGCTGCGCACTTACATGGAACTGGATGATGTCATCCTGGACCTCGGCGTGACTGCAAACCGGGGCGATGTGATGTCGGTTCTCGGTGTGGCCCGCGAGCTCGCTGCGCTCGCGGGAAGCGCGCTGCGCGCGCCTGAGGTGCCGCCCGTTGCGGCAAGCGGCACGGGGAAGTTCCCGGTGCACCTCAATGCCGGTGCCGGCTGTGCGCGCTTTGCCAGCCGCGTCATCCGCGGCGTGGACAATACGCGCCTGACGCCCGCGTGGCTGCAGGAGCGTTTGCGGCGCGCGGGGCTGCGCTCGATCAGTCCGGTAGTGGATGTCACGAATCTCGTGCTGCTCGAGCTCGGACAGCCGATGCACGCCTATGATCTCTCGCTGCTGCAAGGGGGCATCACGGTGCGCCGTGCGACAACGGGCGAGCCGTTGCGTTTGCTGGACGGCCAGGATCTGCAGCTGGCCGACGATGAGCTGGTGATTGCCGATGAGCGCGGCGCGGTTGGACTGGCCGGGGTCATGGGCGGAGAGCGCACGATGATCAGCGCCACCAGTACCGATCTGCTGCTCGAGGTCGCCTGGTTTGATCCGGCTGTCATTGCCGGGCGGGCGCGCCGCCATGGCCTGCTGACCGATGCCAGCCAGCGCTTTGAGCGCGGCGTTGACCCGGCCGGGCAGGAACGCGCGCTGGCGCGCGCCACCACGCTGCTGCTGGGCCTGGTCGGTGGCGAGGCGGGTCCGGCGCAGATCCAGGAGCTGGCCGGCGAACTACCAGCCGCACGCTCTGTGCACCTCCGTGAGCAGCGGCTGCGCCGGCTCCTCGGGGTGAGCGTGCCGGCGGCTGCTGTGGAGCAGCGACTGCGCGCACTGGGGCTTGGGGTCACGGTACAGGGCGAGGGGTGGCTTACCCAGGTGCCGAGCTGGCGGTTTGATCTGGTCATTGAGGCGGATTTGATTGAGGAGGTCGCAAGGCTCGGTGGCTTTGCGGCCATTCCCGAGGCCGCTGTGGTGGCCAGGCGTCCGATCGCGCCGCTTCCGGAATCGCGGCTGGATGAGCGCACGCTGCTGCAGCTCCTTGCAGCACGCGGTTATCACGAAGTCACAACTTTCGGCTTCGTTGACCCCCAGCTACAGGCGCAGCTGTTTCCCGATGAGCAACCGATCGCGCTGCTCAATCCGATCTCGAGCCAGCTGGCGGTGATGCGTTGCTCGCTGTGGCCGGGTTTGATTCAGGCCGCGCGCGAGAATCTGCGACGACAGCAGGATCGGGTGCGGTTGTTTGAGATGGCCACGCGTTTTAGTCGCGGCCTTGACGGTCGGGTTGTGGAACGCAAATCGATTGCCGGACTTGTGGTCGGTGCGCGCTTGCCTGAACAATGGGGTGTCAAGCGCGATGCGGCTAACTTTTATGATGTGAAGGGCGATGTGGAGGCACTGTTGGCGCTCCATGGGGCCCCAGGGGCGCACCGCTTTGAGGCGGCCTCGGACCTGGCCTGCCTTCATCCGGGGCGCGCAGCGCGGATCCTGCGTGATGGCCGCGCCATCGGGCTGCTTGGCGAGCTGCACCCGGCACTAACATCAAACCTCGATTTTACATATGCTCCATTAGTCTTTGAACTGGATGGGGAAGCACTCAGCCTCAGTCGCCCTGCTGGCTACGAACCGCTGTCGGTCTATCCCCAGATCCGGCGCGATTTATCTTTCACTGTCGAGGCTTCTGAGCCTTTTGGCCGCATTGCCGAACGTGTTAGTGTTGCAGCATCAACCAGCCTGAAAGAGCTGCGGGTTTTCGACATCTATCAGGGGCAGACCGTAGAATTTGGTCGAAAAAGCATCGCCTTGGGCTTGATTTTGCAGGAATTAACGCGCACCTTAACCGACGAGGATGCGGACCGGATCGTGGCAGCAGTTGTTGTTGAACTTCAATCCAGTCTGGGCGCGAGAATAAGAGAATAGGACGATGGCTCTCACCAAAGCGGAAATGGCCGAAGCCTTATTTAACCAGTTGGGCCTTAATAAGCGCGAAGCGCGGGAACTGGTTGATTTGTTCTTCGAGGAAGTTCGCGGTGCACTCGCGAACGGCGAGCAGGTCAAGCTGTCGGGATTCGGCAACTTTGATTTGCGCGACAAGAATCAGCGCCCCGGGCGCAATCCAAAAACAGGCGAGGAAATACCGATCAGCGCGCGCCGCGTGGTAACGTTCCGGCCGGGGCAGAAGCTCAAGGCGCGTGTTGAGGCCTATGCTGGAACCAAAGAACAATAGTCAGCTGCCTGCCATTCCTGGCAAGCGGTACTTCACGATTGGCGAGGTCAGTGATTTGTGCGGTGTCAAACCGCACGTGCTGCGTTATTGGGAACAGGAATTCCCGCAACTCAAGCCGGTCAAGCGCCGTGGCAATCGTCGCTACTATCAACGACAGGATGTGATCGTCATTCGCCAAATCAGAAGTCTGCTCTATGAGCAGGGCTTCACGATCGGTGGTGCGCGCAACAAGCTCGACGGTGATGAGGCGCGTACTGATGTGAGCCAGAGTCAGCAGATCGTCAAGCAGATGCGCCTGGAGCTTGAGGAAGTTCTGCGGGTTCTGCGCCGCTGAAGCGGCTGCTGTTTCGAGTCCCGTACTAAACGGGTATCATCCTGCCCCCGGCGATTCCCCCGATCGCTCGTGCTTTTGTTCAGTCAATACAGTCGGAGCGTGGCGCAGTCTGGTAGCGCACTTGCATGGGGTGCAAGGGGTCCCGAGTTCAAATCTCGGCGCTCCGACCATAATAAAAAGGTCTATTCCGGGTACATCGCTGACGTTTTATACCGGAGACATAGTTGACACTTTAGCACTGAAGGGATTTGGTGCGCATTCGACGCGTCCGGATTCGTGATC
>Ga0302311_10000419_pt1 | contig 53801 bp, 54 predicted proteins | sample III_Palsa_N1_3_FD_200449 | JGI IMG/M metagenome (GOLD analysis project Ga0302311, IMG submission 200449) | Peat permafrost microbial communities from Stordalen Mire near Abisko, Sweden - III_Palsa_N1_3 | ecosystem: Environmental > Terrestrial > Soil > Palsa > Peat permafrost | place: Sweden... | reverse complement strand
AGGCAGGGGCCCATCGCCCGCCGTTGGCTCGCACGGAGCCCGATCAAGAGATGGGCCCCCGCCTGCGCAGGGGCGACGGGAGTTGGAAAATTAGCGCCTACCCGCTATCAGCCGCGCGAACCTCCAGACATCATCGGACGCCCCATGACCGACACGCCCCCCGACAGCCTCTCCGTCAATCCGCGCAGCCCGCTCTACGACGCGGAGATATTGTCGCGCGGGATCGGCATCCGCTTCAACGGCGTCGAGAAGACCAACGTCGAGGAATATTGCGTATCCGAAGGCTGGATCAAAGTGGCCGCGGGCAAGGCGGTGGACCGCAAGGGCAATCCGATGACGCTCAAGCTCAAGGGCGAGGTCGTCCCCTATTTCGAGCGGCCAGCGGCGACCGGTGACGAAGGCGAAGCTGGCACAGCCGACGAGGGCTGAGCGCCGGCAGGCATGTTTTCGGGCAGCGCCTGTTCGGCCATCGTCGGCACCCCCAATTGGGTGCGCAGCACGTCCGGGATCAGTGCGCGGTCATAAGGGTCCTGCGTGACCGCGCTGCGGCCTTCGCGCCGGTACTGAGTCCCATAAATCTGTTTCTGGCCGATGGTCTGCAGATAGCGATCGAGCGTCGCCGCCGCGATCCAGCTTGCGTCCGGCCGGCCCCGGCTCATCGCCACCATCGCCAGCGTGTGCGCCAGCAGAAAATCGCCGGACGACTGGCCATGCTGGAACACGAAGGCGGCATGCTCGAAATCCTTGCCCGTATGCAGCGCGCCCGCCGCGAGCAGCGCCTGCGTCCGCGTGCGACGCGCCCGGTCGCGCGGATCGACCTTGGCCCAGTCGATCGGCCGATGCGCGCGATCTCCCTGATCTGCGTCGAAGATACCGGCCATCTCGGCATTGGACGGCGGCGGGGCGGCCGCCACCACGAGACCAAGACAGATCGCACCAAGGATCGTCTTTCGCATCGCGTTCCTCTTCGGCATCACCCGCTCGCGCAGCCAGAACGGCCGCCCCTCATGGTACGGACTCGGACGCCGGATCGGATAGGCCGTGCGCCGCCGTCGGTCTGGTCGGCCGCGCCGGCTTGGGGAGCCAGCGGTCGGCGGCGAGGTTGGCGGCGATGACGATCGCCGCGCCCGCCAGCGTCGCGACCAGCCGATCAACCAGCAGCCCGGTCTCGATCGGCCTTTCGATGTCGAGCACGAGCAGGATCGCGGGCGTCGCGATCGACGCATAGGCGAGATAGCTCCGCGCCCGTGCGAGCGGGGCCACTATTGCGAGCAGGCAGATCAGCGCCGCCAGTCCAAGCGTCGACGAGACACTGGCGAGGATCGCCCAGGTCAACCCGACGCCGAGCAGCGTGCCGAGCGCGCGCTGCGTCGTCTTGACCGGGACGTGCTCGAGCGGCCGCTGCGTGAGCAGCGCGACGGTCAGCACGGTCCAGCCATAATGATGGCTCGGCCACGCCTCGCGCATCAGGCTCGCGATCGTCAGCCCGACGCCGAGACGGATCGGGAACTGCCAGCCGGCGAGCGAGCGCATCGTCCGCCGCCAGTGTGCCCGGCGCTGCGCAGGAGTCGGCCCGGGCTTCGCCGCGACCACATCCCGCGGGGCCACGGGCTCGTGTCGCGCGAGCATCATCCGCACCGCGACGTTCCACAGCGCGCCGAGGCCGAAGACCAGCGCCGCGCCCTTGCGGTCGCCACCCGCGCTGTCGAGCAGGCCCAGGCTCAGCACGAAGTAGATGAGGAAGCGGATCGCGGCGACGGCGACCGGGCGGCTGTAGCCGCTAATGGCCGCGGCGGCGGTCGCCAGCAGCACCATCGCGACGGCGGACCAGCCGTGCCCCGCGATCGCGGTGGCCGCGACCACCGCGAGGACCGCGGGCACCACCGCGGTGGCGGGCGAGGCCTCGTCCTGCGCCGCTGTGGCATCGGTCGCGCCCGATCCGCCTGCAAGCAGCATCGCGCCGAGCCCGATCGTGAAACCGATCTCGGCACGGCCACACGCGAAACCGACCAGCACCGGCACCGCCATCCCAAGCGCCGCGACGGCGATCGCCCGCCAGCCGACGGGGGCGCCGCGCCGCCAGGCGATCACCTCGCCGAGATGCACGCGGCCCCAGGATTGCAGCGTCATGCGAGCGGCGCCTTCATGGCTTCGCCGCCAGTCACGAAAAAGGGCGGCGCCATCGCTGGCGCCGCCCCGTCATGTCGGTTGTCATAGCGGCCGAAGCCGGGATCAGAAGGCGTCGGAATACCGCTCATTGCCTTCGAAGCCGAACTTGCCGACCTGGCTCTTCTTCACCACCGCCAGGATGTTGTCGATCACCTCATAGTGCGTCGACGGATCGGGCAGCAGATGCAGCTCGGGCTCGTCGGGCAGATTCTTGGTGAGGTCGATATACTGGCGCAGCGTGATCATGTCCGGCACCGGCTGGCCGTTCCAGAAGATACCACCCGCCGCGTCGGTCGAGATCGTGTTCTTGGTCGGCTCGATCGGGGGCGGTGGGGTGTTCGTGTTGACCGGCAGGTCAAGCTTCACCGCGTGGCTCTGGATCGGAATGGTGATGATGAACATGATCAGGAGCACCAGCATGACGTCGATCAACGGCGTCGTGTTGATGTCCATCATGGGCTCGCCTTCGGACGTGCCTGCTGCCATTGCCATACTGCTTACTCCAAATTCGTCATGGCGGCCGGGATCACGCTTCGGGCGCGATCGGCAGCGAGATGAAGCCGACCTTGAGGAAGCCCGCCTGCTGCAAGGTGGTGACGACGCCGCCGACGCACTTGTACGGCGTGTTGACGTCGCCGCGGATGTGCGCCTCGGGCAGATTGTCCGCGGTCACGTTGGTCGGACCGCCGAGCTTGCCGATCTCGAGCTTGAGCTTGTCGACCGAGCGCTTGAGCAGCTCCTTCGAATCGACCTTCTCATTGCCCCAATAGACCAGGCAATTGCCCGCCGAATCGGCCTTGACGGAGAGATTGACGTTCTCCGGCTTGGTCGTGGTCGGCTCGTTCTTCACGATCGGCAGCTTGAGCGGCACGGTCTGCAAGGCAACCGGCACGGTAATCAGGAAGATGATGAGGAGCACCAGCATGACGTCGACGAGCGGCGTCGTGTTGATGTCCGACATCGGGGTGTCTTCGCCGCCTTCGGCGCCCACACTCATGGACATTGCGTGTCAGTCCTATCGTTTCGCGCCATCGGCGCGTTCATCGCAAGCGAGGATCGCTGCCCGCCCGGTCCGCCGGAACGTCGCACGCGACGCCCGGCGGACCGAGTTGATCGGTTCAGCGGGTCTGCACGCCCGAAGCCGTCGCGGCAACCTTGGGAGCGGCCGTCCGGACCGTACCGTGCGCCGGGCGCACCGCGCCGCCGGACACCATGTAGGCATGGATGTCGTTGGCGAACGACACGAGGTCCTTCATCACGGTCTTGTTGCGGGCGAGCAGCCAGTTGTAGGCGAGCACCGCGGGAACGGCGGTGATCAGGCCGAGCGCGGTCATGATCAGCGATTCACCGACCGGCCCTGCGACCTTGTCGATCGAAGCCTGGCCCGATGCGCCGATCGCGATCAGCGCGCGGTAGATGCCGACCACGGTGCCGAACAGACCGACGAACGGCCCGACCGAACCGACCGTCGCGAGGAACGGCAGGCCGCTCGAAAGCTTGGCGCCGATCGAGGCGGTCGAGCGATCGATCGACTGGTTGATCCACTCGTGCTGGTCGACGGGGTCGGTCAAGCGGGTGTGCTGCTCTTCGGCGAGCAGGCCGTCGTCGACGACCTGGCGATAGGCCGAGTTCTTGTCGAGCTTGGCGGCGCCATCACGCAGATTGGGTGCGCTCCAGAAGGTGGTTCGCATCTTCTTGCCCTGGTTGATGATCTTCTGCTGCTCGGCGAGCTTGGACAACAGGATGAAGATCGAGATCGCCAGCGACAGCGTGAGGATGATGAACACCGACCACGAGATCACACCACCGCCCTGCAGAGCAGCGAGGAGGCCATACGGGTTCGAGCCGGAGCCGGCGGCGGCAGTAGCGGGGGTCGTCATGGTCGTCGGTTCCTTGAGATCTGGATGGTAGTGAATGAATGTCGAAGGCTGCGGCCGACACCTGCGTGCCGGCCGACAAACCGTCAGTCCTTGGGAATTTGCCAGCGCACACTGCTGGGATAGGTCGTCGCTATGCCGTTACCGGCTGCATCCTTCGCAGGCGTGAAGCGGGCACGCCGGATCAGCAGGCGGCAGGCTGTCTGATCGAGATCGGGAAAACCGCTCGACGAGGTCACCGTGCAATTCGTCGCATGCCCGGTGCCGTCAATATCGAGCCGGAATCCCGTGACGCCCGCCTCGTTGTTGCGCAGCGCACTTGGCGGATAATCGTCGGACGACACCCAATCACCAGGCGAGCCCTTGGGCTTCGCCCCACTTGCCTGGCTGGGCTTGGCGGGCGGCGGTGGGGGCGGGTTCGGCGCGATCGGCGCCGCGATCGGCGGCCTCGGCGGCTGCGGGATCGGAGTCACCTGGACCGGCGACTGGACCTGCGGCGGCTGAACGATCGGCGGGGGGGTGACGATCGGCGGGGATTCGACCTTCGGCGTCTCCTTGGGGGGCGGCGGCGGCTTCTTGGGCGGCGGCGGCGGTGGCGTCTTGATGTCGATTACGTTCAACTTCTCGGCCGTCTTCTTCATGACGTTGAAGGCGAGACCGGTGATGAATGCGTAGCCGACAGCGGCGAGAATGATCGCGGTGATGACCGCCGCGATCGTTTTCTCCTTACTCTGATTCTGGTCGACATAGGCCATTAAAGAGAGCCACTCCGTGCTGTCGAATTGATGCGGTAGGATGAAGGACCCGGCGGGGAACGAACAATCGCACTCCGCCAAGCCCCCCTTGCCGTGGCATCATGCTATGCAGCGATCGTTTTGATGTCCATCCCTTACGTCAATGATAGCGCAATGACTTGGTGTTTTGGCGCGGCCGACTCGATACGATCGGGTTGGACAAGGGGCGTCTCCGCGCAAGAAACGACCGCAACGCACCGTAGAACGACCGGCCCGAGGAGCCTCAGACGATCATGATAAAGCAGGGTAAAATGGCCGCTAAGGCTTTGTTGGGCGGCTTTTTTCTCGCAAGCGCAGCATGCGCGCAAAACGCCTCGGGGGCCGTTTCGTCTTTGTCGCCCGTCGGTTACGCCGATCTGGCCGATCTCGCGCTCGCAGCACGCGTCGCGGTGGTGACGACGGTTCACGATGCCACTCGACTGAAGGGCGAGGACGCGCAGAACGTCGCCGCAGGTGCCGCACGCTTCTATGTCGAGGGCGACGTCGATGCGCTAATTTCGGGTCCCGGCGGGATTCCGGCACGCATATCGTGGCTGATCGACCTGCCGGACACGCCGGCGAATCGCCCCTCGAAGCTGCGGAAGCGCAAATTGATCCTGCTCGCCCGTACCGTCGCCGGGCAGCCAGGGACGCTCCAGCTGGTCGCGCGCGGCGCCGCGCTCGACTGGTCGCCTGTGACCGAAACGCGGTTGCGCGGCATCCTGCAGGACGCCAGCACCGCCGGCGCACCCCCCAAGGTTACGGGAATCGGGCACGCCTTTCACGTCGCGGGCAGCATTCCGGGCGAAGGCGAGACGCAGATATTCCTCAAGACCGCGGACAACCGCCCCGTCTCGCTTTCGGTCCAGCGGCAACCGGGCGAGGATCCGCGCTGGTCGGTGTCGCTCGGCGAGATCGTCGACGATTCGGCCGCCGCTCCCCAGCGCGATACGTTGCTCTGGTATCGGCTCGCCTGCGCGTTGCCGCCGGCACTGCCCGACGATGCGGTCGCCGACCAGGCGCCGGAGGACGCCACGCAGGCCCAGACCGACTATAAGTTCGTGCTCGGCGGGCTCGGCGCGTGCGGCCGGACGACGGGCGCCGCGGCCAATTGAGCGGCGCTATGCGTCTTTCTCGCCCGCCAAAAACAGGAAATCGCGCGCATAGTGGTAGAGGTGCGCGCCGCCATCGACGAACAGGACCTGGCCGGTGATCGCCCTCGCCTTCGCCAGATAGACTACCGCTTCGGCGATCTCGGCGGGTTCGGCGAGCAATGCGAGCGGCATCAGTGCCGCCGCCTTGGCCATCAGCGCCGCATCATAGTCTGCGGTCGGCAGCGTGAGCCCCGGCGCCACGCCGCAAACGCGGACGTTTGGCGCGAACCGCCTTGCAAGAATCATCGTCGCCTCGGCGAGCGCGAGTTTGGACAGGGTGTAGCCGAACTGGTCGGCATTGGGCGCCGCGATCCGCTGGTCGAGGATGTTGACGATCGCGACCGGGCGATCCGGGCCCGCGCTCGCCGCGATCGCCTGCGCGAGCAGCACGGGCGCGGCGGTGTTGACCGCATAATGATCGAGCAGCCCGGCCTGCGTCACCGTCTCGGGCGAATCATAGTCGAACCGCGCCGCGTTGTTGACGAGCAGCGACGCCCCACGCCCGCACGACGCCGCCACCGCCGGAATGAGCCCGGCCACCGCCTCCGCATCGGCAAGATCGGCGGTGACGTGATGCCACGCCGCACCCGCCGCCGCGATCCGCGCGCCCAGCCCGGGCTCGGGTGCCGAATCGGGGCTGCTGTGCAGCGCGATGTCGTAGCCCGCGCCCGCCAGCGCGACGCAGATCGCCGCCCCGAGCCGCCGGCAGCCGCCCGTCACCAGCGCGAGCGGCCTCATGCGCGGTGCCGCACGAAGCGGATGCCGATCGATTCGCCACCCTGGCTGATCGCCAGCTTGACGATGTTGACCTCGACGCGGAGCACGCGCGTATCCTCGGCGAAGAGCTGCGCGCAGACATGCTCCGCGACCGCCTCGATCAGCGTGAAATGCAGCCCCTCGGGCAGCGATTCGGTCACCGCGCGCTTGAGGTCGAGATAGTTCTTCGAGGCGCCGAGCGGCGTGTCCGGCGCGAATTTCTGCGCCGGCATCGCCAGATCGACCGTCACCGAGACGCGCAGCGGCTGCGGCAGATGCGTCTCCTCCGAATAGATGCCGGTCAGCACCATCGCCTCGATGCTCGAGACCTCGAGCTGGAGGATGTCGTCCGTCATGTCGTCTTCACCTTGCCGTGTCAGGCCTGCCGGGGGCCGTGTCAGCCTCGGCCTAGCCAGCGCGCGGCGCAGCGGCAAGATTTCCGCTTGGGAGCATAAGCCGCTAAGCGCCGCGCTCGCGAATCGGAGGACGGACGCACAGTGGAGACGGTGATGGCCAGTGACGCGATCGGCGCGCATCTCGTGCCGATCGGCATGGTGGACGCGGTGGCGGTCGAGCATCTGCTCGATCTCGCCTTCGGGATCGATCGCCACGGCCGCACCGCCTACCGCCTGCGCGAAGGCGTCGCCGCCTCGGCTGCCGCCAGCTGCGCCGCGCTCGACGAGCAGGGCGCGCTGGTCGGGTCGCTGCAGAGCTGGCCGCTCGCGCTGACCGGGACGGACGGCGCGGTGACGCCGCTGTGGCTGGTCGGGCCGATCGCGGTCCATCCCGATCGCCGCAACGAGGGAATCGGCCGCGCGATGCTCCGCCGCGCGCTCGAGGCGATCGACGAAACGGGCATTTCCGCGGTGCTGATCGGCGACGCACCTTATTATGCGCCGTTCGGCTTCGCGGCGGACCAGACGCGGGATTGGGCACTGCCCGGCCCGGTCGATCGCGCAAGACTGCTGGCGCGAATGGATGTGGGCGCGACGCTGCCCGTCGAGGGAATGCTGGGACCGCGCGCCTAAATCCTCCCCTGCAAGGGGAGGCGGACCGTTCGCGAAGCGAATGGTGGAGGGGTGTCCGACCTTGGAGGTTTTTAGTCCGCCGCAGCCGTGGTCTACCCCTCCACCACCCTGCGGGCGGTCCCCCTCCCCCTCCGGGGGAGGATTTTGGTGGCGAAACGCTTGGTTCTATGGGTCGATCGGCCTTAGGGGGACATGATGCCGCTCACCAATCCACCGCCGGAGGCCATCGCCGGGCTCACGCTCGCCGAGATCGCCAGGCTCGCCGCCGACGGCAAATTGCCACCCGTCGAAAGCTGGAACCCATCGCATTGCGGCGACAGCGCGATGCGTATCCTGGCCGACGGCACCTGGCTGCACGAAGGCTCGCCGATCGGGCGCATCGCGATGGTCCGCCTGTTCTCGACCGTGCTGCGCCGCGAACCCGACGGCGGCCACGTCCTCGTCACGCCCGTCGAAAAACTGTCGATCGCGGTCGACGATGCGCCGTTCGTCGTGGTCGAGATGACCAGCGAGGGCGCCGGCGACGCCCGCCGGCTCGCCTTCCGCACCAATGTCGGCGATCTTGTCGTCGCCAGCCCGTCGCACCCATTGACGCTCGAGGATCGCGGCCACGGCGAGCACCCCTATCTGCGCGTCCGCGGCGGCCTCGACGCACTGGTCGCGCGGCCCGTCTATTACGAGCTCGCGGCGCTCGCGATCGACGAGCCCGCCAGCCCCGACGGCGCGATCGGGCTCTGGAGCGACGGCGCCTTCTTCGCCTTGGGGCAGGCGCCCGCATGATTCCGCGCCGATGAGCCTGGTCGAGACGATCCGCGCGCGATTCGCCGCGACCGCGGACATCCCCGCGCCGATTTCGGGTGACGGCATGACCTATGGCGAAGGTGCGCCGGTCGCCGCGGCCGTGCTCGTCGCGATCGTCGACCGGCCCGAACCCGGCTTGTTGCTCACGCGCCGCAACGATACGCTGCGGAACCACGCCGGCCAGATCGCCTTCGCCGGCGGCCGCGCCGATCCGGAGGACGACGGCCCCGTCGACACCGCACTGCGCGAGGCGTTGGAGGAGATCGGTCTGCCGCGCGAAGTGGTGACGGTGATCGGCTGCGACGCGGGCTATCACACCGTCTCCAATTACGCGATCGTGCCCGTGGTCGGCATCGTGCCGCCCGACCTGCCGCTGGTCCCGCTCGAACGCGAGGTCGCCGACATCTTCGAGGTGCCGCTTGCGCATGTGCTCGATCCCGCCCGCCAGATCCGGATGACGGGCGAGTTTCGCGGCGCCACCCGTCACTATTACGAGATCGTCTGGCAGGATCGCCGGATCTGGGGCGCGACCGCGGCGATGATCGTCAACCTCTCGCGTCGGCTGCGCGGATGACGAGCGTCGCGGTGCCGCCGATCGTCGAGGATGGCGCCGCGCTGGCGACCCTGGTCGCCGCGCTCGACGGCGCGACGGACGGCGCGCGCTATATCGGCGGCTGGGTGCGCGACACGCTGCTCGGGCTCGACCCGCAGGATATCGACGTCGCGACGCGGCTTGCGCCGGAGGAGGCCGAGCGACGCGCCCGGGCGGCCGGACTGGGCAGCTGGAGTACGCCGTCGGGGATCGCGCACGGCACGATCGGCGTGCTCGTCGGCGGCCGGACGATCGAGGTGACGACGCTGCGCCGCGACGTCGCCACCGACGGACGCCATGCGACGGTCGCCTTCACCGAAGACTGGCGCGAGGACGCGGCGCGACGCGACTTCACGATCAACGCGCTCTCCGCCGATCCGATTACCGGCGAGGTCCACGACTATTTCGGCGGGCTCGGCGATCTGGCGGCGGGCCGCGTGCGCTTCATCGGCGACCCCGAACAGCGGATCGCCGAGGACCATCTTCGCATCCTGCGTTTCTTCCGTTTTTTCGCGCGATTCGGCCGGGGCGACCCCGATCCTGCCTCCTACGCGGCATGCGTGGCGCGCGCGAAGGACCTGATGGCGCTGTCGCGCGAACGGATCGCCGCCGAGCTGCTCAAGCTGCTTGCCGTTCCCGATCCGATCGCGACGGTCGAGGCGATGTTGGCGGGCGGGCTGTTCGGGCCTGTCCTGCCCGAGATCGCCACCACCGACCGTTTGGTGGCACTGGTCGCCAGCGAAGCAGCAGCGGGGATCGCGCCCGATGGGCTCAGGCGGCTGGCGGCGCTGCTGCCAGAGTCGGCGGATGTCGCGGATACCATTGGTGGCCGGCTGCGGCTGTCGAAGGCGGAGCGCAAGCGGCTGGTGCTGGCGACAGGCGCCACGGGCAGCTCCGCCCGGGCGCTGGCGTATGAGATCGGCACCGAATTGGCAGTCGATCGGCTGCTGCTGCACGGCGACGCGGAGGCGGCACGCGCGATCGCTGATTGGCCACCGCCCCGCTTCCCGCTCACCGGCGGCGCGCTCATCGCGCTGGGGCTGACGCCGGGACCGGTGGTCGCGATGACGCTGCGCGCGATCGAGCAGGATTGGGTCGCGGCGGGGTTCCCCGGCGAGGCCGCGCTGGCGGAGATGGCGACAAAGGCGGTAGCGACGGCGCGCTGATTGACGCGGCGATGTCCTATTCTTCCGTCATCCCTGCACAGTTTGGGCGTGGAGTGGCAAAAGCAGCCCCTACCCCAGCCTCGCTTGCCAATATGTCAGTGCCGCGTCCGCCTCGAGCGGTGCCGCGTAGAAATAGCCCTGGCCGTGGCTGCAGCCCAGCGCCGCGAGCGTCTGCGACAGTTCGATGGTCTCGACGCCTTCGGCAGTGGTGGTCTTGCCCAGCGCGTCGGCGAGGCTGAGCACCGCGCGCACGATCGCCACCTTGTCGCGGTCCTGGAGCATCCCCGAGACGAAGCTGCGGTCGATCTTGAGATTGTCGATCGGCAGCTTGCGTAGATAGCTGAGCGACGAATAGCCGGTGCCGAAATCGTCCATCGCGACGCGGACGTTGAGCCCCTTCAGCGCCTGCAATGCGCGCGTCGTCCGCTCGGGATCCTGCACGATCGCGCTTTCGGTGAGCTCGATCGTCAGCCGCTCGCCGCCGATGCCATGCCTTGCAAGCGCCGCGGCGATCACACCGGGGACGTCGTCGCGCGCAAGCTGGATAGCCGAAACGTTGACGCTCATCGTCAGCGGGACCGGGGCACCGGCGAGCCTGTCCCATTCCGCGAGCGTGGCGAGCGCGGTGTCGAGCGCCCAGCGGCCGAGCGGCACGATCAGCCCCGCCTCCTCGGCGACGGGGATGAACTCGGCTGGATCGATGTTGCCGCGCACCGGATGCGCCCAGCGCGACAGCGCCTCGAACCCGCTGACCCGGTTGCTGGCGAGATCGATGATCGGCTGATAGGCGAGCCGCAGGTCGCCCACGTCGATCGCACGCCGCAATTCGGTCTCGAGATCGAGCTTGTAGCGCGCGCACGCCGCCTCGCCCGAATGATGCACCTCGACGCGCCCCGTCGTCTTGGCGCGCTTGAGCGCGAACTGCGCGTTGCGCACCAGTTCCTCGCCGCTCGCCGATTCGTCGCCGATCAGCGCGCAGCCGATCGCGCATTCCAGCCCGACCTCGAACCGCGCCAGCCGGAACGGCGACGACAGTACCGACTGGATGCGCCGCGCGGCGGCGGCGGCATCCTCACGGCCATTGACCAGCCGCAGCAGGATGCCGAATTCGTCGCCGCCGACGCGCGCGAGCAGGTCGCCCGTCCGCAGCGTCGAGATCAGCCGGCGCGCGACGGTGATGATCACCTCGTCGCCCGCGACGCCGCCAAGGCTTTCGTTGATCCGGCTGAACCGCGACAGGTCGACCAGTACCACCGCATGATGGACGTCACCGCCGGTCGCGACCACCTCGTCGACGGCTTCGGTGAACGCGCTGCGATTGGGCAGGCCGGTCAGGCTGTCGTGGAGCAGCTCGGCTCGCAGCGACCGTGCGTTCTCGATTTCCGTCGTGCGATCGACCAGCGTCAGCAGGCAGCGCGGCGGCTGGCCTTCGGCGGGCTTAAGCGGGGCGATGTTGACGTTGAAGTGACGGCCCGAGACATCGTCGCCGTCGCGCCATTCGAAGAGCAGCTTGTCGGATTGCTCGCTATCGAAGAAGCCGCGCAACCGCTGCGCGATCGGCATGCAGGCGATGATCGGCAGAGGCTGGCTGGGCGTCCGCACGCCGTCGAGCGCGGCGAATCGCTCGTTATGCTCGGCGACCGCCAGCCAACCGTCCCGGTCGAAGACGATCGCGGCAGCAATCGGCAGCGCGTCCAGAAATGCCTGTTTTGCCTGGCCGATCTGGCGCCAGACCTCGGCACCCTGCTCGTCCGCCGCGGCATCCGTCGCGATCGGACGCAGTGCCGCGCGCGCCGTCCTTTTGGGAGGCGTCGAATCTTTCCGGCTGACTTCGGCCACTCGCATGACGGTAGCGATACCGTGTGGTGGTTAATCTTTGCTTTCTCCTGTCGCACCATCGGTCGCGGTCGCCACGAACGGCGTGGCGGGCGCGAAGCGATTGTCGCGCGGGAAGCCGATCGGCGCCATCCGCCCGCCCGCACCGCGTGCGGTCCGCCACGGTGTCAGGTCCGTCTCGGTACGCGTGCGGCCGGTGTCGCCGCCCATCGCCCAGCTCAGGCCCTGCGCGAAGACGATCGCGGTCGCATCCGACAGCCCGCCGTCGCGGTAGCGCTGGAGCTGGACGCCCGATCCGCGCGCCATCTCGGGCAACTCGGGAAGCGGAAACAGCACCATCTTGCGATTGTCGCCGACCACCGCGAGATAGTCCGCCTCTGCCGGCACCGGACGGAAGATGCGCAGTTCGGCGCCTGCCTTGAGGTTCATCACCTGCTTGCCCTTGCGCGTCTCGGCGGCGATGTCGGCAAGCTTGGCGAGGAAACCGCGCCCGTCGGACGAGGCGACGAGCACCTGCGCGCCGCTCTGCCCGCGCGCCACCGGCAGCAAGGCGACGGGCGCGCCCTCGCCTTCGAGATCGACCATCAGCCGCACCGGCTCGCCGAAGCCGCGCCCGCCGGGCAGCTTGTCCGCCGCCAGCGTGAACACGCGGCCATTGGCGGCGGCGAGCAGCAGCCGGTCGGTCGTCTGCGAATGGAAGGCGAACAGCGGCCCGTCGCCCTCCTTGAACTTGAGCGTGTCGGCCGCTGCGAGATCACGATGCCCCGACATCGCGCGGATCCACCCCCGGCGCGAGAGAATCACGGTGATCGGCTCGCGCTCGATCATCGCCTCGAGCGGGATCTCGCGCGCCGGGCCCGATTCGATGATGCTCGTGCGGCGCTTGCCGATCGCGGTATCCTCGGCATAGCGCTTCCTGAGATCGGCCAGATCCTTCTTGAGCCGCGTCTTCTGGCGCGCCGGGCTCTCGATCAGCGCGACAAGCGTCTCGCGCTCCTTCGACAGGTTCGCGCGCTCCTTGCCGATCTCCAGCTCCTCGAGCTTGCGCAGCGACCGCAGCCGCATGTTGAGGATCGCCTCGGCCTGCCGGTCACTGAGTGCGAACTCGGCGATCATGATGGGCTTGGGCTCGTCCTCGTTGCGGATGATCTCGATCACGCGGTCGAGGTTGAGATAGGCGATCAGGAAACCGTCGAGCAGCTCGATGCGATCGTCGATCTTGGCGAGCCGGTGCTTCGCGCGGCTGACCAGCACCTCGATCTGGTGCGCGAGATAGGCGGACAGCGCCTGTTGCAGGCTCATCACGCGCGGCGTCCGCGTCGCGTCGAGCACGTTGAGGTTGAGCGGCACACGGATCTCGAGATCGGTCAGCCGGTACAGGCTGTCCTTGAGCGTATCGGGATCGACCGAGCGCGAGCGCGGTTCGAGCACGATGCGGATCAGCTCGTCGCTCTCGTCGCGGACGTCGGCGAGGATCGGCAGCTTCTTGTCGGTGATCAGCAGCGCGATCTGCTCGATCAGCTTGGCCTTGGGCACCTGATAGGGGATTTCGGTGATGACCAGCTGCCACGTCCCCCCGCCCAGCTTCTCGGGCTCGCCGAAGCGCGCGCGCGTCCGGAACGAGCCGCGGCCGGTCTCGTAGGCCTCGCGGATCGCGGCGGGGGCGTCGGCGACGATGCCGCCGGTCGGGAAGTCGGGGCCCTGAACATATTGGAGCAGGTCGGCGGTGGTGGCCTCGGGCTGGTCGATCAGGTGGACGACCGCGTCGATCAGCTCGGCGGCGTTGTGCGGCGGGATCGATGTCGCCATGCCGACCGCGATGCCCGAGGCGCCGTTGGCGAGCAGATTGGGGAAGAGGCCGGGAAAGACCTCGGGCTCTTCCTCCTCGCCATTGTAGGTCGGGCGGAAGGCGACGGTGTCCTCGTCGAGCCCGTCCATCAGCAGGATCGCCGCCTGCGTCAGCCGCGCCTCAGTGTAGCGCATGGCGGCGGCGTTATCGCCGTCGACATTGCCGAAATTGCCCTGCCCGTCGACCAGCGGGTAGCGCAGCGAGAAGGTCTGCGCCAATCGCACCATCGCGTCGTAGATCGAGGCGTCGCCATGCGGGTGATATTTGCCCATCACGTCGCCGACGACGCGCGCGCACTTCTTGTAGGCCGAGGTCGGGTCGAGCCGCAGCAGCCGCATCCCCCACAGCAGCCGGCGATGCACGGGCTTCAGCCCGTCGCGCACATCCGGCAGCGAGCGCGCGGTGATCGTCGACAGCGCATAGACGAGGTAGCGCTGCGAGAGCGCTTCGTCGAACGGCGTATCGGTATAGGGAACGGGAGCGATCGTATCGGGCTTGGGCATGGCGCCGGACTAGCAGGCGACGCGGCCGGTTGGGAAGCGGGAGGAGAACACAATAGAAACCGTCATTCCCGCGAAGGCCGGAATCCGGATCAAGTTCGGGATGACGAAGAAGAGGCGCGGATAGAGGCTCCCGCTCCTATCGCCCCGCCATATCCATCGCGATCCGATCGGCAAGCTGCCCGATCAGCACCCCAAACGCCTGTGCGGTCGGCACGGGCGCGATCCCGCTGCTCGGCGCGGACAGCGAGAGCTGCTGCACGACGCCGCCTGGCACGACACGATAAGCGACCTGCATCGTCGCGCCGCTCGGCGTGGTCTGGAGTGCCAGGATCGTCACGTCGAGCGTCCGCGCCTTGCCCGCAGCGCCACCCGCACCCGGTGGCAGCACCGATCCGGCGGGCAGCCGCACGGTCAGGTCGCGGACCAGCGTGTCGCGAGCGAGCAGCCCGAGCGGCGCGGTCCAACGCGCGAAATCGTCGACCTTGACCTCGCCCGCGCTCTCCTGGTGGACGAACTCGGCGCGGTCGAGCGATGCCGGCAGATGCACCGCGGGCACCGCGATCGGCAGCCCGCGATAGTCGGCAGGAACGGCGTCCGGCGCAGGTGGCGCCGCGTCGAGCGTCAGCAGCGTGGTCTTGGGGCTGGCGCAGCCGGCGAGCACCACAAGTGTCGCCAAGCTGATCGGGAACAGAGCGCGCATTATTTCTCCTTCGCCTTGCCGCGGATCAGCGCCTCGGGGTGGCGCCCGAGATAGTCGGTGAGCGATCGGATCGAGCGCGACATCTCGTCGAGCTGCTGGATCGCGTCGGGGAGACTCCGGTCCTGTGCCGCCCCCTCGCCCGAGAGCACCGTGCGCGCCGCTGCCGCGGTGCCGTGGAGCTCGTCCGCGGTCTGGTTGAGCTTGGTCATCAGCGGGCCGATCTGCGGTTTGACCTGCGTCAGGATGCCGTCGAGCTGCTTCAGCGTGCCGTCGAGATGCGCGATGCTGTCGCGGACCTGGCCGGAACCGCTGATCTGCGCGAGATTGCCGCTCAGCCTGTTCAGATTGGCGCCGATCTGATCGAGCGGAATGCGGTTGATCTTCGCCATGATCTGCGTGGCGGTCGCCATCAGGTCGTCGGCACCTCCGCCGCTCTCGGCGACCGGGATCAGCGGATATTGCCCGCCGTCATGGCCGAGGCTCGCCGGCCCGGTGCCATTGTCCTTCGCGAGCTGGATGACGTGCCCGCCGATCAGCGGCGGCGTCTGCACCATGTGCGCGCGGAAGCCCTGTGCAAGCAGGCGCGAGATCGCGCGGTCGGTCGGCTCGCGCCATGCCTCGGCGGGGGTGCCCTTGGGCAGATCGATATCGAGCTTGCGCGGGAACACCGCCAGCACCGCTTCGGTATAGGGTTTACCGCCCGGCGCGAAAACCAGCTTCGCGGAGCGGATCCGCCCGATCGTATAGCCCAGCATCGACACGGTGGAGTTGCTCGACAGGTCGCCCGCCGCACCGGTGAGGATCAGGCGATAGGGGATTTCGGGTCCGGTCGGGCCCTGTTCGGCGCTCGACTGGTCGTCGTAGAGCGTGAAGCTGGTGCCGGCCGGTGCCTGCGGCGTGGTACGCACCTCGTGCGGTATCTCATATTGCACCGAGCCCTGCAGCAGGCTCGCGGGCGACGACAGCCCGGCGGAGACGCTCGCGCCGCTGAGCGACAGCTTGAGCGGACTTCCCGTCCAGAACTCGCCGCCCGACTTGATGTAGCGGTCGTAGGGCGCGTTGACGAACATCTCCATGCGGAACTGGTCGAGCCCGACCATGCCGGTCTGCACCACCTTGCCGATCGCAAGGCCGTGATAGCTGACCGCCGCGCCGGGCTGGATCGATCCGACCGCAGGCGCCGTCAGATAATATGCCGTGCCCTTGGCGTCGGGCGGGATCACCGGCGGCTGGTCGAGCCCGACGAAATTGCGCGTCGGCGTGCCGCCCGTCCCCGGTGCCATCGCGATGATCACGCCGGCGACCGCGGCGCGGATCGACTGGATGTCGGTGATCGTGGGATTCTCGCCGATCAGCCAGAATTTCGTATTGCTGTTGAGCGCGGACTTCGCGCGCGGATCGAGCCTGAGCGTCACCTCGACATGATGCGCATCGGGCGAGACGCGGACCTTGGAGACCTGCCCCGCCTCGACGCCTGCGACCAGCACCTTGGTATTGCCCGGCGTGACGCCCTCGACATAACCGAAGGTGACGACGACATCGACGCCCTTGTGCGTCAGCGCGCGGACGCCGAGGAAGGCGACGATGATCAGCGCGGCGAGCGGCACCGCCCACACCAGCCCCGGCCAGCGGCTGCGGATGCTGCGCGCCTCGGGCAGGTCGTCGTCCCCGATGTCGTGTTGGCGGTCGTCGGTCACACCCGTCTCCTGGCGGCATCCCACATCAGGCGGGGATCGAAGGTTTTGGCGCTGATGATGGTCAAGACCACCACTGCGGTGAAAGGCACGGACGCAGCTTCGGCGCGCCCGTAGATCAAGGAATTATAGTCCATCACCGGCACGAACGCACCGATCACGAAAGGGTCCACCATCGACCAGCGACCGATCTCCTCGACGACGCGGTAGGTCCGCGCCTTGGCGACGAGGTGGCGGTTCGAGCGGCTCAGCACCGACCACACGCACCAGCCGAGCCCGGCGAGCTTGAGCGCCGGAATGAGAAAACTCGCGCAGAAGACGAGGATCGCGAGATCCCAAAGGCCTGCCTGCGCGAGATCGATCACGCCTTCGAGCACCGTGTATTTGGTCGGCTTGAAGTTGATCGGTAGCGTCGCCAGCGGATAGATGTTGGCAGGGATGTAGAGCAGCAGCGCCGCGAGCGTCAGCGCGATCGTGCGGCTGATGCTCTGCGGCTTGCGGCGGCGCACCGGCGCGGCACAGCGCGGGCAGCCATGGCCCTCATGATGCGGGGGCAGCAGCAGGTCGCAATCCTGGCACTCGATCGCGGTCTCGGCATCAGCGACCGGAGCATCGGGCGCGATCCGCTCCCACACCGCCGCCTTGTCGAGCGTCGCGCGCACCACCAGCGCGAGCACCCCCGCCGCGATGAAGGCGATCGCACCGGCCCCGACATGCACCGAAATCGAGGCGGCAAGCCGCGCATAGGCGACCGCGAGCCCGAGCAGGAACACCTCGGGCATCGCCCAGGTCTCGAGCCGGTTCGACCAGCGGAACGCGCGTCCCATCCACGGCTCGACGCGGCCCAGCTCGAGCAGCCCCAGCACCGCGGTCAGCAGCGCGAAGCGGACGATCGGGAAGACCACGACGAACAGGAACACGACCAGCGCGAGCCACGGCCAGCCCTCCGACAGCATCGCGCTCGCCGACGACGCCAGATGGCTGCTGCGCGACACGCCCAGCGCATCGGTGCGCAGGAACAGCGACAGATTGGCGGGGATCAGGAACAGCAGCGTCGCCAGCGAGCAAGCCAGCGCCGCGCTCAGGCTGCGGCCATGCGTGCGCTCGATCGTGCCGTCGCAGGTTACGCAGCGCACGACCGTCTGCCGCGCAGACCCGGGAAGGCGTTGACGAGTGCCGCAATCGGGACAGCCGACGACCGCGGCTCCGCTCGCTGCTCCGCTTCCGCTATACCCGACGACCGTCACGACCCGCTGATAACCCTCTCGAAAGCCACCCGAACCGGCGCATGATTCGTCCTGTCCAAGCCGCCGCGCGATGTAAAGCGCATTCCCGCCCGGAAGACTCTCGACGTGCATTGACGGATCGGTCGCGATTGGCGACGCTTGCGGCTCCTCCCGGAGTTTCCCCCATGTTCGTATCGGCCGAAGCGCGCGAAGACCGTCTCCCGCTGGTACGCGACCTGCGCCGGGTCGATGCGCATCCCGATCATTGGTATCCGATCGCGTGGAGCCGCGAGTTGAAGGCCGGCAAGATGCTGGCGCGCCGCTATGCCGGCGAACCCGTCGTCGTGGTCCGCGCCAGGGAGGGCGCGCTGTTCGCGCTTGAGGATCGCTGCGCGCATCGCCAGGTGCCGCTCAGCCACGGCGTCGTCAAAGGCTGCACGGTGCGCTGCGGCTATCATGGCTGGGCCTACGACGAGAGCGGCCAGTGCGTCGACGTCCCCTATCTCGGCCGCGAGCGGCTACCCAATGGCGTGAAGGCCTATCCGACGCACGAGGTCGACGGGCTGATCTTCATCCTCCCCGGCAATCCCGCGCTCGCCGATGCGCGTCGCCCCGCATCGCTCGGCGCTAGGGCCGGGCGCGGCTACAAGACGCGCGAACTCAACCGCGAGGTCGCCGCGCACTATACGTTCATGCACGAAAACCTCTTCGATATGAATCACCAGTTCCTCCACCGTCGGCAGATGGGGATGATCAAGGCGACGTGCCTCGGTCGCGACAGCGGACCCGATTGGGCGGAGGTGCAATATACGTTCGATCGCGTCTCGGGCTCGGCGACGGTGGGCGAAAGCGCGATCCTGGGGCTGATGCGCGCCACCGACGAATCGACGCGCAAGGACCGGATGGTGATCCGCACCGACTATCCGTACCAGACGCTCACCTTCACGATGGACGACGGCGATCCGGTGCTGTCGGTGTGGCTCGGCTACACCCCGCTCGACCGCGAACAGAAGACCAACCGCACCTTCGGCTATCTCTCGGTCAAGCGCCCCGGCGTACCGTTGCTGATCGACGCGGCGTGGCCGTTCATCACGATGTTCACCGAATCGATCTTCAAGGAGGACAAGGAGATCGTCGAGATGGAGCAGGCCGCGCACGACGCGCAGGGCGGCGACCGCAACCACGAGGTCTTCCCGCCTATCAAGGAATTGCGCGCGGTGCTCGAACGCTGCGGCGTGTAACCACGGTGTCACGCCATTAGCGTTGCGCATCGCAGCACGGGCCCCTAGTTTCCGCCACGTTCGCGGGTGCGCAGAGGGACGAGACGATGGCCAAGGTTTCCCCCGACGTCGGCCCCAAGGACGCGCAGATCGTCACGCTGTTCGGCGCGACCGGCGATCTGGCGCGCCGCAAGCTGCTGCCCGGCCTGTTCCATCTGGTCAGCGGCGGCTTCATCCCCGGCTGCCGGATCATCGGACTGTCGCTCGACGATATCGACGCCGATGCTTTCCGCATCCTGGCCCGGGGCGCGCTCGACGAGTTCTCCACCCGCAAGATCGACGAAGCCGACTGGACGGCGTTTGCCGACGTCCTCGACTATGTGCCGCTCGCCGCCGGTCCCGAGGCGCTGCGCGTTGCGGTCGATCGCGCCGAGGCGTCGCTCGGCGGCCATGCGCAGCGGCTGCATTATCTGAGCGTGCCGCCCAGCGCCGCGCTCTCCGCGGTCCGCCTGCTCGGCGAAGCCGATCTGGTCGCGCGATCGCGCGTGATCATGGAGAAGCCGTTCGGCACCGATCTCGCCAGCGCGGTGATTTTGAACGCACGACTGCACGAGGTGTTCTCCGAAGACCAGATCTTCCGGATCGACCATTTCCTTGGCAAGGAGCCTGCGCAGAACATTCTTGCCTTCCGTTTCGCAAACGGACTGTTCGAGCCCATCTGGAACAGAAATTTCATCGATCACGTCCAGATCGACGTTCCCGAGACGCTCGGCCTCGGCAAGCGCACGGGCTTCTACGAACAGACCGGCGCGTATCGGGACATGGTCGTGACGCACCTCTTCCAGATCCTCGCCTTCATGGCGATGGAGCCGCCGACCGCGCTCGAGCCGCGTTCGATCAGCGAGGAGAAGAACAAGGTGTTCCGGTCGATGCTGCCGATCGAGCCGCACGACGTCGTCCGCGGCCAATATATCGGCTATCGCGCCGAAGACGGCGTCGATCCGGAATCGGACACCGAGACGTTCATCGCGCTAAAATGCCTGATCGACAATTGGCGCTGGGCGGGCGTGCCTTTCTATCTGCGTACCGGCAAGCGGCTCGCCGAAGGGCAGCGGATCATCTCGATCGCGTTCCGCGAGCCGCCCAAGAGCATGTTCCCAGCGGGCTCCGGTGTTGGCGCGCAGGGCCCCGACCATCTCACCTTCGATCTTGCGGACGCGTCGAAGATGTCGCTGTCCTTCTACGGCAAGCGGCCAGGGCCCGGCATGAAGCTCGACAAACTCAGCCTCCAGTTCGCGATGCAGGAGACGGGCCGGATCGGCGACGTGCTCGAGGCCTATGAGCGCCTCATCCTCGACGCGATGCGCGGCGACCGCACGCTGTTCACCACCGCCGAGGGCATCGAACGGCTGTGGGAAGTGTCGATCCCGCTGCTCGAATCGCCGCCGCCCGTGCGGTTATACCAGCCCGGTTCGTGGGGCCCCAAATCGATCCACCAGCTGGTCGCGCCGCACGCCTGGCGGCTGCCGTTCGAGCGGGCGTGGCGCGATCCCAATCCCGCGGGGTCCTGACCTTCTCGTCATGCCGGACCGGTCCGGCGCGGCGGCCTACGGTGCTGCGCAGCAAACTCGCCGGTGGTGCGCTCGCGTCATTGGCAGGATGCGCGTTGCAGGGCCAGTGAGCGGGAGATCGCTTGCCCCAGCGCTTGGCTGATCTGCTCGGCCAAGGCGGAACCGTCCGATCCATAGGCGCTCGTGCTGCCGCAGCGGACCGAATCGCCGTCGATCGATACGCCCCAGCGAACCTCCAGATTGGTGTCTCCGCCAATCTTTTTGGCGCCGACGTCGCCGATGACCATCAGCCCTGCCGCCTGCGGCCCGCCGAGCTGACGGTCGTAGGCGGCGTTGAGCCTTCCCGCCCAGCCGCCATCGCCGCCAAGTGCGGGCGAGAACACCACCTTGGCGCCGCTATAGCCGCTCGATCCGCCTTGAGAGCCGCCGCCGCCGCCGCCCGCGCTTGCACCGGCACCTCCGCCGGGACCAGCCAGCCTCGCCGCCGCGCGCGGCACTTCGATATCCGCAGCCGCGGCTTCGGGGAGCATCGCGCTGGTGTGATGGATCCCGAACAGATCTGTGCGCGCCGTCAAGGTGGTCAGCGACATGATGATCAAGAGGACAAGTAAGCCCTGCAGCCAGCCCGGCACGGTCATCCGGCACAGCACGATGATCTCGGATGCGCCGGCACCGTAGAAGAATACGAGCAGAAGCGGCGGGCAACGAACGCCGGTGAAGGCCAGGTAGGCACTCGCCAATATCGTCAGGACCGCGGCCCCTGCCGCCGTGGCGCCATACCGACTGATCGATGCGCCCATCGCGCTTCCCCATCTTGCCGGCGGCGGCCGAACCCGCTTCGCGGCCACCGCTCCGCCGCCTTACGCCGTCAGTCGCGCCGGGCCTTCGGCTTGCTCGCTGCTCGAATCGGGCGTCAGCACGACCGTCAGGCTGCGCGCGCCATTGCCGTCGATCAGCACGGCCAGCGAGAAGCGGATCGTCCGGCGTTCGCCCGTCTCGCGCAGCAGCGACGATAGGAATGTGCTCGGCTCCTGGCTGGACAGCGTCCTTTCCACCGCATCGGCGGCATCGCCGCGATCGTGGAAGGCAAGGATGTCGACCAACCGGCTGCCCAGCAGCCGATCCGCGGGGAAACCCGCGATCTCGGCAAAAGCTCTGTCGACGCTCATGAAAGTGCCGCGCACGCTGACTTCGGCCATCCCGATCAGCCCGTGCGTCTGCAACGCCTGGCGCAGCGACGAGGCCTCGAGCATGCGCTTCTCGATCCCGTCCTCGAGCGTCGAGCGACGGAAGGTGACCGCGACCCCGCTCGGCCAGGGAAAGGCATGCAGCCGGTATTCGCAATTCGGCCCCGTCGCGAAGAAATGGCCGTCCTCGCCGCTGCGCAGCGTGCGGCGGAGTTGCGATTCACCCGGCCCGCTTCGGATCGTGGGCAGCACATCGAGCAACGAGGTGCCCGCGAGCATCTCGCGCGGGCACGCGAGCATCATCGCGCCGACCGCGTTGCTCGATACGATGGTGAGCGAACCGTCGAGCGCGATGAAGCCGTCATCCATCCGCTCGGTGAGCACGGCATGTTCGAGTGCGATACGATCGGCGCCGCCGCTCGGCACGCCGTCGGACATCATGGATTCGTAGAGCTCCGTCGAAAGCAGCACGCATCGTGGACGGCCGTGGTTGGTTACCACGACGGGGGTGCGCACGACCTTGTCCTGCCATGTCCCGAAATTTCGCACGACTTCCGCAGAAGTCACATACACCGGTGTCTGCATTACGCTTGATCCTTGCCACTCACCCCGAAATCCCGCGGAAAGCCGCGGCTAGCAATTAGACATTGATCTAAACTTCCGCCCCGATTTCACATATTATCGGCGGAACCTTCGGAAGGATCGTTTTAGCGGGACGGTGAGATCATCCCGCGATGACCTGCATGCCCCCCCTCCCCCGTCGCTGCGCATCGCATCTCAAAACGTTCGCACAGCACGGTCGCGGCGCCGTGATCGTCGAAATGGCGATCGCCTTGCCGGTGCTACTGACGCTGATCATGGGGATCATCTCCTACGGAGACTGGTTCCTGACCGCGCACAGCATCCAGCAGGCCGCCAACGACGCTGCGCGCTCGGCGATCAGCGGCCTGACCGCAACCGAGCGCCAGGCGACCGCCATCGCCACCGCACAGACCGACATGCGGCGCGGCGGCGTGCTCGATCCCACACGAGCGACCTTCTCGGTCAACGACGACAACACCACCGTCGTCGTCGCAGTGAGGTACAATGCGTCGAGCGATCCGTTGCTGCATCTAAGTTTCGTGCCGATGCCGGCCACTGTCATCCAGCGCACCGCCGTCATCCGACTGGATGGGCTGTGACGCCGCCGGCCGCCCCGCGCGGCATCGTCGCCCGGCTTCGCCGCGATCGGCGCGGCGCCGTCACGATCATCATGGCGGGCTCGCTGGTGACGCTGCTGACCGTGACCGCGCTCGCCGTCGATATCGGATCGGTCTATGTCGCCAAGCGGTCGCTTCAGGGCACCAACGACGCCGCCGCACTTGCCGCCGTGGATGTCCCGACGGATCAGGCCGGCGCAACGCAGCGCACGATCGCGGCGAGCACGTCGAAGACCGCGCTGGCGAACTCGATCACCCCGGGTGGCTACACGCCCAACGCAGCACTCACGCCGTCGGCGCGGTTCGTAGCCAACGCCAATCCGGCCAATGCCGTGACGGTGTCCTTGATACAGGACGTACCGGTCTATTTCAGCGGCATCTTCACCGGCAAGCGCACCGTCCGCGTCGCGACGACCGCGACCGCGGCGCGGATCGACTACGCCGCCTTCTCGATCGGCACGCGGCTGGCCTCGGTCCAGGACGGGCTGCCCAACGCCCTGCTCTCCGCACTCGCGGGCACCACCGTAAATCTGTCCGTCGCCGACTATAATTCGCTGCTCGGCACCAATATCGACATCCTCGCCTTCTCGCAGGCGCTAGCGACGCAGCTCAATCTGACCGGGCTCAATTACGGGCAGATACTGGCGACGCAGGTGACGCTGCCGCAGGCGCTTTCCGCGCTCGCCGCGGTGACGGGCAATCCATCCGCGGCGGCGGCGCTGCGTTCGATCGCGGCGACGGTGCCCGGGACGACGATCCAGCTTTCCAACCTGATCAATCTCGGCCCCTATGCCTCCGAGGATCACGCCGCGCCGGGAACGGTGGTGAGCGTCGACGGCTATTCGGTGCTGCGCGAGATCTTGGGGCTATCCAATGGCGCGCACCAGGTCTCGCTCAACCTCGGGCTCGCGCTGCCCGGCATCACATCGACGACGCTGACGCTCGCGATCGGCCAGCGCATGGCCAGTTCGCCGTGGATCGCGGTGGCGCAGGACAATTCGCTGATCGTCCATACCGCGCAGGCGCGACTCTATCTGAACTCGACGCTGACCGCGCCGCTTGGGCTCGCGTCGCTAAAATTGCCGATCTATATCCAGCTTGCCGATGCGCAGGCCAAGCTCGCGACGCTGTCCTGCGTCGGCGGCGTGGCCAACGAGACCGCATCGCTCGACGTGCTGCCGTCGCTCGGTCATGTCTCGATCGCCTCTGTCGATACCTCGGCACTCAGCAACTTCGGCCTCGTGCCCACCGAGAGCCCCGCGCAGATTGCGACGGTCCTCCAGGCGCTGGGCCTCGTAACGGTAACCGGAAAGGCGACGATCGCGCTCGGCGGGACGACGACGTGGCAGCGCGTGCCCTTCTCGGCCTCCGAGATTGCCAGCAACACGGTCAAGACCGTCCAGACCAACGATATCGTGACGGGCGTGGTGAGTTCGCTGCTGACCAACCTCAACCTGCAGGCCACGCTGCTCGGCATTCCTATCACGCTGACGCCGGTGACGACGCTCGTCGGCGTCGCGCTGACGCCCATCGCGCCCGTGCTCGATACGCTGGTGAATCAGGTTACGGGGCTGCTTGGCGTGCATTTGGGGCAGGCGGACGTGCGGATCGACGGCGTGCGCTGCGGCAAGCCGACGCTGGTGGGTTGATCGCATGGTCGGGCGATCCGCGCGCCGCAGGACGGCACAGCCGGACAACTAGGATGGAGACGAGACATATCGACACGATGGCGCGGCTTTCGAGGACAGGCGCCCACCTATGGTATCACCCCGTTCAGATACGGCGCCGGGGATCGCCCGATCATCGCGGCGCATGGAGCCAATTCAGCCCGGTGCTCTCGCTCGGCCTTGCGATACGCGACTCGCTCAAGCTGCTCGAGAAGGAATCGGTGACCATCCATTTCGTCCAACCACGGATGAATGTCGCCAAGATCGACGAGATCGACATCCTCGCCTTGTCGCGGCGCGCCGACTATCCCTTTCGCGACGAACGCTAATCTAGCACGCGCGCAAGCGTCGCGACGCATGTTCCTGAGCGCCAGATGTCGCTACGGTCGCCGCGATGTCGATCACCAGCACCCACCTCGAAACCGCCTATTACATTCTCGAGTGGCTGATCCGGATCGCCGCGGTCGCGATCGTGCCGCTCAGGCGGCCACCTGCCGCGGCGCGCGGGTGGCTGCTGCTGATCTTCTTCCTGCCGGTGCCGGGCGTGCTGCTGTTCCTCGCGATCGGCAGCCCGCGCTTCCCCAAATGGCGGACCGAGCGCTTCCGCACGCTCCGCCCCTTCTTCGACGATCTCGCAAACCGGCTCCGCGCCACAGCACCCGCCGATTGCGGCACCGCCGATCCGATCGCCGAACTTGCGCGGACCTTGGGCTATCTGCCCGCGACGGGCGGCAATCGGATCGAGCTGATCGACGATTATGACGGCGTGATCGATCGGCTGGTCGAGGATATCGACGCCGCACGCCGTCACGTCCGGCTGCTCGTCTACATCTTCGCGGACGACGAGGTAGGGCGGAAGGTCGCCGCCGCGCTGGCCCGCGCGGTGCAGCGCGGCGTCGCGTGCCGGGTGATGCTCGATCCGGTCGGCTCGCACCATTGGGCCCGCGCCGCGATGAAGATGCTGCGCGACGCGGGCGTCGAGGTGGTCGAGGCACTGCCCTTCCGCCTCACCAGGCGGCGCACGCGGCGCGACATGCGCAACCACCGCAAGCTGTTCACGATCGACGGTGCGATCGGCTATGCGGGCTCGCAGAACATCGTCTCGAAGAACTTCCGCAAGGGCGTCGTCAACCGCGAGCTGGTGGTGCGCGTCACCGGCCCCGTCGTTGCCGAGATGGTGGCGGTGATCCGCGCCGACTGGTTCCTCGAAACCGAGACGATGCACGACAGCCCGATCGAAATCCCCGCCGCGGCGGGCGACGCGCAGGCGCAATTGCTGCCGAGCGGGTCGGATTATCCGCTCGAGGGGTTCGAGACGCTGCTCGTCTGGCAGGCGCATCAGGCGCGCAAGTGCATCATCATGGCGACGCCCTATTTCATCCCCGACGAGGATGTGCTCGGCGCGATGCGCACCGCGGTGGCGCGCGGCGTCTCGGTGCATCTGGTGCTCTCGGAAGTTGTCGACCAGCGGCTGGTGAACCTCGCGCAGCGCTCCTATTACGACGACCTGCTCAAGGCGGGCGTGCGCATCCACCTGTTCCGCGACTTCCTGCTCCACGCCAAGAACGTCAGCATCGATGGCCGGCTCGCGATCATCGGATCGAGCAATGTCGACCTGCGCTCGTTTCAGCTCAACGAGGAGGCGAGCCTGCTGCTCTACGATTCGGCATCCGTGGCCGCACTCGAGACGATCCAGCGCGGCTATCTCGAAAAGAGCGACGAGGTCGCGCTCGAGACGTGGCGCAAGCGCCCGATGTGGCAGAAGCTGCTGGAGAATCTGGCGCGGCTGGTGGGCTCGCTATTCTAGCGCTTCGTGCTCCCGCGCAGGCGGGAGTCCAGGTGACGCAGGCGCTATTCCGACGCCTTCCTCGGCTGGAGCAGCAGTGCGACCAGCCCGGTCCACCCCGTCTGGTGCGCCGCGCCCAGCCCCGCACCGGTCTCGCCGTGGAAATATTCGTTGAAGGGGATCAGGTCGCGGAAGTGCGGATCGTCCTGCAGCAACGAACTCGCGCCGAGCACCGGCCGATGCCCGTCGGCGTCGCGCAGGAACAGCGTGGTCAGCCGCCGCGACAGCTCGGCCGCGACCTCGGCGAGCGAGGCGTTGTGCCCCGATCCGGTCGGCAGCTCGATGACGATGTCCTTGCCGTAGAAAGCCTCGAACTCGTAGAGCGCCTCGATCAACAGGTAGTTGATCGGCATCCACACCGGCCCGCGCCAGTTTGAATTGCCCCCGAACATCGCGGTCGTCGATTCACCCGGCTCGTAATCGACCGAGAAGCGCGTGCCGCCCGCATCATAGGTATAGGGCGCGGCGGCGTGGATCTTGGAGACCGAGCGGACACCGTGATCGGAGAGGAACTCGTCCTCGTCAAGCATCCGCGCCAGCAGCCGCGTCATCCGCGTCGCGCGCAGCAGCGAGAGCAGCATGCCGCCGTTCTTGCCGGGCTCGCTCCAGCGCGACACTAGTCTGGCGAGATCGGGGCGATGCGACAGCGTCCAGCGCAGTCGCTCGGCAAAGGCAGGGTGGCGCTCGGCGGTGCGCCCGCTGAGCACCTCGACCGCGCACAGCGGGATCAGCCCGACCAGCGAGCGCACGCGCAACGGCACGCGCGTCCCGTCGTCGAGATTCAGCATGTCGTAATAGAAGCCGTCCTGCTCGTCCCACAGCCCGTTGCCGGTGCCGTCGTCGACGCCCTCCTCGTCGCCGAGATCGGTCATCGCTTCGGCGATCAGCAGGAAATGGTCGAAATATTTGGTCGCGATGTCTTCGTAGACGGGATTGGTCAGCGACAGTTCGAGCGCCATCCGCATCAGATCGAGCGCGTACATCGCCATCCACGCGGTGCCGTCCGCCTGGCTGATATGACCGCCGGTCGGCAGCGGCTTGGAGCGATCGAACACGCCGATATTGTCGAGCCCCAGGAAGCCGCCCTGGAAGACGTTGTGCCCGTCGGGGTCCTCGCGGTTCACCCACCAGGTGAAGTTGAGCATCAGCTTGTGCAGCATCCGCTCGAGGAAGGCGCGGTCGCCTTGGCCCGTCGCCGCCGTCTCCATCCGGTAGATGCGCAGCGCGGCCCATGCCTGCACCGGCGGATTGACGTCGCCGAACGCCCATTCATAGGCGGGCAGCTGGCCGTTGGGGCTCATATAGCGTTCTTCGGTGAGCAGCAGCAGCTGGCGCTTGGCGAAGGCCGGGTCGATCAGTGCGAAGGTGACGCAGTGGAAGGCGAGATCCCACGAGGCGTACCAGGGATATTCCCACGTATCGGGCATCGAGATGATGTCGGCATTGAGCAGATGCTGCCAATTGCCGTCGCGCCCCATGCGGCGCTCGGGCGGGGGCGCAGGCTGGGTCGGGTCGCCGGCCAGCCAGCGGCGCACGTCGAAGGCATAATATTGCTTGGACCACAGCATCCCGGCGAGCGCCTGCCGCTGGACGAGCCGCTGGTCCGCGTCGGCGATACCCTGCTGGAGCGTGGCGTAGAAGGCATCAGCCTCGGCGATGCGCGCGGCGAAAACGGCGTCGAAGGCGGCGACGTCGAGCGTGCCGGACGAGGCCGGCGAAAACCGGAAACGCAGCGTGACGGTCTCGCCGGGCGCGACGTCGAGCTTGGTCCAGGCGGCGCATTTAGTGCCGCTCGTGCCCACCGCGGCGAGATCGCCGCCGACGACACGGTCGTTGATCCCATCCTTGACCAGGCCGGCATTGGGCCGCTCGAATAGCCGCACGTCGTTGGTGTCGTTTTCGCAGAACAGATAGTCGGCCGGCTGCAGCGCCTCGAACCGGCGCGGCTCGTCGCCGTCGCGTGTCGCCTCGACCTTGCCATCGGCGCCGAGCTTCAACGCGGGCCGCGGCGCGCCGACGTCCCACGACCAGGTGTTGCGCGCCCATAGGTGCGGCAGGATATGCAGCGGCGCTTCGTCCGGCCCGCGATTGTCGATCGTGATCCGCATCAATATGTCGTCGGGGCCGGCCTTGGCATAGTCTACGCGCACGTCGAAATAGCGGCGCTCGTCGAACAGGCCGGTGTCGATCAGCTCATATTCGGGCAGGTTGCGACCCTTGCGACGGCCATTCTCCTCGACGAGGTCGTCATAGGGAAAGGCGCCCTGCGGATATTTGTAGAGCATCCGCATATAGCTGTGCGTCGGCGTGCCATCGAGATACCAATAGAGCTCCTTCACGTCCTCGCCGTGATTGCCCTCCTCGTTGGTGAGGCCGAACATGCGCTCCTTCAGGATAGGGTCGCGGCCGTTCCACAGCGACAGCGCCAGGCACCAGAGCTGCTTGTCGTCGCTGAAGCCGGCAATGCCGTCTTCGCTCCAGCGATAAGCGCGCGAGCGCGCGTGATCGTGCGGGAAATAGTCCCAGGCGTCGCCCCCGGCGCTGTAATCCTCGCGCACCGTGCCCCACTGCCGCTCGGCAAGATACGGTCCCCAGCGCTGCCACGCCGGATCGGCGAGGCGCCGGCCCTCGATGGTCTGCTGAAGTTCGGAGGATGGCGCGTCGGGGGTTTGGGGCATGATGTCCTTCGATCAGATACGCGCGGCAACGCACAGCAGGATGACGATGAGCAAAGGCGCGAATGCCGCGGCCAACCGACGCTTCGGTATCGCGCGCGCATCGGCCAGTAGGAAGACGGTGGCGAGCGCGATCCCCGTCGCCGTCCAGAAATGATAGCGCACCTCCGAGGCGACGCTGAGCGGCAGATAGCTCATCCCGTAGAGCCATGCCGAGAGCGCCATCGGCAGCGCGATCGTTCTGCTCGGCTGGCCGAGCGCGAGGAACAGCATACCGAGCCCCAGCGCGAGCCAGCAGATCGGCCAGCCGAGCGGCGTATGGCTGCTCCAGATCGCGATCGCGCCCAACGCGTCGCGCAGCGGGCTCGGCGCGAGCTGGAAAATCCAGGGATTGGGATCGGTCTGCAACGACAGCGTCGGCAGGTCGGCATCGTGGACGAGGAAGCGGCTGTTGTTGTCGAAATGCGCGAGGCGGTGCTCGGCATAGGCGAGCGGATGCGCCGCGATGGCCGCCGCCCAGACCTCGTAGGGGTTGAGGTGGTGCGCGGCGAAGGCGGGCTGGAGATTGCTGAAGCCGATCGGGCACGGATCGGGGCCCCACCACGCATAGCTGTCCCACGAGACCGGCTTGTAGCACCGCGCGTTGACCGCGACCGGATCGGCGACGCCGACCGGCGGGAAGGTATCGACGCCGGCATATTTCCCGATCCCGCCGAGATCGTAGATCACCAGCGACAGCTCGACCCCGCTGCGCCCGGCGTGGAGCAGCCTGTTGGCGACCGGCATCGCCACTACCAGCGGGATCGCGGCGATCAGCGTCGTCAGCGCGAGCCGCCCCCACGTCCGCCGCCATGCCACGGGCAGCGCCACGACGAGCAGCGGCAGGCAGGCGGGGACCGCGTTGAACCGCAACGTCGCCGCCGCCACCAGCAGCAGGATCGCGACGATCCTGAGAGGCCACTCCTCCTCGCGCCGCCACGCGATCAGCCCGCTGGCGAGCAGCAACGCGCCCGCCATCAGGCTGTCCTTGAGCACCGCGCCTGTCAGCACGAACGGGATCGGCAGCAGCGCGCAGGCGAGGATCGCGATGCCCAGCCAGCGCCGCCCGCCCCGCAGCGCGGTCGCCGCCAGCAAGGCGAAGCCGCCCCAGTAGAGCAGGACCTGCAGGAGGAGCATCGGCGCCGGACCGCTGCGGATCGGCAGCAATTGCCGCCACAGCCAGTTCATCGCGGGCGGGTGCCAGTCGTCATAGACGCCGCTTAGCGACTGGCGATATTGCCGGATCGCATCCCAGATCATGATGCCCGGCCAGAAGGCGAGCAATTGTACCGCCGCCGCCGCGAGCAACGCCATCATCAGTGCGACGCCGAAGGAGGTCGCGCCGGATCGCCGTTCGGGTCTGGAAGGGATCATCGCGACCACCGATCCGCGAACCGCATCGCGGCGTCAACCGCGAGGAGCATTCCCTCGCCCGCGATCCATGCTATCCGTCGCATAATGCGAAGATTTCCCATCTGGTCCGCTGCGGCGCTGATTGCGCTGATCGCCGTAGCGGCGCTCGTCATCATCGCCCTCCGCCACCACCGGCCCGTCGCCGAAACGCCCGCGGCCCTGCCGCCGGTTCCCGCCGTCCAATTGCCTGCCAGCGCGCCGCCGCTCACCGGCCCCGGGGGCTTCCTCCCGCTCCAGTCGCAGGCGGTCAAGGACGCGATCCACCGCGCGCTATCCACCGGCGCGACGCAGCGCTGGCAGGACGGTGCGCTCAGCGGATACGCCGTCCCCAGCCTCACCACGGGCGCCAACGGCTGCCGCGCGGTGCGCTACACGATCGACCAGCAGCCGGGCGTTCCCTTTGGATCGATAACCGCCTGCGATGCGTCTGGGCATTGACCCGAGTTTTTCCGCCCATCGGCCGCGCCTCACCCCGTCGCCCACTATCCGAGGTACGCCCATGTTGATCCGCGCCGGCTACGATATCGCCTTCACCACGACGCAGCCCGTGCCGCTGCTCGCGAACCTCAGCATCCACTCGTCGCGCAACCGCGACCTGCGCACCGCGCAGCGGATCATGACGACGCCCGACGTGCCGATCTACGATTATGTCGACGCGTTCGGGAACATCTGCACGCGGCTGACCATCCCGACGGGCGGGATCACCATCTCGACCGGATTCGTTATCGAGGATCCGTTCGAACCCGACCTCGTCGTGCCCGACGCACGCCAATTGCCCGTCGAAAAGCTGCCCGACGAGATCCTCGTCTACCTGCTCGGCAGCCGCTATTGCGAGACCGATCGCCTGTCCGAGATCGCTTGGTCGCTGTTCGGCGGGACGACGCCCGGCTGGGCGCGCGTGCAGGCGATCGTCACCTACGTCCACGAACGCATCCGCTTCGACTACCAGACCGCGCGCCCGACCAAGACCGCATGGGATGCGCATGAGGAACGCGAGGGCGTGTGCCGCGACTTCGCGCATCTCGCGATCGCACTGTGCCGCTGCATGAACATCCCCGCGCGCTATTGCACGGGCTATATGGGCGACATGGACCTGCCGGCGATCGTCGGCGACATGGACTTTTCGGCCTGGTTCGATGCCTATCTCGATGGCCAATGGTACACGTTCGACGCGCGCCACAACCGGCCGCGGCGTGGCCGCATCCTGATGGCGCGCGGCCGCGACGCGACCGATGCGGCGCTGACCAACAGCTTCGGCCCCGTGATCCTGACGCGATTCCAGGTCTATACCGACGAGGACCGGCTGGCGCCGCCGACGGGCTGACGATCATCACGGATGGGCCATGTGCGTTGGTCTACGGACATGATGCGCCGTAGCTAATCGACGAGACGGTTCCAGCCGGCGCGGAGGATCGGATATCCGGTTCGGAGGCCAGTCTTCGCGCATGGACTGCCAGATAGTCTCGACCGGACCGAGTTCCGGGCATTCGACAGGAGCGGCATCTCGCCCGTGCGAACCAAACGGTGTCGGTCAGCGGACATACCGTAAAATCATACGTCATTCATACGCAGAAGATCGGCTTCCGATCTCGAATAACTACGCCCCACGCGCCTAATGCGCTGTCCTCGCAGGTAGGACGACCGGTTCCCGGCGTGCGACCCGCGCCACATGGGGACGAGAATGACCAGCCTACCAATCATGCTTGCGGTCTGCGCTCTTGCAGGCGCCGTCATCGCGACACCGGTTCTCGCGCAGGACGCGAGCAATCCGCCCGCCGACCAGGCGACCGCGCAACCCGCGGCGCCCGCACCGACATCCGACTTCACGATCACGGGCAATACCGGCCTGTGGTCGCAATACCGGTTCCGCGGCATCTCGCAGTCGGACAACAAGCCCGTCGTCCAGGGTGCCATTACAGTCGCGCACGCCTCCGGCTTCTACCTATCGGCCTGGGGTTCGAGTGCCAGCGCCAACAATGCGGTCGACCTCGGCGGCACTGAGATCGACGTCTATGGCGGCTATAGCCACACGTTCGCACAGAGCGGCCTGACGCTCGACGGCGGTCTCTACGGCTATATCTATCCGGGCAGCGAGCATGCGGTCGGGATCAGCGAAAGCTATTACGAGATCTATGGCGACGTCGCCAAGACGTTCGGCCTGGTCACCGCCAAGGCTGGCGTCAACTTCGCGCCCGACCAATCCTACTTCAAGGATTTCCAGACCGCGACGCGCCATAATGTCTACGAATTCGGCGAGCTCGGGCTGGCGGTTCCGAATACGGCGCTGTCGCTGCACGGTCATGTCGGCCACACCGGCGGTGGCCTCGATTATGTCGGCAAGCAATATATCGATTACACCGTAGGCGCGACCTACAAGTGGAAGGCGCTCGCCTTCGATCTCTCGGTCGTCGGCACCAACCTGTCGAAGAACGACACGCGCGCCTTCGACCGGGCGCTCGATACCAACGATTTTCACCAGGCGGCCAAGACGGTGCTGGTCGGCTCGGTCAGCGCGAGCTTCTGATGCGCCCCCTTCCCGCAACCCCGCCAACCGCTCGCTTCTGAAGGAGCTTCTTCGATGCAGGACATCATGTGGATCGCGATCGCGGTCGGGCTGCTGGCAGCGACGCTCGCCTATTTCCGGCTCTGCGACCAGGCATAAGGACAGGCCCGATGACGATCGAACTGTGGCTGGCGGCGATCACCGCGCTCGGCCTTCTCGTCTACCTCGTCGCGGTGCTGCTGCACCCCGAACGGTTCTGAGCGGAGAACATACATGACCATGCAAGGTTGGCTGCTCATCCTGGTCTTTACCGGGCTGGTGATCGCTATCACCAAACCGTTCGGCCTCGCGCTCCATGCGATCATGGAGGGGCGCCGGACATGGCTCCACACCGTGCTCGGCCCCGTCGAGCGCGGCTTCTACGCGGCAAGTGGGATCGATCCGACAGCGGAGCAGGGATGGCGCCGGTTCGGCATCCACATGCTGCTGTTCAATTTCGCCGGGCTGTTGCTCACCTACGCCATTCTCCGGCTCCAGGACGTGCTGCCGCTCAATCGGCTCAATTATGCGGCGTTGCCGCCGCATCTCGCGTGGAACACCGCGGTCAGCTTCGCCACCAACACCAACTGGCAGAGCTACAGCGGTGAATCGACGATGTCCGAGTTCAGCCAGATGGTCGGGCTGACGATCCACAACTTCACCTCGGCGGCGACCGGCATCGCGCTCGCCTTCGCGATCATCCGCGGCTTCGCGCGCAAGGAGACGAGCGGCCTCGGCAATTTCTGGGCGGATGTGACGCGGATCACGCTCTACATCCTGCTGCCCGCCTGCCTCGTCTACGCGGTCGTGCTGCTTGCGGCCGGCGTGCCGCAGACATTCGACGGATCGGTCGTCGCCAACACGCTCGAGGGTGCCAAGCAGACGATCGTGCTCGGGCCGGTCGCCAGCCAGGAGGCGATCAAGATGGTCGGCACCAACGGCGGCGGCATCTTCAACGGCAATTCGGCGCATCCGTTCGAAAATCCCAGCGCGCTGGTCAATTTCATCCAGATGCTGTCGATCTTCTCGATCGGCGCGGGGCTCACCTGGACCTTCGGCAAGGCCGTCGGCAACACGAGGCAAGGCTGGGCGATCTTCACCGCGATGCTCGTGCTGTTCCTCGCCGGCACCACCGCGATCTATGCGGCGGAGGCGTCGGGCAACCCGATCCATCACGCGCTCGGCATCGCCGGCGGCAATATGGAGGGCAAGGAGGTCCGTTTCGGCATCGCCGCCTCCAGCCTGTTCGCCAACGTCACCACCGATGCATCGTGCGGTGCGGTCAACGCGATGCACGACAGCTTCACCGCGCTCGGCGGTCTCGTCCCGATCTTCAACATGCAGCTCGGCGAGATCGTCTTCGGCGGCGTCGGCTCGGGTCTGTACGGGATGCTGCTGTTCGTCATCCTCGGCGTGTTCGTCGCCGGGCTGATGGTCGGGCGCACGCCCGAATATGTCGGCAAGAAGATCGACGGCAAGGAGGTCAAGCTCGCCGTCCTCGCAATCGCCGTCCTGCCGCTGATCATCCTCGGCTTCACGGGATTGGCCGCGATCAGCAAGGCGGGGCTCGCCGGCATCGAAAACCAGGGGCCGCACGGCTTCTCGGAGATCCTCTATGCTTTCACCTCGGCGGTCGCCAACAACGGCAGCGCCTTCGGCGGGCTGACCGCGAGCACGCCCTTCTATGACGGGTTGCTCGGTGTCGCGATGTGGCTGGGCCGCTATTTCGTCATCGTGCCGATGCTCGCCATCGCCGGCAGCCTCGCGGCCAAGCGGATCGTGCCGGCGTCGGCCGGTTCGTTCCCGACGACCGGGCCATTGTGGATCGCGCTGCTGATCGGCGTGATCCTCATCCTGGGCGGCCTCACCTTCCTGCCCTCGCTCGCGCTTGGACCCATCGCCGATCACATCGCGATGATCCACGGCCAGCTGTTCTAAGGAGCGCATACACATGGCACGCGCCGCCTCATCGATGTTCACCGCCGAGCTTCTCGCTCCGGCGATCCGGGACTCGTTCGTCAAACTCGACCCACGGACTCTCATCCGCAACCCGGTGATGTTCGTCACCGCCGTCGTCGCGCTGCTGGTCACCGTCATGCTGGTGACCGGCATCGGCGGAGGCACGATCGGCTTCAAGGGCCAGCTCGTCTTCTGGCTGTGGCTGACGGTGATCTTCGGCAATTTCGCCGAAGCGCTCGCCGAAGGCCGCGGCAAGGCGCAGGCCGCCTCGCTGCGCGCCACCAAGGGCGAGCTGACCGGCAAGCTGGTCACGCCCAAGGGCATCGAAAACGTCGCCGCGACCACGCTCAAGGTCGGCGACATCGTGTTCGTCGACAATGGCGATCTCATTCCCGCCGACGGCGAGGTGATCGAAGGCGTCGCCTCGGTCAACGAGGCGGCGATCACGGGCGAAAGCGCGCCGGTGATCCGCGAGGGCGGCGGCGACCGCTCGGCCGTCACCGCGGGTACGCGCGTCGTCTCGGACTCGCTCAAGGTGCGGGTGACCGCGGGGCCGGGCCAGGGCTTCCTCGATCGCATGATCGCGCTGGTCGAAGGCGCCGAACGGCAGAAGACCCCCAATGAGATCGCGCTGACCATCCTGCTCGTCGGCTTGACGATCATCTTCCTGATCGCGGTCGGCACGATCCCGATGTTCGCCAGCTATGCCGGGGGCATCGTCCCGATCGTCGTGCTCTCGGCGCTGCTGATCACGCTCATCCCGACCACGATCGCAGCCTTGCTGTCGGCGATCGGCATCGCGGGCATGGACCGGCTGGTGCGCTTCAACGTGCTCGCCAAATCGGGCCGCGCGGTGGAAGCGGCGGGCGACATCGACGTGCTGCTGCTCGACAAGACCGGCACGATCACGATCGGCGACCGCCAGGCGAGCGAGTTCCGCCCGGTCGCAGGCGTGTCACCGGCCGAGCTGGCCGAAGCGGCGCTGCTCGCCAGCCTCGCCGACGAGACGCCCGAGGGCCGTTCGATCGTCGTCCTCGCGCGCGAAAAATTCGGCGTGCGGACGGCGCAGCTGCCCGATGGCGCCGAGATCATTCCGTTCACCGCGCAGACGCGGATCTCGGGCGTGAAGTTCGGCGCGACGCTGATCCAGAAGGGCGCGGTCGACTCGATCCTCAAGGCCAACCCGCATAGCGGTGAGGGTGCCGCGGCTGCCGATCTGCGTCGTGCGACCGAAGAGATCGCGCGCGCCGGCGGTACGCCGCTCGCGGTCGCGAAGGATGGCAAGCTGCTCGGCGCGATTTACCTCAAGGACATCGTCAAGGCCGGCATCCGCGAACGCTTCGGCGAGCTGCGCAAGATGGGAATCCGCACGGTGATGATCACCGGCGACAACCCGCTCACCGCCGCCGCGATCGCGGCCGAAGCCGGCGTCGACGATTTCCTCGCGCAGGCGACGCCCGAGGACAAGCTCGCCTATATCCGCAAGGAACAGGTCGGCGGCCGGCTCGTCGCGATGTGCGGCGACGGCACCAACGACGCCCCCGCGCTCGCGCAGGCCGATGTCGGCGTCGCGATGAACACGGGCACGCAGGCGGCGCGCGAGGCGGGCAATATGGTCGATCTCGACAGCGATCCGACCAAACTGATCGAGATCGTCGGCCTGGGCAAACAGCTGCTGATGACCCGCGGTGCGCTGACCACCTTCTCGATCGCCAACGACGTCGCCAAATATTTCGCGATCCTGCCCGCGATGTTCATCGTGCTCTATCCGGGCCTCGGCATCCTCAACGTCATGCATCTGGCGACGCCGACCAGCGCGATCCTGTCGGCGATCATCTTCAACGCGGTGATCATCCCGCTGTTGGTGCCGCTGGCGCTCAAGGGCGTGACCTACCGGCCGATCGGGGCCGGGCCGCTGCTGGCGCGCAACCTCGGCATCTACGGCGCCGGGGGCATCGTCGCACCATTCATCGGGATCAAGCTGATCGATCTCGCCGTATCCGCCATCGGTCTGGCCTAAGGAGCATATCATGAGCCGCGATTTCTTCTCCGGGCTGCGGCCCGCCATCATTCTCACCCTGCTCCTCACCGTCCTGACCTGCGGCATTTATCCGCTGGCCGTGATGGGGATCGGCAAGGTCGCCTTCTCGCATCAGGCGGGCGGAAGCCTGGTCGTCGACAAGGGCGTCGTGACCGGTTCCGAGCTGATCGGCCAGTCCTTCACCAGCGATCGCTATTTCAACTCACGCCCGTCGGCCGCCGGCAAGGGCTATGACGGCACCGCGTCGGCGGGCTCCAACTACGGCCCGACGTCGAAGGCGCTGGTCGACCGCATGAAGGGCGACATCGCCAAATACCGGGCGATGAACCCGGCTACGCCGATCCCGGCCGATCTGGTGACCGCCTCCGCATCGGGCCTCGATCCCGACATCAGCCCGGCCGCGGCGCTCTTCCAGGTGCCCCACCTCGCCAAGCTTCGTGGTATCCCGGAAGCGAGGCTGAACGCTCTGGTTGCGGCGTCTGTAGACCGGCCGATCCTGCCGTTCCTGGGCGATCCGCACGTCAATGTGCTGGCGCTCAACCACCAGCTCGATCTGCTTGCGGCACCTCTGGCACGGTGAAGCATGAGTGAGCCGCGGGCGACGCGCGCGGCTCACTCCCGATCGTCAAACGCCGCTCTGGCCCGCTCGACCAGCGCAAGATTTTCGGCAGCCCATACCCATACGCCGCAGAATGCCGCACCAAGCGTAAGGCCCAGGCCCGTCAGCCGATATTCGACCTTGGGCGGCACGACCGGATATATTTTCCTATCGACCAGCCCGTCGCGCTCCATCGCCCTGAGCGTCTGGGTCAGCATTTTCTGGCTGATGCTGCCGATCGTCTCGGCGAGTTGGCCGAAGCGCAGAATGCCCTTCTCCGCGAGCACCTCGAGGATCAGGATCGTCCATTTGTCTGCCACCTTGCCGATCAGATCGGTGACGAGTGCCTCGATGCGCGGATCGATGTCGGCCGGCGGCGTCATCGCCGCATAGCGTTTCGCCGCCTCGACCTGATCCGGCGAAAATCGCGCGCCCTTGTCCATCTTCAGTCTCCACCGGGTAAGTATAGAACTTTCAAGTGCCTACTTCCCAATGGAGAGCGTAGCCGTCAGTCGGGTGCGAGCCAATACTTTCCTGGGATTGACGCTATGAAACTCGTCGACAGAACGATTTTGATCACCGGCGGCAGCAGCGGTATCGGCCTCGCGCTCGCGGGGCAGCTGCTCGCGCGAGGCAATGTCGTGATCGTCACGGGGCGCAGCGAACAGGCGTTGGAGAAGGCGGAGCAACGCTTTCCGGGGCTCGTCGCGCTTCAGAGCGATGTAGGCGACCGCGAAGGCATTCGCCTGCTGTACGAGACGGCTGTCGGCCGCTTCCCGACACTCGACACGGTGATCAACAACGCCGGGATCATGCGTATCCTGAAGCTGGATGACGATCGTCCGCTCGACGACGTCACCGCCGAGATCGACATCGATCTGAGCGGCCCGATCCGTATGGTCCAGCAGTTCCTGCCGCACCTGCTGCGCCGACCCGACGCGCTGATCGTCAACGTATCTTCTGGGCTGGCATTCGTGCCGTTCACGATCTCTCCCGTCTATTCGGCGGCAAAGGCCGGACTCCACGCCTATACGCGGTGCCTGCGCGAACAGCTCAAGGACACGCGCGTGAAGGTCGTCGAGCTGGCGCCGCCGTTGACCGAGACGCCCCTGTACCGGACGGAGTTCGCCGATCGGATGAACGGCCAGAAGGGGATGGCCGTCGACACGCTGGTCCGGCACGCGCTCGCCGGAATCGACGCCGGCAAGACCGAAATCCGCCCGGGTCTGAGCAACGTCCTGAAGATCGCCAGCCGCGTCGCGCCGGGTGCGATCTTTCGGCAGATGAGCAAAGTTCGCCCCTGAGCGCGCGCAGCCGGGCGGCGACGTGTCCGCCGTCCATCGCCGACGATAATTTCCGTCTAACCTATCGGCACCGCGCCCACTATCGACTTGGAGGCAGTCTGGCTTGGAGGCAGGTGCAGTACCAGGTCGCCATGCCGTTCGCGTCGGGGATAGGCCGCATCGATCGCGTCGGCGACGACCGGATTGTAGCGTTCGTCATAGAGGCGCTCGCCGCGATCGCCGGTCGTGACGAAGAACCCGAATTGTCCCGTGCGGACGAGCTTCGCGAAGGCGGCCTCGTCATAGATGCCGGCATGGCCAAGTTCCGCTGCGATCGCCGGTTCCCACCGCACCGGCTGGCCGCCCCGGATCAGCAGCACCATCGCATCGGAGATGACAGGGCGTGGCGAACTGGCGATGCGCGCGGCGATTTTGTCATAGGTCATCGTCAGCGCCGTCAGCGACGTTTCGCCGCTGTCGGCTACCAGCACGCGATAGCCTTGGATCGGCAGGCCGATGGCGACCATGGCGGTGAGCAGCGCGCGAGGCCAGCGGCCGTCCGCCAGAGCAGCGTCGATCACCGGCACCGCGCCGATTCCCACGAAGACCGCAACCGCATACAGCCAACCGATGAGATAATTGTCGCTCGCGCCTGATTTCAAGACGCTCGGAAGCATCGCTGTCTCGGCTACCAGGAAGGCAAGCGGCAGGAACGCGGCAAGATCAGCTTGATCCGTCGCGAGCCTCGCACGCAGTGCTGTAAGCCCGGCCGGCCGTAGGCGCTGCCAAGTCGCCGCGACGCCCATCAGCGCAATTGCTACGACGCTGATCTGTGCGAGAATAACGAACGGCAAAATCCGCACGCGCGACAGATCGAACCGGTTTAGATTGTAGAGCAGGGTATGGCGCAGAAAGCCGCCGTGGCTCGTCAGGTGGAGACAAAGTAGCGCGCATAGTCCGAGCCCCACACACCATGCGGACAGCGTCCAGGCCGCGCGAGGCCGCACCAGCCACAACGTGATCGCCGCCGCAGCCGGCGCGGCAACTGACGTCTGCTTGGTGTAGATCGCCAGCACGAAGCATAGTGCCGCCAGCGCGATACGCATCGGACGTTTCGCGGAGCCGAGCGTCAGCGCCAGGCCGGCCAGCGAAAGCGCGTCGGCGAGCATGTCTACGCGCATGACGCCAGCCCAGAATATGACGGTAGGCGAACTGGCGAGGCATCCCGCCGAGACCGTTGCGGCCAGAAGGCGCACGCGGCGTGGCCGATCCAGAGGTAACGCGGCAAAAGTGAGGCGCGCTACGAGTCCAATCGAAACGAGCGCCGAGACCAGCGAGACCGTTCGGCCGGTCGCCAATTGGTCGCTGCCGCAGACCCTGGCCACCGCGCTCACCACCAGATGATAGACCGGCGGATAGTGATAGACGATCGCCGGAAACACGCCGAGCGGCGCATAGCCGCGGCCCGCGGCGATATTGATCATCTGCTGCCAGACGATCCCTTCGCCATAATCGAGATCATATTTGTAGGTTATCGAGAACAGGCCGAGATCAACCAGCCGGAAGAGATCGGCCGCCAGCAACGCCACCGCGATCGCCAGTGCGGACCGCAATACCCATAGGCGCCAATCGACGGGCAGTGTGATCCGGGTCACCGAGGGCGCGCCACTACCAGCATCTGCTTCCCCATCGGTTTAATGGGCGATCGAAGATAGGCCGCGATCAGCAAAGGCCACACCGGCAGCCGTGACTTGACGGTCAGCGGCAGGAAACGCGGCTGAACCTCCGTCACCTCCCAGCCGTGCGCCGCCAGCAGATCAGCCAAGCTGATATGCGAATAGGCCGCGACATGGGTATAATCGTCGAAATACTCGCGGAAAGCATAGCGGTAATTGGGCTGCAGGATGGTCAGCGTGCCGCGCGGCGACAGCGTACGGGCAATCTCGCGCAGCGCGGCCAGGAACACGTCCTGCGGCAGATGCTCGAACAGGTTGGAGGCGAAGGCGAAATCGACGCTATCGTCGGCGATCGCTTCGAGGTTCGTGACCGGGGTGACGAACGCCTCGACGCCTGGCGCGACATGCTTCGCAAGCCCCGCCCAGGTGTCTACCGCGATCCGGCGCCGTGCGGTGACGCTGTTGATGAAGTCACCATAGCCCGCACCGAGGTCGAGCACGCAAGCATCCGCCGCGATGCGGTGCCGGAAGACATAGCGCCACAACGCCTGCCACACCGCGCTGCGACGTTCGTCGTCGGTCAGGCGCGTGCTGTGGTACTCGCCGCTCATGCGTAGCGCTTCCAGTCGAAGAGGAGCCCGTAGATCATCCGCGCTCCTACGGTGAAGCCGCGCCAATTATTGACGTTGCCGCCTTTGCTGAGCCCGATGCGTGCATGAAACGTGATCGGGCATTCGAGCAGCAGCAGGCCCCGGCGCAGCGCGATATCGAGGAAATGCGCATTGAATTCCAGATTCACCGCGGGGTTGAGGTGTGGCAGCAGTCTGACGAGGGCATCGCGCCGACATAGCTTGTAGGTCGTGCCGACATCGGTGATGGTGCCGCGGCCGAGATGCTTGGCCTCCAGCAGCTTTGCCACGAACAGATTGCCATAATACATGAACACGGTCAGTTGCGTCAGATACTGACGGAGCGGCTCGACGATCCGCGATCCATTCACGACATCGGCATGCGGCGCGTAGGCGAGCAGTTTTTCCACATCATACGCGCGAAAAGTGCTGTCGCCCTCACACAGCACGACGAATTCGGTATCATCGAACAGAACGGCCTCGCTCAGGCAACGATGAACGCAACGGCCGTAGCCGGGCGCCGGTTCGTTGAAGGTCAGGGCGCCCGCTGCCTCGGCGCGGGCGAAGGTCGCATCACGGCTGTTGTTGCTGACGACGATGACGCGTTCGACAAGCGGGTGCGCCAGGAAATCCTCGACGGCGCCGGCGATGCTATCCTCGTCGTTATACGCCGTCAGCGCCACGGTGACACGGCGCCGTTGCACGGGGCTATAGCGCACCGGCACGTCGGGCTTCTTGTGCTGCAGCATGTAGAGCAGGTCGAACAGCGCCAGCGCGATACCGAGCATGATCGGTGCGCCGCTGTACCAGACCAGCCATTCGGCGGCGGGATCAAGCAGCGCATGGAGGCCCAGCAGATAGCGAGGAAATACCAACAATACGCCCGTCACATACATCGCCAGCCCGACGAGAAAGCACAGCACGCCATATAGGAGGAACGGCTTATCGAGCGGATGTATCACGACCTTTTCGAGTGGACCGCCGGCCATATCCCTCACTTTTCGGATAGTGCCGCAGCTATTCTGCGGCGTCTCCGTGTAGAAAATAATAGTTAACGAAGAGAAAGTGGCCTGGAAAACCGCATATCGCGAAGCCTAGGCAGCCGGCCGGGAGGGAGGCGACCGCGCACATGCGCGGCGCGCAATTACTCAGACCGATGACGCACTTGCATGACAGCGCTGCCAAGAGCATTGAGGCGGTGCCTTTCAGGCATCCTCTCCTAAACCTTCAGGCCGCCTTCGGGCGGCCTTTTTTTTGGTCCGGTCATACGACTGCGCGTGATCGAGCGCGTGCCCGTTGACCGCCGTCATGTCGAAGGCGACGTGTCGTCAGTCGAGCTTCGGCGGACGTAGAATCGATCGGGAAGCATCGCATGACGATAGGGCCGCCAGTCCAGTCCACGCCACAGCCGGAAACATCTCGTCGAGGGACCGCGGAACAGGCCGATAGCGCCAGACAAATCCTGCTCACGGTGTTCTGCACCCTGCTGACCTTCCTTGCCGTGGGCATGCCGCTGGCGGTCCTGCCGCCCTGGGTCGATCACGATCTCGGATTCAGCGCGGTGATCGCCGGGCTTGCGGTCTCGTCCCAATATGCAGCAACCGTGGTCAGTCGCGCGATGGTCGGGCCGATGGCGGACACGGCCGGCCCGCGACGATCGATCCTGCTGGGTTTCGGCTGCTGCATGGTCAGCGGCGTGTTGCTGTTCGGCGCATCGCTATTGCAGGCGAAGCCATTTGCCGCATTGACCGTCATGTTCATGAGCCGGATCGCCCTGGGCTTCTGCGAAAGCTGGGTCAGCACGAGCGCGATTGCCTGGGCGATCGGGCGCACCGGCCCTGGCCAGACCGCCCGGATCATCTCGTGGAACGGCATCGCGACCTACGGCGGCATCGGCGCCGGCGCGCCGATCGGCGTCTGGCTCGTCCACCAAGGGGGCATCGGTGCGATCGGCGCCGCCGTCGCCGTCCTTGGTCTCTTCGGCTTTCTCTTCACGCTGCCCCAGGCCCCGACGGCGACGATCGCGGAAGCCCGCCTTCCCTTCCGCACCGTTTTCCTGCGGGTTGCGCCGCACGGCATGGTGCTGGGAGCCGGCGCGATCGGCTTCGGTGTGATCGCCGCCTTCGTGACGCTATTCTACGCTGACCGCGGCTGGGATGGCGCGTGGGTCGCGCTGACCCTGTTCGGCGCCGCCTTCATCCTGTCCCGGCTGCTCTTCCTCAACAGCGTCGCCCGCTATGGCGGGCTCACGGTCACCGGCCTGTCGCTGTCCGTCGAATTGCTCGGCCTATCGCTGCTGTGGATCGCGCCCAACCCGCTCGTCGCCGATCTCGGTGCCGCCCTGACGGGGTTCGGTTTCGCGATGGTATTTCCCGCGCTCGGTGTGATCGTCGTCGATCTCGTGCCGGCCCAGAACAGAGGCGCCGCGATCGGCGCCTTCTCGATGTTCACGGATATCGCGCTCGGGCTTACCGGGCCGGTCGCAGGCGTCCTCGCCACCGACGTCGGCTATGCAACCCCCTTCCTGTTCGGCGCACTCGCCATCATCGCCGGGCTGGTGCTGATCGCCTGGATCGTGTCGCGCTCGGGACGAACGGCTGCTGCCTGATCGGCGGCGCGGATCAACGCTTCAGTTCGGCCATGATCTGATCGAACGTCGCGCCATCGGCGAAATGCGCCGCCTGCGCACGGCGCCAGCCGCCGAAATTCTTCTCGATCGTGAACAGCTTGATCGGCTTGAATTGCGCTGCATATTTCTTCGCGATCGCCTGATCGCGCGGGCGGTAGAAACTGCGCGCCTCGATCTCCTGCGCCTCCGGCGTGTAGAGGAAGCGCAGATACGCCTCGGCGACCTTCTGCGTGCCATGCGCCGCGACATTCTTGTCGACCACCGCGACCGACGGTTCGGCCAGGATCGATACCGACGGGTAGACGATCTCATAGGCACCCGGCGCCGCCTCGCGCTGCGCGAGCAGCGCCTCATTCTCCCAGGTCAGCAGCACATCGCCCTGCCCGCGCTGGATGAAGCTGGTCGCCGATCCCCGCGCGCCGGAATCGAGCACGACCACATTCTGGTAGAGCCGCTTGACGAAATCGCGTGCCTTGTCCGCGCCATAGGTCTTGGCGGCATAGCCCCAAGCCGCCAGATAGGCCCAGCGCGGCGCGCCGCCGGTCTTGGGATTGGGCGTGATCACGCCGACGCCGGGCTTCACGACGTCGTTCCAGTCCTGGATATGCTTGGGATTGTCCTTGCGGACCAGGAAGACGATCGTCGAATAATAGGGTGTCGAATTGAGCGGCAGGCGCTTCTGCCAGTCCTTGGCGATCAGTCCGCGATCGGCAATCTGATCGATGTCGTTGGCGAGCGCCAGCGTCACCACGTCGGCGGGCAGCCCTTCGACGACCGCGCGCGCCTGCGCACCCGATCCACCATGCGATTGCTGGATCTGAATGTCCTCGCCGGTCTTCGCCTTCCAGCGCTTGGCGAAAGCAGGATTGATCTGCTGATACAGTTCACGCGTCGGATCATAGCTGACGTTGAGCAGGCTCGCCGCCGGGAGCGGCGCTGCCGCCGCGACCAATGCCAATATTCCTGCGCAGATCTTTCGCATGACCATCTCCCCCTCGTTACGGACACGGCATAGAGGAGCGATCACGCCCGTGCGACGAACTCCTGCTCGTGTCGGCGTTACATTCTCTTTTCGGTCGACGTGGCGGGCGGCATGGACGGCCACGGGAAGGCCGGCGAGCAAACCGCGCGAAAAGCCGGCACGAGCCCGCCGGCGAAGACGGGTCGGACACCGGCCCCGGTTCAGCCCTGAAGCAGGTGGCCCACCACCTCGGTCTGCAGCTTGCCAGCGAATTCGCAGCCGATCGCGGTGCCGTCATACCAGACGACACGCGCCATGAACGGGCCGTAACCGCCGACCTTGAGCCACACCACGCTCTCGGGCGCGAGCGGTTCCTCGACCACCATCCTGAAGCCGGAGCGCGACAGATCGGTGACGACCCCGGGCAGGCTGTCCGAACCGAGCGCCTCGACCTCGCCGTCGCGGTGCGCGAACTGCCGCGTATCGCGACGCGTCTCTTCCGTACGGCGCACCTCAATCTCGGCCTGCATGATACTATCCCCCGGTTTGCGTCGGTAACCATATGATAAGAGAATAAACGACGTGTGAAGCCATGAATCGTCCTGCTTGCGCGGATGTCTCCGCGGCCTAGTCTGCCGTTCGCATGCAACGCCGCGCTTCCCTGCTGATCCCGTCCGCGCTGCTGGCGCTTGCCGGCTGCCACGATCATCGAACGGCGGGCCCGATCGACGTCAGCGTGATCGGCGCGGCGAGTGGCGCCTTGCCTGGTGCGGGCGGCGGCGCGATCGACGACGACGCGATCGACGCGCCAGCCGCAGTGCTGCTCGCCGCCACCGGCCAGGGCCTCGTCCGCTTCGACGCGGCGGGCCAGATCGTGCCGGGGCTCGCCGCGCGCTGGGCGGTATCGGACAACGGCCGAAGCCTGTTGTTCCGCCTGCCCGATCTGCCGCCCCGCGGCCGGGCACCGATCGAGGCCGGCACGGTTGCGCGGCGGCTAAATGCCGCGATCGCGCCCGCCAGCCGCAACCCGCTCAAGCCGCTGCTCGGCGCGATCGACGAGGTGACCGCGGTGACGCCGCAGGTGATCGACATCGAACTGCGGTCGCCGCGGCCCAATTTGCTGCAGTTGTTCGCCCAACCCGCGCTGGCGATGGGCGGCGGCCGGCTTGGGCCGTTTGCGATCCTTGCCGCGCGCGGGGGGAGCATGACGCTGCGCGCGCTGCCCGATCTCGATGCCGATCCCGATGGCGAGCGCGGCCGTATACCCGACGTCCGTCTGCGCGGCGAACCGGCAGGACGCGCGGTCGCGCGCTTCGCTGCCGGCCGGTCCGCGCTCGTGCTCGGCGGCAGCTTCGCCGACCTGCCCGTCGCGCGTGCCGCCACGCTGCCCCGCGACGCGCTGCATCTCGATCCGGTCAGGGGATTGTTCGGCCTCGTCTTCACCGATGAAGCCGCCGGCTTCACCGCAGACGCCGACAATCGCCGCGCGCTGGCGATGGCGGTCGATCGCGAGCGGATCGCGCAACTTTTCGCCGTACCCGGCTGGACGGCGTCGCCCGCGATCGTCGCGCCCGCGACGCCCGAAGTGGCGACGCCCGCGCTGCCCGCCTGGGCGACGATGCCGCTCGACCAACGGCGCGGCGTCGCGGCGCAGATCGTGGCGCGGCAATCGCGCGCGCCGACGCTGCGCGTCGCGATGCCCGCCGGCCCCGGCGTGCGTGCGCTGTTCGCGCTGATCGCAGACGACTGGCGGCGGATCGGCGTGACCGTGATCGCGGTCGGCCCTGCCGCGCCCGCCGACCTGCGCCTTCTCGACGCGGTCGCGCCCGCCGATGTCGCGAGCTTCTATCTGCGCGCCTTCGCGTGCGACCAGCATGTGCCGTGCACGACGGTTTCCGACCAGGTGCTGATCGCCGCGCGCTATGCGCCGACGCTTGCCGAACGCGCCGTATTGCTCACGCAGGCCGACGCGCTGATCACGCAGAACACGCCGTTCATCGCGATCGGGCCACCGATCCGCTGGTCGCTGGTCGCCACCGGTCTCGACCTCTATCGCGACTCGCCGCGCGGCCTCCATCCGCTGAATGAACTTCGCTCCCCCCTCAAGCGCTGACGCCTGCGAAGGAGCGACCCCGCGATGCCGATATCAGACCGCCTCGATGAACTTGCCGACAAGCTGCCCGGCATGGGCCGCGATCCCGCCTCAGTGCGGCGCCGGATCGAACATGCCGAGCATCTGCTCGAAGGCCTGTTCGTCATCCCGGTAATCAACCGACGGATCGGGCTCGACGTCATCCTCGATGCGTTGCCGGTCGCGGGCGATGCGATCGCGGCGGCGATGGGCGGGTGGATCATTTGGGAAGCGCGCAACCTCGGCATGTCCAAATGGCAGATGAGCCGGATGGCGGGCAATGTCGGGATCGATTTCATGCTGGGGCTGATCCCCGTGATCGGCGCGATCCCGGACTTCTTCTTCCGCTCGAACACGATGAACCTCAAGATGATCAAGCGTCATCTCGATCGCCATCATCCCGCGCTTGCGACGATCGACGGCTATGCCGTCAACCGGCAGGTCAGGGCGTCGACACCTTGACGCGGTCGCCGGGCTGCGCGCCGCCCTGCACGGCGGGGCAGCTGCGCGGTCGCCTGTCGAGCCCGAGACACAGCCACACCTCCTCCAGCCAGCCATCCTTGTTGAGGTTGAGCCGCATCATGTCCGCGCGCATTCCCGGATTGGCGGCGGCGAACGCGGCCTGGAAATCGCTGACGAGCAAACCCCGGCGATGCGACAGCGTCGCCATGTCGGGCGCATGGATCCCGTCGTAGATCCGGTCCTCGATCGCGAAATAGCTTACCGGATCATTCGCCATGCAGCTGCCATGCTTGGCCCATTCATGCTGGAGCAGCTGCGGCGCCGGCGTCGCGCGCGCGCCGGCTGCGATCTGCGCATCGGCCAGCAAGGCGACGGGGTGGCAATATTGCGGCCAGAGATTGGGGCCGGCACCGTCGGGCCACAGCCCGTGCAGCGTAAAGCCGTGCGCCCCCGGGCCGCTGCATTCCGGATCGCCGCCATCGCGCGGATGGCGCGCGCTGGCATAGCAATGTTCGGGCGTCCAGATCAGCGACAGCGTATAGCCCGTCGTCGGCACGCGCCGCATCGGTTGCTCCGCGCTCGGCAGTTCGGCATGCGTTCGTGCGGTCTGCGCGGCCGCCGCAGTAGGTCCCATCACCGGCGCTAGTAGCGCCGCAACCAGAACAATCATCAACCGCATCGCACGCTCCCCGAATCGGAACATAAAACGAACATATCACAGCATCGCACTTACGCAACCCGCATCAGGCCAGGGCGAGGTCGAGCCCGATATCCGCGGCGGGCGCCGACTGGGTCAGCCGTCCGACCGAAACATAGGTGACGCCCGTCTCCGCGATCGCGCGGATCGTGTCGAGCCGCACGCCGCCCGAGGCTTCGGTCGGCACGCGACCGCCGACCAAGGTCACCGCGCCGCGCAACGTCGAGGGTTCCATATTGTCGAGCAGGAGATGCGTCGCGCCTGCCGCGAGCGCGGGCTCGATCTGATCGATGCGGTCGACCTCGACGATGATCCGCTCGATCCCCGCCCTTTTCGCGCGCGCGACCGCCTCGCCGACGTCGCCCGCGACCGCGACATGATTGTCCTTGATCATCGCCGCATCCCACAACCCCATGCGGTGGTTGGTGGCGCCCCCCATCCGCGTCGCATATTTTTCGAGCAGGCGCAGGCCGGGGATCGTCTTGCGCGTGTCGAGCAGCACCGCGCCGGTGCCCGTGATCGCATCGGCATAGGCGCGCGCCAGCGTCGCCACGCCCGACAGATGCTGGAGCGTATTGAGCGCCGACCGCTCGGCGGTGAGCATCGCGCGCGCGGCGCCGTCGATGCGCATCAGCGTAGTGCCCCTGGCGACGCGGTCGCCGTCGTGGACGAGCGCCTCGATCGTCGCGTGCGGATCGAGCCGACGGAAGAACGCCTCGGCGATCGGCAGGCCGGCGACTGCGATATCGTCGCGGCTGACCAACGCACCGTGGAAGCGTGCGTCGGCGGGGATCACGGCGGCGGACGTGATGTCGCCGATCTCGCCCAGGTCCTCGGCGAGCGTCGCGGCGAGGAAGGCATCGAGATCGAAGCCGGGAAGGTCGAACATCATCTCATCTCCGTCATCCCAGCGTAGGCTGGAATCTCATATGGCGGGCGCGGCGGCAATTCCGGGAGGTCCCAGCCTGCGCTGGGATGACGGATCAGATGAGCGGCCGCCCGACGTCGCCCTGCCCCACCGTCTTGCCCGCCATCTCGAGCATCCGGTCGAGCGGGCGCTTGGCGGCGATGCGCGTCGCCTCGTCGAGCTCGATCTGCGGCGCCATGTCACGCAGCGCGACGTAGAGCTTCTCCATCGTGTTCATCGCCATGTACGGGCACATGTTGCAGTTGCAGTTGCCGTCCGCGCCGGGCGCGCCGATGAAAATCTTGTGCGGCGCGGCCTTCTGCATCTGGTGGATGATATGCGGCTCGGTCGCGACGATGATCGTCTGCGCGGGGCTGCTCAGCGCGAAATCGAGGATCGCGCGCGTCGAGCCGACCTCGTCGGCATGATCGAGGATGAACGCCGGGCATTCGGGGTGCGCCGCGACGGGGGCATCGGGATATTGCGCCTTGAGCTTGAGCAATTCTGTCTCGGAAAACGCCTCGTGGACGATGCACGCGCCCGGCCACAGCAGCATGTCGCGACCGGTCTTGCGGTTGAACCATGCGCCCAGATTCTTGTCCGGGGCGAAGATGATCTTCTGGTCCATCGGCAATTGCGCGAGGATTTTCTCCGCGCTCGACGAGGTGACGATGATGTCGCTATGCGCCTTCACCGCTGCCGAGCAGTTGATATAAGTCAGCGCGATATGATCGGGGTGCGCCGCACGGAACGTGGCGAACTGTTCCGGCGGGCAGCTATCCTCCAGCGAGCAACCTGCCGCCATGTCGGGCAGGATCACGGTCTTCTGCGGCGACAGGATCTTCGCCACTTCGGCCATGAAGCGCACGCCGCAAAAGGCGATCACGTCCGCATCGGTCGCCGCCGCCTTGGCCGAGAGATCGAGGCTGTCGCCGACGAAGTCCGCGATGTCCTGGATGTCGGGCGTCTGGTAATAATGCGCGAGGATGACGGCGTTGCGCTCCTTGCGCAACCGATCGATCTCGGACTTGAGGTCGAGGCCTCGCAGGCTCAGGACGGGGGCGTTCATGGCGACAACTCCTTGGTCCCCGCGCACATAGGCGCGCCCGCCGTCAGGCGAAAGAGCAAGCGAGCGTCAGTGCGAAAGACCGAACACCTGCGACAAGGACCGGGAATGGTCCATCGGCACGAACGGCGCGGCCTTGGGGAAATCGGGCTCGTCGGCGAAGCGCACGCGGACCTGCGGATCGAGCCCCGCGGCCTTGAGCGGCAGCGCGAAATTCTGCGTCACCGCCTGCCGCGCCGCGGTCCGCGCGATCCCGATCGGCACCGCCTCGCGCGCCTGGCGGATCAGCTCGGTCTCGGCGGCCTTGCGGTTGGAGGCATCGAGCGCCTCGCGGCTGTCGGTGAGGTGGAGCAGCAGACCGCCGCCGTCATAGGCGCGCATCCTGGACGGATCGACCTCGGGGCCTTCCAGCACCAGCGGCGGCAGCACGACGTCGAGTGTATGGCTGTCACCATGCCATGCCACCGCATCGGGCTTGAGTTGCGCCAGATCGACCTCGTAGCGCACGCGCCCGGGCATGATCAGCGTGCGCTGCGCCGACAGGCCGAAACGCTGCTGGCTCGACGTCACGACGGCAACATAGGTGGCGACGAGCGCGGTCAGCCGGTTCTCCGCCTGTAGCCCCTGCAGGCTCGCGGTGGCGATCGTCTCCGGCGAGGTCGGCGCCCACAAGCGATCGATCGCGTGCTTGCCCAGCAGCACGATCCCGCCGACGATCAGCAGGAAGGCAAGCACGATCCCGAGCAGCACCTTGAGCACGGTCTTCATGCGTTGCCGTTCCCCGGCGAAAGCCGGGGCCCAAGCCCGAGCTCGTGGCGGGCGTTTCGTCCGACAGACGGTGCGGGCCTGGGCCCCGGCGTTCGCCGGGGAACGGGAATGGTCATGCCGCCACCAAGGTCCACACGTCCTCGTCCTCGGCGATCCGTCCGCGCGACCGCAGATCGATGAGGTGCGCAAGCACGCTCGCCCCCGCTGCCGGGGTCAGCCGCGGATCGAGCCCGACGTACATCGCCGCGACCATCTCGGGAACCGAGCGCGGCCCCTCGCCGAGCAGCTTGAGGATCTGGCTCTCGCGCTGGCGGCGGTGCCCGATCATCCCGCGCACCAGCCGCTGCGGCTTGGTGACCGGATCGCCGTGCGCGGGGAAATAGACTTCGTCGTCCCGCGCGAGCAGCTTCTCGAGGCTGGCGAGATAGGCGCCCATGTCGCCGTCGGGCGGCACGACCACGCTGGTCGACCAGCCCATGACATGATCGCCGCTGAACAGCGCGTTCGCCTCGGGAAGCGCGAAGCAGAGGTGGTTGGAGGTATGACCCGGTGTCGCGATCGCCTCGAGCGTCCAGCCGGGGCCGGAGACGCTGTCGCCCTCGACCATGATGCGATCGGGGGCATAGCTGTGATCGAAACCCGCCTCGAGCCCGCTGCCCTCGCGCGCGGGGATCGGCGCGCAGCCGACGACGGGCGCGCCCGTCGCTGCGGCGAGCGACGCGGCGGCGGGGGTATGGTCGCGGTGCGTGTGCGTGCAGACGATCGCGACAACCCGCTGGCCTTGGGTGGCGGCGAGGATCGCGGCGACATGCTCGGCGATATCGGGGCCGGGATCGATCACCGCGACCTCGCTCCCCGGTTCTCCCGCGCCGACGATATGCGTCTGCGTGCCCGTATTGGTGAACGGCGACGGATTGGGCGCCAGCACGCGGCGAACCAGCGGGTGGACGGTCTCGACGATCACAATGTCTTCCTCATCCCCGTTCGTCCTGAGCGAAGTCGAAGGACATGTTGCAAACGGCGACTTCGCTCAGTGCGGACGGACAATAGGTGCGCATGTCGGTATTTCTGACAGTCCGCGAAACGACGGCCGGGCCGTTAACCACCGCAACCCGCCGCAGAGCCCGTGTAGCGAAATCTGGCACGTCGCCTGCATCACTGTTTGCGTTCCCCGTTCCCGCGAACACCGGCGGGCCTGCGCGATCCCACGCGCGGCCCGCCACCCCGCGGCCCGGAACGCCCGACGTGCGGACTAGGCGGCCTTTGCCGTGACGCCGGCCTTCTGCATCAACTCCGCCAATTCGCCCGACTCGTACATCTCCATCATGATGTCCGATCCGCCGACGAACTCGCCCTTGACGTAGAGCTGCGGAATCGTCGGCCAGTCGGAGAACTGCTTGATCCCCTGGCGGATGCCCTGGTCCTGCAGCACGTCGACCGAGCCATATTCGACGCCGAGATGCTCGAGGATGGCGATCGCGCGGCTCGAGAAACCACATTGCGGGAAGAGCGGCGAGCCCTTCATGAACAGCAGAACTTCATGCGCATTCACAGTCTCGGCGATACGCGCCTGGGTATCTTCGGTCATCGTCATCACTCCGTTGGGGGAACGGCGGTGGTGAGCTGGAGCGCGTGGAGCACGCCCCCCATGCGCCCACCAAGCGCCTCATACACTCGCTGATGCTGACGCACCCGGGACACGCCGCGAAAGCTTTCGGACACGACCCGCGCCGCATAATGATCGCCGTCGCCGGCCAGATCGGTGATCTCGACGTCGGCATCGGGGATGCCCGATCGGATCAGCACCACGATCTCGTCGGCCGCCATCGCCATCTCAGATCGATCCCAGCAGCTGGCGCTTCGCCTCGACGAGCTTCTCGTCCATCTGCTGGCGGATCTCGGCTTCCTCGATCTCGACCAGTGCGGACAGCAGATCGCCGTGGAGCTTGCGCACGACATCCTCGTCGCCCGCTTCCTCGAATTCGGCCTGAACGACCGAGCGCGCATAGGCTTCGGATTCTTCGGGGGTGAGCTTCATAAGTTCGGCCGCCCATACGCCGAGCAGCCGGTTGCGCCGCGCGGTAACGCGGAACACCATTTCCTCCTCGTGCGCGAACTTGTTCTCGAACGCCTGCTCGCGGTGATCGAAAGTAGTCATAAGCGCGGTTCCGTCCCCTGTCGTTTCGCCGCAGGAGATAGGAGGCCGGCACCGCGCACGCAACGGGGCGTCGAAGTGTCGGGGATTCTTACAGCGCGTGCGTACCCGAAGAACCGTTCGCACTGAGCGAAGTCGAAGTGCGGGCTGCAGGCGCGGCGACTGTAGCACGTCCTTCGACTTCGCTCAGGACGAATGGGAATGGGGTTCAGCCCAGCGCGACCTCGTACCGTGCCGTCACCTTGCCCGCGACCGTCTCGGCGGTCACGCCCGGCGCCAGCTCGACCAGCGCGAACGGGCTGTCGTGATCGGCGCGCTGGAACACGCAATATTCGGTAACGATCATGTCGACGACA